>Ga0189284_100110_pt1 | contig 122301 bp, 123 predicted proteins | sample N32C7minimetaG_FD_130314 | JGI IMG/M metagenome (GOLD analysis project Ga0189284, IMG submission 130314) | Marine microbial communities from the Costa Rica Dome - N32 C7 mini metaG | ecosystem: Environmental > Aquatic > Marine > Oceanic > Photic zone | place: Costa Rica: the Eastern Pacific...
ATGAAGACCCCAAAGCCATTCATACTACCGCCGAAACCTTCAAAACCGGCCCTTCCTTCAATATCGGAGCCTACGCCATCCTGATCATCACGGCTGTGCTTTACGCCGTTTTCTGGTAGGAAGGATTTGGGGTTTAAAAAAAGCCTTTAATGGTAATATTTTTTACGTGGACTCGAGATAAAACCCTGTCATTTTATTAAATGTCAGACGATACTTTGATTAAAAATAATTCTAATCAAACTTTCATAATGTGTGGGCACCTCACCCTCACCTTTGTTTCCTCTCCCAAGAGAGGAAGACTTCGTAGTGAGATTCGAGTAATAAATCAAACTATATCGCCAATGGCTATAATCTCCAATTCAATATAAAAAAACTACCCAAAGAATTTCCCCGCTTGGGCAGGGATTAAGGGGTGGGTAAAAACACCCAAGGTTCGTTAAAGTTATTTTCAGCACCTCTCTTTTTACTTGGACCGGGAGGTCGGGACATGCATTCTCAACGAGGACGCTGGGAACGAGTTTATGATTTCGGTTAATGCAGTTCCCTCACAGATGGAAAACCTGCAAGTGTCCATTGGTCCTCGCAGCGTTCGGTATCAAATGGGAGATTAATAACTGTAACGCTCTCAGGACCTATCGGACGCTAAGAGGTTACTCTATCGTTGCTTATAGTGTACTTCCGGCCGTTCTCTCAATAAACCGGCGCTGTATTCAGCTGTGACATCACGCTGGGGATTGGCCAGCATTTCGTAACCCACACGAAATTTTTTGACGGTAGCAGATCGCAGAAGCGGCGGGTAGAAATGCATGTGATAATGCCACTCCGGGTGCTCTTCACCATCAGTCGGTGCGGGATGATGGCCGGCTGAATAGGGAAACGAGACGTTGAATACATTATCGTATTTGATAGTAAGCCTTCTAACGATATCAGCAAGGCCGGCTTTTTCATCTTCGGTCATATCCGTCAATCGCGCAAACGGGCGCTTGCTGATCACCAATGTCTCAAATGGCCAAAAAACCCAGAATGGCACCACTACAGCAAAGTGGTCATTTTCCACAACCAGCCTTTCTTTACGCTTCAGCTCCAGCTTCAAATAATCGGATAGCACCGTACGGCCGTTTTTCTTGTAATACTCTTTGAACTGCTTCAGCTCTTTGGCCGGTTCTTCCGGAATGGTTTCCTGTGCCCAGATCTGTCCGTGTGGATGGGGGTTGCTACAGCCCATCACTTCTCCTTTATTCTCAAAGATCTGCACATAATTGATGAAATCTTTTTCACCTAATTCCCGGTATTCATTCACCCAAAGATCCACCACATTTTTAACCTGAAACAGCTCCATTTCCGGCAGCGTCAGATCGTGACGTGGAGAAAAGCAGAGCACCTTACACATCCCGCGTTCTCCTTTGGAGATCAACAGGTTACTGTCATTTACTTCTTCATTTGAAGTGTCAGGAAGCAGAGCACTAAAATCATTTTCAAAAGAAAAAGTGGAGTTGTACTTTGGATTGGAGGCACCTTCCACCCGATCATTTCCGGGACATAAATAGCAGTCAGGGTCATATTCAGGCTTTTTCTCACCCCCGGTATCTTCTTCCTGTCCCTGCCAGGGACGGTTGGTGCGATGGGGAGAAACCTGTACCCATTCCCCGGTTAATATATTCAGTCTTCGGTGCGGATGTTTATTAAAATCCAGCTTCATGATTTACCTCTCTAATACTTTTGCTCCTGAACTTATTTGAGTGACGTAGATCTCAGTCTCTTTTCCCATCTTCTCTTTATATTTTTTTCTGATGGTTTCCTTGAATGAATCTACCTGTTCCTCTTCCACAAGATTGATCGTACATCCACCAAAGCCTCCGCCCATCATTCTGGAACCTAACAGGCCGGGCTGATCTCTGGCAATATCAACCAATACATCAAGCTCTTTGCAGCTGACTTCATAATCTTGCCGGAGCCCTTCATGAGATCGGAACATGCGTTTTCCGAAAGCCTCAAAATCATTCCTTTTTAGATCATTACAGGCATCCTGTACCCGTTGATTTTCTTCCAGCACATATTTACAGCGCCGGAATACAACTTCACTCATCTCATCTTTATGAACTTGAAGCAGCTCCATATGTACATCACGTAAATTCTGAATTTCTGGCTTGTACTTCTTCAGGATCTCCATGCCTTTTTCACACTGGGCTCTGCGAACATTGTATTCTGAATCAGCCAGATTATGGCTCACTTTCGAATTACATAACACGATCTTGATGTCGTCTCTTTCAAACGGAAACAATTCATAATCCAATAAACGGCAATCCAGCTTCAGCACTTTGTTTTCCTGACCATGAAGGTTGATGAACTGATCCATGATCCCGCATTTCACCCCAACATGATTGTGTTCGGTGCGCTGCCCGATTTTCGCCATTTCGGACCGGCTCAACCCAAACCCAAACAATTCTTCCATGCCAACCAAGACTGCTCCTTCAAGCGCCGCCGAGGATGAAAGTCCGGCCCCGATCGGAATATCTCCGCCAAATACTACATCAAATCCTCGTGGGTGGTGACCTTCCTTCTGAACCTCACTTACCGCTCCTTTTATATATTTGGCCCAATGTTTATTACTCTCATGAAGAGTATCAATTTCAAACTCTTCAGACTCTTCCATGTCAACAGAATAAGCCCGTATTTTGGTGAGATTATTTGGCGAAATAGCTAAAACAATAGTTTTATCTATAGCTGCGGGTAGTACAAATCCATCGTTGTAATCGGTATGCTCCCCAATCAAATTCACACGCCCCGGAGACTGTATAAGAATGGGTTCTCTCTCGAACTTTGTAATAAATTGCTTATGAATTTTTTTTTCTAATTCGGTCATTAAGCTGCTCTCAACATTTTACCATTAGCTAAACTCATCAAATACTCAGATCTCTGCCTTTCCATTTAAAATTTTAACTGACATCTCCCAGATATTGACTTCACCCGGCTCGATAGATCTGTTTTGCCCTTTATCTATGGCTTCAGAAAGTTTATCGAATGAGGCTGTTGTTGGTTCCAGGGCTACTGTATAGCTTCCGGTTTCCGCATTTTCCGGCCAGCCTCCATAACAAAGCCAAATACCAAGATGAGGTATTTTTTTTGTATCAAAACCGAACAGGATCGTTTCATCCTTTTTTTTCCTGTATAGTCCTGCACTTCCGGTTTTTACGTTTTCCACAAATAACTTTACTGCCAGATCTCTGCTTCGGGGCTGAACGATCGAGAAATCTGTTTCACCGCCATTTATAAAAGGCCAGTCTGCTTTTCTTTCCTTAGCCTGTTTTTCTTTGGCAGTATAGTAAACGGATACTTCATCTATCTTCTCGGGAAGCAGAAGCTCATCTTCTTCTTCAATCTCCAAAAGTGGATGTGCCGACCATATATAATCAAACGAACGGTATGAGTTATTTTTTAAGCTATAGCTGATCTCAATTTCATTACCCCTGAGCGTTATTTCCTTCTGTAATTCATACAGCAGATTTACCCCTGTCGCTTTTAAAATAATGCGAGGTTCATCCTGCTCATACCCCCATTCCTGGGTCCAGAGCTCGCCATGGTCAGGCAACTGTATCACCCGCTCATTAAAGGGATAATGGGATGGAGCTACCGTTGGGAAACATTCATCAAAACCAAAAGCGTAGGGTGGTTTAAAATCAAATCCCATACTTGGTGGTTTTAATTCTCCGCCCCCATTTTCCAATTCTTTTAAGAATTGAGTTCCACTTCGTTTATTTACAATCTTCGTCATCTTCCCACCCAATTCCGGAAGCAGACTGATACTAAGCTTCTCATTTTCGAGAACACATTTTTTCCATTTTTTATTTTTTGATTCTATGGTCATTGTTTCTGCTATACTGATCCGGGTAATGGGTATTTACCTATTCTTCTACAAGCCCTCTTTTGTACTTATCAAAAACATTAATCACCGGCAGGGCATTTCCCTCATCATCAAAATAGCCACGAGATCTCAACCCTCCGGTCACGGCCGGTTCCCACCAAAAAATGCCTTTAATTCTTGTACTGTTAATGTTGATCAGCGTTTCATGAACCGATTCCAAAAAGTCTTTCTGTCCTTTGGGAGTTTCAGGCCAGGGAGCTAATTCACCCTCTTCAGTATATTCTGAAGGCCGCCAGTTGTAGGCTGTTTCTACCAAAATGATATCCTGATCATAGTGCTGCATCAGGGAAAGCAGATTTTCCCGAAGTTCCAGTAAATTCCCATGCCACCACGGATAATAGGAAAGCCCGATGATATCGAAAGGAATGCCATAGGACTCGATATTATCATAAAACTCCCGATTTCCTTCGGCATCGGCACCGTTATCGTAATGTACCATGAGAAGTGGCCTCATTTCCTGTCCACGACCTGCATCAACGCCGTCGATTCCGGCCTTCAGTAATCCGGCAAAGGCATCCCAGTTATCGGGGAGTTTTCCGGTGGGCCACATCATTCCGTTTCGGATCTCATTCCCGATCTGCACCATCTCCGGCATCACCCCGGCTTCCCGAAATGCTTCGATGGTTTTCTTTGTGTATTCATAGACGGAATCCTGCAGTGTTTTGTAATCCAGTCCTTCCCAGGCTGTGGGCAGAGGCTGCTTCTGAGGATCGGCCCAGCTGTCTGCATAGTGATAATCCAGCAGGAATTTCATACCTCGTTCCTGAGCTTCCTGTGCCAATTCAATGGTGTATTCCAGATCATTAGGAAGTTCGTCCGGTGTGTGGAAAAGGCGCAGGCGGATCCAGTCATACCCATGGTCCCGAAATATATCGAGGCCCGGTTTTACTACTCCGTTATCCTTGAACTCTGTCCCGTTATCTTCGGCCATTTTCAGAAAAGACATGTCTGCACCAACGGCATAATTCAAATGAAAAGCTGTGGAATCTGATTCCTGTGCAAATGCGTTGCTAAGCCCAAGACTAAGTACTATTGCTAAAATTGTTGGTTTGATCTTCATGACTTCCTCAGTTTATAGTTAATTGAATAGAACCGGTTTCAAGTCCTTCAGAAATAGCTCTGATGGTTACGGTGCCGGCATTTTCACCGGCCCGGAATAAGATCGCAGCTATCCCGGCTTCGGCATCGATTGGATTATGACCAATCAGCTCACCTTCACCTTCCAGTTCAAATTCTACCGGGTTTTCAGCATCCCAAACCGTGGTTCCGCTTCCATCGATGAGTGTAGCATATACAAACACTATATCATTTACCCCACTTTGAATTTCTTTCCCGCTTAAATCTACACTCATTTCAATTTTTACGGGTTCTTCCGGAGTAATTCGTTCATGTGTCGCAACTATTTCGCCATTAATGTAGGCTTCCGCTTTTAACGTTCCCGGAGTGAATTCATCCAGTTCAAAAGTGAATGGAGGGTGATTCAATTCAGTAGAAATACGATCGGTATCCGGTTGCTGACGGGTAATTTCTTCTCCATTTAAAAGCAATGCGGCTTCATCTGCATTGCTGTACACTCTTACTTTCGTGAAATCAGGATCTGACCAATAATTGGCGATGAACACCATCGGGCCATAGAACTCAGGATTACTTCCTTCCAGCTCCGGTCCTGCCTGGCTTTGATAAAAATAATGCGTGAATTTCGGAATGCGGAAAATGTCCTGAATTCCTGATGATTCGATATCCGGGGCATAACCACGATTATAATCGAACATCACCCAGTTGGCATCTCCAAAAGAATTGCCCTTCAGGTTGGAGTTGTGGGCTTCCTGAAAATTTAGAGCCTGCTGTGCCAGCCTTTGCTGACCGTCACTGCGTAATTGACGGGAAGTCCGCTCTTCTTCCTGAAGGTCTTCAAAAGCATCCTGATTGAAGCCCGCATTTTGAGCATAATATTCCCAGTCGCCATACTCTGCAATAAACAACGGTTTATCTTTGGGATAGTCACTCCAATACTCAGGCGGACGTGAATGCTGCCGCGCCGGGATGAAAATATCGTAGGCATGATCAGCCCAGCCGCTGGTGTAATTGTCCTCGATCGGAAGTTCTTCCTTTACCGTCTGATGTGCCTGTTCCATAAACTCTTCCGGCATGTTGGATTCATTCAACGATGCTTCCCAAAAAATAATACTGGGGTGATTTCGGTCGCGCCGGACCATCTTTCTCACATCATTCAGCGCGCGTTCTGCAAAAAGTCCGTCCTCATAATACTGCCAGCCGGGGATGGCATCCATAAATAAAAGTCCCAGTTCATCAGCTGCTTCCAGAAAAGCGGGATCAGGTGGATAGTGTGCAATACGGATGAAATTAAATCCGGCTTCTTTGATCTTGTACGCATCCCGGTACTGCGCCTCATTCGAAAGGGCATACCCTATGTACGGATGATCCTGGTGGCGGTTCGTTCCCCGCAAATACAGGCGCTCCCCATTCAGCACAAACTGATTTTCCTCATCAAATCCGAACGTTCGGATTCCGATTCGCTGCTGCTCGCTGTCGATGAGTTTGTCTCCATCAAACACCTGTACGGTGAGTGTGTAGAGATAAGGAGTAGATGGTGACCAAAGGTTTGGATTTTGGACCGGCATTTTTTCGGTGTGAAGGGTGTTTGAACCGGACTCAATTTCAATCTCTGCCTCTGCTGAAGTTATAATATTTCCATACATATCCTGAAGGACATACTTCGACCGGGCATTCGCATTTTCAGCTCGATCATTTTCAATATCGGCTTGAATCGAAACGGTAGCTTCGTTGTCTGATACATTTTCATAAGACACCAAAATCCCGCCGGCTGCTACTCTGTTTGCTTCAATGGGATCGGAAATTCGCAGTTGGTTTTTGGCTATCAAATATACATCCCGATAAATGCCTCCATAGTAATTGAAGTCCAATACTTCAATGGCTTTGCCCGGAGGAATTTGGGGGTTATCCTCGTTATTCAATTTCACCAGCAGAACATTTTCTTCATCAAACTTCAGATGATCCGTGATGTTTACCGCGAATGGGAGATACCCACCGGCATTATAGCCAACCTTCTCGCCATTCAAATATATATCGGCCTCGTGCATCGCTCCCTCAAATTTCAGGGTGATGTGCTTGCCTTCCATTTCAGGCTCAACCTCAAAAAACTTGCGGTAAAACATTTCACCCTGCCACTGTTGGCCTTCAATAACCAGCGGTTCGATATTGGCCGTGTGAGGAAGTCGGATCTGCTCCCATTCCAGCTCACTTTCTAATCGTTCAAAAAGCCCATCGGTGATGGTGGTGTCCATGTCTTTCACAAACTCCCATTCGGTATTAAAATCGACGTGGGTTTGTATGGTTTCTACTTCCCGGGACTGATTGCATCCGAAAAAGAAACCTATCAGTAAAAAAAGAGGTATAAATATTCGGTTCATAGACTCACTCAAATAAGTTCAGTTGTTATTATAGTCATGGCTCATGTATTCAAATCCGATGTGGGCATTGCCTTGAAAATCAAACAGCGCATTATTTTCCCATGATGATCCGGTTCCCCAGAGGTCTTTCATATTGGAGGTGATCCAAGCCGGTTCCCAATAAAATACGCCGCTTCCTCCTCCTTCTTTCACCTGATTAACCAACTCGATCATGAAGTCACGTTGACCTTCTTGTGTAGCCGGAAATCCTTCTACAAGGCTTTCCGTATAGAATAAATTGCTGTAGTCATCAGCACCTTCAAACGTCCAGGAATAAGCCGTTTCCAGGATCATTACTTCCCGCTCAAAGTTATTTCTAAAACTCTCCACATAGGTAGAGATCTCATTAAGTGGCACATCGGAATAGGGCGTATAATAGGAAAAGCCCACTACGTCAAAGTCCTCAACACCTCCCGCATTTGTTATCTGCCCAAACCAATAGGATACATTTTCAGGCTGAGCGATATGAAGCATCACCTGGACCTCCTCGCCGGTCTCATTTTCGATTGCCCTAACGGCACTGATGCCGCTATTTATCAGCTCCCCAAGTTTTTGCCAGGTCGCATCCCTGTAAACTTCCCCATATGGATGCACCATTCCACTATTCGTCTCGTTGCCGATCTGAACCATTTCAGGCAGCAATCCATCTGCATTCAGTTTACTAAGCATTGAATAAGTGTAGTCATAGATGGAGTCTTTAACTGCCTCAAAATTTTCTCCTTCCCAGGCAGCAGGCACTTCCTGATTTGCAGGATCGGCCCAGATATCTGAATAATGGAAATCGAGCAGGACTTCCATGCCCTGATCTTTTGCTCTTTGGATTCCCAGCGCCACGTCATCATAATTATGATAGAGCTGTTTGTTCTCATTTACATACGCTTGCTTTATCCATTGTGGATTATGGAATAGCCGGAAGCGGGCGGTTGTGGTTCCCTTGTCCTCAAATATTTGATAAGGATCTTTTTCGACTCCATCATCCTTATAGATCCCGCCATGATCCAGGATTTGATTTACATAGGAGAGATCAGCGCCTATTACAAAATCTGATGGGGTAACCGGATCACCATTTTCATTATCATCAGATGAATTCGATGATGAAGAGCAAGCCAAAAGTAATATTCCGGTTGCCAAAAAAAGTAGTGTTTTATTCATGGGCTTATCCTTTAACTACAACTATTCTGACATTTAACGGGATAAAACAGTTTATCCAAGTTAAAATGTTATCGTTAACATGTCTAATATAATATGTCCTAATCAAGAGTCAAAGTATTATCGGCGAATGGAAAAGAGTTTTATATTCGCTGACAGGGTCTAATAAACAGGGATTTACTCAGCCTTAAAAAGTAAAGTGGGAGATTCTAATGAGTTCCGCAAGAAGAGCGGATCTTTAATTCTGTGAGTACTTCAATATTTTCGTGCTTCTCATTCTCATCCTCAATAAGGCTCAGAAGTTTATGGGCTGCTTGTTTACCAACTTCATAAGCCGGCTGATGAACGGTTGTCAGGGGAACAGGCAGCAGTTCGGCACGGATATCATCTGAAAATCCCACGATGGCAATATCTTCGGGAATATGTAACTTTTTTTCTTTAATGGCTTCAATAGCACCAAAAGCGGCGGGATCATTCACAGCAAAAACGGCTCTTGGCCACTTTTCTCTGGGAAGATCCAATATTACTGACATGGCCTCATATCCGCCTTTCTCCTGAAGGCTTGCTTCCACGATCAGATCATCGGTGATATCAATTCCGTTTTCTCTCATTGCTTCTTTATATCCTTCCAGCCTCTTGCGGCCAATCGAAATTCCTGACGCTCCTGACAAATGGGCGATCCTGAAGTAGCCGTGATCGATCAAATGCTGAGTGATCTTTTTGGCTCCTTCTTTATCATCCACACTTACGCAGCTAAATCCAATTCCTTCAATACATCGGTCGTAGAAAACAAGAGGAACCCCATTGGATTCAAGTTCCTGATAAAAGCCAAAGTCAGTTGTATTCTGTGAACATGAAACCATGATGCCATCCACTCTTTGGGAGCGCAGTGTTTCGATGGCTTTCTGCTCACGGTCGGCTTGCTCAGCAGAGTGAGTTAAGATGAGCTGATAGTTTTTTTGATAGGCCACTTCTTCTATGCCCCGAATAACTTCCGGAAAAAAAGAATGTGAGATCTCAGGAACAACTACACCGATGGTAAATGACTTACTCGAAACCAGGCTTTTTGCGAGATTATTGGGAGTGTATCCCATGTTTTTAGCTTGATCCAGAATCTTCTTCCGGGTCTTTTCATCTACATTTTTTTTACTGTTGATAGCCCGGGATACCGTCATGGCAGAGATTCCCAGAGCTTCCGCAATTTGTTTAAGTGTTACGTTAGAACTCAAATTTAAAATCCGGTGGTTTCTTAATACTTATATTGTCAATCGAATATAAAATACAGTTTTTCAGAACCTTTTTAATCCGCTAAAATTCCAGTCTGTATCGCCTGATCTGATCAGGATATTGGCTGGGATTGAATTCTTTCGTGTAGATGTAGCCGTTTTTCAAAACTTAGATCTCTCTTTCCCTGGGCATTTCAAAAGTAGCGATTGGTTATCCGGAAGATTTAAAAACAAACCATCGATATTGGCTTACACCTGAGATAATTGTGGCCACCCAAAGGCGATCTTGATCGTCTGTTTCCAGAGCAGCTAATGCCGGCCATTTTGCAGAAAAGCTTGCCCGACGCCGATGGGTATCCATGTCTCTGATCAATTCAGCGGAAGCTCCTTCATCCAGATTAAATTTTTGGGCTTCGAAAATTTGTTTGGAAAACTATAGTACAGACGAGTTTAAACAAAAAAAGCCTCTCATTTCTGAGAAGCTTTTCGGTGGGCAATGAGGGACTCGAACCCCCGACCCCCTCGGTGTAAACGAGGTGCTCTAAACCAACTGAGCTAATTGCCCGACTTGCTTGAAGGGCGACAAATATAAGAACATTTATATCTCTGACAAAGAAAAATAATCATACCGCTTGATTTATTAGTTAACACTGTTAACTTATGGGTGAATTTTAGTTTTTTTACTTCAGTAAGGCAAATTGATTATGAATAATAACCAAAATGATTCTCCTACCGCTGTTCTTGTTGATGGATGTCGAATTCCCTTCCAGCGCTCTTCAACGAACTATAATGACCTGATGGCCTACGACTTAGGCCGAATGGCCATTGAGGGATTACTTGCGCGTAATCCAGTTAATCCCGCAGATATTGATCGGGTGATCATGGGGACGGTCATACAGGAAGTGAAAACCAGCAACGTAGCACGTGAAAGTGCACTGGGTGCCGGTATCCCAAATTCCGTTCCGGCTTTCACTACCACCATGGCGTGCATCTCCTCCAATCAGGCAATTGCAAGCGCGGTTGATATGATTCGCTCCGGACAAGCCAGAATCATATTGGCAGGAGGAACCGAGACCATGTCCGATATTCCTGTTCGCTTCAAAAAGAAATTCCGGCAAAAAGTATTGGAAGCAAGAAAGTATAAATCACCGCTCGACTTCCTGAAGTTTTTCAAGGGGCTGGGGTTCAAGGACTTTCTTCCGGAATTGCCGGCCATTGCTGAATTTTCTACCGGGGAAGTGATGGGTGAGAGCGCCGACCGAATGGCCGCACGATTTGGGATCTCACGGGAAGATCAGGATGAATATGCTATGCGCTCCCACCACCTGGCAGCAAAAGCAACCAACGAAGGGTTATTGGACGAAGAACTCATCCCCGCCAAACTCCCTCCCAAATTTGATGTAGTTAAACACGACAACGGCTTTCGCGAGGATACTTCGATGGAGAAACTGAGCAAGCTACGACCGGCTTTTATAAAACCTCACGGCACTGTGACCGCCGGAAATTCTTCCTTTTTAACAGACGGAGCCTCCGCCAGCTTTATTATGGAAGAGCAAATGGCACTCAAGCTTGGACTGAAACCCAAAGCCTACATCCGTGAGTATAATTTTGTATCTCAGGACCCTGGTGAGGAATTATTACTGGGACCGGCCTATGCCATCCCAAAAGTACTGGATGCTATGAATCTTTCATTGAATGATATGGATGTGATTGAATTGCACGAGGCTTTTGCCGGACAAGTACTCTCTGTTTTGGCAGCATTAGATTCGGATACTTTTGCAAGAGAATCGCTGGGCAAGGATAAGAAAATTGGTGAAATACCCATGGACAAGCTGAATACGTTAGGGGGCTCCCTTTCTTTAGGGCATCCATTCGGAGCCACCGGCGTACGGCTGGTAACCACCGCCGCAAACCGATTGATCCGCGAAGATGGTCGATACGCCCTGGTTTCTGCTTGTGCAGCAGGAGGGCAGGGACATGCTCTTGTTTTGGAGAGGTATGGAAATTAATTAAAAGGGGGCACAGCCTTAGCTGTCAACCTCTTTTGTTTTCTCCTTAAAAAGGAAAAGGACGTATTGTTATAATATAAAACATGAATAAGCATCTAATTTTTTACAAGATTAGGATTAAGCCTCTCCTTGAGAAGGAGGGGTTTGGAGAGGTCGGAGTATCGATCTCGAAACCATAAATAACCTCAGTACAGGTTTTTTTAAACCGTTTTCAATCTTTTTGAGCTTTATTCAAACAACATAATATGAATCCACCATCTCCAACCTCTTTTGTTTTCTCCTTGGCAAGGAGAAAGACTCTAAAAAACATTTGAGATAATGAGTTTTAAAAACCCTAAAAAAACCAAACAATTAAGAAGAAATCTTCGGCGGAACATGACAGAGGCTGAGGAAGTCTTATGGCAAAAAGTTCGCAATAAACAGCTATGCGGGATAAAGGTTCGGCGCCAGTATGGTTTTGGACCTTATGTGCTAGATTTTTATGTACCAAAAGTAAATTTAGCTATTGAAGTGGATGGTAAAATCCATCTTACTAAAGAACAAAGAGAAAAGGACCTTAATAAAGATGTTTTTTTAAGAGACAATCATATCTGTGTTGTAAGAATTAAAAACGAAGACGTTTTTGATGATATAGATCTTGTAGTATCGAAGCTGGAAACTATTGTAAATGAAAGACTAAACAAATGAACCAATTTCTGAACTTTAAACAACTACAGAAAAGCCCTCTCCTTGCCAAGGAGAGGTTTGGAGAGGTCGGTTAGGGGGCTTTACAGTCTGAACTAGATACTCACTCATTTTGAAATAACTAATTTGCTCCAAATCAAATTATGATGCACAATCCACCACCCCCACCTCCTCTGTCTCCTCCTTCAACAAGGAGGAGGACTCTTAATTAAAAATCTATGCCATGAACCAATAACGATTTTCAAATAACGAATCTATGAGCTACCTAAACATCACCCATAAAAATTCCGTTGCCATCATAACCCTTGACCTTCCCGGCGAGAAAGTGAACAAATTGAATGAATCCATGATGGATGAATTTGCTTCATTTCTGGATGAGCTGGAATCGAACGACGACCTGAAAGGAGCCGTCTTGATCTCCGGAAAAAAAGACAACTTCATTGCCGGGGCCGATATCGATATGTTTAAGGAACGGGATACGGCTGAAGAAATTGAGCAACTCAGTAAAGACGGACACAAGATCCTGAATCGCATTGCAGATTTTCCAAAGCCTATTGCTGTGGCTATTCATGGAAGCTGTATGGGTGGTGGGCTTGAGCTTTCTCTGGCGTGTCACTATCGGGTTTGCTCGGACAGTTCAAAAACGGTTTTTGCTTTGCCGGAAGTGAAGCTTGGACTGTTACCCGGAACCGGAGGAACCCAGAGATTACCACGAACCATCGGGCTTCAAAACTCGCTCACTTATATGTTACAGGGGAAAAATATATATACCCGTCAGGCCAGAAAAATGGGATTGGTGGACGAAGAAACTCATAAAGACGCTATCGAAAAAGCGGCTATCAAAGGAGTTCATAAGATCGCCGAAGTAAAATTCAGCAGAAAGGATAAACGGTCTTTGGTGGAGAAACTGCTCGAAGGAAATCCAATCGGTCGAAAGATCATCTTTTCACAAGCCAGAAAAAAAACTCTTGCGCAAACCAAAGGAAACTACCCGGCTCCACCCAAGATCATTGATGCGGTCGAATACGGGTATAAGCATGGAATGAAAAAAGGGCTGGAAAACGAGACGGTATTATTTGGCGAGTTGGGAGCAACCCAGGAATCCAGGAATTTAGTGGATCTGTTTTTCGGGATGAATGCTTCCAAAAAAGTACCGAATCCTGACCTTGTAAAAACGGTGAAAAAGATGGCAGTCCTTGGAGCTGGATTGATGGGTTCAGGTATTGCAGAAGTCAGTATGGATAAAGGTGATTACAACGTGCTGCTCAAAGACCAAACTATCGATCAGGCTGCGCAGGGCGAAAAAGAGATCTGGAAATCGTTAAACGAAAAGGCTAAAAAGCGGATCATCTCAGAATTTGAGCGTGATAAAATGGCCAGCAAAGTCACCGGGGTTGCTTCGTATGATGGATTCAAGGCTGTGGATCTTGTGATCGAGGCCGTGTTTGAAGATCTCGACTTAAAACGTACGATCGTGGAAGAAGTTGAATCAGCCACAGAAGATCATTGTATTTTTGCATCCAACACATCATCGCTTCCGATCACAGAAATTGCCAAAGGAGCCAGGCGACCTCAAAATATTATCGGGATGCACTATTTCTCCCCAGTACAAAAAATGCCGCTGCTGGAGATCATCACTACTGATCAAACAGCAGACTGGGTCACTCAAACGGCTTTCCAGGTTGGGGTGAATCAGGGGAAGAATGTGATCGTGGTGAAAGACGGCCCGGGTTTCTACACCACCCGTATTTTAGCTCCTTATATGAATGAAGCTCTCAAGCTTTTAGAAGAAGGTGCCTCCATCGAATTCCTCGATAAAATCATGAAAGACTGGGGATTTCCGGTGGGACCAATGGCTCTTTTTGATGAAGTTGGAATTGACGTAGGAGCGCATGTAGCCGAAACGATGTCTGCCATGTTTGCCAGGCGCGGAGTAGATACTTCCAATCGCGCCCAGGAATTGCTTGACGCCGGTTACAAGGGCCGCAAAAATAAACGCGGGATGTACAAATACTCCTCTGGCAAAAAGAAGGAAGTCAACACTGAGATCTACGAACATTTCGGCGGTTCCAGCCGAAGCAATCCCGATAAAGAAACAGCTCAGTTCCGCATGGCTTTGACCATGATCAACGAAGCGGCCTTTTGCCTGGAAGAAGGAATTCTGAAATCTCCGGAAGATGGCGATCTCGGGGCTATACTTGGATTGGGCTTTCCTCCGTTTCTTGGCGGGCCTTTCCGGTATATAGATCAAACCGGAGCCCAAAAGGTTTTAGATACACTAAATGAATTCACTGAAGCACATGGACCAAGATTTAAACCCGCCCAAATTTTGGTCGAGTATGCAAAGGAAGGGAAGAGATTTTATTAAAATTTATATAGTGTTATGTCTATGTTCCGTTGCCGGGCAGAATACCAGTTGATGGTTACCTGTTGCCAATCCGAGATGGAACAGGTACATATTGTGAGCAGGCTATGGTAATGGAAGTGTAACCTCCGACAAGGGGTTGCAACCCCTTGCCGACATTCCACAGATGACTCAACAATAGTCGATTACTATGTTACTACTCAAACAAAAGCCAAACCCTTAATTAAACTTCAATATCAATGATTTGGTACTCATCCGCATTTTGTATACCCTGTATGGAATTATTGGACGCTGTATTACTTTATAATTATCAGTTATTTCAATAAGCTGATCTTTCCAGCTTTAATTAATGTCTATGAGGAGTACATATGGTCGAAGAATAATCAAATTCGAGAGCATTTCTGTACTAAAGATCTGAGCTATTCCAATCCTCAGAACTCTCGCCCTCCTCACGACATTTTTCCTCACTTTCGGCAATTATTTAGTTAATTCTAATTTTTTAAATTTACCAACATGGCAATACGAGGAGAAGAACAAGACCCGGGTGAAAAGACGGGGCTCAATAGATATTTTGATATTCATAAACCGGTCTTTTGGCCATCAGTTATTCTTATCGCCGCATTAATTGCAGGTGTGATTTGGGCCGGTGATGCTGCCGAAGAAGCTTTTAGTTCGATTCGGATTGGCATCACTGACGCGGCCAGCTGGTTATTTGTTGCAGCCGTAAACATTTTCATCGGTTTTGCACTTTATTTTGCCTTCAGTAAATACGGCGATATCCGCTTAGGAGGAGAGGACGCTGAACCTGACTTCAGCACCATGGCTTGGTTCGCCATGCTGTTCAGTGCCGGCATGGGTATCGGACTTATGTTTTTTGCTGTAGCCGAGCCAATGTGGCATCTAATTTCACCTCCTCATGCAGAAGCCGGTTCTACAGAGGCCATCAGAGATGCGATGGGGGTTACCTTTTTACACTGGGGACTTCATGCCTGGGCTATCTACGCTATTGTAGCGTTGGCGTTGGCATTTTTTGCCTTCAACCGAGATCTGCCCCTTTCTTTTCGATCCGTTTTCTATCCGATTTTGGGAGATAGGATCAATGGGTGGATTGGAGATATGATTGATGTTTTAGCTGTATTGGCCACCCTTTTTGGATTGGCCACCTCCCTTGGATTAGGTGCAGCACAAGCCGGGGCAGGCATGGAATATGTGTTTGGCCTTGAAAACACCACTACGCTACAGGTCATAATCATTGTAGGGGTTACGGCCATTGCAGTAGTATCCGTGGTTTTAGGTATCGATAAAGGTGTTAAGGTTCTGAGTGAATTTAATATTCGTCTTGCCGGGCTCTTCCTGCTTTTTATTCTGATCGTAGGCCCTACCTTGTATATTCTTAGTTCATTCGTTCAAAACCTTGGACACTACGCTCAGAATTTCGGAACCTATGCCTTTTGGACCCAATCGTATGAAGAGGGTTCATTCATGTCTAATTGGACGGTTTTTTATTGGGCTTGGTGGATCTCATGGTCACCTTACGTCGGGATGTTCATCGCCAGAATTTCACGGGGGCGAAGTGTCAAGCAATTTGTATTAGGCGTGTTGATCGTTCCAACTATGCTCACATTCTTGTGGATGAGTGGTTTTGGAGGAAGTGCTCTATTCCTTGAAACGAACGGAATAGCTGAAATTGCTTCCGCTGTGGAACAAGATCAAACGACATCACTGTTCATCTTACTTGACCAGTTTCCATGGTCTGTTGTAACATCATTCCTCGCCATCATCTTGGTCTTGAGTTTCTTTGTTACATCATCTGATTCAGGTTCACTGGTGATCGATGGGTTAACAAGTGGCGGTAAACTTGATGCTCCTGTTGGTCAACGTATCTTCTGGGCTTCTACGGAAGGTATCGTTGCAGCTGTGCTGCTGTTAGGGGGCGGGCTTGGCGCACTACAAGCCGGAGCCATTAGTACCGGTTTACCTTTTGTTTTCGTACTGCTTGTAATGTGCTATAGCCTGAAACGTGGGCTTGAACAAGAACATCAGGAATATCTGCGAAAAGACAGGGATAAAGAACGAGAGTCTTACCGGGAGCTGGTTATGAAAGCAATCAAAAAACAAAAAAAATCAGATTAGAGGTATAAAATGATAAATTCAAAACATTGGTTAGTAAGTCTCGACTTGTCCAATATGGACGATATTCTTATTGGATATACTGCATTTTTAACCTCCATCATAAAACCTAAGACCATAACATTCTTTCATACGGTGGAATCAGGACCTACAGCGCTGGAACTGGCAGAACAGTTTCCGGAAATTGATTCGGAGGAAGAATTTCTCGATCTCATCAGGAGTGAGCTGAATGATAAAGTCCGCGGACATTTTAATGATGATTTCATTGAAATCAGGATGGTGATCAAAACAGGAAAACCTACCGATCAGATCATTGATATTGTGAACTCTATTGAGCCAGACCTTCTTTTGATGGGTAAAAAGGTAGGGTATGCCGGAGAAGGTGTAGTCCCAAAAAGAATTCTTAAATATGTGGCTGCTTCTCTGCTGTTGGTACCGGAGAACAGCCGGTATAATCTGAAAAATGTACTTGCTCCCATCGACTTTTCAGAGCAATCGGCAAAAGCGGTTAGAACGGCTAAAAAGTTGGCGGATGGCGGGAATGTCACCGCCCAGCACATCTATCGATACCGTGCTCAATTCTTTCCCTATTCACTTTCGGAAAAGGATAAAAAAGAAGTGGATCAAAAGGTGACCAGAAATTTAGATGATTTCAAGGAAAAGTATGGCCTTGGGAACGATGTCAACTACGTTCTTTCAATTCAAAAAAAAGAACGTGTTGCTGACGTCGTCTATAATCAAGCAATGGGCGATCAAACCGACCTAATTATCGTATCATCCAAGTCTAAAATGATGAACAGCTTTGTAAGTCATGATTTCACGGATAAGATGGTAGATTATGCTTTTTGGATTCCACTTTTGGTCCAGAAAAATAAAGAGAAGCATCAAAAATTTCTGAAGTCTTTGTTCAGTTAGGCTGGGGTTTACTTTCGGCACAGCCCTCCCCGCAAGCAACAGCAAGCTGTTCTTGCTGTCCCTCCAAAGGGACACAGGTTCAGAGCCTCTCTATTCTATTATATAAGCAGGTTTAAATTGTTTAAGCCAAAAAGAGCCTGTCTCTCTTTGGAGAGAGGCAGGATTTGGCTTCAGCCATAATCCAGAGAGAGGACCGTGGGGATAAGTAAAAATGCATGTGTTGGAAATAAATCCTTACTTTTACTACTATCAAAAAAAGAGGGGTTACATGAGCAAAGAGACTTCAAACCATTATTACAACAAGCGATTAAAACCAATCGCAAGAACGCTGCGAAAGAATATGACCAAAGCAGAAGCTGCTTTATGGAAATATGGGCTAAGAAAGAAACAGCGCCGGGGCTGCACCTTCAACCGCCAGCGCCCGGTTCTAAATTATGTCACTGATTTCATGTGTAAAGAACTCGGTTTAATTATTGAAGTAGATGGCAGTAGTCACGATCACTCTAAAGCCCGGCAACATGATGAAAATAGACAGCGTGCCCTGGAAGCAGCAGGATTTACTATACTGCGTTTTACAGATGAGGATGTACTTAAGAATATGGATTCTGTTTGTCGCAGGATTGATGAAGAGATTGTTCTTTTGGAGGCTACGAAACAGAAATAACCACGGTCCTCCCCGCAAGGCGCAGCGAGCTGCACATGCTGTCCCTCCAAAGGGACACAGAATACGGGGCTTTGGCAGGCAAGTGTAATCAAATCACAATTGCTTAATCTACCAGGAACCTGTCTCTCTTTGAAGAGAGACAGGATTTGGCTTCAGCCATAATCCAGAGAGAGAGGAGAGTGGCCCATTATGGCACCAAATCCCCAATTTTTATCCCCGCAAATACACCATCGTCTTTCAGTATAGGAATTCGTATCTTTTTGCCGCAAAAAATATAATCGCACAATAATAAATTCTTATGCAATTTTTACCTCTGTTTTTTATGGGATCACCCGGTGACGAAAGCGCCGGAATTATTAACCTTGTATTTCTTGGGGCCATCTTCCTTGTCTTTTATCTCTTTATCATTCGCCCACAAAGCAAGCGGCAAAAAGAGATCCGGCAAATGGTCTCTGAAATGAAAAAAGGTGACAAAGTTGTTACTTCATCCGGTATCATCGGTATTCTCGATAAGATCGAAGAAACGGAAGTTTTAGTTGATGTGGACAGTGGCACAAAGATACGCATGCTAAAGTCTGCCATCACCGATGTAAATCCTAATAAAAAGGATAAATAATTTAAAAGCTGCACTGATATTTTGCAGCTCAAAGTGAAGTAAAGCTATGAGTCAGGAATTCCATTTCAATACCATTACCGAGGCCATTGAAGACATCAAAAAGGGCAAAATGGTTATCGTCGTTGACGATGAAGACCGGGAAAATGAAGGGGACTTCCTGATGGCGGCCGAGATGGTTTCCAAAGATGCCATCAACCTTATGGTAACACACGGGCGCGGACTCGTTTGCGCTCCCATCACTAAGGAAAAAGCCGACAAGCTTAAGCTCCGGCATATGGTTCAGGAGGGAGCCGATCCGGACGAGGCCAACTTCACCATTTCTATTGATCACAAACGGAAAACTACTACGGGAATTTCTGCGCAGGATCGCGCTAATACCATTCGCGAACTGGCCAGCGACGATTCCAAACCCGTCGATTTCCGCCGGCCGGGTCACGTTTTTCCACTGCTCGCCGTAGAAGGCGGAGTCCTTCGTCGCGCTGGACATACGGAAGCCGCCATTGATCTTGCCCGCCTTGCCGGGCTGAAGCCCGTAGGCATCATTTGTGAGATCATGAAGGAAGACGGGGAAATGGCTCGCGTTCCCGAGCTCATAAGGATGGCGGAAGAGTTTGAGATGAAGATCATCACTATCAAGGACCTCATCGCCTACCGCAATGAAAATGAGACGCTCGTTGAGGAAGTGATGGATGTAAACCTGCCGACCATGTATGGTGATTTCAGCCTTCGCGCTTTCAAAGAAAAGCTGACCGGCGATATTCATCTTGCCCTCACCAAGGGTAGCTGGACCAAAGAGGAGCCGGTGCTTACACGCGTTCATTCCTCCGACCTGATCGGGGATATTTTTGGAGCCCGGAACAAGGATACGAGTGAACAGCTTCATCAGGCTATGCTGCAGGTGGAGCGGGAAGGAAAAGGCGTAGTGTTATACATGAATCGGAATCAGCGCGGCTCGGTATTGGTAAATCAACTTAAAACTCTGAAGGCCTTACAGCAGGGTAAAGTTTCTGAAAATGAAGAAGATATTAGTCCGCGCGGTGATACCCGTGATTACGGTGTGGGGGCTCAAATCCTTCGCTCACTTGGAATCCGCAAGCTGAGGCTGATGACCAACAATCCGGTCAAGAGAATCGGGATCAAAAGTTTTGGTTTGGAGATCGTTGATCAGGTACCTATCGACCACAGCTTTGATTTCTCTACCCAAAAATACCCCTTCGAAGGAGAAGAGAATAGTTAGTCTTCTCAATTAACTCCCTAATTCACAGAAGAATCAGGCTTTACTTCTCCATCGTTTTCAGGAAGTGCTCCTTCGTTTTCTGACTCCCCGTTTTGGGTCATAAAAAACCGGCGGTTGAAAATCAGGATGAAGATAATAGAGCAGGAAATCGCAACATCGGCCACATTAAAGATATATGGAAAGACCGTCCAGTCGCCGATCTTAAGGGAGAAATAGATAAAATCTACCACGTGGCCTTCCAGCACTCCACCGTAGCCTCCCACGATCCCCATAAAAATTCGGTCACTAATATTTCCGAATGCCCCGCCAATAATCAATCCCATGCAAAATAGATAGCCAATAGTGGCTTCATTTATATTTTTCAGGATATAGAAGAGAATTCCCGAGACCGCCAAAATTGCAATAACACTTATCACTGGGGTGGAAAACAGATCGATCCCGAGTGCCATACCCGAATTTTTAGTATAGTAAAATTGCAGCCATCCTTCTATAAGGACTTTGTTTTGCAACTCAGGCGAAGTTCGGACAAGCCACTTTGTGATCTGATCTAAAGCCAGCACGATAAATGCAGGCACAAAAATGGCCGTCAGCTTTTGTTTGTTCAAGGCGGGAAGTTACCTGCGTTTTAGTTTGGCATCAATACTCAGCTGCGTATGTGGCACAGCTTCCAGACGCCCTTTGGCGATCTTTTTCCCTGTTACTTTGCAAACGCCGTAGGTTTTGTTATCAATGCGCTTGAGAGCATCATCCAGATACTTCACGAACTTTTTAGTTCGGTTGAAGAGCATGTAAGTTTTTTCACGCTCCTGAGCATCAGTACCGGCATCCGCCATGTGATAGGAGTAAGCAGATTCATCCGAAGCATTTTCCATACTTTCACGCAGCGTACGTTGTAAAGCATTTACTTCTTCTTCTGCTTCTTCCATCTTCTTGATGATTATCTCGCGGAAATATTCCAATTCTTCATCAGTATATGGAGACACTCTTTCGCCCTTTTTTGATTCTTCAGTAGACATAGCTGCTTAGTTATGAATTAATATTTCTTCGGATGGAGATAGTACACTCTTCATCACCGATTTCCCATTTTTTAGTAAAGTCGGAAACTTCCAACTCCGTAATTTGAATTTCTTCTGCCAGTGTTTCTTTCTTAATATAATCACTCATGGAAACAACAGCTTCCTTAATTGCCTCAGATCCTGTAAAGCCGATAGCAATGCGGTCAGTTACTTCAAAGTTAGCTTCCTTCCTCATGTTTTGTACACGATTTACAAATTCCCGGGCAATACCTTCCTGAACCAGATCTTCGCTTAAAGCAGTATCCACTGCAACGCTGAGTCCTTTTTCAGTCTCAACCGTCCAGCCTTCCAGCCCGGTGCGTACAATTTCGAGGCCCTCAGAATCGATACGAATCGTTTCGTCCTCCACCTCCAGATCGATCCAGCCGTTTTTCTCAAACCCTGTGATCTCTTCGGTACTAAGCTGAGCCACTTTTGCAGCAACAGCTTTCATTTTCGGGCCTAAACGTTTTCCTAATACCGGGTAATTTGGCTTCGCTGATTTTTTAACAATCCCGGAATCATCGTCCACAAACTGAATGTCCTTAACATTCACTTCTTCCAAAATGATATCCCGAACCGACTCAATAGCCTGTCGTTCACTTTCATCTTTTATAGGAAGGATAATTCGCCCTAACGGCTGCCGGACATTCATCTCTATCTGGTTGCGAACACGCAATACAATGTATGAGATAAGTCGCGCCATTTCCATCTTGTGTTCAAGCGCTTTGTTTATGGCTGTTTCCTCTACCGTTGGAAAGAAGGCCAAATGTACAGACTCTTCTTCCTGATGGGTAACTGAATTTAATTTCTGATACAGCCACTCGCCGATAAACGGAGCGATCGGACTGATCATTTTACTGAGGTTGCTCAGGCATTCATACAACGTTTGGTATGCGGCCGTCTTGTCAAGTGTATTTCCTTCTTTCCAGAAACGGCGACGATTTCGACGAACGTACCAGTTACTCAATTCTTCTACAAAATTCTCTAACTCCCGGGCGGCTTTGGTTGGCTCATAATCTTCAAGATATTCCTCCACCACTTTTACCGTACTGTTGAGGCGTGAGATCACCCACTTATCAATCTCCGGACGATCTCCAATGGGAATCGCTGTTCCTGAGAAGTTGAATCCATCAATATTCGCGTACATGGCGAAGAAAGAGTAGGTATTCACAATGGTGTTGAAAAACTTACGCTGGACTTCTTTGAGCCCATCCATACTGAATTTCAGGTTTTCCCATGGAGAGGAATTACTCATCATATACCAGCGAACGGTATCGGCTCCAAATTCCTGTATAACCTCAAAAGGATCTACCGTATTTCCTTTTGATTTACTCATTTTCTCGCCGTTCTCATCGAGTACCAACCCGTTGGAAATTACATTCTTGTAAGCTTCTTCATTGAACAACATGGTACCTAAGGCATGTAACGTATAAAACCAACCGCGGGTCTGATCCACTCCCTCAGCTATAAAGTCAGCCGGGTAGTTTACCTGGAAATCATGATCATTATCATACGGATAGTGCCATTGGGCGAAAGGCATTGCCCCGGAATCGAACCAAACATCAAGCAAATCCGGGATGCGGCGCATAGTTCCGCCGTCGGGCGCTTCCCATGTGATATCATCGATGAACGGACGGTGAAGATCGATTTCGGCATCTTCATGCAGTCCGGCTTTTTTGCGAAGCTTATCGATACTTCCAATAGATTCCACATACTCAGGATTTTTATCACTTACCCATATTGGGATCGGTGTTCCCCAATAACGCTGACGGGAAACGGCCCAGTCCACGTTGTTTTCAAGCCAGGTTCCAAAACGACCGGAACCGGTACTTTCCGGCTTCCAGTTAATTTTCTTATTCAACTCCACCATTCGGTCTTTCATCTTGGTGGTTTCAATGAACCAGGATTCTACAGGGTAAGACATCAGGGGAGTGCCCTTACGCCAGTCAAAAGGATAGTTATGAACCATGGTTTCATGCTTGTACATGCGGTTCTTTTCCTTAATGGCCTTCGAAATATCTTTGTCGGCTTCTTTGAACCACTGTCCTTCAAATTCCGGGGCTTTATCTGTAAACTTCCCGTCGCGATCGATAGGGTTGAACATCGGGATGTCGGCTTTTTGGCACGATTCAAAGTCATCGGCCCCAAAAGCAGGAGCGGTGTGTACGATACCGGTTCCGTCTTCTGTCGTTACATAATCAGCCGGGATCACTTTCCAGGCCTCGGATTTGTCAAACTCTTTCAGTGCGTAATCAAAGATCGGTTCGTAGGTTTTGTGAAGCAGCTGCGAACCTTTCATTTCTTCCACAATGATGTAATCTTCGCCAAGCACATCTTCCACACAATCTTTGGCCATGATAAAGGTCTCATTGAAATGAGCAACTTTCACATAGTCCAGATTTGGATTTACGGCAATGGCCATGTTTGAGACTACCGTCCAGGGAGTGGTAGTCCAGGCCAGGAAGTAGGTATTTTCTTCCCCATCAACTTTAAACTTAAAATAGATGGAGGGGTCCTGAGTTTCCTTATAACCCAGGCTCACTTCATGGGAAGAAAGAACCGTTCCGCTGCCCGGAGAATACCATTGGATCTTGTATCCTTTATACACCAGGCCTTTATTGTAAAGCTTATTAAAAGCCCACCAAACAGATTCTATATAGCTGTTCTCAAATGTAACATATGGGTTGTCTTGATCTACCCAATAACCCATACGCGAAGTGAGTTCATCCCAAAGATCTTTGTATTTGAGCACACTCTTGCGGCATTCAGCATTATATTTTTCAATGCCGTATTCTTCAACTTGTGCGCGGCCTTCAAGGCCTAATGCTTTTTCAACTTCTATTTCTACGGGAAGTCCGTGCGTGTCCCAACCAGCTTTTCTCTCAACCCTAAACCCTTTTAGAGTTTTATATCGGCAGAACATGTCTTTAACCGTTCTGGCCATCACATGATGAATTCCGGGCTTACCATTTGCAGTCGGCGGGCCTTCATAAAAAGTAAAAGGAATCCCATCCTCACGGGTTTTGAGGCTTTTATCAAAAATCTTGTGTTCCTTCCACCAATTCAGGATTTCGACTTCTGATTTAGGAAAACTTACTTGCTTAATCTCTTCGAATTTCTTTGCCATAAAAAACTTTGTTCCGCGAATAGTTTTAAGCCTCAAATATACAAAATATCAGGGAAAAGCATGTACTTCCTTCAACCAAAAAAAATCTGGAACTTGACGCCAAGGCTCAGTCGTTATACTATCAGTCATCCGTTAAAAATTAAAATACCTCTTAGTATTGTTAATCATCATCTCTAAATATTCCCCTAAACGTGAGCAATTCTTATTTAAGACCCATCAGTAAAGAAGATCCTTATAAACTTGTATTTGTATGCCTTGGAAATATTTGCCGGAGCCCAACGGCAGAAGGTCTTTTTATCCATAAGGTTAACCAAGCAGGACTCGATAATTATTTTTATATCGACTCTGCGGGAACCGCGGCTTACCATGTGGGTGAGTCAGCCAACAGCAAAAGTCAGGCTACGGCCAATAAACATGGTGTTCATCTGCCCTCCAAAGCACGAAAATTTAAGTATGCGGACCTTGAAGAATTTGATCTCATTCTGGCTATGGATTCTGAAAACTTGTCCAATATCAGGGAGTTAGACCGAAAAAATATGTTTTCCGAAAAAATAAAAATGATGCGCGAGTTTGACCCCGATCCGGGCAATGGAGAAGTTCCCGATCCATATTATGGAGGGCAGGAAGGATTTGAGAATGTATTCCGCGTTCTCGACCGAAGTACCGAAGCCCTGCTCAAGAAATTAAACCCTTTTATTAAGTAGTAATTATGTTTCCTGAGAATATTCAAACTTCCATTGAATCCCAGCTCGATGACGGAATCGTCTCTGAGGAATCCGTGCATGGCGGTGATATTAATCAGGCCCAAAAGCTTACTTTTGATTCAGGAAGTATTGCTTTTCTGAAGTGGAATGAAAATCCTCATGAAAATATGTTCGAAACCGAAGCAAAAGGCCTGGAGTTGCTGCGCTCGGCTGATACAAACCTCATTATCCCCAAGACCCTGGCCATATCCGAAAATTATCTCCTTTTGGAATGGATAGAAGAAGGGGGAGGGATTCCTGATTCTTCCTATGAGTTTGGTGTGGAGCTATCCAAACTTCACAAAAAATCCCATTCCGCTTTTGGCCTTGACCACGATAATTTTATTGGAAGGCTCAAACAATCAAATACCAATCACTCTAACTGGCCTGATTTTTTTGCCCTTGAACGCATCGAACCTCAGGTCAAAATCGGGGTTGAGTCTGGGAAATTGACTCGCTCACTATTACGTGATGTGCACCATCTTTATAAAAAGCTCGGTTCCATTTTCCCCCGGGAAAAACCTGCGTTACTTCACGGAGATCTGTGGAGTGGAAATTTCATGTTTTCAAGTTCAGGGATAGCGAGTATCTATGATCCTGCCGTTTATTTCGGTCATCGTGAAATGGATCTCGCCATGACCCGTCTTTTTGGGGGTTTTTCAGCGGATTTCTACAAAGGATATCATGAACAATTTCCCCTTGAGCCGGGTTTTGAAGAAAGAGCAACCCTTTACAACTTATATCCCCTACTCGTTCATGCCAATTTGTTTGGTGGAAATTATTGTCGCCAGGCAGAAAACATTATTAAAAGTCATGTCTGAACTGCCTTATAAACAAATCATATCACTCGTGCCAAGCTTGACCGAGCTGTTGATCGACCTTGGATTAAAAGACCAACTCATCGGACGTACACGCTTCTGCATACACCCCAAAGATGAAGTTGAGGATATTGACATTGTAGGGGGCACCAAAAACCCGAATCTCGAGAAGATCATTGAACTAAAGCCTGATTTCATACTTGCTAACAAAGAGGAAAATCGCAAAGAAGATATCGAGATGTTGCAGGCTTATGCAAGTGTACACGTTACAGATATTGAATCGATCGAGGATACTTTGCTTGAAATCAGCTCATTGGGGATGCTGCTTGGAGTTGAGTTTACAGCCCAAAAACTCGTTTCAAAAGCCACAGCACTGCTTTCGGAAATACCGTCAGAGCGTTCACTTTCTGTTGCCTATCTTATTTGGAAAGATCCATGGATGACCATTGGTAAGGATACCTACATTCATCACGTACTCAAGCGTTATCACTTAGAAAATGTCTTCGGCATTCAGACTCGATACCCCAAAACCACATTAAAAGAAATGGCATCTAAGAACCCGGATCTCATTTTATTGAGTAGTGAACCCTACCCATTTAAAGAGAAACACATCCAAGAGATAAAAGAAGCATGCCCGGTTTCCAAAGTAGAATTGGTGAACGGAGAATGGTTCAGCTGGTATGGCTCGCGGATGATCAAAGCTTTTGAGGCTTTAAATACCTGGCGCGGCAAGCTCTGAATTTTAGCAGATCTTTCCTTTTTCGGGATCTATGTAGCACCCGTCTCCACTTAGTGATCGTTGCCAATTTAACTCGGCGGTGAGTTCCCTTAACCATTCTTCGATCTCTTCTTTGGTTGCATAAACATTCCCATCCTCAGCGATATAGGCCAGTCCGGATTCATCAGCGGCATGGATTTCCTTTTTGTAGGAAATCACGAGATTCTCAAGCCTTCTTTCCAGCTGATCTGAATTTTTATGGCCTTTTTTCTTATGAAGAGTAATCATAAATAATGCCCTGATCTTACATTTTCAGTTTATAATTCTTGTTTTTTTACAATAATCGCAAATATCCATTGGTAATATTAAAAAATCTTAATATATTAATGTTAGGGATTTCTAACATTTAAAAACTTTATGGGACTATCAAAAAAAGTAATGATCGTAGAAGATGATCCGCTACTTTCTATTGTTGAAGAAAAGATAATAGAGAGGTTGGGTTATACCGTTATTGGCAAAGCCAAAAGTGGGGAAGAAACACTGGCGAAGTTTCAAAGGTTGAATCCTGAAATTCTCGTTATAGATATTCAACTCGCCGGGGCCCTTAATGGCATTCAGACGGTGCAAAAACTACGGGAATTATATTCTAATATTCCTGTCATTTTCCTGTCAGGAGACAGATCTTCCTCCATACTCAAAAAAGCAGAAACCGTGGACTACATTGAATTTCTGTTAAAACCGGTTTCGAGCAACGAATTGTCCGGCTCTTTACAGAAAGCCATTGAGATGAACGAACTGCTTTCTCAAAATGTAGCTTAAAAAAAGAACTTAGATAAGTAAATACCCATAACCCATATAAAGTAGTTTGGCCGCTGCTTTGTGATTTTCCAAAGCCTGCTAATATCCCAATGGCAGGCTTTTTTATTTATGCTCTACCACTACTCTTCCGGCTTGCTTGCCTTCCAGTATCCGGTCAACCTCTTCTTGCAAGCCTTCCAGATGTACCTTTTTCGAAAAATTTTCAGGTACTTTTTTATGATCTGTTTTTGCAATGGCATCCCAGATGTTGAGCCTCATCGGCATTTTGCAAATAGCTGAGTCGATACCAAGTAAACTCACTCCTCTCAAAATAAAAGGGTAAATATTGGTTGTAAGTTTGTGCCCCAAAATATTACCGCAACAGGCCACAGCTCCATCATGATTGGTTTGTCGTATCACGGCATCCAGCATTTCACCGCCCACCGTTTCAATAGCCCCATTCCATTCCCGGCTTAGCAGAAAGCTGCTATCAACATTTATGATCTCATCCCGGTGAATGACTTCAGCCGCCCCAAGTTCTTTCAGAAAATCTATCTTATGCATTTTACCTGTAGCTGCTATCACTTCATAACCTAATTCAGACAGAAAAAATACCGCGAGCGATCCTACTCCACCCGTAGCGCCGGTCACTAAAACCTTGCCTTCATTCGGTAAAATCAGCTCGCGCTCTAAGCGCTTTATACCATACATTGCCGTAAAACCTGCCGTCCCATAATTCATCGCCGTTTCCAGGTCCAGGCCATCCGGCAAAGCCACCACCCAGTCTTTAGGTACGCGGATCATAGCTCCAAAACCGCCCGGCGTATTTGACCCGAGATCCTGGCCGGTTACCACTACTTTCTGCCCTTTTTTAAATGTATTACTTGCATCTTCAACTACAACTCCGGAGGCATCAATACCAGGAATATGGGGGTATTGCCGAGTCACCCCTTTGTTTCCGGAAGCCGAAAGTCCGTCTTTATAATTCAAAGAAGAAAATTGAACCCGGATAAGCACTTCATGGTCAGGCAAAAAGGAAAGAGGAACGTCTTTGACCTCTGCTTCAAAATTTCCGGTTGATGTTTCTTCAACATAAAATGCTTTAAAGGACTTTGTGCTCATTTCAGTATTTTTTTGATCCATTTTAGCTTTCCTTTGTAAGGGGCATACCGAAAGGGAACATCCAGCCAAAGTGGTTTTTTCATAACCCCTTTGTTGTGTGAAAAGGTATCAAAGCTTTTTTTTCCGTGATAAGCTCCCATTCCGCTTTGCCCTACTCCGCCAAAAGGTAAATGATGATTCCCGAGGTGTGCAACCACATCATTAATGGCACCGCCCCCAAACGAACATTTTTCTATGACCCGGTCTTCTGTTTCTTTCTCCGTGGTGAAAACATACAGTGCCAGTGGCTTTGGTTTTGAGTTGATAAGATCAATAGCCTCTCCAATATCATCAAAGGTGATAACCGGTAGAATGGGGCCAAAGATCTCGTCTTCCATCACTGCTGCATGCTCTTCAATATCCGTCAAGATTGTTGGCTCTATATAGTATTCCATTTTATCCGTTTTACCGCCGTAAAATACTTCGCCATCCGATAAGTAAGAGGCCAGTCTTACAAAATGATCTTCATTAATAATACGTGGATAATCGGGGCTTAATTTCGCATTCACTCCATAAAAAGAACGTATGGCTTCTTTGAGATATTCCAAAAATTTATCTTGAACGGAAGCCTTAACCATCACATAATCGGGAGCCACACAAGTTTGTCCGGCGTTTAAAAACTTACCCCAGGCAATACGTTTTGCAGATGTTTCAAGATCTGCGGAATCATCAACAATACACGGACTTTTACCGCCCAGCTCCAGAGTCACTGGGGTTAGGTTTTTGGCGGCTGCCTCCATCACAATTTTACCAACACGACTGCTTCCCGTAAAAAAGATATGGTCAAAATCTTCCGCCAATAGAGCTTGATTGGTCTCAACTCCGCCCTCGACAACTGCGATAAATTCTTCCTTAAACCACTTGCTCATCAAACGGTGTAAAACCGATGAAGCCTGGGGAGTGAGTTCAGAGGGTTTAACCACCACGGTGTTCCCCGCTGCAATGGCCCCCACTAAGGGTAAAAGGGCTAACTGAATCGGGTAATTCCAGGGGGCTATGACCAAAACTGCCCCATAGGGTTCGGCAATGGTATAGTTTGATGAGGGAAAATTTATCCACGTTCCCTTCAATCGTTTCGGTTTTGCCCATTTTTTTAAATGCCTAATAGTGTAACTGATCTCATTATGAAGGATTCCGAGCTCAGTGGCATAGGTCTCAAGTTCCGGTTTTTTAAAATCAGCATATACTGCATCAAAAAACTCATCTTCATGTTCACTCAATAACTTCTTTAAAGTTTGAAGCTGGTGAATTCTAAACTCAACCGACTTTGTGGCTCCCGATCTAAAATAGGTTCTCTGTCTTTCCAGTAATTTTGCTGCGTCCATCAATCTTTCTTTTTCCTTCCTATAAATGAATCCATTGAACCATATACACCAAAGATTTTACCGGCTACAAAGTCATAGACCTTAGCAGGCAGAATTCCACGGATAAGAGGAGTTAATTTCACCATAAATGGTTCTCTGAGTCGTACTTTTCCGCGTTCAACAGCATCCAGTATTTTAGTTGTGATATCATCCGGATCTAAAAGTGGCATAAGCAGAGGCGCCGTAACCCCGGCAAACATTCCGGTATTTATATAGCTGGGCATGACGGTAAGAACCTTAACGGGTGTACCGGTTTTCTCAAGCTCGAGATTCAGTGATTCGGACCACCCCACAGCTGCCCATTTACTGGCTGCATAAACGGTCATCCCCGGATTTGGGGTTAAGCCTGCTGCAGAGGCAATATTAATAATATAGCCATCTCCTTGCTGTTTCATTGAAGGAAGAAGTGCCCGGGCTACATACATCATCCCAAGGCTGTTCACATCCATGGTTTTCTTAATACTCTCCATAGAATGTTCTTCAAAATTCTTACCGGCTACAATGCCCGCATTATTGAACAATATATCTACGCGGCCATGTTCTTCCAGAACTTTTTCTGCCGTTTTTAGAACATGTTGATGATCACTTACATCCACTACATAGGTGCTTACTGAATATCCTTGCTTTGTAAGTATAGATGCCGCATTTAGAAGGGCCTCTTCATTCACATCCCAAATGATTAATTTTTCCGCACCTCGCTCAAGTGCCTTTTGGCCCATAAGCAAACCGATACCACTGGCCCCACCGGTTATTAAAACTATTTTATTTTTAAAAGAGGACATATAAAAACCGTATATTTAAGACTCAAAGTTAACCAAAAACTGAACACATTCTTTAAGCAAAATTTCTGTGTTCAGAGTAATTAACAAACAGACAATAAGCTCATTATTACACAAATGAAAAGAATATTATCACTTTTAACCCTTGTAATTTTTGCCGCATCCTGCCAGCAAACATCAAAGCAAGTCTCACTGGAATGGTCAGAAGCAGAGCCATTACCAATGCCTGTTTCTAATAACGCTGTAACTTCAGCTACAATTGATGGCAAAACATATCTTTACACTTTTCTTGGTTTGGAAGAAGGTAAAACCCATGAAGATGTTACTGATTTTGCAGCACGTTATGATGTTGAAAATGATGTATGGGAGGAGATTCCGGGCGTGCCTGACGAAATCGGCCGGCTCGGCAGTACTGCAGAATACGTAAACGGAAATATCTACCTTTTTGGTGGTTACACTGTTGCTGAAGACGGATCTGAAGTATCAACTCAGGAAGTTTTCAAATATGACCCGGTGGCAAATTCTTATAAGCGTGTTGCCGATATGTTACTTCCTGTGGAAGATGCCGTATCTCTTGTATATCAAGACCGCTACATTTACTTAGTGAGCGGGTGGAATAACACCAACAATGTTTCCAATGTGCAGGTTTATGATACAGAGACAAACTCTTGGGAGCATGCCACTCCCTATGCCGGACCTCCCGTATTTGGTCACGCCGGTGGAATTGTTGGCAACACTATGATCCTGTCGGATGGCGTTCAGGCTATTGTGGATGAGGGTGAGCGTATCTTTAAAATGGCGCCGGGTAGTATCCGAGGTGAAATTGATGCCGAAGACCCAACCCTTATTACCTGGACCAGAATTAAGCAGCATCCAGGAAAAGCACGTTATAGAATGGCTGCCGTTGGGGTTGAACGCCCTGTTGAAATGGTGGTGTTTGTTGGAGGAACCGATAACCCATATAACTATAACGGAATTGGTTACAACCTTAAACCATCCTTCCCGGATAGCAATGTACTTGCCTACCGTCTTGATACTAACGAATGGATTGAATTAGGTACACAGCCTACCCCAAGTATGGATCACCGCGGCGTTGCCAAAGCCGGAGACGAGTTTTATATCATCGGCGGTATCCTTGACAATCAGCAAGTAACTGATATGGTACAAAGGTTTAGTATTGAGCTGGAATCCGGTAACTAAGACTTTTTAGACACTGTTTTTTCAAAAGCGAAAGGTGATGAACCTTTCGCTTTTTTTGTTTTGATTAATAGTTAATCATTTTATGAGATCTGAAAAGAATTTTACAATAAACATATTTGTTAATTTGTTTAATTATCAACAATTATGTTAATTTATCCACATGAGCAACAGGGTCTTAACATTTACTAAAAAAGGTGTACTGCCAAAAGGTGAATATGAGATGACCTTTAACGAGTTGCGTGCATCCCTGTTAGTACAAGGCCCTGAAAACCCGGAAATTCCTGGGTGGGATACTCCGTGGAGGGCGCATCTTGTTAATCAAGCAGAAATATTAGTCAGGCAACTATGGAACATCGGTATTACAGAAATCTTTCTGGATGGCTCCTTTACAGAAGCAAAACCTCACCCTAACGATATTGATGGATATTTCGAATGTGATATCACCCTGGCTGCAAGTGATACCCTCAGGCGAAGTCTAAATGAACAAGACCCACATAAGGTGTGGACATGGGATGACAAAGATCGAAAATCATATCGCGGTTATTTTAAAAAACAGTTACCCATGTGGCACGTTTATCGTGTGGAACTTTGGCCGCATTATGGAAATTTAAGCGGCATAACAGATCAGTTTGGAAATCATTTGCAATTCCCGGCTGCATTTCGGAAACAACGAGGCACTTTTATAGAAAAAGGGATTATTAAAGTAATTTTTTAGGAGACAAGCATGATTAGGACAGATACAGAATACAAAAACACCCTGAAACGTCTTGAAGAAGACAAGCAGGCGATGGATGCCTACAAAAAAAGTTACATCGAGCAAGGCTTTGAAGGCGAGGAATTAGACCGCCTAATGCAACCCCTCATCTCTTTTCATAACCAATTGAAGGAAGAGGTTGAAGCATACGAAAGGATTAAACGAGGTGATCTTGGTGCCATTTTCAATTTAAAAAGCATTGGGCGATGGCTCATTGGTGCCCGGATAGCGCTCGATCTTACTCAAAAAGAGTTCGCTGAAAAAACCGGTGTTAGTGAAGCACAGGTTTCAAGAGACGAGATAAATGAATATCACGGAATAACTCTTGATCGAGCTCAAAAAATAATTGATGTATTAGGTATTCACTTCAAAGCAGAAATTGAAGAGCCAACACCGTTTGATAAAAAGCATGACGATAGTAAATATGTATTTGCTTGACAATTAATTGTATAAATTAAAAGCGAAAGGTCAATAATCTTTCGCTTTTTATTTCTTCCAGGTACTTTATTTTATCCGGGGATTCTTCCATTAACTTTTAAAAGGTATTCAATGAAATCAGTCTTATCCCTTTTGGCATGTTCTCTTCTTCTTGTAAGTTGTAACCGATCTCCTGCTAACAAAGCAGCAGATAGCATCAACAAAGATTCTTTGCTTCGGCATATTGAAACACTTTCCTCTGATGAGTTTCAAGGCCGGGCAACCGGCACAGCGGGAGAGCAAATGAGTGTAGATTACCTTGTCAACGAATTAAAAGCGATGGGTGCGGAGCCCGCCGGAAATAATGGCACGTACATTCAGGAATTTCCGCTGTTAGGACAAACCACCTCGAATGCACAAATGTCCATTTCTACGGATGGACGGACCCCATTTAACATCGAGTATTTTGATGAATTTATGGCCTGGCCTGCTAATCAGGCTGAAGAAGTTGAGGTCAGAAATGCGGAATTAGTTTATGTAGGGTACGGCATCCAGGCTCCGGAAGAGAATTGGGACGATTTTAAAGGAGTGGATGTTGAGGGAAAGATCCTCGTGTTCAAAAATAATGACCCCGCCTATGATGACGACCTTTTCGGAGGTACCACCCGATTGTATTACGGTCGTTACGATTATAAATATGAAAAAGCCAAAGAACTCGGTGCTTTGGGGGCCATCATCATTCACACTGATGAAACCGCAGGATATGGCTGGAATGTAGTTTCAGGGGCATGGAGCGGAGAACGTTTCTACCTAAAGAGCGGGAATGGAGATTTTGTTTCCGACACCGAATTAAACGGGTGGATAACGGAGCCCACAAGCCGGTTGCTTTTTGAAGAAGCAGGACTCAGTTTTGATGACCTGTTTGAGGCGGCAGACAGTCCTGATTTTGAACCGGTTGAGCTTTCAGGAGTACGGATGAATGTAAGTATGGATGCTGACTATCGCGAAATCAACGGACAAAACGTACTTGCTGAGGTGAAAGGAAACGATCCTGAGTTGAATGATGAATACCTATTGCTTACCGCTCACTTCGACCATCTTGGGGTTACCACTCCAATTAAAGGTGATTCGGTGAATAATGGAGCATCCGATAATGCTGCAGGTGTAAGTGCTCTTCTTGAAATGATGGAAGCTTACCAATCGGTTCAACCCTTATTAAAACGAAGTGTGCTCGCCGTGATCGTAAGTGCTGAAGAGGTGGGCCTTTTGGGCTCTCAATATTGGGCTGAAAACCCAACTGTTGATCCCGGCAAGGTTACCGCAAACATTAATCTTGATGGCATGAACGTATATGGTGAAACAAGAGATGTGGTCGTAGTCGGCTATGGGCGCACCTCATTAAGCGACCTTTTAGAGGAAGAAGCCGAGAAACAGGGCCGTACCGTAAAACCCGATCCCTATCCGGAGCGAGGCTATTTCTACCGATCTGATCATTTTAACATGGCGAAAGTTGGAATTCCTGCAATCTTCCCGAATCCCGGAACTGAATATATTGGCAAAGGTGAAAACTTTCTCGCCTTGCGCGATAGCGTGGCCGATGCAAATTATCACACCGTTTCTGATGAGATCAACGAGTTTTGGGACCTTAACGGTGCTGAAATTGATACCCGCTTGTTTTTCTTAACGGGATTCAGAGCCCTGAATGCCGAAGAACTTCAAACATGGAAAAGAGGGGATGAATTTGAGGCTACAAGGTTGGAAATGCTGGAACGCGTTGAAAACTAAGCTTCAAAACATAGAAAACTCTTATACTTCAGATAGAGTAATACATTCATTTTTAAGTATCGCTTCGTTCGGAATAACAGTATTTTGAAGGCTGTTAAAATCATAACCCGAACAGTATCATTTTTTGAGTTACCTCACCTTTGTTTTACAAGAGAGAAAAGTCCTCAGCTTTGGGCTTTCATTTACCTTTTTTTCCAGCTTTGGGCAAACCTTCCTGATCTCGCTATTTGTACCATTTTTTCTGGCTGATTTCGATCTGTCGAATGCTGCTTTTGGCTCCATTTATTCCGCAGCTACCTTAGCAAGTGCTTCCATTCTGCCTTATCTGGGTAAGTGGATAGACGTACTTCCTATCGGGCAATACAGCTTATACGTAGCGGGTGGGTTATTGATCGCTGCTCTGACCATGGCCTTTTCATGGCACATCGGGTTTTTATTTGCGGGGATTTTGATGCTCCGTCTTGCCGGACAGGGACTCAGCGGTCATACCGCCGAAACCGCCATGGCCCGGTACTTCAAACTTCAGCGGGGTAAGGCATTAAGTATCTCAAGTTTGGGATACCCCATCGGAGAAGGAATACTGCCGGTTGGCATCGCGGCCTTACTGGCTGTCACAAGCTGGCGCACCACCTGGGGAATCATTGCCGTCGCCATTGCGCTGATCTTCATTCCGTTCATCTTGTATGTGTTGAACAAAACTGAGATCGGGCACTCCAATCAACAGATAAAAAAAACTAACTCTGATTCTGACGACTCTGCCGGCTCTTATTTTCAGATCATAAATAATCGTAGATTTTGGCTGATACTCCCTGCTATTTTGATCCCGCCATTCTGGGCTACAGCTTTATTTCTCTATCAGGTATCCATTGCTGAACAATTGGGATGGACTGCAGCTATCATTGCTTCCGCCTTTATCTTTTTTGCTGTGGCACGTATTGCAAGCTCACTTGGTATCGGCCCGGTAATCGATAAATTGAGTGCCGCAGCTGTCTTTCCATTTTATATTATTCCTTTTGGTGCCGGGCTCATCGTCGCATTTTATCACCCTGGGATCTGGTCTGCTTTCCTATATATGGCGTTAGTGGGTATTACCCTGGGATTTGGAAGTACTACAAAATCTGCACTATATGCAGAGCTTTACGGAGAAGAAATGATCGGAACTGTACGCTCTTTGTTTGCTTCCATTATGGTTTTCAGCACCGCTATGAGTCCGTTTCTGATGGGATGGATGCTCGACAACAACATAGCCATGGAAAGCATTTTATTAATGGCAGCTTCCACGGTCATCGTTGGTGTAGCATTAGCATATATCGGATTGAAAGATGAAAACACAGCGTCTCTAAACTTCGAGTGAACATTTTCACCATAAAATGAGTTTTAGCAACCACAATCAAAAGACTTTTTATGGCTATGAACATTGAAATTTGGTCGGACGTTGCTTGTCCTTTTTGCTACATCGGGAAACGACATTTAGAGCAAGCACTTAAACAACTACCAGACCTGGATGTGAACATCACCTGGAAAAGTTTCGAACTCGACCCAAATGCTCCACTGAATTCTGATCTTGATATCTACGACACGTTGGCTAAAAAATATGGCCGGGACCGCAACTGGGCAAAGCAAATGAATGCTAACATGGTAAGCATGGCATCGAAGGCCGGGCTTAATTTTGATATGGACAGCCTTATACCCACTAACACCTTCAATGCTCATCAGCTTATTCATTTAGCCAAAGAAGAAGGCAAACAAAATGAAATGAAGGAGGCTTTACTTTCAGCTTATTTCAGCGAAGGCGAACATCTGGGCGAACCGAATACACTTGTTGAAATTGCGAAGCAGATCGGGATCGATGAACAAAAGGCGAAGAAAGTTTTGGAGAATAATTCCTACTCCAATAAGGTCGTCAAAGATGTGGAAGAAGCACACAGCCTCGGAGTACAAGGTGTTCCCTTCTTTTATATAAATAAAAAGTACTGCCTTTCTGGTGCTCAGCCGGTTAAAGTATTTGTGGAAGCTCTTTCAAAGATTGCTTCCGAGTAACTGATGTTTGCAAACTTTAATCCCAGCTATTTGGGGATTCCAAGATTTTAAAATAGATTTTAAGTTCAACTCAAAATCATTCAGTATATTATGAAAAACGTAGTAATTACGCTCTTTATCGCTGCAATTTTTGCAGCATGCAGCACTTCCGAATCTAACCAGGCTGCATTCGTAACCTTACTCGGCAGTGATACCTTAGCTGTTGAGCAGTTCGAAAAAACAGATACCAGTATCACCGCTAATGTAATCTTAAGAAGCCCGGAAACCCGCTTTTCCACCTATTTTTTGAAGTGGGATGAAACCGGGGGGATTCAGGAAATGGCCCGTACCGATTATCCCGCTTCAACCGGATTTGCAGGGGAAGGAGCTATTGCGCAGACCGTGGTCAGAGACGGTGACAGCTTAATGGTGGAGGTATTAGATGATGAAAATCCGCGAAGCTATAAAGCCCCTTACCAACCGGGCGTTCTTCCTTTCATCGATATGGTACACTGGCCTTTTGAAATTGCATTCAACAATGCTGTTGAAGCCGGGCAGGATACCATTAACCAGCCATTGTTAACCGGCAACCGGCTTTCCAATTTCATTATCGCCGCTATTGAGGGCGACTCCATGACCATCCGCCATCCGTTCCGCGGAGTGATGGGAGTGAATGTGGATGAAAGCGGAAATCTGGAGTATCTGGATGCAGGACTCACTACCCGAAAGTTAAAAGTACATCGGGTTAACGAATTAGACCTGGATGCGCTTTCCACAAGATTTGCCAATAATCCTATTGGACAACTTTCCGGTGCTGTAAGTGCCGAATTCTCATTTAAGGATACTGATTTTACCGTTGAATTCGGTTCACCCCAAAAACGCGGGCGTGAGTTATTTGGCGGAATTGTTCCTTATGGTAAAGTATGGAGAACCGGTGCAAATCGTGCCACTCATTTCTCCACATCCAGCGACCTGCGCTTTGGCGATCTTGAAGTGCCAGCCGGAGAATATACCCTGTTTTCCATACCGGAAGCTGATGGTGGTACGCTCATCATTAACAGCCAAACCGGACAAAACGGGACTTCTTACGATGAATCCCGCGATCTGGGCCGCGTACCTATGGAGGTTTCAACTAAGGACGACATAACCGAAGCATTTACCATCACTGTTGATGAAACCGATGAAGGCGGTCGAATTAATTTGATCTGGGGGGATACGATCTATTCCTCTGATTTCGTGATCGAGTAGTTTTTTTCCTGCTAATTCTACAAATTATAAAGGCCGCTGAATTCAGCGGCCTTTTTTTGTTATAAGCTATCCTCTATTTAATAAGCTGCATTTTTAAATCCCGGGAAAACTGCTCTCCCGATGCTTGCCCTGTTGCTTTCATGCGCGCAATATACATCCCGCTGGACAGGCTTCCGGCATCAAAACTTACCTCATGAAAACCGGCACTCATGGTGGAGTTAACCAGCGCGGCTATCTGCTGGCCCATAATATTACACACTTTAATGGAAACTTCGGCGGTTTCAGGTAGCTCGAAGTTAATTTGAGTGGAAGGATTAAACGGGTTGGGGTAATTGTTGGAGAGCGTGAACTGCTGAGGAAGTACTTCTTTCGCTTCCGCCACTTCTTTTAAAGGGCCACCGCCCCCTGTGCAATCACCGCAGCTTACATATATGGTTTGAGTACCTATCGAGGTACCATCACTCACCTTTGCCCTTAATTCAAGGTATTCATCAAAAGCATACATTTGAGTGGTATAGCTATTGTCATAATCAATAGGGCCATACCATTGGTTATTGGTGTCCTCTGATCGATAAAACCATTCGTAAGAATAACTGGAAGAAGTGCCGCCAGAAGCACTTGCCGTCCAGGTTCCATATTGTCCCACTTGTAGCGAGGAAGGACCTGTGATGGAGACGGATGGTGGGGGTGGACTCGCTATTTTTTTCTGTATAAACGCATCCTCAATATCATCTACATAAGATGATTTACCCGCTGTATTGGCGGCTGCTATTAATGCATACATAGCGTCCAGAAAACTCGGGCTTGAATCGAGGTTCCCCAGGGAGGCAAGCACCAGCTCATCTACTGTACCTGCATTCACATTAGGGTCATTTCGTAAATCCCATAATGCACCTGAGAAAATGACACTTTTTTCATGGTAGCTGGAACCTTGATTGTTATCAAAATCAATTGACGCATAATTGTCCATCGTGTATGAATTGTTCAGATTTCTTGTGTAATTAATTCCGCCGGGTTGATCAACGTATTCACCTATTATGCTTGAACTTACACTACCTGTGGTATTCCGGTAGGCCAGTCCGAATAGGCTTCGTCCATCGCATCGGTTTCTAAATTCAATTCCAAGTCATTATAGGTTTCACTAACTACATGCATGTATTCATGCACAATGACGGCCGCCTCCTTGGTAGGGTTATTCAAACCTATGTCCCCGTCTTCAAAAAATATCTTACGTTGAGCAGATATCGCATAAGCATAACCCTGATAGTATCTGGTCGTTGCGGTTACTTTTCCTACTCGCATAGTTCCCATACCTTTTCCAATCAGCCACCCCTCAAACACATCTCCGTGATAATAGACCATCACTTCATCAAAATGAGCGTTGCCGGTGGAGTAATTAAAACTACCGGTAGAAGAGGAAGCATCGGTATTGTTGTAGTAATCAACGGTTATATTCTCTCCGCGAAGTTTTCTCGGGCTTAGATTGTCAAGGCGGTACAGCGTTTGCGTGGATGTTCCGCTAAAATTCGGGCTTGTTGTATATACCGTGCCCGAGCCGTTTATCACCAAAGAGGAAAGCGCTGCATTATTGGCTTCGGGCTTATCTGTTCCGTTGGACTCAAAAAAATCAGGTATGTTACTCTCCGTGATATGTTCATGGCTGAGTAAACTTTTCTTTCTAACGATCTGACCGGATTGAGCGTCAATAAAAAACCGCCAGGCACCGGTATCATCATCCAAAAAAACATCAACGGTATAGACCAACTGATAGCTTGCCCCATCCTCCTTATGGTCAGGATAAATAGCAAGAACCGGTTCCTGTGGAGAGTTAAAGGCGTCGGTACCTATATCATTAATGATTACAGGAACCACTTCATTGGAACTTACTTTAGGATTTGTTTCTAATGAAATATCATCATAGAAATCACCGCTGATGTAGTCAATAAAGCCCCCTTCGGTAACAGAAATCAGGTACCCGGAATGGAGTACGGGAACTCCTTTATACTGCTGTTGGTACTGATATTTGTGGGTTCCGTTTCTGGTTTCTGCTCTTTTAGCCTGGGTTAAGCCAAAGTTGTTCTCCTGAATGCCCAGTAATTTTCGGTGTTGCTGTATAAATTGTGCAACCGCGTTGTCAGGATTAGCTCCGTAACTGCTTTTAGTTTTGCCAATCATTTTTGAGAACCTGCCGGAGCGCTGGTCCCATACAAGCTTCAAAGCCTGTTCATTGGCGGTATTAAATTGTTCCCACTGCTGCCGCGATTGGGCATGCTCGGGAATTTGCTGAGCAATTAATACACTGCTCGTAGCCAGTACGATGGATAAAATAGCTATGAAATATTTCATATTTGCCTCCAAATATGGTTATTTTGAAAGCATTCATGATTACATGAATACTAAGCCCTGCATCACATTCCTTTGGTAACTTCCCGGTTAACACAGAATGGGTTGCGGGGTTTGTTGTTTATGGTTTAGTTGTTATTGGTCGCTGGTACCAATGCCGGTAATCTCCGGGTATTCCCGTTTTGAAAAGAACGGAGTAATTTTCCCGGTTTCCAGATCAATAATTTTTAGTTCGGATTCAATTTGGGTATCGTAAAAATCCCGTTGTTCGGTAAAAATAATGTTTCCATCATTTGTCCAGGTTGGATTTCTGTTAGCATGTACTCCGCTGGTAAACTCCTTGAAAATATTTCCTTCTAAGTCCGTAATAATAATTTTGAACCGGTCAAATTCCTCCTGATTAAAATAACTGGCGGTAAAAAGCTTTAAAGAATCATTCCAGTCAAAATCAATCAATCCTTTTTTCCATAGCCCATCAGTATTAACATATTCAAAATTCGAATTATTAATCTTGCTTATATATTCTCCCTTTAGAGTCATTATGTAGTAGGAATGTCTATCAAATTCATTAGAAAATACAAACAAAGTATCTTTAGAAATCATATCTATGGGATAGATAGCATGAGGCCGGGATTCTTTAATAATATTTACTTTTCGAGTTTCAAGGTCGTAATAAAAAATGGATTGTATCGCACTAAAAGCCTGGTTTGGATTGGTATAGTAAAAACCATCGCTATCTTCATTCCATACTACATTAATACTTTCGTGACCAACTAATGCATCTTCACGACCACCGATGGTAACATTAAGCAGTTCTTTTTTTCCAGTAACCGTATTGTACAACCCATGCTGTGGAGCGGAGCCCAATCCGGTTATATACTTGTCGGTGTAAATCAGCTTTTCACCATCGGGAGACAGGCGGAGATTATTATAAGCAGAGGTATCGCTGGCGAGGAGCTTAAACTCTTTGGGGTTATCATAGTTTATAGCCACAATGCCCTGCACCGGAGCCCCATTTGGGTGAGTTTTCTCAAAGAATACGTTGGCATAGACCGGGTTGTCAATGGTTAGCTGTTTGTCCCTATCTAATAACCCGCAGCTCGAACTAAATACAACAAAGGTAATGAGTAAGTAGGGGGATACTTGTTTTATCATAACTCTTAACTATTTTTTGGCTTTATGCTTACAAAATGTTGAATACAAAAGAATGTTACGAAGGTTTAGTGTTAAATTTTTGTTAAGTAAAGCTGGCATTGCCGTTCGTGATAGCGAACAATTCTCAGAAAACACCTCCTTAATCGTTTAGTTGGTAATTGATTAAAATACACTGGCCGATAACTAAATCTTTAGGATCTTTATCGAGATCAGCAAATTTGCTGAGTTCCGCATCCGACAGCACCAACTCCGCATTGGGCACCTTGGTAAAGAGGGTTTTTGGTAGTTGTGCCTGAAGGCTGTATGGCAAGCTTATCAGAATGATTAAACTTATTATAGTTGAGGGGAATAACTGTTTCTCAAGCATATATACCTCTTAACCCTCTTTTTTTTGACCTTATCTATAATTTCTAAATACTAAAACCAAATAAATAAGGCAAGTTAAAAATTTGAGCAGGCTCTTTTAGGTCGTTGATTTTTCCACCTAACGTTTAAGAAATGTGCCGGGAATATGAAAAATAATTTTCATTGATCACTTTTCATTTTAGTACCAACCGGTAGAGGCGTATTGCTATATACCCCTACCGGTTTTTTTGTGTTTTCCAATCTCTGTAATTCATGATGATAGAAAGTAACAAAGCCCCTATTCCCAAAACTGCCACAAGCACATCTACTGTAAACGGTTCCCAGGAAAAACCTGAAACTTGATCCAGATAATATTTGATATAGGAAGCTGGCAGCTCAGTTTCTCCCAATGCTCGTTTTACCTGCCAGTGCCAGTCGGTACAGGGGCAATATCCCAGCCCATAAATTGCTCCCAATCCCACCCAGGAAAAAATGGTAACAGAGATCACATACAGATGAAGGCGCCGAGTTTTTTGCCAGATCCATCCCGTTAAGTTGAAAGCGATCAGACAAAAGTGAAACACTACAAAGGCGTAATCAAGGATCTGCAATGTGGTTCCATCGTCCATTATACAGTTGATTATTTCTTCTTATTCATAAATGCATCCACACGGTCAATGTGCTGCTCATCTACCCACAGTTTGGAAAAAGGAGTCACTTCTGCATCCAAAGCTTCTTGCCGGTGAGCACTAAAACGCATGGCCCCCTCTTTTAGGATATGGATGAATTTTCGATCATTTTTGGTGAGTTGCTCTGCCCATTTTAGTGTTTCCTGTTTCGGATTCTCGCCTTTTAAAATATGCTCGATCAATCCGTGCGCCAACACACTATTTGCTGAAGTAACCTCCGATTTCCCCAACCACTTGAGAGCTATTGCCCGTCCAACTTTTTCAACAAGACGTGTCAACCCACCCCAGCCGGGAACCAGGTAAAAGCGGCCTTGGGTAAAACCAAATTTTACTTTGGGAGCAGAAACCCTGAAATCGAAGGCCAGCATTAATTCGATTCCCCCACCGTATGCATCTCCGTTAATGTGAGCAATGGTCCAGCAGGGAAGCTGCTCAATTCTGCTTAAAAGCCGCTGCATGCGCTTTGCTTTATCCACGGCTTTTTCTTTGGATTTTATGGTGTGAAATTTCTTTAAATCACCGCCGGAAACAAAAAACTTTTCTCCGGCCCCGCTTAGAATTAATACCCGAATGTCCTCATCACGTTCAACTTCATCAACCAAAGACTCTAATTTTTGCATAACCTCAAAGTCAATGGCATTTCGTGCCTCGGGGCGATTAATAGTTGCCCATAAAATCTGTTTGCCAATACGCTTTTGTGTCAAAACCATAGTATGTGTTTTTATTTCTAAAATAGACATTTTGGTATTCTTGGTAGTACTTAATCAAAATCTTATCAAGAGTACACCTTCAAGTGGTGAAGAAGCACTTACAAAAAATTAAATGTATTTTTTCTGCATTCAGCTATTGAAAAAGCCTTTTGAATGTAAGATACTGTAGCATGGAATCTATTCGAGTAAAACAAATAAATAAGTCGCTTTCTGCTGCTCATAATGATGTTAGGATTGCCCATATCCTGAACAAATACCAAGACAAGGTACTCATTACAACCTCCTTTGGAACCACTTCTGCGTTGTTAATCCACATGATCAGTCGTATTCGTCAGGATCATCCAATTCATTTTATTAACACCGGAAACCTTTTCACGGAAACGCTGGAATATAAAAACCAGCTCATTGAAAGATATGGCACCAATGTGATAGAACATGTTCCTGATGAGGAGAAAAATCAGCTAACTAGAAAACACCAACTTTGGAAATCGGATCCTGATTTGTGTTGCCAATACAACAAAGTTGAGCCACTTGAAAAAATAAAAGCAAACTATGAAGTTTGGATTTCCGGATTAATTGGCTATCAAAACAGCCATCGTAGCGGACTCGAAATTCTCCAGCAACGCGATGATCTGCATCGTTTTTATCCACTCATAGACTGGACCCCTGAAATGGTAGATGATTATTTTGAAAGTTATGGTATCCCTCGTCATCCCTTAGAGCGCTTTGGCTTCGATTCCATTGGTTGTACGCATTGTACTAAAAAGGGTGATGGGCGTGATGGCCGCTGGGGTGGTTCTGATAAAACCGAATGCGGATTGCATTGGTAATAAGATCATTTTTACAGCCGTTACCCATGAACTTGGACGTGAGCCTTACATCTCTGAGGGGACTTTCTCGGGTACCCGGCTAATTAAAGATATAAATCCAGATGATGGCTACTCGGAAGTAGAACTTTTTGGTATGATGAATGGAAAGGCATATTTCCCTGCGGAAGATGGCAGCTATCCGGAGGTCAATATTGGAGAAAAACTATGGGTATCGGATGGAACAGCAGTGGGCACCTACCTTTTTAAAGACCTTGATCCCGGCCAATATTTCCGAAACTCATGGAGAACACAAGAAACAAACTATAGTTCTTATCCTGATAACTTTTTTGCCCACGGTGATGTCATGTATTTTTCAGCGAGACACCATAATTATGGAGATGAACTTTTGATGCCCGAAGTTTATCTAGCGGTGTTTATTTTTATCGCCTGATGACCGGCGGAAAGATCACCACTAATAAAATGACCCTGGTGAAATAGTTTATAATTTAAAGACTGAACGGCTGTTTTGAGTTATTTTCAACCCATTCAAGATACTCTGCATTACCTTCATCTTCGGTAATGGTAAGAGAAATAATACAGGGCACTTCATAGCTGTGCATATCTTTAACCAGACGGGTCACTTTTCGCACTCTTGAAAAATGTGTTTTAATAAGAAGCACACATTCTTGGTCTTCCCGGATCTCCCCATCCCATTTATAGATAGATTCCATTCCGTCAATAATATTTGCACATGCGGCAAGATTCTGTTCCACCAGGGCTCTGCCTATTTTTTGAGCTTCTTTTTTATTGGAAGTAGTGACGTAAAGGAGGCGTAGGTTTTTATACATAGTGCTTTAAAATTCTGCATTTCGAAGTCCAATATCCACTTGTTTTTGGAACTTACTCCAGTTCGAAGTATTAAGATCTTCTGTAGCTGTACTTTCTGCGTCAATTTTGTTGAATTCAGACGTATAAACCCTTATCTTTGCAAGCTCTGAATTTTGCGAGAGTGGCGGAATTGGTAGACGCGCTAGATTTAGGATCTAGTATCTTAACCGATGTGGGGGTTCGAGTCCCCCCTCTCGTACTTCCTTCCTAATAAAAATTGAAATCCTGTTCATTTATTGAATTCACATAATTAAAGCGGAGAACACGTGGACATTTCTGTAGAAGAGCTCACATCTGTAGATAAAGAAGTTACCTTAAAGGCTAAAAGAGAAGATCTTCAAGAGGACTTCGACAAGGCTTACAAAAAATATAAAAGCCAAATTCAGCTTCCCGGATTTCGTCCCGGCAAAGTGCCTATGGGGCTTGTGAAAAAGCGTTTTGGAAAAGAAATCGAACAAGAAGAGATCAGCAATATTGTTCAAAAGGTATTTGAGAAAGAAGTAGTACCTGAATACGAGCCGGTTGGCGAAACTGAAATGCTGGATTTCAACTGGGAAAATGATGAGCTGGAGGTAAAGTTCAAGATTGGGTCTAAGCCTGAAGTTGAAATTTCAGACCTCTCCAAGATCAAGGTGAATAAAATGGTTCACGATGTTACCGACGAAGAGGTTGAGGAAGAAGTAGAGCGCACCCTTGAGCGCGAAGGAAACTGGGAAGTTGTTGACGAACCAGCTTCAAAAGAAACACAGGTGATTGTGGATGTTGTTTCTAAAAATCACGGCGATGAAGATACGGACCAAAAGATTGATCTTCGCAAGGACGATGCTGAAGATTTCTTAAAAGTTCTTAAAGGTAAAAAAGCCGGCGATGTAGTTGAAATGACCATTCCTCATGGTGATCATGAAGATGAGCTGGAGATCACTATTAAAAAAGTTCAAAAACTCCATAAGGCTGAACTGAATGAAGAGGTCATCAAATCACAAAGTAACGGAGAGGCTTCCAACGAAGACGAGTTCAAGAGCTATATAAAAAGCCGCATGCAGGAATATTATGACCAAACGGCCGAAGATCTTTTCAAGAATGACGTAGCCGATGCTCTTGTTGAAGCACACGATTTCGAAGTCCCCGAAACATTTGTGGCACAGATACAGGGATCTTATGTTGACCAATTGAAGCAAAAGCAGGGCGGCGAACTTCCAGAAGGCTTTGATGCCGAACAGTATAAGGCCGGTATGAAGGAACGTGCTGTGCGTGAAGCCAAGTGGTCTTTTATCAGTCAAAAACTGCAGGAAACATTTGAAGATATCGAAATAAAACCCGAAGATATCGATGAGCATTTAGCCGGACAGGCTGCACAATACGGGATGCCAACAGACCAGTTGAAGCAGTATTATGCTCAGCAGCCGCAAATGCTTGAACAATTAAGAAGCAGCATTCGTGAAAACAAAGTATTTGATATTTTGCAAGATAAAGTAGCCATTAATGAAATGGACAAAAATAAGTACCGCGAATTGCAGGAAAAGAAAGACAAAAAGAATAAATAACCGATTATCCAGAATATCATGATTACTAAGCAACCTCTTTTTGAAAACCCGAATTTAGACTCCGTTCAACCCATTCAAAACAATCTGGTTCCTATGGTTGTGGAAACAACCAGCCGGGGAGAGCGCGCTTATGACATCTATTCCCGTCTCCTTAAAGATCGGATCATAATACTTGGTTCTGCCGTTAATGATGCGGTTGCAAGCTCTATTATGGCTCAGCTTCTCTTCCTGGAGTCGGAAGACCCTGAAAAAGACATCCAGTTTTATATCAACAGTCCGGGGGGTGTGGTTTCTGCCGGCTTAGCGATCTACGATACCATTCAGCATATCAAATGTGATGTAGCCACCACCTGTATGGGAATGGCTGCCAGCATGGGAGCGGTACTCTTGACCGCCGGAACCAAAGGCAAGAGAAGTTGTCTTCCCCACTCACGCGTTATGATCCACCAGCCTCTTGGGGGAACTCAGGGACAGGCAAGCGATATTGAGATCGAGGCGCGTGAGATCATCCGCGTTAAGAAAGAATTAAGTCAGATCCTGTCTGATCACTCGGGTAATTCTGTTGAACAGATCATGGAAGATTCCGATCGTAACAAATGGCTTACCGCTGATGAAGCAAAAGACTACGGCTTGGTCGATAATGTGATCGTTAAAAGCAAAGATTCAAAATAACCGGTATTTTCATTAAATTAAGCTTGTTATGAGCGATAAAGAGAAAAACAGCGATATAGTACACTGTTCATTTTGTAGCCGCTCCAGCCTGGAAGTGAACAGTATGGTAGCCGGTCCCGGAGTTTATATTTGTGATCGATGTGTAGAAGACGCATCCAGCATCATTGAAAGCGACCTGGCCTCACTGGCCCGCCGCCGTGAGAAAAGCTTCAAGCCGATGCTTAAGCCTGTCGAGATCAAGAATAAACTCGATGATTATGTGATCGGGCAAGAACTGGCTAAAAAGACCTTATCAGTAGCCGTATATAATCACTATAAACGTATTTCTGCTGAAACTGCCGAGATCGACGATACTCAGATCGAAAAATCAAACATCATGTTACTCGGTCCAACAGGCAGCGGTAAAACCCTCTTAGCCCGTACACTTGCCAGGGTTATTGATGTGCCGTTCACCATTGCTGACGCCACTGTGCTTACGGAGGCCGGCTATGTAGGCGAAGACGTAGAGAGCATTCTAAGCAACCTTTTGCAAGCCGCAGATTACGATGTGGAACGCGCCAAGCGCGGCATCGTATATATTGACGAGGTGGACAAAGTTGCCCGAAAGAGTGACAACCCTTCCATCACCCGCGATGTAAGCGGAGAAGGTGTTCAGCAGGCGCTCCTGAAGATCTTAGAGGGAACTGTGGCTAACATTCCGCCCAAAGGAGGGAGAAAACATCCCGAACAAAGTTTTATACAGCTGGATACTTCCAATATCTTATTTATTTGTGGCGGGGCTTTTTCAGGATTAGAGCAAATCATTTCTCGCCGACTATCTACAAGCGTTATGGGTTTCCATACTAAAGAACAGGTTAAATTTGATAAAGAAGATCCCGAAATTTTCACTCATGTTGAGCCGGAAGATCTCCAGCATTTTGGATTGATCCCGGAATTGATCGGGCGTTTACCTGTCATTGCCGGGCTGCACGAGCTTTCTGATAATGCCATGCTCGATATCCTGACTGCTCCGAAAAATGCCCTTGTTAAACAGTACACTAAGTTGTTTAATATGGAAGACGTTGAGCTTGAGATTGAGGAAGAAGCTTTAAAAGCTATTGTTCAACGTGCAAAAGCCCGAAAAACCGGAGCTCGTGGATTACGGTCCATCATGGAAGCCGCTATGCTTGATATTATGTTCACACTGCCTTCCATGAAGAATATTGCCCGATGTGTGATAACCAAAGAGACCATCGAAAAACAGGCACCCCCTGTTTACGAAAAACAAAAAGCGTCTGCTTAAAAATTTTGCCTCCTTTTATGTTCATTCATTAAGGAGGCTTTTTCATATCTCTTCCTTTTTATTTTTGACTAAAAGGATTACCCTCTGCATATGAAACTTTTTGTCCCCTCAAACAAGGTCAAACTCATTCTTGTATTCCTGCTCATTTTCCTGGGAATTGGGTCCGTAGTCTATAATCAATACCTGGTCTCAAAAATACTGGAGCAGGAACGGGCAAGCGTGGAGCTGTGGACCAAAGGCATTGAGTTCAACAGCCAACCGGTGAATGAACAAGCAACCACTATGTTGCTTAAAGCTATAGACATTCTTCAAAATATAGAGGAAGTTCCAGATAGTGTCATTACACTGATTGAGGAAGCCGATGCCGCCCGAAGTTCTAATGATTTTGTAACGAAAGAAATTATTCTACAGGATCGCTTCCGCATTCCCACCATTCTGATAGATTCAAGTGATGTAATACTGGCCTCCCGAAATATAGATTCTATTCGGCTCGCCACACCCGGTAACCGAAATGAACTCGTTCGGGAGCTTAAGAGCCTAAATACTCCCATCAACTTTGTGTATGGTGATGAAAAGCGGCAGATCACTCAATTTGTGTACTACGGGGAGAGCCCTACGGTGCAAATGCTGCGATATTTTCCCTACATACAGATCCTTTTATTAGGATTGCTTCTCGGTATCGGTTATACCACCTATCGAAGTATCACCCGTTCAGAACAATCCAATCTATGGGTTGGGATGGCGAAAGAAGCGGCACATCAACTGGGTACTCCTATATCCAGTCTTTATGGTTGGCTGCAACTTTTAAAAGATGAATATCGGTATGAGGAAACAGCAGTTAACATTGCAAATGAGATCGAAAAAGACATCCAACGCTTACGTGGAGTTGCAGAACGATTTGGCAAGATCGGCTCTGAGCCTGAACTTAGAAAAATGGAGATCGGGCCGATACTCGAGCAGGTTGTTATTTATATGGAACGAAGGCTTCCCCGTTTAGGAAAAGCCATTGAAGTACGTAAAAATTTACAGGCCAGGGCTTTGGTTCGTGCTAATCCCGAACTGTTGCAATGGGCGATAGAAAATTTAGTTAAAAACGCTATGGACTCCCTCCGGGGGAAGGAAGAAACAGCCTATATCTCCGTTATCTCAAAAGTGCAGGAAGGGGAAGTGATCATAGATATCGAAGATTCCGGGAGCGGTATCGACATCAAAAACGTAAAAAATATTTTCAAACCCGGCTTCAGTACTAAGAAAAGAGGGTGGGGATTAGGACTAAGCCTGACTAAGCGCATTATCGAAGAATATCATAAAGGCAGTATATTTGTGTTACGCTCTGAATTGAATGAAGGAACTACAATGAGGATCACTTTAAGAGTTCAGAAAAAGGAAGAGGAAGTGTAGCCAGTGGTAGATCAGTCTCCGGTATAGCCTCGCGTTTTTGCATATTCCAGCAATTCTGTCTTCAATAAATTTCGGCCACGATGCAATCGTGAACGGATTGTCCCGATTGGTACGTCCAGCATATTGGCTATTTCTTCGTACGTATATCCATCCACATCACATAAAAGAACGACTGTTCTGAAATCTTCAGGAAGCCGTTTTAAAGCCATAGAAAGATCGTCATCCATCATTTCACGAAACATCAGGTTTTCAAGATCCGATGTTTCTGTGCGCTCTGCACGAATGGATTCGTAATAGGAAGAAACCTCATCATAATCTACCTGAGATGGCTTTTTAGAGGTTTTTCTATAATTGTTGATGAACGAGTTTTTTAGAATCCGGAACATCCATGCCTTGGCATTGGTGCCTTTTTCGTAGCTGCTAAAAAATCGATATGCTTTTACAATAGTATCCTGTACAAGATCTTCTGCATCATTTGGATCGGTTGTCAGCCTAAGTGCAAAATTATACAACGCATCCATATGAGGTATGATCTCTTCGTCAAAATCCTTCTGTTTTTTTTGTTCATCTCTCGTTAACTGAGACATTCATCCATCCCTAATTTCTTAATATCAGTAAGCGTTTACTTCTTCTTTATTTAAATAATTTCTATCTGTTTAATGCTAACTAAATAATGCTTTAATATTAAATAGATTTTATTGATCGCTTTGTTAATAAATTACTTTTACGATAAAAACGCGATTACCATAATGTCATAGATGGCGTGAGTCCAAGCGGCCACACCAAAACCTCTCCAAACATATATCCCATTGAGAATTAAACCAAATAAAAAACGGTAAAGAAAGGAACCCATTGTAAAAGCATCACCCATTGAGCCAACATAATGCACCGCAGAGAATAATAAAGCCGAAAGGACGACCGCTGCGGTGACACCAGCCCATTTTTTTCCTAAAAATTTTGTAAAAAGCAGGATAAATAAAGTAACGAGAATGACTCTGAAGAATAGCTCCTCATACAAACCGGCCCCCAATGAAAGTGCCAGCTTTTGGGTGATAGTCAAGCTGCTGATAGGATCTGTAGCGGCCATATTTACTAAAAGTGACACCAAAGACTGGCTAATAAAAGCCACTACAATAGCATAAACGGTAGCCTCCAGGATAAGAATTGGGAAGTAGGAAAAATTCAGGGTTTTTAACCGCTCTCTCTCCTTATAGATAATGAAAAGTCCGATCACCGCTACCAATAACAATGAAAATGAAACGGCATTCACCCCAAGATAAGTGAACAATGTTTTGATCCATACATCCACGCTTATACGAACAATGGCTTCTCCCGAGGGCTGGGAGACCACGATCAATAACTCATACAGTAAAAAAAGCGGAAGGCTTACAAGAAAGCTGTAAAGTAGGTTATTTGTATTCTCAAAATATGTTTTAGCAGGATTAGTCATCTACTTCCGTATATATAGTTACAGCCGGTTGACTGGCTTCATTCAAACGAAGTGTACTATATGCTTTTCGAGAAAGTTTCAGCCCGGAACCGGTTATCCGATCATTGACTCGAATATACACTCCTGTTCCTGTTTGCACGTTTTCAACAAAAATGATACTCCCCAAACTTATATTGGAATGAGCTGCTGTTAAGGCTTCAGGATCATATAATTCGCCATTTGTAGTCGTTTCCCCAAATTCAGAATCACTGTAAGAAAACACCTGAACTTCGCCAAGATCTTGCAAGTCCGCCTTCTGTAAATATGGATTCTCATAATTTCGTGAGGGAGGAAGTAATATCGTTACCTGCCGGCCGGCCTGTAACCGGCTCATATCCAATTCCGGGTTTAACATCCGGAATTCATTCTCAGTCATTTTAAAGCGAGATGTTATGTCCTCTAAATTCTCCCCGCTTTTAATTTCATAAACAGAAAAAACACCTTGCGGAGTGGACTTCTCAGAGAATTCTACTACTGATGGGGGAGCTTCAGGCTGTTTTTTAACCGCTAACCGCTGGCCAATCCGTAAATTATTATCTGTGAGGTTATTCAGGTCTTTCAATTCCTGAACGGTCATATTATGTTCGCCGGCAATTTTGTAGAGAGAATCTCCACTTTTCACAATATAGGACACATTTTCTGATCCGGAAGAGCGATTGACCAAAGGCTCTGATTCTCCCCCGGTTAACTCTTGGCTTTGCTCATTCTGAAAATAGTAGATCAGTTCTTGCCCTAATTCTATTTGATTTCCTTCAAGATTATTCCACTGTTGTAACTCGGCAATACTTACATTTAACTGCTTGGAGATGCCGTATAAAGTATCTCCTTGCTTCACTTCATAGGTTGCTCTCTCTTGTGCTACGCCTTCAACTGCTGTCAAAAAAAATACTAAAAGCAGTGTGCATGCGATTTTTAAGTATAAGCTAAACTTCATTCTATGATCCTTCTTCCATTTCAATTTCAAGATTCAAAAGAGCCGATGATAACTCTGATTTCGTATGCTGATCATTCTGATCTTCTGCAACTTTTATTCCCTCTTTATAAGTTTTTAACGCCTTTTTGTTCTGCTTCAATTCTGAATAAAGTTTGGCCAAATGGTAATAAACACCTACATATTCCGGATCATCATTCCTTATCGCTTCAAATAAGATCCGCGCTTTTACAGGCTGCTCTATTTTCAACATTTCCAAAGCCAAAGTAAATTTATAAAAAGAATCCTCCGGATGCTCCTTTACCGCTTTTGCCAACGTTGAAATTCGTGAACTCATTGTATGGCATTTTTAAAATTTGCTTCAATTTCTTCAATGGAATCACCGCCGAATTTTTCAAGGAAAGCATTCGCGATAACCGGAGCCACTACACTTTCAGCAACCACAACCGCTCTGGGTAGAGCACAAACATCTGATCGTTCGTATCGGGTTTCCGTTTCTTCTTTGGTTTCCATATCCACAGTACTGAGTGGATTCAGCATCGTTGGGATAGGCTTCATCACTCCCCGGATAATAACCGGCATGCCAGTACTCATTCCTCCTTCAATTCCACCCATGCGATTTGTTCTTCGTTTGAAGGAATTTTCCTCATGAGTAATTTCATCGTGAACCTCTTGGCCGGGAAGGTAACCTGACTCAAAACCTAGTCCAATTTCAACACCTTTCATCGCTTGTGTTCCCATAATCACCTGGGCTAACTGGCCATCCAGCTTTCTGTCCCAGTGAACATAGCTCCCCAATCCAACCGGAAGTCCGGTGATCACGATCTCGTAAATGCCTCCAAGAGAAGAACCTTCCTTTCGGCGTTTTTTTATTTCTTCCCTCATTTCTGCCGAGAGGTCTTCATTCAGGCAGCGCACGTCAGATTCATCTGCAGCTTTATAAATTGCTTCAGCCCCTTTTTCAGTCAATGGATCTGTGATCTCACGAACTTCATCCCAACCATTGTATCCGATGGAACCAATTCTAAGTACGTGCCCCCCGATCTCGATCCCAAAGTGTTTCAAAAATTGCCGTGCGACTCCGCAGCAAGCAACCCTCATCGCTGTTTCACGGGCACTTGACCGCTCTATGACCGGACGGATATCTTTGAATTTATATTTTTGCGCACCCACAAGATCGGCATGACCCGGACGTGGAAGCGTGATCTTTTCTATTCCTTCTGCTTCGGTTTTTTTGTTCATTACGGCAGGCCAACCGGCATCATCTTTCTCAAAAGCACGATTTGGCATGTACATTGAAATTGGCCCACCCATAGTTTTTGAAAAACGAAGTCCTGAGTTGATGGTTGCATAATCTTTTTCAAAGGCCATTCTTCCTCCACGACCGTAGCCCTGCTGACGACGAACGAGATGTACGGCAATATCTTCTTCTGTAAGGAGAAGGCCGGCGGGGACACCTTCAACAATACCTGTTAATCCCGGTCCGTGTGATTCTCCTGCTGTAATATATCTGATCATATAATGATCGCTCTGCTTTTTAAATTTTAATGCGTTTTAGTCACCTGTTAAGGTAATCAAAGCAGCGCTACTTTGATGCTTAATCTGGTTATTTCACCTAATGTCTAATGTACTGTATGAATTTCTACTGACGTCAAACGTCATGTTCTTAAAATAGAAACCAACATTCAATGCCATTCCGGCGAGGTCAAACATTTGACCGGTTTTGTCTGCTTGTGCAAATAATGGTCGTATCCAAGATGAACCTGCATGTTTTCACCGATTTCAGCCTCTGGCCCAAACAATATGCAACGAAACAAATTATCCCGCGGTTCCGGCTCCGTAAAAGTACGGAAATCCCAGTTATTTAGCTGCCGCAATGTAACGCTGAGGTGAAAAAGAAATGCTTCCGGTTTTTTGAAATACCAACAGGTACATCCAAAAGCAACGGCTTTCTTTGTTCCTCAAATGCGGTTATTTGAGCCCCTAAATTTCGAGTCGCAATGCCCACACTAAAATTACTGGTGCTATCCTGGCAGAGCAACTCTGCCGGGAAGGACATAAGGCTTGATTTAAAATTTGCATCAATTTTACTCACATAATTTCCACCAAGCCCGGCAGAACGTACCGCTGGGGCATCTCTAAAAAACGGAAAACACTTGACGTATTAGATTGCGCTGCCGTAAGTTCGGTACTAATGAAAAGTATCAGAAAAGATGCAATAAGCCGCACTTTTAACTCATTTATAAATCACAATTGGCAAAAATGTTTTGTAATATAATCAAATGCTTTGGCAATACGTCAAGATTATTGATTAAGAAATGATTTCTAATTTACCAGGGGCTGCCGGTTTACGACAATTCGGCAAATATGCCCAACTTTTATATCAGGCTTTACGAGCATCAACCGAGATAAGCACCTATCGCAAAAACCTGTTCCAGGAATTTGTAAAGGTTGGCTATGAGTCTATACCTATTATTTTCCTTGTGGGAATCTTCACGGGAGCTGTTCTCACCCTTCAAACGGCCTATCAGTTAGATACGGACATCTACCCCAGTACGATCATTGGTTCCATTGTAGCCCAATCAATTGTTATTGAACTCGCTGCTGTAATCAGTGCATTGGTACTTGCAGGAAAAGTGGGAGCCCGTATTTCCACTGAGCTTGGAACCATGCGAGTGAGTGAACAGATAGATGCACTCGAATCCATGGGGTTTAATTCTGTTTCATTTTTAGTTGTACCCCGGATATTAGCCGGACTTTTGATGTTTCCGATCCTTTATACAACAGCTGCTGTTTTTGGGATTTTAGGAGGAATAACTGCCGGAGCCCTGGATGGAATATTACCCGCCGCTGAGTTTCTGGAAGGCGCACGAGCTTTCTTTTTTGAGTCAGATATTATCTTCGGTTACATTAAATCCATTGTTTTTGGCTTTGTGATAACCTCCATTGCCTGTTATAAAGGATATTATGCTTTTGGCGGGGCGGAAGGCGTTGGAACGGCTACCACACAAGCAACCGTTTTAAGTTGTATTTTTGTACTTTTAGCCGACTTTGCATTAGCAGCGATATTATTATAGCACATGATAGAGATCAAAAACCTGACAAAAAGCTTTGGAGATCTGATAGTTTGGAGAGATGTTTCCTTTGATATCCAGGACGGTGAAACTACGGCTGTGATCGGACGTTCCGGCTGTGGAAAGTCGGTATTAATGAAACATCTCAATGCTCTTTTATATCCTGACGAAGGAAATGTATTGATTGACGGAAAATGTGTATTTGAGCTGAGTTATTCTGAACTTCGAAAAGTACGCCAGCGATTTGGCATTTTATTTCAGGGCGGAGCTCTTTTCGATTCTATCAGTACCTTTGAAAACGTTGCGTTTCCGCTTCGTTATTTTACGGAACAAAGCGAAGATGAAATAACGCATAATGTTAATGAAGCTTTGGGCATGGTAAACCTTCAGGAAGCGGGAAATAAATCTACTTCAGAGCTTTCCGGAGGCATGAGGAAGCGAGTAGGACTCGCAAGAGCCATTATCCTTAAACCTGATTACTTGCTGTATGATGAACCAACCTCCGGGCTGGATCCTAAAACTTCCGATGAGATCAATGAACTGATCGTGAATATGGCTGACAGCCTCGATATTACTTCTGTTGTGATCACTCACGACATGCACAGCGTCTTAGAAGTTTCAGATAAAGTAGCTTTTTTGGATGAACAAAAACTGAGCTGGTTCGGTAAAACCGAGGACATGAAACACAGCGACAATCTAAACCTGCTTGAATTCATTTCGGCAAGTGAATATCAAATAAATTCAAAAACTGCATAGGAGACCTGTTTTGGAAAAAGTTTCCAACGAATTAAAAATTGGCCTTACCATTATTGTTGCTATCATCGTAGCATTTTTGGGATATAGCTTCATGAAAGATATTCCCCTTTTCAAATCGTCCACTACCATTTACACCAAATTTGACCAGGTGTATGGTTTGATACCGGGTAATGTCGTAAATGTTAAAGGCTTCAAGATCGGTAATGTGAAACAAATGGAACTGCTTGAATCCGATTCTACCCGGGTAACATTGAACATTGAGGAAGGATATCAAATACCGGAGGGCTCGGTCGCTTTATTAAAATCGAGCGGTGTATTGGGAGGAAAATACATTGAGATCCAAAAGTCTGATTCTCAGGCAATAGTACAGGATCAGGGCTTTATAAAAGGCACTTTTGAGCAGGGCATTATGGATAGCTTTGCTGAAGAAGGGGAGCGGCTTAGTAATGATATTTCCGGATCTATTCGTGGATTTGAAGAGTTTGTAACAAGCCTCAATCAAACCTTGAACGAAGATAATAAGGAAAATATCTCCGGTATTATTCGCAATCTGGAATCGAGTACCGGCTCTCTTAACCAAGTGATTCAGGACCGGCAAACCGACCTTGAGCAGATGATCGTGGAAGCTAAAAATACCCTTCAGAATTTAGATGAGCTTAGTAGTGATAATAAAGAAAAACTTACTGCTCTTATCGAGAATCTGGAGGCTACCAGTGCTGAGTTAGAAACCTTAAGTGCAGGGCTTAATCAAACAAACCTGACATTAAATGAGGTGCTAACAAAAATCAACAATGGCGAAGGCACCTTGGGAAAAATGGTCAACGACCCCTCTCTGTATAATAATATCGACAGCCTTTCAGTTAACCTGAATAAGCTAATTAAAAATATCAATGAGGACCCCGGAAATTATTTGAAACACATGCGGCTGATCGAAGTATTCTAAGTCTCATCATCGCTTTTATTAGCTTTCAATTCCTTGGGTATTCGCTTATATTTCTAAGCTTACTGTCAAAGGTTAAAATGACACCGGCAGTATTCAAATCGCAATTTAACAAATGTTTTTTTAGAGGTAACCTTTTATGGGTGTAATGGAAAAAATGAGAAACAGTACCGCATTTATCCTGTGGCTGCTGATAGGTTCTTTTGGCCTTTTATGGGTTCTGGCTGATGTAAACTTTTTTGATGCCATGCAGGCCGGGCCTAATGCCTTAGGCGCAGTAAATGGAGAGAAGATCTCGAATGAAGAGTATCAAAGCAGAATTCAATATTATTCTAATGCTTACAGCCAGCAAACCGGGAATTCCCTTTCAGCTGAAATGCGCGCCAATTATGAAAATCAAGCCTGGAATGAGTTGGTAAATGCCCGGTTGATCAACCAAAAAATGGATGAGTTAGGCATTACCGTTTCTGATCAGGAAGTCATGGATATGGTATTTGGTGAAAACCCCGCCCCCATAATCCGCCAAAATTTCACCCGTGAAGACGGCACTATTGACCGTGCCGCAATTCAACAAGTGCTATCATCAAGTGAATTTACGCAGCAGGCAGTTGCCCTTGAACTTCAGCTTCGCGATCAGCGTCGCCAACAAAAACTAAATAACTATATTTCTGCCGGCCTTCAGGTTACTGAATCAGAAGTTGAGCAGGAATTCATTAAGAATAACACAACGGCTCAGGTTAACTTCATTCGTTTCCCCTATAGCGAAGTTACTGAGCAAGAACTTGAGATATCTGACAATGCTCTCCGTGAATATTATGAAAACAACAGAGATCGCTTCACTCGTGACGAGAGTTACCGATTCCAGTATGTGACATTCAGTAAACTTCCTACTGCTGCAGATACTGCTCAGATCATTGAAGATGTCCGCTCTCTCAGAACGGCTTTTGCTGAAACTGAGAACGATTCCCTTTTTCTTGCACGCCAGGCTTCTACTACCAACTATCGTTCTGCTTTTGTTGAAGTTGAAGACATTCGTGAGGAATACCAGGCTGTAGCTGACTTAGAAGTAGGTGAAGTTTCGGATGTAATTGTTACCGGAAACCAGGTTGCTATACTTAAAAAAGAAGCTGAGCGTGGCGATGAGGTCAAGTTCCAGACTATGAGCTATAATATTCAGGCGCTCCCTGCAACCATAGATCAGGCCAATGAAAGAGCCTCTGACTTTGAATTTTTTGCTTCTGAGGAAACAAGTTTTCAGGAAGAAGCGGAGTCCCGCGGGATGGAGATAAGGGAAGCATTCGCAACCAAAGGAAATAACTTCATTTCCGGACTTGGAAGCAGTCAGCAGATCATGAACTTTTTGGAGTCGGCTGAGGAAGGCGATATATCAGAGGTCTTAGAATTGAATTCCGAATTTGTGGTATTGGAAGTTGTAGAAGTGACCCCAGAAGGGTATCGCCCTTTTGATGAAGTACGCACACAGGTTGAGAATATGGTGAAGATTGAGCGACGAAAAGAACTTACCCAACAGAAAGTTCAGGAGCTGCTTAGCCAGAATCAAACATTAGCTCGATTAGCAGAGGTTTCAGAAAAAGAGATTCAAACGGTTAATAATCTTCGCTCAAATGCTACCGTAATACCTGGTGCAGGCCGCGAACCAATGATCGTTGGGGCTATCTTTTCCCTGAATGAAGGTGAGACTTCTGACGTACTTACCGGAAACAGCGCAGTTTTTATTGTTGAGGTAGCTGAGAAAAGGGAAGCTGACCTTGCAAACCTCGATCAGGAAACGCGCCGACAAATACGACAACGCCTGGAGCAGCAAAAGCTCCAAGAATTCTCTTCCATTTGGCTGGAGCAACTTCGTGAAGAGGCTAAGATCGTGGACAACCGTTCCCGTTTGCTTCAATAAAGAATATTTTTATGTCTTTCATAGGGTGAGGAGTTTCTTCTCACCCTTTTTTGTTTCCGATACAGGTAACGATACCGGAAAAACTGTAGATTCTATCTATGAGCACCACTAATAAACATAGCCATGAATACTGGATGCAACAGGCTCTTTCCCTTGCGGAGAAAGGAAAGGGAGCAGTATCTCCAAATCCGATGGTTGGTTGTGTAATAGTTTCAGAGAACGGAGAAAAAGCAGGAGAAGGCTATCACAAAAAATTTGGAGAAGCTCATGCTGAAGTGAATGCTGTACAATCCGTTCAAGACCAAGATGCTCTGAAAAATGCTACTGTTTATGTAACGCTCGAGCCTTGTTCACACCAGGGGAAAACTCCTTCATGTGCACACATGCTCGCAAAACTCCCGATACGTACCGTTGTGGTTGCCATGCAAGACCCAAACCCCTCCGTCAACGGAAAAGGAATTCTTCACCTTAAAAATAACGGCATTGAAGTAGAGGTTGGTGTTCTTAAGAAGGAGGCTGAAAAACTAAATGAGTTTTTCATTTATCACCAAACTTTCGGACGCCCCTTTATAACGCTCAAAGTAGCCCAGACTGCCGATGGCTATTTAGCTGCCGCTGACGGAGAATCGCAATGGATCACCGGCAAGGAATCACGGAAGATGGTTCATAAGTGGAGAGCCGAATATGATGCCGTACTCGTTGGCAGGACAACAGCCATGGTTGATAACCCCAGCCTTACTGTTCGTCATGTTTCAGGCAGACAACCCCAGCGTATTGTCATTGACGGGCCTTATGAGCTGCCCAAAGAGCTCAATTTATTTTCGGATAAATTTGAGGAAAAAACCATCATTCTCACCTGGAATATGGAGGCTTCTGCTACAGATGCAGACCCCATGTTGAAAGTAATGCAGCAAAATTATTTCAGGGGGGAAGTTATTCAGCTTTCCAAAGTAGATGGACATGTAGATCTCAGGCAAGCCTTCAAGGTATTAGGAGAACGGGGTATCACCTCTGTTTTGGTGGAAGGAGGGCAGCAGCTTTCGTCTGCATTGATTCGCCAGGGGCTGGTTGATAAACTTGAACTTTTTATAGCCCCGAAACTGTTGGGAGCCGGAACCAGGTCTCTTATCGCTATCGGTATTAATAAAATGAGGGAAATTGCCGAACTTAAAGATTCTACCTGGACCAAGGTTGGAAACGACATCTTATTAACCGGATATTTTTAACACTATGTTTACAGGAATTGTTCAGGAAGTAGGGAAAGTTGCAAAGATCAGATCTCTGAATGGAGGAGGACAGGAAATGAAGATCTCTTGTTCATTTGCTGACACCTGTCATGAAGATGAGAGCATCTCAATAAACGGAGCCTGCCATACTGTTACCGCATTTGATGAAAACACTTTTACCGTTCAAAGTGTAGAAGAGACGCTCCGAAAAACCTCGATCGGAGAACTCGAAAAGGGAAGCCCGGTAAACCTTGAACGCTCCCTGACGCTGCAAACAGGAATTGAAGGACATCTCGTACAAGGGCATGTTGACACTACGGGAACCATCAGGAAAATAGTGCAAGAAAAAACCGGATGGCTGCTCACCATAGAGTACCCTGATAAATTTACCAATATGATTGTGGGCAGGGGAAGTGTTACTGTGGAAGGTATTAGCCTGACGGTGGCAAGAGAGTCCGGGAATCAATTTACCGTGGCCATCATCCCATACACATGGGATCATACCAATCTTAAGGATAAGAAAGAGGGTGATCCGGTAAATCTGGAATTTGATGTGATCGGGAAGTATGTGCTCAAATACCTTTCTAAAATTGGGCGCGATTCTCTATAAACCTGAGTTCGATTAAAAAGCAGGTTCTATGATAGCCAAGCTGGTCATTTCGCGGCGAATGCCCGAAATCTACTTGTTGTTTACGTATCTAACGTGAGTTCGATATAAAGAATTAGAATAGCTGCAAGATCCATCGGACGGATACCTATCTGATTGATAAGCTGATTGATGGTGCAGGTGCAGGGTGTTGGATTAGGATACGAACAAGCTTAGGCCCCCAATCAAACGGTCAGACAGACCTGAAGCTGTCAGATCGTACCTCAAAGGCTTTAGCGAGGATAATTATATCGAACTGACGTTATCTATGATTGAATTACTGGCAATACTAAGATTTCTGCCTTCGCAGGAATGACTTTTTAAGCATTTTTCAAGCTATCAATAATCAAGCTCAGGTTATAAGCATAGCATCTTAGAACCCGCCATACCCACCGCCTCTGCTATTTCTGGCTCCGGATGGACTCGAGCTTCTCTCAAGATTCTTAAGTACGGGTAGTTTCTGGAACAAACTCTGAATTTGAGCACTGTTTACGCTTAAACGGAAAAAGTAATATTGGAATTCTCCGAAAGGATTGATCTGAAATGAAAGATCCCAGCATTCTAAATTCCGGTTTAAAGAAAACTGTGACGGAGTGAATTCTTTTTCAATAAAGTCATACCCCACATCAGTGGCGAATCTCCATTTTGGGGTTAGGTTAAAAGATATACTTGAAGCCCTAAGCGTCGCTCTTTTGGTGGGATCTTCTCCGTAGCGAAAGCTCCAGTTGTAGCTAAAATTGAGTGAGACACTCCAGGGAGAATTAACGGGAGGAATGGGTTCATACCCAAACCTTGAGTCAACCGGATGAAACCTGGACTGATCCAGTGGATCGTACCTTCGACGATATTCAGGCGTATATACCTGAACCCCATTTCTACCACCCCTGAACGAGGTGCTTGCATTAACTGAGAAGGACCGAAGCTGAGCCAATTTCTTTCCATCTTCAATGAAAAAACGATCAATTTCTCTTCCTGTTGAATCGAACTGATAAAAGGAAAAGTTAGCTGATGCTCTCAAATTCAACCCGGATACCGCACTTGAACTAATGTTCGTACTCAGGTTACTTAAATTCAGGCTGTCGGCTGCAAAATTATAAGAAGAGCTAAGCGAAAGGTTATCGATGAACCTGATACTTTTTTCAGTAACCTCCCCGGTGCTGTCCCGTTTTACTATCTTTGTTTCAAAAACATTTCCTACTGAGAAGCTGAGAGACCGCTGTTCACCCCTTCCGGGCCCTCCAAAGATCTGGTCTTCAAAAATTGAATATTCCTGCGTATTGCCAATCGAATCGGACTGAACGGTTTTATAATACCCCCAAAAGTCAGTGCTGAAATCCGGGCGGTAGCTGAAGCCTATCTGAGGCCGAACGGTATGCCGAATTCCTTCCATATTCCCGATCTTAATGTTTGAGATTCCATAAAATGTTGTTCCCAAACTAAGGTTCGTACTGAATTCTCTGGCCGACTTAAATCCATATACTTTTTCCTCCTCAACCCGGTTTGAATCTGCATTAAATGTTTTCCGTGTAGTTGAGGGATACCAGGTTTCCGTTACATTAACACCCGCAGAAATATTTAAAAACTGACTGGGGATCAGCTGCCCCACTTGCAACCCGGCAGCCTGTTGAAACCCGGCTTGTATGTAATCATCGTTTCCGGTGGCTTCTTCGTATTTGTCTCGATCAGTAAGTGCATCAAAGAAGGATATTTCAGAGCTATCTGCATCAATGGGATCAAAATCAAAACCAGACCTCAATGTATTGTTATAGCTTATGTTGATGGATTCATACCATCGTGGCTCGCCGGTACCTGAAGAACGGCCTTGAAAAGGAGAGAATGTTTTTAACCTGAAATTTGCTGTAGGTCCGCTAACTTCCGTTGAGTAATTACTGAAATTCTGAATAAGCTGTGCATTGGTACTGAAGGTGAAGAGATTTTCCGGGTGCTTATAATTGTACGATAGTTTTGAATTGGAATTTGTTTGCGCACGCTCATCAATACTATAAGAGTTTCGTGTATTATAGTCCGCCGTTCTAAGATTCACATTAGCCGTTAATGAAGCAAAAGGGGAAATGGTTTGATTGTGCGATACCGATATTGATTTCTGGATCGTTTCTGAAAAACCGGGATCGGTAGGTTCCATCCCGCGGTCTTTTGAATATCCCATTCTAACAGAACCATTATAAAAGTCTGTTTTCCGATATTGAGCCAAACCGTTTAAATAAAATGATCCGGAAGTATAAATATCTCCATCTATCTGTCCTGTTAAATAGTCATTGAAATACTGAAACCAACCTACATTTTGCAGGCCAAGTCCTCGCCCATTCTGGTCTTGGAAGGCATAAGTAGGGGTTAAAAGCCCCGACCTTTTTTGCTCAATATCGGTAGGCACATATCCAAATGGGAAAATTATGGGATAAGGAATATCTAAGATATAAAGCTGGGCATTGCTGAAAAACAACTCATCCTCATCAACCACTTTCATCTTCTTTGCTTTTAAATAGTAGTACATATATTCCGGCGGACAGGTTGAATAAATACCATCCTCTATAAAAACTTCACTGTCGTTTATATTTTTTATTTTTGAACCGATCAGGTGCCCTTCAGATACTTGTACTTGTGCCGCTTCAAATTTTCCTTTTTCAGTCTTGTAGTTGAATAATATCCGCGTACTTTTGATCTCGTCCGTTTCCCTGATCAGTACGGGGCGGGAAAGCGTATCTTCAGGGGTTGATGTTCGCGCCTCCACCGTAGTATTGTCAATATCCATGTTAATCACTCCCGATCGAAGCTCTCCGGCAGTATGCCTTACTTCGGCATTGCCATATAGAATCGCTTTCTTTCCTTCCTCAAAATCAATGACAAGAGAATCTGCCGATTGAAATTGAACAGCGTTTTCGGGGATCGAACCGCTCCTTGCACTACTACGAGTCGTTTGGGGTTCTTCTGTTTGAGTAGTATCCGCACCGATAATGTTTTCCGGCGCTGTTAAATTTTGGTTTACATCTGTGGAATCTCTCTGTTGCGAAAGAAGTGGAGCCGTCATCAAAAAAACGAGGCAAATACCTGTAATGTATCTGCCTGTATTTTGGGTGACGCAGAGCATAATCGTTGTTAGTTAGAAAAAGAATCAAAAGCCAAACCGGCAGCTCCCAGCAGTGCGCTGTCGTTACCAAGGTCTTCATACACTACTTCAAACCCCTTTTTGAACGGCTCCATCATATGTTTTTGTACAATTTGTTTTGCCGGTTCAAATAAAAAATCTCCCGCTTTCGAAACTCCGCCGCTTACCACAAACTTCCTGATATCCATCATGTGAACATAGTTTATAATAGCATATCCCAGTCGCTGCCCGCTCTTAGCCAAGATCTCAATAGCTAACTCATTTCCTTGTTTGGCCGCATTGGTAAGATCCACAGGCTCCAGTTTATCAAAATCGTTGGCAAACTTTTTATACAAAGCATTTGAAGGGTTTTGGGAGATCAGGTCTGCAGCAAAACGGCTCAAAAAACGTTGCCCCAGGTAGGCTTCAACAGTCCCGCGGGTAACACTGTTGGAAAGGGGGCCATGATAGTCAATGATCACGTGACCAAGTTCTCCCGCCATACCTTCTGTTCCTTTGAATAACTTTTTTTCGTAAATGATACCACCGCCCACGCCGGTTCCAAGTGTGATCATAATAAAGCTGTCAAATTTCTGCCCAACTCCAAAATGCATAGAACCCAGTGCTGCTATGTTCGCATCATTTTCGATCTTGCATGCAATTCCTGTTCTTTTACGGATTTCTTCTGAAGCATTGACAGAGATCCAGCCCGGTAAATTAGGTGGATTATTCACCGTTGTCTGATCTTTGGAAACCATGCCCGGCATACCCATTCCAATACCGATGATATCATGCATTTTCACCAAACTTGAGATGGTTTCGGAGATCCTGTCAAGAAGATGTTCACGACCCAAATTTGCCTGAGTTGGAGTGGTTACCTGCTCAATGATTCCTTTATCTTTATCTACGACGGCAGCTTTAATATTAGTTCCGCCAAGATCTACACCAATGGCTTTCATTTAGTATGGCTTAGAAGCTTATTTTTTACTTTTTGGGAAGATAATGGGCATACCTGCTTGAACCAAACAGAAGTGCTATTCCTCGCGCTTTACTTTGTACACGGTTTCGCCTGGTTTTCTCATACCATATTCTTCGCGGGCGATTTTTTCGAGAAGAGCAGGATCTTCGTCCAATTGCCCGATCTTAGTTTTGAGCTTTTCAGATTCCGCATTCAGATACTCAGCACGTTCTTTAAGTTCTTGTTTTTGGGTATGAAGGTCCCAGCGGGTCTTCAGGCTGTATGAATCTATAAATGCAAACCATACTACAACAAACGCTGCAAGTAAGGCCATCAGAAAAGACTTTTTCCACCGAAGCGGATTAAAAAATTGGAGGTTCATAAATAAGCCTGTAGATTTCCGTTATTGCTTTAAAATACATTAATTTGATTATTAAGTACAATCCGCTGTTCTTCTGATATGAAAGTAAGATCTGCTCAATATTTTCCCTCTTTTTTGCTTTTGCTTATCTTTTGGTTTGGCAGCTTTTCTGTTTTTGCCCAAACTGAAGAATGGATTGAAGTTTATTTTAATATGCCGGCTGATCATTCTATGGCAACTCCCGGTAATGAGAGCAACAGTGAGGAAGATCTGATCGCCAGCCTTGAAGGAATCATTGATTCCGCAAAAGTAAGCGTGGATGTATGCTTATATGATTTTGAAGAGAAAAGAATAGCACATGCTCTTGTCCGCGCTAAAGAACGGGGTGCCAGAGTACGAGTTATTACAGACGACCACAACCGAACCGATGGAGGTGAATACGATGAGGTTATTTGGGAGATCCTTGCTGAAGGTGGCATTATCTCAATGGATGATGACGGTGATATCTATACCCCGGATGGTTCAATAACTGACAATGACCTTGTGAATTCCGGGTCACAAATGCATAATAAATTTGCCATCATTGATTATTTAAGTCCATCGCCGGATGATGACTACGTATGGACCGGATCTGCCAACATGACCTATACCGGTAATTACAACACCAACCATACCATCATTATTAAAGACACTGATATTGCTAAAGTCTATACCGAGGAATTCGAGCAAATGTGGGGAAGCGATAATGAAGAACCCAATCCTGAACATGCCGGGTTCCACAAAAACAAAGTGAACGTCAGCCAAAATATTTTTGATGTGGGAGGAACAAAAGTTGAAGTTTATTTTGCTCCCATAGATCGTGACCGAAGAAAACCAAGCGTTAGTGACCGCCTTGTTAAGTTAATTGAAGAAGAGGCTCAGCACGACATCAATTTTCAGGCATTTGCCATCACCCCGGGGATCCCTATAAGCCGGCAGATGTGGACCCAAACCGCCGATGGACAAATATTGCTTCGAGGCGCCATTGATCGAAGCTTTTATAGCCGATACAGAAGTGCCGGAGAAATTTGGGGAAGTCCTGAAGCTCGCTTGGGAAATCGCATGATTCTTCAGGCTAATGAACTGCGAACCCTTCATCATAAGGTAATCTTACTGGATGTAGAGCATCCCGACCCTAATGATATTCCCGTTACTGTTGCCGGGTCTTACAACTTCTCCATGAATGCAGAAATGAATAATGATGAAAACACCCTTATTATTTACTCCGATGAAATCTCCAACCAATTCTATCAGGATTTTATGGGCGTAATAAGCCGGGCAAAAAAAGAGTCTTTTCCTCCTGCTCCTCCATTAGACACTGAAAAGTGGTATGAAATTTTTTCTGTTTCTGATGGCAGCCGTTTTGAAATTGAGATAGCCCCCGGATTCGGATACAGCGTGCGATTTTTGGGAGTTAATGTACCCTCTATTTATGCCGGAGAAGATTCTGCCTACTATTATTCAGGAGCGGCAGCTCAATATTTACAGAATTTACTTGAAGGCAAAAAGGTCAGGCTGAAAGGTTACCAAGGGGGAGTTCCTGAGGCCAGACACAATGCGTTTCAGGCCTATGTGGAAATAAATTACGATGGAAATCCGGTAAGTCTTAATAAATTTTTGCTGGAAAAAGGGTATGGAACAACATCGGCTTATTACAGACAAAACACCGACTCAACAGCTGCATTCAAAAAATATGAAGAAGTTGCACGCTCCGGTAAAGCAGGACTTTGGAGAAACCCTGATAAAATAAACTCTAAAACTCTTCGGGCTGATGAATTGGATACCGGAAGCCCAACAAATATCATGTATCCCATTAATATTAATACCGCTGATGAGGCTACTTTACAATTACTTCCTGGAATTGGCCCTGCTTATTCAAAACGGATCATTGAATACCGGATTGAAAATGGAGGGTTTGGAAGCGTAGAAGAGATCACTAATATTCGAGGGATTGGTCCCAAGACCCTGGAAAAGCTTCGGCCGATCGTTACTATAGATTAGCAGGAAATATTCTCCAAAAAAAACCCCATCCGAGGTCAATCGTCTGGGGCTGGTCAAGAGAGAATCTTTAAAAGATCTTAAAATTGTGAATCGGGAGGGGCTCGAACCCTCGACCCACGGCTTAAAAGGCCGTTGCTCTACCAACTGAGCTACCGATTCTCAAACAGATTCAAAAGATAAGGCATTTATCAATTATAGTACAAGGGAAAAAATCACTTTTTTAGTCACTTTGCCCTTTATGCCTTTTCAGTATTTGAACTAAATCAGACTCAATTGGTTTTTGCGGTTTTTCTTCAATTCGTCCTATTTCAAAACCGCCTTTTAGAACCACAACAGTGGGAATATATTTGATATCAAACTTATTTAAAAATGATTCAGGATATTTTTTTTGTTCATCTACTCCAATATAGGTTACCTCAATTAGATCGCTATCAAGCATTTTCAGCGTTTTTATAAGTCCGGGAATGTATTTTTTAGATTCCCTGCACCAATTTCCAAAGAAAATATAGAGCACCAGGGAGTCTTCCTGAGAGCTTAAATATTCGATGGCCTCTCCATCCGGATCATATCTATCCACATAAATACTAAAGATACGATCATGGTCTGTAATCTCCTCAGCGGTAACCGGGCCGATCTGGTTTCCTTTAGATTGCCCTGTTGCCGGTATTATCATCACCCCAAATAAAATAATTACGCTCAGAATCATAAGCCTTGCAGAGTTCATAAGGATTTCTCTTTTTTGGATAGTATCTTCACTCAAATTAACATCTTTCAATTAGAATTATGCCGAGCATTTTTACCAAGATCATTAAAGGCGAGATTCCCAGCTATAAGATCGCTGAAGACGAAAAGCATTATGCCTTTTTAGATATCAATCCTGCCGCAAAAGGTCATACATTGTGTATCCCAAAACGAGAAGTGGATTACTTTTTTGATCTAAAACCAAATGAACTTGCGGAGCTAACCAAGTTCTCCCGGAAAATTGCCCGGGCTTTAGATAAATCATTAAAACCTATTCGCACCGGTGTTATTGTTGAAGGCCTGGAAGTACCTCATGCCCATATCCATCTCATTCCAATCTATAAAGAAACGCAAGCTTTCAGCCTTGGGAAAAAAGTAGAAGTTACCGAAGACGATATGAGAAAACTCGCTGAACAGATCCGACAAAAAGTTGAACTATGAACATCCTGATCATTAACGGACCAAACCTGAATCTACTGGGTAAACGAAATCCCGGCATGTATGGCACCGGAAATCTTGCTGAGTTAGAGAATTACCTAAAAGCCGAATGTTCCGATCACTCTCTTGAGTTTTATCAAAGTAATGTAGAGGGGGAGTTGATCAATAAAGTTCAGTCTGCTTTAACGGATGGAACCGAAGGCCTTGTCATCAATCCCGGAGGATATTCCCATACTTCCGTAGCCCTTCGTGATGCCCTGGAACCTTTGGAGATCCCTAAAGTTGAAGTTCACATTTCCAATATCCATGCCAGAGAAGAATTTCGGGAAAAATCGATCACGGGAAGCGTGATGAATGGCATCATCACCGGCTTAGGAAAATACAGTTATGTTCTGGGAATTCAAGCTATAGAAAAGCTCTCAGCTGATCATTGACCACCGTTTCTTTAAAACACACCTAATTTACATTGACCAAGCTCAAAGAACTTTTTTCCGATACGCTTATCTACGGCATTAGCAGTGTGCTTGCCAGGTTCATTGGGTATTTGTTGGTTCCACTCCATACCGGCGTTTTCAGTGAAGATCAGTACGGGATCATCAGCCTGATATTTGCTGCCATTGCCCTTTTCAATGTGCTCTTTACCCTGGGGATGGAATCGGCTTACATCAGATATGGCAAAGACCGGGCTAAAGCAAAAAGCCTGTTCAAAACCCTCCAGCTTTTTTTATTGGGAAGTTCCGCACTCTTTATAGTGGTGGTATGGTTAGCCCAGCCTGTTATTTCACCTATGATAGGCCTTGAGACCGGCAACCCGATCTTATGGATGATGCTTGGCATTCTCTTTTTTGACACTTTGGCTATCGTTCCTTTTGCGGAACTCAGGTTGGTCCGGAAGTCGATCTCTTTTGCCGTTATTAAGACCGGAAATGTTCTTATTAATTTGGGGCTCAACTTCTATCTCATTCTTTGGCTTGATTATGGTATTGAGGCTGTATTCATCAGTAACCTCGCTGCCTCCCTGCTAACAGCACTTGCCACCTGGATCGTCACCATCCCGATGTTTATGGGAGAGTGGAACCGCGAACTTCTCACCAGAGCCCTTATCTTTGGATTGCCCTTTGTGCCGGCCGGGCTCGGGCATGTCATCAATGAGCTAATAGATCGGTTCTTTCTTAAGTCTATGGACCCCCAGACCGTTGAAGCACTTTATGGTCCTGATTATACCGCTGATGATATCGTAGGGATTTACAGTGCCGTTTACAAACTTGCTGTGTTTATGCTGTTATTGGTACAGATGTTCCGCATGGCCTGGCAGCCTTTTTTTATGCGGCAATCGGAAGAGACCTCAGCCCCGGAAACATTTTCACAGACCTTCTCACTATTCAATTTCGCGGCAGCCGCTATCTTTTTATCCGTAGCTCTGTTTGCGGATCAGATCGTTGCCGTCAAAGTCCCAATTCTTGATTTCTATTTGGTTGATGAGAAGTTTTGGGGTGGTCTTGGCATTGTTCCCATTTTACTGCTCGCCTATTGGTTTCAGGGATGGTATGTCAACTTTTCTGCCGGAATTTTTATCAGTGAAACCACCAAACGACTGCCCCAGATCACCTTGATAGGGGCCGCGATCACCATTGTTGCAAACCTGGTCATGATCCCCTTCTTCGGGATGATGGGCTCCGCTATGGCTACCTTGTTGAGCTATGCCGTAATGGCCATGCTGATCTACTACTATTCAACCAACGCATTTGAGGTTCCCTATAAATTAGTGTCTGGTTTTGGAGTTATGCTATTGGCTGCAGGCTTTTACTACCTCAAACCAACCATTTTAAAAATTGGTTTTAGTGATTTATCAGCTTCAGTTCTTTTATTGGTTGTGGGATTGTTAACCATCAGCCTCCTGATCTCCCGATCTATTCTCCGGTCCAGAACCTCATGATGCTTAACATATTTGCTTCCTTTATTTAGGGGTCATTTACATATATAGGTTGATTCTTATCAAAATTTTTGAGTTAATTGATTGGCAGAGTTAGAGTTAATAAAATTGAGTTATTCACTCTTTCCGATATTATTAAAAACTTTATCAGTATCCGGATATTATTATGAAAACAAATGAACGAGTAGGGATTTTTGTAGATGCCGTGAATGTAACCATGAATGGCGGCTACGGACTCAGATATGACATTTTACGAATGTTTGCCTGCCGGGGAGGCGGGGTAGCCTCACGGCTTAACGTCTATTTATGCTATGATGCGAATCGCCTCAAAGAAGACCATGAGTATCGAAATAAGACTCACCGCTTTTGCGAAGTGCTTCGGGATTTTGAATACAAGGTGACAGAAAAATCGATTCAAACCTATACCAATCAAGAAACGGGTGAAAAAGTCTCAAAATCTACCATAGATATGGACATGGCCGTTGATATGCTGGTTCAGGGAGATCATCTTGACAAAGTGGTGTTACTGAGCAGCAGCGGAAGTTATGTAAGTGTAGTGAATGCCCTCCAAAATAAAGGATGTCGTGTAGAACTGGTTGGCTTTGACAATGTCTCTTCATCACTCAAAAGAAGTGTGGATGCATCGATCTCCGGTTACCTGATTCCCGGCCTTTTACCAATCGACTCTCCCTATGAATGGGGAGAAAATGGGTCGCGTGTTCGCGGTGTGTGCTATGATTTCACCCAGGATGAAGGCTACGGATTCCTTCGATTTTTAACCCGAAAGGAAGACTGTTTATGGATCACGGATTCAAGAGATCAGGAATCTCCTTATAAAACCGTATTTGCACACATCTCTCAATTCGAAGATGATTTTGATTCGTCATATCTTCCTAGCCGGGAACTGATCTTTGAGTTCGATATCACCGAGAATGATAAAGGGTTCGTTGCTGAAAATATCGTTTTGGTAAGCGCTCCTTAATCATAATTAGCGTGAATTCGACATTAAGACCTTCGGTTGAGTACATTGAGGGGGCATTGCGCGGCGAATCCCCAAAATCCTATAATTTATCAGGTATCGAATACGGAAGTAATGGCAACCCTTAGATTCCCGTCTCCACGGGAATGATCACACATATCCATTTTATCCTTTTAACTTAGTTCTGGTTCTGTGTGCTTCCACAGGGCGTACGGGGCAAGACCAGCAGAAATAATCATGGTCATCCTTTACTCCCACAAATACAGGTTCAGACTGCTGAGGGTTGAACCTGGATTATCCTGATTTTTTCGATTGCCAGGATGCATTTTCTGAATGCTTAAAGCATGTGATCGGTGCAAACCCGGATTGACCGTACCTACATTTCTACGCTAGCGGTAGCCCTGTAAACCCAGTGGAAGCCCAATGAACCATTCCGACTTCTTTTGTCTTCTCCTTAGCAAGGAGAAGGACGCGTTGTTAAAGGTTGTAGGCTTATCGGCATCCGCCTTTAAATAAACTCAGACCCCTCTCTCCTTGCGAAGGAGTCCCGAAAATCGGGAAGAGAGGTCGTAGTATAGGACTGGAAGAGGTACCGGGCTGAACGAGCCCTTTTAACCCCAAAAAGTGGATGGTATTAAGGGAGCCCGCGGCTACCCTAACACCGCCAGCTTTATTAATATGACCTGCTTCATTTGTGACAAGCCAACATTCGATTACCCACAGTATTCAACATAGAGCCTTAGTTCTTATCTCGACTGACGTTCATTAATTCCGCACACTTATTCTTAATGTAATTGGGAATGGTCTCCATCCTTTACTACTTTTCGAAGTATGAAGCATCAACATTTCCATATAAAAAATATGGTTTGCAGTCACTGTGGCGAAGTACTCAGTGAAAAACTGGACCAAGCCGGATTCTCTGTCAAAAAAGTAGAGTTGGGGGAAATTACCCTGGAAAATCCCATTGATTCAGGCCGGCAAGAGGACTTTACCGAAGTGATTCAAAAACATGGATTTGATGTCATTAATGACCAAAACAGCCGGCTGGTTGAGCAAATAAAACAGCTTGTCATTCAACTGGCCCGAACAGGTGAGAAGCTTGAAAATCCCCTTTCCGATTATCTCGCCAAAAAACTTCATAAAGATTATCAACAGTTGAGTCGATTATTTTCCGGAGTTGAAGGAAAATCTATCGAACGCTACTACATCCTCCAAAAAATTGAACGAGCCAAAGAGTTGATCGTTTACGGCGAACAAAGTCTCAGCGAGATTGCCTACAATCTTGGTTACAGCAGTCAGCAGCATTTTTCCAGACAGTTCAAAAAAGAAACCGGACTTTCACCCTCCCACTTCAGCGAGATCAAAGAAAACCGGCGGATTTCCATTGATGAGGTTTGAAGTATAGCAATTACTGGCTTTGCTCTCTTGAACCCATTGTGCTACCACAAGCCTACTGAATAATGCTTAAAAACTAGTTATATTTTTATTTTGAATTACCATCCCTCAATATTAAATTTTGACAAAAATTGTCCAGAAAATTTTGTCATGAATTCTAAGTCAACATTCGGTGCGGCCATTAGAGCAAAAAGAAAAGAGAGAAATTTACCTCTAAGGAAAGTGGCAGCTGTGCTAGATATTGATCCATCAACCTTAAGCAAAATAGAGCGAAATGAAAGGTCTGCGAATAAAGTTATGGTGCTGCAACTCGCAAATCTTTTTGATATTGATGCGGATGAATTAATGGTTTCTTTTTTAAGCGATAAGGTAGCAAATGAGTTGCTCGAAGAAGAAAATACGGATGAAGTATTAAAAGTAGCTGAAGAAAAAATCGAATACCTGAAGAGCAAAAATGTTAAACAAGGAAATCTAAAATTTTAAAACTATGTCAGAACTGTTCACTATCAAAGAAGCAAGCAAATGGGCTTCCAACTTTCTGGAAAAAGACGTTACTCCATCAAATATTTCATACTTAATCCAATATGGACGCGTCCCAAAAGTTGGGGATAATGGTAATACTTTAGTTTCAAAAGAAGCTTTAAAAAAATACTATAAAAAAAGTGGTGACCTTAAAGAAAAAGAGTGGAAGAAAAAATTAGGAGACGACTTAAACTGGGCATTATCGTTTTCGGAATACAAAGAATCTGAAACAACAAAACATGTTCACCGCCTGCATCCGTACAAGGGAAAGTTTATACCACAACTTGTGGAGTATTTTTTAGACGACCATACAGATAAGTTCAAGCAGGGTGTCTTTTTTAATCCGGGTGATGTAATTTTAGATCCTTTCTGTGGCTCAGGTACTACTTTAGTTCAGGCAAACGAATTAGGAATGCATGCTGTAGGAACTGACGTCTCTTCATTTAATGCTCTTATCAGTAATTCAAAGATTAATAAGTATGATCTGATTGATGTCAAAAAAACAGCTGACAGAATTATCCTTGAATTAAAAAAGTTTTTATCAGACAGAAATAATATTGAATTTGAAAATAAGCTTCTTGACGAGCTTAAAGATTTTAACGATCAATATTTCCCTTCTCCTGAATTCAAGAGAAAAGCAAGAAATGGCGATATTAATGAAAAGAAATACGGTAAGGAAAAGGAGAAACAGTTTTTACCAGTTTACAATAAACTTATTGAAGAATATGGTATTCAGCTTTTACAAAAGGATGACCAAGGATTTCTTGATAAATGGTACCTTCAAGTTGTAAGAGATGAGATTGAATTTGTATTTGGGCAATTAAAAAAAGTTAAAAACCCAAGAACTAAAAAAATACTCAGTATTGTATTAAGCCGAACAATTCGATCATGTAGAGCTACAACACATTCAGATTTGGGTACTTTAAAACAACCACAGATTACAACATACTATTGCAGGAAACATGGAAAAATATGTAAGCCTCTTTTTTCAATTTTGAGCTGGTGGAAAAGATATTCTAAAGATACTGTAAAACGGCTATCTAAGTTTGATGAATTGAGAACGGATACATTGCAAAGATGTTTAACCGGTGATAGTAGGACAATAGATTTAATTACTTCTCTGGAAGAGAAAAATCCAAATTTAGCTGAAATTGTAAAAGAGAAAAAGATTGATGGAATATTTTCAAGCCCACCCTATGTCGGTTTGATAGACTATCATGAACAGCACGCATATGCTTACGATCTTTTTGGTTTTGAAAGAAAAGATGAATTGGAAATTGGGCCTTTGTATAAAGGGAAGGGACAGGAAGCAAGAGACTCCTATGTAGAAGGGATAGCAGCTGTTTTAAATAATAGTAAGAAATACCTAAAAGAAGACTATGATATATTCTTAGTGGCAAATGACAAGAACAATCTTTATCCTAAAATTGCTGAAAAATCCGGAATGAAGATTGTCAATCGATACAAAAGACCAGTTTTAAATCGGGTTGAAAAGAATAGATCAGCTTATGCAGAAATAATATTTCATTTAAAAAAGAATGAGTAAGTCCATACCGTCTCTTGCTGAAAAACAAATTACTTCACTAATTGATGGGATAGTTAATAGATATTTAGAAAAGGCAAAAAGCAAACCTAAAGCTAATTCTGGAAACCCATTTGTCTTAGCCATTCTAAAAGATTTTGAACCATTGCTCCATAGAATTCATGGTTTAAAAACCTCATTAGGGTCAGAGCTTGAAAAAATTGCTGAAATTATAGCCCTTAATGCTTGGGGTAAAAGTAATATTAGAAGAAATTTTAATTTAGAAGTTGAGCTTCCTCAAAATGTTTTTCGAGAGATTGATACTATTATTAATAGTTTAAGTAATGCCAAAGCTCTCAGTAATTATCAAAATGAAAAAAAACAGATAATTAAGGCATGTAATAATCCTTCAAAAGAGTCTGAACGACATACTTATCAATTTGATTTATTGTTAGAAGATTCATCTACAAGTGAAATAGTTCTTTTAGAAATGAAAGGTCCAGACCCGAATACTACTGAAGTTCCAGGGGCCAAAAGAAGATTATTGGCAGGTTTAGCTTGGTCACATTTTAATTATGGCTATTCAAAAACAGATAGTCAGTTAGCAATTTATTACAACAACAAGCATCCAAAACCATATAAGAACCCAAAAGTTCATTATTACTTTGATCCAAATGGTGGCATACTTTTGGGAAAAGAGTTTTGGAATTTCTTAGGTAAAAGTGATAATACCTACATTGAATTATTATCAATATTTGAGGAATATGGAAAGAATAACAAGAAAAGAATCTGGGAAGGCTTTTCAAAACTGGTGATTAAATAAATGGCTTTATCAAAAGAGCAAAAAATAGAAATCAAAAATCTTTTGTCGGAAAAGATTGAAAAAAAATTAAAATCATATGGCCGGGAAACAACTTCAATGCCATTTCTTGCCCGAATGATTCAGGACAATGAAAAAATAGCGGCATATTCATTTATACATTCTATGGCTACTACACTCGGAATGTCAATTTATGAAGATGTTTCAGTGATCATTGCCTCTGAAACTGCAGAAGAATGTTTTCGGAATTATGGAGTTGGTGGTGCTATTTCTAAAGCTCAGAAATCAACAATTTCAAATATAATAGCTAAACTTCGAAATAATGAAAGAAAAGCTAACATTGAAAAAGAGATTAAAGAAGTTTTGGTTGCTGATTTTAAAAATGGTGAATTTCAAAAGTCTGGTGCCATCGCGGATTTTTACATGAAGAGAAATGGAGAAGAATATTATTTTGAAATTAAGACAGTTAAACCGAACATCGACGTTTTTGAAAAAAGTAAAACTAAGCTTTTGGAATGGGTTGCCAGACGCAGAAAACATGTTAATGTGTTTTTAGCATTTCCATATAACCCCTACCATCCTGAACCATACTCAAGGTTTACAGAAGTAGGCATGATGGATCAACCAAATGACTTTTTAGTAGGTGATGAATATTGGGACTTTATTGGTGGCAAAAATACTTTCACAGAACTGCTTGATACATTCGACGAAGTTGGGAAAGAATTCAAAGAGAGATTAGATAAAAAATTTAAAGAAATAGCCGCTAACAAACTCGATTCATATTAATTTAGTTCAATAGTTTTTGGGCTCACCATTCTTATCTCATCAAAAAAGTAGTAATCCTGTCTATTTTTATAACTTAAAGAACTTTTCTAGACTTCATTAAGACCACACAATCCTGCACAAGAAAGACACAAAAGTGTAAGACTCCTTTTTCCCTTCTTAATACTTTAGGATCTGATATTAAAAAGTCCACTCCTACATACATGAAATTCATAAAAAAGTATTACGAAGTATTTTGGTCGGCTGTCTTTTTACTCGCAGCTTTGGCGGTTCAATATTGGATTAGCTTCCCGGGAAGTGAGGTTGTATTCCTGCTGCTGTACCTTATCTCCTACCTGTTTGTGGGAAGGCCGGTCTGGATAAAGGCCTTCAAGTCTATCAAAAGAGGAACCATTTTCAGTGAATTCCTGCTGATGGGAATTGCAACGGTCGGCGCGTTTATTCTTGGAGAATATGCCGAAGGCGTGGCGGTAATGCTCTTTTATATGATCGGGGAATATGCCCAGGGGAATGCCGTCCGAAAAGCCCGCGGGTCCATTGAATCGCTCATTAACCAGCAGCCGGATGTTGCAACGGTTGAACGAAACGGGCGGACGCAAGAAATTCATCCTTCCGAAGTAGAACCCGGAGAGATCATAAGAGTAAAACCCGGGGCCAAAGTTCCGCTTGATGGGGAACTGCTTACGAACCGGGCTTCCTTCAATACCTCCGCTTTAACAGGAGAGTCCAAACCAATGTCTCGGAATGCCGGGGAGGAAGTGTGGGCGGGATCTATCAACGAGCTTGTCCCTGCTCGCATAAAAGTAACTAAGGGATACGAAAACTCCCGCCTCTCTGATATTTTAAACATGGTTCAAGAAGCCGCAAAGCGCAAAGCGCCCACTCAACGCTTTATAACCCATTTCGCTAAAGTGTACACCCCCATTGTTGTTTGGCTTGCTGCAGCTCTCACATTTCTACCCTGGTTGTTTGTTGAATCGTATGTGTTTGACGACTGGTTTTATCGTGCGTTGATATTTCTGGTTGTTTCATGTCCGTGTGGCTTGGTGATTTCCATCCCGCTGGGATATTTCGGTGGAATAGGGGCTGCTTCACAGAACGGTATTCTCCTGAAGGGCTCCGATTATCTTGATCAGCTCCGAAAAATGAAAACCTTGTTTCTGGATAAAACCGGGACGATGACGGAAGGAGTTTTTGAAGTACAGGAAATTCATCCTGCTAACGGACATGAGACTTCCTATATACTGAAATTAGCCGCTTCATTAGAGCAACATTCTTCGCATCCTGTTGCAAAGGCCATTCTACAATATACTAATGGTCAAGAAATACCGGAGGCCAGCGATATTCAGGAAATCCCCGGACGTGGCCTTAAAGGAACTATCGGGCAGGAGAAAATTCTTGTCGGCAACCGAAAATTACTTGAAGAGCATGAAATCTCCGTTTCTGAAATAGATACTGACAAACCTTCTGCCTTCGTGTATGTGGCCGCTGATGGAATGCATATCGGAACCATTTTGATTTCCGACAAAATAAAAACGGATGCCGCGCAAGCTCTTAAAGAACTTCGGGGTTTAGGTGTAGCCAACTTGATCATGCTCTCAGGGGATAATCAGGAGACTACGGATGCTATAGCAAAAAAACTGGGCATTGATCAAGCTTTTGGCGGATTACTCCCTGACGGAAAATACGATAAAGTGAACAAGGCTTTAAGGTCAGATCATATAGTCGGATTTGTAGGAGATGGGCTTAATGATGCTCCGGTAATTACCCTGGCCGATGTGGGAATTGCCATGGGCGGCATTGGTTCGGATGCAGCCATTGAAACGGCTGATGTTGTTATTCAAACTGATCAGCCTTCTAAAATTCCACAGGCTATCCGAATAGCAAAATTCACACATAAAGTGGTTTGGCAAAATATTGGCTTTGCACTGGGAATTAAGATCCTGGTAATGGCTCTTGCTGCCGTTGGACTCGCAACCATGTGGGAAGCTATTTTTGCGGATGTTGGGGTCGCGCTTATTGCCATTGCCAATGCTGTCAGAGTTCAGAAGAAGTTTTCGGAAGGGCCGTTTACATTGCGTTCCTTTTTCGGCAGTGGAAAGGAAAATACGGAGATCAATAATAATCCGGTAAGCTGTTGTGAGGTTTGTTGATAACTGCAGAATTCAGATCCAGCGCCGGATTTCCTTTTTATACTTCAAAAACTCATCCCCAAACTTCTGCTGCATTATATCTTCTTCCGGCTTGATCTGAAATTTATTTATGTACCAAGCAAATAGCGGAAGGACGAGCAGGGTTACCGCATTTCCCCAATAAAACACCGGGCTCAACAAAGCGATCAACAGGCCCAAATACATAGGATTCCGGCTATACTGATACACTCCGGTAGTCACAAGTTCTTTTGAGTTTTCAGGTTTATGAGGATTTACCGTGGTCGATCTTCGGGCAAACTCAATTATCGCAAGTACTCCGATCGATCCGCCCAATATCATTAATCCAATACCGATGAATTTTCCTGCCTCAAATAGTACGCCCTGGTTTGGGATAAATTGATGTATCGCCCACATCAAACCAATGCAAATCAGAAAAACGACAACGGGCGGGATTTTTAGTTTCAGCATGTTTAGGCGTTAAAGTGCATTCGTGTTAAGGTGTTACGGTGTTGAATAATAAACACCGTAACACCTTAACACTGTAACACTATGCATTATTCATTTCTAAAAAACTCCCACTTTTGATAAGATCATATAGGCCCCGCTGACCACCATTACGGCAAGCACGTATTTTCGGAAGGTCTCATCGGTCATAGAGCTGAGTAATTTCTTACCGACCAGATTGCCGGCCGTTGCACCTAATCCAAGAACAATCCCGAATACCCAAAGATCTCCATATAAAGCCCCGATAAAAGTATAGGTTCCAATCTGCACGGCTCCCATAAAAAAGGAATTCGCGGTCTTGGTGGCTATCATTTCTTCTTTCAGGATACCGGCATTCAGGTAAAAGGGGTTAAGGACCGGGCCAAGTCCGCCCACGATGGTTGAGATCGCAGCGACTCCAACTCCCAGCGGAAGCCAGTACCATTTTTTCATCTTAAACGTCCGTTCTTTTTTACCAAAGCGATATTGAAATACTGTACTCACCAGAAAGGCTCCAATAATAACCTGAAACCAACCGGCTTCAACCTTGGTGAATAGCCATCCGGCCAATAAAACTCCACAAACGGCAGCCGGGGCGTACCAAAGCACCACATCCCAGCGAATGTCTTTCCAAAAGATGATCAGGCGCGATGGCCTGCCGATCATATCCCCAAGATTAATGATGGGGGCTACTGCTTTGGATCCAACCATGAAATTCATGACCGGTATCATTATGAGAGAACCTCCCCCGCCAGCAATCACAGAAATGATATATGCTCCCATTCCGGCAAAAAAGACAGCTGTGTACATCCACCATGGTTCGATAAGCAGGGATTCGATCATTTAATGAATCTATTTTTGAAAATTAACCTCGGGCCGGTAAGGGCGTATTACAATGCGCCTTTACTGGCTTACTTCCTATACTAACTTTGGAAAAGTTGCTCTGGTTTATCGGTTTGATGGCTTGAGTCCATCTGACCGATTGCTGATTTCCACCTGATTGCTTGTATCTATCCATCTGACGGGCTGTGCATCCGATGGATTCCTTCTATATAAGAATCAGTGATCATCCGGGTTTCATTATCAGATTTTATCCAGGGATTTACGGTCGGAATCTTGCAGCTTTTGGTAGTCACTCATGCTCATCCCGGTAATTTCCTTGAATTGGCGGGACAGATGCTGCAGATTTTTATAACCAAGCTGATAAGCAACTTCACTGAAACTCTGGTTTCCATACTCCACCAGTTCCTTTGCCTTCTCGATCTTCAGGCGAATAAAATATTTTTCGATCGTGATCTCTTCCTTCCGCGAAAACACTCTGGAGATCGTAGCATAACTTTTCGTTAGGTTTTTGGCCAGATGATCAGACAGGGAGGTTTCATCAGATTCCAGCTCACCGGAATCTACCCATTTGATAAGTGTGGTCTTGACTTTCTCTACCACTACTGATTCATCATCTCTGATGAGCCCGAAGTTGAACCGCTCTAACTCTTTCTCAATTTCGTGCATAGAGGGTTTATCACTTTTACGGGTGACTTCTGCCTTTCCCAGCTGTACATGATCCACTTCCAGCCCAAGCGCAGTCAAAGCCGTTTCTATGACCATCTCACATCGGTCGCACACCATGTTTTTAATATGCAGTGTCATTTTTTCCATAGTATTAAGGTAAACAGAAGTGGAAGAAACTGCATTCACCGTAAATCTGCCTTACAGGATTTGAAGAAATACTTATCTAATTTTGAATATTCAATATTGTTTTTCAATCTCTTAAAGCTTAACTAAATCGTCTCAATTTATCTCATCTTTGTAAAAACTTTATTGCATTTTTTTAGTGTTAGGAATAATCAGTACGTTCAAAAATGGCAAACCTTCTCTTTATATCAACTAAACCTTGAATTTTAACTTCTTACCAATGAAACAGCTTTTTCTCTTAACACTAATATTTTGTTTGGGAATATATTCGCCCACAAATGCACAAGAAAGAATATCGGATTATCCCGTTGATGAAACACTCTATGAAACTTTAACATATCGAAATATTGGTCCTTTTCGTGGAGGCCGATCAACTACAGTTACAGGTATCCCGGGAGATATCTTTACCTATTACATGGGTACAACCGGAGGTGGTGTTTGGAAAACAACTGACAGTGGTACAACCTGGCAAAATATCTCTGACGGTTATTTTAATACCACAGGAATTGGTGATGTTACAGTAGCCCCTTCTGATAATAATATCATTTATGTTGGAACAGGTGAAGGTCCTGTTCGTGGGGTTAAAACATCTCATGGTGATGGTGTATATAAATCAACCGATGCTGGTGAGACATGGACACATATTGGGCTGGAAGCTACTCGTCATATTAGTCGAGTTTTTATCCACCCAAAAAATCCCGATGTAGTATATGTAGCTGCGCAAGGTAATCCCTGGGGACCAAATGAAGAACGAGGTATTTACTTATCCAACGATGGTGGTGAAAATTGGGAGAAGATTCTATATGTAAATGAAAACTCAGGTATTGCTGATTTAAGTGTAGATCCATCAAATCCGGATATTATGATGGCTACTTCCTGGGATTTTAATCGAAAGCCATGGTTTGTTCAAAGTGGTGGACCGGGCAGCAAAGTTTGGAAAACAACTGATGCCGGTAAAACCTGGAAAGAAATAACCAAAGGGCTTCCGCAGCTGAAAGGAAAAATGGGGGTTTCAATATCACCGGCAAATCCCGAGGTAGTTTATTTGGCTATTGAAGCATTGGGCAAAGAAGGGGGCGTTTATCGCTCAAATGATGGCGGTGAAAGTTTTATGCAGACAACAAATGATCCAACAACTTATGCTCGAGCCTGGTACTACATGCATATTATTGCAGATCCATCAGATGAGGACGAATTATGGGTTTTAAACAGCTTCGCAATGAAATCTATCGATGGTGGTAAAACATTTACTGGGATGATGGGTAGTCATGTTGATCATCACGATATGTGGATCAATCCAGAAGATAGTGACAATATGATTAATGCTAATGATGGTGGTGGTTCGGTTACTTACAACGGTGGAGAAACGTGGTCATCAATTAGAAATCAACCTACCGGACAGTTTTATCGTGCTATAACCGATAATCAATATCCATACCGTGTTTATTCCGGGCAGCAAGATAATAGCTCTATCGTCATTGACAGCAGAACATCTGATGGTGGAATTGGCGAGATGCATTGGAATATTATCCGTGCTGGTGAATCCTCAACTGTTGGATTTGATGCTGACAACCCTCGATTTATTTATTCCACATATTTTGCCAGTAACTTCATTGAGTGGGATAGCGAAATTGATAACGTTAGAATGGTTAGACCCTATCCTGAAAGAGTTAGTGGTGAACAACCTAAGAATTTGAAATATAGAGCCAACTGGAATGGACCGGTATTGGTTTCTCCACATAACCCCTCTGTTATCTATTATGGTTCTCAGTATGTGATGAAATCATCTGACAGAGGAGTAACTTGGGATGTAATAAGTAAAGATCTCACCAGGAATAATAAAGATCATCAAGGTAAAGGCGGAGGGCCAATTTCAAACGAGCAAATTACTGCCGAAAGTTATAACAACCTTTTCAACATAGAAGAATCTCCAATTAAAGAAGGTGTTATTTGGGTAGGCTCTGATGACGGTTTAGTGCATGTTTCTAAAAATGCAGGCGAAACATGGACTAATGTAACCCCAAAGGGTTTGCCGGAAGCCATTATTAATGTTGTTGAACCATCTCCTCATGACCCGGCTACTGCGTATATCGCTGTTGCGGGTTATAAAATGAATGATTTTACTCCTTATATTTATAAAACCAATAATTATGGATCATCTTGGGAAAAGATAGTAACTGGTATTCCGAATAACACATTTGCTCGTACAGTAAGAGAGGACCCTGATAAAAAAGGATTACTTTATGCAGGTACAGAAACTGGGGTTTTTGTTTCCTTTAACGATGGAAAGAACTGGCAACCTCTTCAGAATAACCTGCCAGAAGTGCCAATTACCGATCTTAGAGTTAAGCGAAAAGATTTAGTGGTATCCACCCAGGGACGTGCATTATGGATTTTAGATGATCTAACTCCATTACACCAGATTTCTGATAAGGTAGCAAATGCAGATTACTATCTATATAAGCCCCGGGATTTCAACATTGGGATCTCAATTTCATATAGCGTTGATGTAGCTCCTGGAGAGAATGCTCCCTCTGACTTACAAATTACATATGTGCTTAGTAAAGAAGTTGGTAAAGATGTTCCGATGTCAATGGAAATAATAGATAGTAAAGGAAACATTGTTCATTCCGAAGTTACTAATGAGTCCCCAACACAATGTGATTCAATGAAAAGACCACAACTAAAAAGAAGTTCCGGTGCTCATGTTTACAGCTGGAATATGCGAGTTGGAATGTTCGATTGCATCAAAGAGGTTACAACTACCAGCCGTAATTTGAGCGCATATGATGCCGCACCCGGCAAGTATAAGGTGAAATTGAGTATCGGTGATTTCAGCCAAACTCAAGATTTTGAACTTAAAATTCACCCAAATATCCTTAGCAGTATTCCAAACGCTGCCGCCTCATTCGTTGAACGCGATAAACTTTCTGCTTCTTTATTTGCGGCTGCAACCGAAATGTCTAAAGGCGTTCGCGACCTTCGTCAAGTGCAACGCCAAATTAATTTTGCTTTAGATGTTTCAGACAACAAAGAAGTAAAAGATAAAGGTACTGATTTAAACCAAACTATTGAAGATTGGATTGCAGTAATCTTGCAAAAAGAGATGCGTACAGGACAACACAATTATCAATTTGAAGCAAGATTACTACTTAGATACAAGGATTTCTTAAACCAAATGAGTAGAGGAAATATTCCTGTTACAGCTGGCTCAAGAGAAGTTACCAGAGATTACTTAAAAGAGTGGTCCGATCTGAAAAGAGAACTTAATACTATAAAAAATCAATCCGTGAAGAATTATAGTAGTTTATTAGTAAGTAATGGTTTGCCTGAAATCTATTGGCCTAAATAAGCTTACAATTTCTTTACTACAATTATTAAGGATTGGATCTCTTGGGGTCCAATCCTTTTTTATTTCGATAATAAAAGTATTCTTGTCCTGCTTGATTATGCTACCCTCCTGCTCAGCTTTATAGTCACAGTATCATCCATCAAGGAACATTATATCTTTATTGCTCTTGTTCTACGTGGTATTTTAGGCTTAGAACGTGAATGGAAGAAAAACCAGCGGGATTCCGAACCAACATGATCATTGCCGGGTCTGCTGCATTATTAGCTTCTTTAGGTAGAGTTGTAATTATTGACTTCAATCAGCTTTATCCGACCACACTGCAAATTCATTCCCGCTGGGCTCAGTAAAATGGAAGCGGCGACCTCCGGGAAAAGGGTATATTGGGTTTATGATCTTACCTCCGGCATCCTTCACTTTTTCCTGAGTGTCTTCCAGATCTTCACTGTAAAAAATGATGAGCGCGCTTCCTGTTTCGGTGGTTGCTTTTTTATTGGATTTGAAAAACCCGCCGTTGATTCCTTCATTTGCAAAGGAGCTGTATTCAGGTCCATAATCTGCAAATTCCCACCCAAATGTTTTGGTGAAAAATTTCTTAGTGGCTTCTATGTCGTTAGCTGGAAATTCTACATAGTCTATTTTTTCGTGTTCTTGCATGGGAGCTCTTTTTTTAAAAATGTAACTAACCACATCTTGAAGTACAATAGTACATTAAATTAATAAATTAGTTAAATTGTCTTCCGTAACGGTACAAAAGACAAATGTTTTTAAATAATTGTTATAATAATGAATAACCATGAGTACTGATAAAAAAGTTAAGCCGATACATCCAGGAAAAATATTATTGGGAGAGTATTTAGAGCCTCTGAATATAAGCCAGCGTGAATTTGCTCGCCGAATTTCGGTTTCTCCTAATCGAGTAAATGAGATTATTCGCGGAAGGCGTACTGTTACGGGAGACACCGCACTGCGCTTTTCAATAGCTCTCGGAACAAGTGCCGAAATGTGGCTTGGCCTTCAAGCTCATTACGAGCTTGAAAAAGCACGCAATGAAATGACAGATGAAGTGAAGGAGAGTATTGAGAAGCTTTAGCTTGAGACAATGTTAAAGCAGAAAGGCAAAATCAGAACGAAGATAGAAATCAATAGCGTCCTAAACGATTTTAAAATTGAAAAAACCCTGTGTTTTCGAACATAAAAACGAATTAGTTGACATGTTTAAAATCAGTCCCCCTTTTTTTTCTCGCAGAGGCTCGCCGATTAACCCGCTGAGTTTCATTTCGCGGGAAGACCATATTCAGGAAGGGTCCATGCTTTATCGTATCGCGAACCTTTCCAGCGTTTGGGTTGAATTTGAGGCGTTTGAATCGACGGTCAGTAATTTGAGTTCCGGAGATAACGTTGAGTTTACAGTGAGCTCTGTACCCGGACAGATTTACACTGGAACAGTCAGCTTCATCCAGCCATTTTTGGATGAAAATTCCCGAACGGCGGAAGTACGCATCACCGCAGATAATCCTCAAAACAGAATGAAACCCGGTATGTTTGCAGAGGGTGTGATCTCATCCCAATCAGACCAAGAACAACAACTGCTTATTCCCAGAAGTGCTGTGCTATGGACCGGATCGCGTTCCATTGTTTTTGTTGATGTTTCCACTGCTGAAACTCCTGCTTTTGAAGCCAGAGAAGTAGTACTGGGCAAAAGAGCCGGGAACGAATATGTTATTGAATCCGGGCTGAATGCCGGGGAACACGTGGTAACCAACGGTACGTTTAAGGTGGATGCAGCCGCACAACTCAGCGACAAACTCAGCATGATGAACCCTGAACCCGGTTCAGGTGCAAACCGGGGGGCTCACGATCACGGTGACATGGAGATGGATGATTCCGAGATGGAGCCAATAGAAGATCATTCCGACCATCAAATGCAGGATAACCTTGAGGTGCTTGTCCCTGAATATTTGGAACTTCATAAGGCTTTGGCCAGTGATGACTTTGAATCTGCAAAAGAACACATCGCTATGTTTTCGATGGATAGCTTCAGTGATATTGAAGAGCTGAGAGCTGAATTTAGATCGATTTCAGAAGCACTTATCGGCAGGGTTGAAAGTGAAGGATATGAAGGAGTCCTGTTTAAGCAATACTGCCCGATGTATGATGGCGGAAGCTCCTGGATAAGCAATAAGGAAGATATTGAAAATCCATTTTATGGTTCTCAGATGCACAACTGCGGGGAAACCGTTGAGCAGATGAATTAATAATTCAAACTAAAAAGGAGGCATTATGAAATTAGTAAAGGCGTACATACGACCATTGTTGCTTGAAGAAGTCTATAAAGCACTTCGGGCTGAAGGCCATTGCTGCATCACCGTTTTCCGTGGTGAAGGAGCGGGGCAATACACCGACCCGGATCATGCGCACGGCTCATTGCAGTTTCCGTCCATGCATTCTAAAGTAGTTAAACTCGAAATCGCTGCCGTGAACGAGGACGTTGAATCCATTATTGACATCATACAACAGACCGCTTCGACAGGCTCACGCGGTGATGGAATCATCTTTGTAATGCCTATCGAAAACATGATCAGGATCAGGGATGGTAAACAAGGGGCTGAAGTCATCGAATGACATAAATTTTTAGTATTTAACAAACATGAGTCAATATTACATAAGATATATCATTAAATATATGATATACTAAATATAGCCAATAATAATAAGATCAATATAGAGTTATGAAAAAGATGAAAATCACCATGTTGTTGCTTTTAATAAGTTTTGGATTATCCATAACAGTAGCAGCTCAACAACAAAATATGGAACAAAAGAAACAACAGATGATGACCATGATGATGGACCACATGATGAAGAATCCGGAAATGCGTGCCAGGATGATGCAGAGAATGATGGATTCAAAAGAAATGGACCATGCTGCCATGATGAAGAACCCCCAAATGAAAGAACGCATGAAAAAGCATATGGAGATGATGCAGTCTATAATGGATGGTAATATGGATCATGCAAAGATGATGGACAGGATGGGCGATTCTTCCATGATGAACATGCACATGATGTGTATGCAAATGATGCAGGAAGGTATGATGGACTCCGGCATGAAAATGGGATCGGATTCCACTAAAAACAATAAAATGAAGCATCATAACTAAAAATGATATGGGGATGTGCACTCTCATGTCATCCCCTAATTTAAATTCTTTAATTACATACACTATGCACGATTTTCAATTTTTTGGAGGTGGCTGGATGATGTTCTTCTGGTGGTTTTTAATACTCGCACTGATTGTACTTGTTGTCCGGGCACTGATGAATACGGATAAACAAAACACCAAAACAGAAACTCCTATGGACATCCTCAAACGACGATATGCTAACGGGGAAATCAATAAGGAAGAGTTTGAAGAACGGAAAAAAGAACTGCTTTCGTAATAGAGTGAATATTCCTGAGCTGCATTTTAGTCTATCATCATAAATCTTAAATATGAAACCATGAAACGTTTATATATAAACCAATTAGGAGTAGCTTTTGCTCTCACGGGCACACTATTTTACATCGGCTGTATCATACTGTTGTCCATTCTTGGCGCACAATCTACTACCCTGTTTTTTAACAGTTTGTTGCACGGGCTGGACACCGCCGGTCTAACTCGAATGGACATCCCTTTTTGGGAAGTTGCTCTGGGAATTGTGCTCACATTTATCCTTGGATGGATATCCGGTGCACTAATTGCTGCTATTTATAATTTTGGCCTTGTTGAGGAATAAGCCTGACTTATGATGGATACAGCAATTGAGTAATCTAACTAAACAAATTATGCTTTGGGCTTTTATCCTACATACCGGATGGGAATTTGGGCAATGCCTGTTTCTATATGATATGTGGGATTGGCCGTTTTTAAAAGCTACCATCTGGATGTGGGGTGCCATTTTTGGGGATATCCTCATTGTTTTGGCCCTCTGGAAGGTTTCAGCAACTCTTGTGCCTTCTATAAATTACTCGCAGCCAAATGCTATAAGTTATTTGTTTCTGATTGTTCTCAGTTTTGTTGTAAGCATTTTATTGGAATGGATAGCGATTGCACTAAATTTGTGGGAATATTCTGATGCGATGCCTGTATTAACGGTATTCAGCTACGAAGTTGGACTTTCCCCAATTGTACAAATAACATTACTTCCTGCAGCCAGTATTTATTTGGCTGACAGGTTTAGTATAAAATGGAAAAAAATAATTGATAGAATATGAAACGAAAGGAGTTCATTAAACGAATGGGATTGGGTGCAGGGGCAGTCACACTTTCGCCCCTCTTGGTATCTTGTCTTAACGAAGATTCCGTACTGAATGGAAAATTTCAACTACCGCTGGCCCTTCCTTCCGAACTGACAGGTAGCAGTAGCACACTGAATGCTTCTCCTTCCAATATTCAAATTGGAGATTTGTACGCGCAATCCGCCTTTCAGTTTAACAGTAGCATCCCCGGACCCACCATCCGGAAAAAACGTGGAGATACAGCACATATTCGCTTTGAAAATAACATTGGACAGGAAAGTATTATTCACTGGCACGGACTCATTGTGCCCCCCGAAATGGACGGACATCCTAAAGATGCCATTTCAAGCGGTGCCTATACTTATCAGTTCAGCCTCAATCAAAGAGCCGGCACATACTGGTACCATCCGCATCCGCACCGAATAACCGGAGAGCAGGTATATCGTGGTTTAGCAGGTTTTTTTATCATTGAAGATGAGCGGGAAAAAGCACTTAATTTACCCAGCAGCAACTACGAGATACCGCTTGTTATCCAGGATCGGAGAATTAGTGAAACCGGGCAGATTATCTATAATCCATCTATGCCAGAACGGATGATGACTGGGTTTTTGGGGGATACCATTTTAGTAAACGGGGTTCCTTCCCCGTATCACGATGTAGAACCCGGTGTGTATCGCCTGAGGATATTAAATGGATCCAATGCCCGTATTTATAATTTAGCCTTCCAAAATGACCTCTCTTTTAGGGTTATTGGCACCGATGGCGGCCTTCTACCCGAGGTTATTGAAACCAATGAATTATTAATGGCTCCCGGGGAAAGAGCTGATATACTGGTCGATTTTTCTGAAGTGGCTGAAAGCAATATTCAACTCATTAGTAAACCGTTTGATGTGCCCTCAGGTAGCGGCATGATGGGAATGCAAAACATGATGGGAGGTAGTGGGCCGGATCAGGGAACCGGGTTTACACTAATGAAATTCAATATTGGTGAGACAACCCATCAAGATCCGTTTGACCTTCCCCAACAACTTACCCCGGCAAGTTTTCCTGACGAATCATCTGCAGACCGTACACGCGAGATACGATTAGCTATGAAAATGATGACCGGTCACACTATTAACGGTCGTCAGTTTGAAATGGAACGCGTGGATGAGAGCGTGGAGCAAGGAAGTACCGAAATTTGGAAATTTATCAATACTTCAAATGTTCCTCACCCAATGCATGTGCATGCCGTTCAGTTTAAAGTTCTGGACAGAAGCGGAACAAGAGGGTTAACGCCCACTGAAGCTGGGTGGAAGGACACCGTACTTGTTATGCCCGGAGAAATCGTTCGTGTGATCATGAAGTTTGATGCTCAAAAAGGCATGTACGTATTTCATTGTCACAATCTTGAACACGAAGACAATGGAATGATGGCTAATTTAGAGATCGTTTAACCCGATAGACACCAATTATATCATCTTATATCACCACAAAAAATAAATCAGTAACTGAATATACATTATGGAAACATTCATTCAATCATTTGGAGAATCAGCAAAAACAGCTCTTGGTTTTTTTTAGAAAGCTGGTTGGGCTTTTGTTTTAGGCTATTTTGTATCAGGCATGATCCAGGCTTTTGTGCCCAAAGGAAAGTTGACCAAGTATATGGGAGGTGCTGACTTAAAAAGCATCTCCCTATCCACCTTCTTTGGGGCGGCCTCCTCATGCTGCTCTTGCTGCAGCCCGGGCTCTGATCAAAAAAGGGGCGCATTTTATAGCTGGGGTAGCATTTATGTTTGCCTCTACCAATCTGGTAATCGAACTGGGAATACTAATCCTCATTTTTCTGGGATGGCAGTATTTAGCGGCTGAGATCATCGGTGGGATTATTTTGATCGCCATAAGTAGTGTGTTAATTAAGCTGACATACCCAAAGAGCTGGATGGAAGCTGCACGTGAAAAAGTGGAATCTGAAGGAAGCGATCTTGAAGAGGATTTTGACTGGAAAAAAAGAATTAAAAGTAAAGAAGGCTGGAAGTTGGTAGGCCATAAATTTGTCAACGATTGGAAAATGGCCTGGGAAGACATTTTGATCGGATTTACCATTGTCGGTTTTGTAGCTGTTTTAGTGCCTGAGTCGTTTTGGTCTGCTTTGTTTTTGGCAGAAGTCCAGGACCTTCCGAATTGGGTTGTGGCAATCGAAAACGCTCTCATTGCGCCATTTGTAGCGGCATCAACCTTTATTGGATCAATAGGAAATATTCCGCTAACTACCGTTTTGAATGAAAATGGCGTACTGTTTGCCGGAATTATGGGATTTATCTACTCCGATCTGATGGTGCCGCCGCTGGTTCACATCAACGCAAAATATTATGGATGGAGAGTGGCACTGTATATTGCCGGAGTGATGTACGTCAGCATTGTAGCTACGGCCCTGATTCTCAACGGCCTTTTTTCGGCGAGCGTCTCAGTGAAGAGGGGAAAGTAGCCATCATTGCTTACATCCATAGTTTGTGGGATGACAAAGTCTATAATCGCTGGGTGAGATGAACACTGATCAATAAAAACTAAATAAACATGACACATTATACATACAGAATTATAGTAACAGCCTAAGGTTGATTGCCTTCCCACAACCTATTCTTCTGCTACCCGCAACCGTCAAAGGCCAATTTTAATGACCTTATTCCGGTTCCGAAATTCTTCGATCATATCTTGAAAATATATCCACAATGGCACGGTTAAGTTCTTCGCGCTTGTTTTCGGTATCGGTATGCAATATATCCGGAGCATAGCCCTGCCATACCAGCTGCTCTTTATTTCGATCAATCAGTTGAACTACAATGGCGCCGGCCATGTGAGTGGAACTGCCTTGGGTACCAGAGTATCCGTAAAAATGACCGAAAGAGTGACCAAATCCCGGATGAAACGGGCTGTAAGGATAGAAATAAGGAGAGGCATACGACCTGCTTGACTGGTCTTTTTCCATTTGCACCGAAGCATTTACCAGCAGATCTGGGTTCTCCTCGCTAAGCGTATATCCTCTGGTCTTCATCTGTTTTTCTATGGCATTTTTCAGCCTCATTTGTATCAAGCTGTTGTAAAAAAGTGGTTCTTCGTCTGCGCCTTGCTTTTTCATTTTAAACTCATCCGCCCAGTAGAAGGTCTTATACTCATCAAACTTAGTTTCCCGATCGTAATCTGTGATAATGGGCGAGGTAGTTGAGCAACCCGCCAATACTATCACAAATATAATGAAACTTAAAAATCTTATACTTTTCATAATAAAACACCTTTTATTTTATCCCTGAATTTTAAATATAACAGGTTTTATAATTACATTTAAGTTATCTATTTTTTTAGCTTAGACAGTATTTAATGCGAAATTTGATCGTGTACTACGTTGTCCGTTGGGCTGAAAATAGCTTGCTCACGGTACAATGGTTCCTTTTTTACTAACTTTTCATCCTACCTTGCTCGCAACCAAATTTCTTTGTGAATAATCCACGTATCAATCAAAAATTGAACCCATAAAACTAAGAATCTATTTGGGCTTAACAACTAAAATGCCTTTCATGCCAAACTTGTAATGTGAATTCCCGGCCGTCTTTTCAAAGCAACCGATTTCCCACGTCCCGGTTTTTGATTCCGGCAGGGTAAAGCTAATCGTACTGGATTCTCCCCGTTTCAAGGAAATCATTTTCCCGTGGTCTTCTTCATAATCTTCGGAGACCCTTTTCTTTGATCTTTCAATGGGAACATCTTTAAACAACCCGGTTTTAAAGTGATCCATATCTTCAGAAACCTTCTTTCCGGCCATGAACTCGTGTTCGATGGTGCCTTCGTTTTTCAGATGCAGCACTATCTTATGTCCGGCCTGCACTTTGAGCGTATCCGGCTTAAACCAATAATCACCAAGGGAAATATCTATATTTATAGCATGCTCGGTGTGGTTATGCCGAGCAGGATCCTCGGGATGGGTTTCATCACTGTTGTGGTTACCTAAAACCAAGACGGGCAACATCAACAAGATGGTAATTACAGATAATAAATTTTTAAGGGGTGAAAACAACATAATAAAACCTGATTAACTTACAATTTCCATGAGTCTGTCGTTTTAACAAAAAAATCGAAACAGATGTTCCGTCAGATAAATCAGTTGGAAGCTTCTGCCGGCTGTAAAATAGCTTTCACCTGTATATCCTGTTCATCCTTCATACTGTAGAACAGAACACTGGGTGGATCAATATCATAAGTGGTCAGCTTCTGTGACCATTCGGCGGTAATTTCCAATCCGTTACCGGTAAAATGCATCGTTCCCGGGATGGTTAACACTTGAGAAACCCCATGAACCGTAAATATCCCTTTTATCTTGACCTCTTGAACCACAGGAGTATCACGTCGGAACGGAGTAATAATTTTTCCTTCAAATTTTGCCAATGGATACTTTTCAACATTAATTAACTTCATCATATCGCGGTTACGCTTGTTATTGCCGGTATCAAGGGTAATTATAGGTAATTCAAAGTTAACAGTTGAATCGGCCAGATTGACACTTCCCCTCAGACTATTAGATGAGCCCTTAAAAGAGAACAAAGGAGTATATCCAATAAACTCGGCATACCCTTCTTCGGTTTGATACATTTGACCTTGGGTCACCATTGAAAAACCCAAAAGTAATACAACGAGACAGTAGATTTTCTTTTCAACCATGCCTGAAAGAGTCTTATTAAACTTAATCTGCATCTATTGAACAAGAACACCCACATGAAACGTTTCTCCGTATAATTGGCAGTTATCTTCATAATAATATTTATGCCATCGTATTCACTTGAACATAAAAATTGAAAATATAATTAAGAGGTTATAGGATGAAACAAACAATTTTGCTACTGAGTCTGATACTCTTTTCTAATGCAGCTGTGACTGCTCAAAATATGGTCCATGATAACGATCATAAAAAGCTGGTTCAGATGTTAAATGATTTCAGAATGGCTATCATAAACAACAATCAGGAAAAGGCCTCTGAATTATTAACAAAAGATGCAAAAATTCTGGAGAGCAGAAGCATCGAAACCAAAGAAAAGTACCTCTCCCACCATTTCCATTCCGGCGGTAAGTTTCTTAGCGCTATGGAGCGAGAGGTGAAAATGCAGGAGGTGAAATCAACTGAAAATACGGCGTGAACTTCCACAGTCAGTCATGTGTACGCAGCGAGCTATAATGATAAAGATCTAAGCATGAATTCTGCAGAACTGGCGGTGCTGGTAAAAACGAAAGATGGCTGGCAATATATCGTCGGTGCACTGGTCTTCGCGCAACAACTAAGTTCATTTAACATCAATAAAAGCCTTTCCATTTCAAATGAGAAAGACCTTTTAATTTACAAATAGGCACCGGGTTTCACCGAGGGGTAAATGTCTTCGAAGGTACGGATAGTTTCGCCCTCAACCCGTTTGTGGATGTGGCTGCGGTTAAGCTGTGAAAAATCATCCAGCCCTATACCCGCCAGCAGTTCCATGGCGGCCTTTACCGTTTCGGACTGGAAGTTAGCCATCCGGTCGGCTTTGTCTTCCACCACCAGTCCGCGCGTCAGGTTCGGGTCGTGCGTGGTGATGCCGGTTGGGCATTCATTGGTATCGCACTTAAGCGCCTGGATACAACCCAGGGCGAACATCATGCCCCAAGCACTGTTGCACAGGTCGGCCCCGAGGGCCAGCGCGCGTATAAGATCGAAGGCTGTAATGATCTTTCCGGAAGCGATGACGCAAATGTTTTTTTTGAGGTCCAACCCGTTGAGAAAATCAGTCACAAATACCATGGCCTCCTTCAGTGGCATACCGATGGAGTCGGAAAACTCAATCGGGGCCGCTCCGGTACCGCCCTCACTACCGTCGATGGTAATAACATCGGGTTTAATGCCGGTCTTCAGCATCGCCTTGCAGATGTCGATGAACTCCTGTTTGCGACCGATGCATAACTTGAATCCGCACGGCTTGCCCCTGGACAATTCGCGAAGCTGTTGTACAAATTTCAGCAATCCCTCCGCATCTGAAAAAGCCTTGTGATACGCTGGATAAACAACTTTAGTATGCGGCTCGAGGGCGCGTATCCCGGCAATTTCTTCGGTGTTTTTTATGGGGGGGGGTAACTCAGAGGTCGCCTTCGGGGTGGGGCTACTCCTTCTCGCTTGCCAGCCTCTTGTTGAGAGCTTCGATCGCTTTCTTCGCTTCTTCGTTTGCGCGATCCTGATTGGACTTCTTCTGTGAAGGTTTTGTAGTTTTCTTCTGTGATTTGACCATTTTTTAATGCTTGATCAAGTTTGGATTACCAGAAAGTAAAAGTTTAAGCAGATAAACACGAACATAGCTGTTTCTACTAAATCTAATTTCTGAATTTATTCACACCTCCATTAGCCGGATGGCGCACGTGGCGACACTACATATTTTATTTAGAAACCTTGACAAAATCTACAGCACAAAAAATTACTCGCGGCAACCCCGCAGGGTTATGTGGGTTTAAGACTGTTGGTAGATTGTCACGCTGCAGCCCAACCGACCATAATGTTCGTTTCTCACATGATGGTCGGTTGGCCTATGTTACCGTACAGGGTGATAATAAACTGGAGGTATTGGATATGGTCAAGCTTAAAAAAGTGAAGGAAATTCCGGTAACGGGACTTAAGGGACCGCATAACCTTGATTTAAGTGCAGACGGCCGGCGCCTGTGGATTCGAAATCATCCCTCCAAATCTACAGACACCGGACATGTAGTGATGATGGATATCGCTACCGGACAGGTACTCACGAGCCTGGCGGTGGGTAAGTCTCACGGAGGGATTGATCTCAATTCAAACCAATCAAATATTATCTCAACTAACATTGGCGGGCATACCTTTGATGTGATCGACCCAAACGGAGTGACGGTCATTAAAAAGATTGAGGTCGGAGCCGGTCCGCATGGTATACGATACAGTGCCGACGGGCGATGGGCATATGTAGCAGCCACCCGTGATAATGAAGTGGCTGTTATAGATATGAAAACGCAGGAAGTGGTAGAAACCATCAAAACGAAGAGAAAATTTCCGTTCTGGATCACTTTGCAGAATAATGATTGAAGTTGCTGATTCGCATACTTTAGACTGATACAATTAATTCAAATAATCTCTTGACTCTCGACCATGGTACAGACCTTATATTTAGATATGGTCATTATGCACAAATTAAAAGGAGGTTATATTTCACTTAAGAAAGGCCCACTGGAGAAAATGACAGTGTAAAAAAAGTTGAAAAAGCTTCCTAAGAGTCTTCCCGACATTCTCACTAAGTACTTTCAAAATATAGATCCGCTACGGGCAACCGATGAAACTTTACGGATCCTAAACAAACTCCATTATGGAAAAACTAACATTCAACATCCCTGACCTGCACTGCGAAGGCTGCGCCGACCGCTCGACCAATATCCTTGAGCGGATCAATGGCGTTCAAAAAGCCGATGTTTCTTTTGATACTAAATCTGCCGAGGTCGAATACGATTCGGGCCGGACTTCCTTTGAAGAAATGGAAAAAGCCCTGGACAAGGCTAACTATACCGCAAAGAAATAACACCACAAAAAGACTAAAATCATTTTTGTGTATTAGTCTTTTCGTGGCAAGCAAAAATAAGTTATGCAAAATCTTCAATTCCATATCGGTGGCATGGCCTGTTCGTTTTGTGCCCAAAGCATTGACAAAGCCATCGGGCGGCGGGAAGGCGTTAAAAAAGTGAACGTAAGCCTGGCTCACGAGCAGGTACTGATTGAGTACAATTCTGATAATATTCAGGAGTCCGAGCTGAAGCAGATCCTGCTCGATCTGGGTTATACCATCCGCGACCCGGACAAGGTCAAGGCCTTTGAAGAGCAGCAACAGGAGCTAAAAACGCACCGCAACCGCCTGATGATTTCATCGGTGTTAACGCTGGCCGCCCTGGGTATCATGGCAATGATGTGGACGGGCATCATGACCTGGTGGCATCCTTGGGCGACCTTAGGTCTGGCACTCGCCACCATGTTCGGTCCGGGTTGGTATATCAAAAAGAAAGCCTGGCAGTCACTGCGAAGGGGTATTCTGAACCAACACAACCTGCTGGAGTTTGGCGCTTTTTCTGGGCTAATCGGTGGTATTGCCGGCCTGTACAACCCCGTCTTTCCGGCCACCGAGTTTTTTGGTGTCTCGGTATTTATTACCACCTACCATATCCTGTCGGGATGGTCGGCCAACAAGGTGCGTGCCCGCGCTTCGGAGTCGGTGCGGAAGCTGCTGGACCTGCAACCCGATACCGCCCGCAAGATAGACGAAGAAGGCAACGAGCAGGAGGTGGAGATCAATCAGTTGGAGATCGGCGACCGCGTGCGCATCCGTCCCGGAGAAAACATTCCGGTGGACGGGGAAATTATCGATGGCCGATCGGGGGTGGACGAGAGTATTGTCACCGGAGAATCCATTCCGGTTGAAAAAGACGAAGGTGATAACGTTGTAGGCGGATCCATCAATCAGACCGGCACGATACTGGTAAAGGTAACAGCCCTGGGTGATGATTCTTTTCTTAACCAGATTGCCCGGCATATTGAAGAGGCCCGCGCCATGAAACCGAGTATTATCCAGCTGGTGGACCGGGTGCTTAAATATTACGTGCCGGGAGTGGTGGGCTTTGCGATTGTTTCCATACTTATTTGGACGCTGGGCCTCTGGCTCCTAACGGGTCAAACCAACCTGCCACGCGGTATCTTTGCCATGCTCGATGTCTTTGTGCTGGGCTATCCCTGTGCCCTCGGCATGGCTACGCCACTGGCGATGATTCGCGGCGGAGGCATGGCCGCCGACCGGGGTATCCTGATGCGCTCGGGGGAAGCCTTCCAGATCATGAAAGATATCGACACGGTTGTGCTGGACAAAACGGGTACGCTTACTATTGGCGCACCCAACGTTGTGGATGTGTTTACGACCGATCAGCTGTCCAAGAATAAATTTATCAGGCTGGCCGGGGCCGCCGAGCAGTACTCCGAACACCCGCTGGCACAAGCCGTAGTGGAACATGCAAAGACCGAAGTAGAGGCTTTTCCCGAAGCCGATGAATTCGACTCAACAACCGGTAAAGGAATAAGAGCCAAGACTGAGGGACAAACCGTGATTTTGGGAAGCCTGGAATATTTAGAACAACAGGGTGTAGAGATGCCAGCCGATACCTCGTGGATCTCTGATCATGAGAATCAGGGGCACACGATCATCGCAATGGCAACCGATAGAATCCTGTCGGGCTTCTTCGCCTTGGCCGATACGCTTAAAGATGATGCCAAAGAGACCGTCAGCCGCCTGAAAGATCAGGGCAGGAATCTTGTTCTGCTCACCGGCGACAACGAGCGCACCGCTCGCGCCATCGCCAAGCAGGTGGGAATCGAGCAGATCGAAGCCCGGGTAAAGCCCGACCAGAAAGCCGAACGTATCCGCAGTATTCAGGAAGAAGGAAAACGCGTGGCGATGGTCGGCGACGGCATCAACGACGCCCCGGCCCTCACCCAGGCCGATGTGGGCATGGCCATTGGTACGGGCACCGATATTGCTATCGAATCAGCCGATGTGATCCTGATGGGAGAAAGACTGTACGCCTTGGTCGAGGCCTTTGAAATCGGCGAAAACTCCTTCAAGAAAACCAAGCAAAACCTGTTGCTGGCCTTCAGCTTCAACGGCATCGGCGTGCCCTTGGCTACGACCGGACTGCTCTACCCGGTCTGGGCGATGATCGCCATGGTGGCCAGCGTGACGGCCGTACTGGCCAACTCCTTCTGGGGACGATTGATCTCCAAAGCTTCCCGATTCCGGGAGGAGGAGAAAAATCGACAGCGATCCATTACCTATCGTGTCCCCAACATGCACTGCGAACATTGTGTAGAAACCATTACCACCACACTCAACAAGCGATTTGAGGATATTATCGTAGAAACGGATCTGGATCAAAGCGAAGTTACGGTTGTGTTCACCAATGGCAACGTTAACGATTCCAGCCTGCGCGAGGCACTGGTGGAAATGGGATATAAACCTGAATTGGAACACCGATAACTTCTATTAAAAGCTCATTTATTATGATACGATATTCTATCTTTGTTTTAATATCGCTTGTACTTCTATTCTCAGGTTGCGAACAAAATTTCGTCAAAGACTGGGACAAAAAACCGCAGGATACGGCCTCGGCCATGGACATAGTGCCTGACTCCCTGCAGGCGATGAACCTGGCGCCGCTGGTAAAAGCCTACCACGACGGCGGGGACCTCTACTTCATCCACACCGAAGCATCCGACTCTTCGGTAGCCAATATGCTCACTAAAATGATGGGGCCCAAGGTGGTTCATCTGCCCAAACTGGCAAGGACACCAGATTCCCTGCTGGCTGATATCTATGTATTTAAAAATGGGATAGAGGGCCACGGTCCGTTCGGATTTCAACCTGATATCTTCGGTTCTATACCTGGCGATCCTAACTACAGTCCGCTGCGCTCCATTCACCTGGTACGCTGGAACGAAGATGCCCAGCCCCGAGAACTGAAAACAGTCGAGGCTCTCATGGAGGCCCAATCAAGTGGAGAACTTATGATTGAGGAGCCCGGCATTGTGGTCAATATGCCCGTACTGGTTTGGCCTGGTGGCCGCCGGTAAATTATTACTTGACTCTGGGGCATGGTACAGGCCTTATATTGTCTGATAGAATATAAAACAGTCTTTTATTATGGATTCGACCCAAACCACTAAACCCAACAATCAAACCTGGAAACAGAAAGCCTCCAGCTTCTTTGCCCTGTTTACTTCTACTGGCACATTAATTTGCTGTGCTCTGCCTGCAGCTGTAGCTGCTTTTGCAGGAGGGGCTGCCGTGACCTCCATGATTTCCACCTTCCCCTGGATGGTTACTTTGTCTGGCTATAAAGAATGGATTTTTCTTGGATCAGGGATTATGTTGCTTATCAGCGGTATTTTGGTGTATCGTCCCAAAGGAAAAATGGCCTGCAGTATTACCGGTGGCGAAGGATGCGAAGTCGCAGGTCGATTCACTAAAGTTATGCTCTGGTCGTCGATTATTATTTATATCACCGGGGCCTTTTTTGCCTATGCCCTGGTACCAATTATGAGATTTCTTGGAATCTAACCATTTATTTCACAGCTAAATATTATGATACGTACTCATTTGCCAAAGACCTCTTTCAAAATATTATTAGCTCTAGTTATCCTCGTATTATCTCTGGCAGCCGTAAATAAGTTATATGCCCAAGGCGGCCACGGACCGGTATTCACGTTGGCTACTCCTACCCTGGGACAGGGTGAACTCAGTTTTGATGTGATGGCTATGTCCACCCGGCAAGGAAATTCGGCATGGATGCTCCGCCAGAACTGGCACTACGGGCTAACCGAGGATATTCAATTGAATGTGTCAGTCCCTACTCCTTTACAAAGAATTGACAATCCTCCCCAAGGACGTCTTGGCACTATGATGGGCAGTTACGGCGACCTGGAGGTGTCTGGGCTGTTTCGCTTTTTTAAGACCTATCCCGGAGTAGGACAACGATTTGAAGCGACTGTGCTGCTCAGCGGATCGATTCCCACCGAGGATAAGCGAGGAGGCCTTGATGTAGGTCCAAGCCTGCATGGCGGACTTGTAACCGGCTACGCTTCACGGACATTGTATGCGTGGGCGGGAGGCGGTTATCAGTATTATATTGAACAACATAACGACCGGCTGGGCGATATTGCCTATATCACCGGAGTGATCGGGTACCGGCCGCCGCTGTTTCAGCATGACTATCCCAAGCCCGACTGGCGGATTTTTGTGGAAAGCGTTACCGAATTGGTGGGAAATAGTGAGCTTAATGGTATTGAGCAAATTGAAACGGGTGGCACAAAATCGCTGCTCGGTCCCAGCGTGCTCGGGCTATATGGCAAATGGGGACTATCCGGAGGCATTCTATTTCCGATCTATTCCAGTGTTTCCGAAATACAAGAAACAGAATCGTATCGGCTTAACTTCGTTTTATCATATTGGTTTTAACTTTTAAATGGAGATCACTTTATGAAGAATTACATGTTAACTTTTATGATTGGCCTTTTCTTGATACCATTTCAAGTACAGGCACAACTATTGGAAGTCAAACAAACCGTTTTTGGCATGGACTGCGCCCCGTGTGCTTATGGGTTAGAAAAACGCATCAAACAAATTGACGGTGTGCAGTCGGCATCAGTCAGTCTTAATGATGGACTGTTGACGACCAATCTGACCAAAGATAATCAACTAACGCTTCAAAGGATTCGCAAAGCCGTAGAAGAAAGCGGATTTAAAGCTAAAGAAGCCAATATTACTGTTAAAGGAACAGTGACACAAGATGAGTCCGGCAAACTTATTCTGGAAACCATAGCGGGAGAACGGTTTACACTGAAATCTGAAGAGCAAAAAACATTGGATGATATTTCAAAAGCCAAAGGCTCTGTAACTATAACCGGCAAAGCGGAAACGAGTGATGAATCCGGGATTAAACTGTGGGTAGATAGCGTTGATAAAACAAAAGCTTGATTCAATTTCATACAAACAGATATCGACATGTTAAGAGATGACATGGAAGAGAAGTATGACGGTGTCACTACCTTTAAAATCGGGGAAGTGGCCCGCCGTGCTGACGTCAACAAAGAAACGGTTCGCTACTACGAAAAGCGGGAGCTCATACCTAAACCCGACCGACGACGTTCGGGCTACCGCATTTTTAACCGGCGACATATTGACCAAATTAAGTTCATTAAGCAGGCACAGGGGCTGGGTTTTACCCTCAGTGAAATAAAGGAATTGCTGGAGCTGCGGATGGATGAAGACACCACCTGCTCGGAGATCAAAAGTGAGGCACAGGAAAAATATCAAGATGTCGTTGAGAAGATCAAAGATCTAAAACAAATCAAAAATACTCTTATAGATTTAATTGATTCGTGTGCTGGAGAAGGACCGAAGGGAGACTGTCCTATAATAAACGCTTTGGAAAAAGATAGTGAAACGAAAAAGAATTTAAGATCGATGAATGGAACCATTTGAAGTCGTTAAAGCTACCAGTGAACGAGAAAAATTCAAGTTTTCAAAGCTGAAGCGTTCCCTATCCAATGCCGGAGTGCAGCCTGTCATGATAAATGCGGTGATTGATCACCTCAACAAAAACGGGTATTTCCGGGATGGCATCACCACAAAGAAAATGTACCGGGAGGCATACCGATTGCTTAAGCAAAGACCAAAACGGGTTGCCGGGCGGTATAAATTAAAGGAGGCTTTATTTGAAATGGGATCCTCAGGATATCCGTTCGAGCCGCTTATCGCGGAAGTTTTTAACCGGCTTGGGTATTCTACACAGGTCGGCACCGTAGTGCTGGGGCATTGCGTATCTCACGAGAGTGATGTAATTGCAGAAAGCGAAATAGATGTTTTTGTGGCTGAGTGTAAATTTCGTAACAGGCAGACTCATCATTGCAATGTAACTATTCCGCTGTATGTTCAGTACCGTTTGAAGATATTAAAGAGAGGTCGAATTCTGAAGGAAAGTATGGTATAGGATCTTCAATTTGTCACGTAAAAAAAGACAGACATATTGAGAGAGGCTAAAGACTTTTGCGCTGCTTAACTTGGTTTGATGGGCTTGCTTCATTATCATCCTTAAACTGTAAATCAAGTCTATTCATCAATGCAAGAAAAAATACTCTCCTACTCAACTGAAGAAATTAAAGTCACCTGGGATTTGAAACGATGTATCCATGCCGAGGAATGTGTTCACGGCCTGCCAAATGTTTTTGATCCCAATAAAAAACCTTGGATACAACCCCAACATGCTGCCGTGGATGAGCTTACGGGAGTGATAAAACGCTGCCCAACCGGAGCTTTGCACTATCAATTGATGAGTGAGGATAAAGAAGAGCAGCCACCGGAACAGAACGTGATTACCATTGAGGAAGACGGGCCTATTTATATTTATGGTGAGGTGGTTATTCGCGATTCAGATGAAAACGTCGTGCTCAAAGATACCCGCGTAGCTATGTGCCGGTGTGGAAAATCAAAAAACAAACCCCTTTGTGATAATTCGCATATTGACGCCGAATTTAAAGCCGACACTTCATACAATGCAGAGCGACTGAGAACGGAACCGGTAAACGGCAAAGGCGGAGAACTTTCCATTAAGTTGTTCGATAATGCCCCGTTTTTAGTTCAGGGAAATTATGACTTGGTGGGAGAAGAAACCGGGCGGGAAACCTGCAGTAAGAAGATGAGTTTTTGTCGTTGTGGGGCCTCTTCAACCAAACCATTTTGTGATGGGTCACATAAGCAAATAGGCTTTGTTTCCGGTTAACATTTGTTATTGGTGTAATGGTTATTGGGCATTTGTTAACTTAATTTGCATCCAGAACCTAATTTCCAATAACGATTAACCATTACACCAGAATAATGTCCAATCCGAAGATTCTTATTGCCATCGCCGCCATCCTGTTAGCACTTGCTGTTGCGGCCGGGGCTTTTGGAGCCCACGCTCTCAAAAATATGCTTAGTGCTGAACGACTGGAAACCTGGCAATCCGCCGTTCAGTACCACGCATGGCATGCTTTGGGACTGATGCTGATCGCCCTGATCGGAGTTCAATTTGACCTTGCTATTACCTGGCCTGCTTCGTTGATCTTGGCAGGAATTGTGATTTTTTCAGGAAGCCTATATGTGCTTTGTCTGACGGGTATTGGCTGGCTGGGGGCTATTACGCCAATAGGAGGAGTAGCTTTTATTCTCGGGTGGATCGTTTTCAGCATCAAGATCTTAAAGATGAACAATTGATGCGGAATGATATATTCCCTGCTATGATTTACTATGTATGGATCCTGTATTTAAAACCTTAACTCAGGTTTATAAATTATGATTGGCTTGAAATATTTAACCATATTTTTTTCAATATTTTTGATTCCACTCCTTAGTTCTTCAGGATATGCTCAGAATGAAGTGCTTCGCGAGCAAAATTCCCTTTATGGCATCTCTGAATTTGGGGTAGTTGTGAATGTGGAAAAGCCCGGGAGCCTGGATAAGATCTCTATTCCTGTTGATAGCGTTCGAAAGCTGCTGCTTGAGGAGCTCAGCAGTCTTCCCGTTACTATTTTAGAGTATGAAACACTTCAGCAATCTGATCAGCTTCCCATTCTTTATCTGCATATCAATATTATAGAAGGAATGGCAGGGACTCTTTCTTTTACAGGACAACTCATGTTCTACCAACCAGCGAAGCTTCCGCTAAACAATGACGTTCGTACCATGGCCTCTACCTGGCATGATAGCTTTATAGGAGTGGTTACGCCCGACCTGGCAGACTACATCACCTCGCGTTCAGCGCGGCTTGCCTCCAACTTTCGTATCGACTATGAAAGCGTAAACTGAGCCATGCACATCGAAGCTTTCTATCGCTATTGCCTTTCCCTTCCCGGCGCTACCGAAGGTTTTCCTTTCGATAAACAAACGCTGGTCTTTAAAGTAATGGGAAAAATGTTCGCTCTTACTGACATAGATGAGTTCAAGAGCATCAACCTGAAATGTGATCCTTTAAAGGCACTTGAGCTAAGAGCCGTATATGAAGAAATTCAACCGGGTTACCACATGAACAAAAAGCATTGGAACACTATAAGTACAAAAGGCGATCTAAAAGATGAGTTTATCTTAGAGCTTATCCGGCATTCGTATGACCTTGTTGTAGAAAAGCTTCCTAAAAAAGATCGCATAAAATTAACGTCCTGAAATCAACCTAAGCTCCTGAATTCCCAGGAATAAACCCGCTCATCATTTTCTTAAAAAATTTCCAAAAAACGTGGGGCTGTCCAAATAAAGCTGCATAGGTGAGAAGCAAAATATTATACACGGGAAATATTGTTAGCAACCGGATGTTGGTTTTATACCAAAAAGATCTGCTGCTTCAACTTATATCAGTGGAAAAATAAGGCGCCTGGCAAAAAAATAGCTAAATCCGGTAATCGTGAACACCATCATAACCATGATGATCTGGAAATTACTTTCAATTTCCCACCAGGATTTCAATTTATCTATTAAATGCATGCAATAAATTTTATTTCACTGAAAATATCCTTTTTCTAAACCTATATGAAGTCAAATAGTTATAAATATCATTGGGATTCTTTTTACAATTTATGGAATTGCTTCCTTGCTATTCCTGCTTCGGGCAGGTAGTTTCAGCGACAAGGAAGGATATTTGGAGTTTTACAGACTAACACATAGGGTATGCGCACATATACAATTGAGGCGTTCGGAGCCTTTTTTTTCGTATTGGTTTTTGGCTTTACGGGAGATCCGCTCGCTATTGGTTTAACATTAATGGCTTTGGTCTATATCGGCTCTCCCATTTCCGGGGCGCATTATAATCCTGCTGTTTCTTTTGCTTTTTTCCTGAAGCGTAAACTTTCATTTTATGAATTTTCAGGATATGTAGCCGCTCAATTGATCGGAGGCCTTCTTGCAGCCTATTTGTTGTACTTTCTTTCGGGGTCCGTTTTTTATGTGGAACCGCCTTCCGACACCGGACTCTATCAACAGGCTTTTTCAGAAGTATTTTTTTCAACGATCTTTACTTTGGTTATGCTCATATTATCGTTAGCAAACTTTCATCGCAAAAATCATCTTAACGGACTGGTAGTTGGACTAACTTTTGCCGGAATGCTGATGGTAAGCACGCCTATCTCGGGCGGGATCTTAAATCCTGCGACTTCCATCGGGACCGGCCTCTTTGATCTGGCCCAGGGAGGAGATTCATATTACCATATACTGCTTTATACTATTGCTCCTTTATGCGGAGGAGCTCTGGCTGCATTCTCTTTTGATTATTTCAATCCAAAATAGGAAGCGTAAAATAAAATTTACTTCCGCTTCCTTCCTTACTTTCTACTTTGATTTCACTTTGGTGGGCATTTAGTATTCCCTTTACCACAGATAGTCCTAAACCGGTTCCGCCCTTATCTCTTGATCTTGCTTTATCGGTTCGATAAAAACGATCGAACAACCGGTCTAAATGCTCTTGGCCTATTCCCGGGCCGGTATCTTTTACGTACACCTCAACCACCTCTTCCTTCTTCTCAAAGCCAACTTCCACCGTTCCCGTGAGAGTATATTTAATGGCATTTGAGATCAGGTTATCCAACACCTGTTCCAGTTTATCCGGGTCAGCATTTACCTTGCATGAGGAAATGTCTTTTGCAATAAGCTCCAATCCTTTTTTCTGCGCAATGGGCTGATAGGCCTGCTCTGCTTCTTCTATCAGCTGTTTGAGGTCGATCTTCTTTCTGTTGATGAAGCTTTCATCAAAATCGTAGCGCTGCAATGTCTTGATATCTTCAAATAACCGGGCCACCCGTTTGATCTGCTTCCGGGCCGTTATCATATACTGTTTTTTCTTTTCTGGTTGAAGATTTTCCAGCTCCAGCATTTCCAAAGCACCTGAAATGGTATGCAGTGGATTTCTTACTTCGTGCGTGATGTCCGCAAAAAACTGGCTCTGCTTTTCATTCAGCTTTTTTAGTTTTTCATTATCGGCCCGAAGCGTACTGGCCATATGATTTAGCGAATCCGCAAGGGTTCCAAATTCATCGTTACGTTTCAGGTCAATTTTACGATCCAGGTTTCCACGCGCGATATCCAGGGCTGCAGAGTTTAGGCGGAGGATGGGAGAAGCAATGTATCTCGCAAACAAAAAGCTAACAATGATAACTGCCCCAATGGAGAAGAACATTCCCGCATAAATAATGTGTCTGATACTTGCCACAGCTGCATAATATTCACTTTTATCCTGACTGATCCTCAGGTATTGCGCTTTATTATCAGATTGCCCCAAGTCAACATAGGCGATCAGCTTTGGGGACTGTTTATTGTTTTGAACGATCGGCGATCCATCCCTCTGCTCCAACCCTGACAACAATTGATCATTTAAACGCGTATCAACCATATCAAAAGCGTCTTCAGGAAATGTTAAAAATCGGTTTCCTCCCTTGTCATAAACAGCCATTTCATACCTTGATAGTTCAGCTTGTTTTCTGATCTTATCATCAAACTGGCCATCATCCTTAAAACTGCTTGCTGCAAGTGCGAGTGAAAGTGCGTCCCTTTCGAATTGCTCCTCTCCCTCCTCCAGCAGAAAACTCCGGATGGTCAGGATCGAATACGCACTTATGGTAATGATCCCGATAACCAGGAGAATGATGTAGGTCCATGCCAGTTTGGAGCGGATCTTCATGCGTGAAGGAATTCTTTGTTAAATCCATACCCCACCCCACGGTAGGTTTTTATAAGCTTACCCTCATCACCCATTTTCAGGCGCAGATTTTTTACGTGTACATCAACCGTACGGTCAAACACATACTTTTCCTCGTCCGAGATCTTCTCCAGGATCTGTTGACGACTATACACCAATTTCGGGTTCTGAAAGATCATCTCCGCGATGGTATATTCGGTATGAGTAAGATCAACCAGTTCATCATTGATATACATTTCTTTTGAGTCAAGATCTACATACACTTTCCCATATTGGATCCAGTTACTGCGCTCGTTTGAACGACGGCGTAACTGCGTTTCCACATGAGCTTTAACCAAATTCAGACTTGCCGGCTTCTTGATATAATCATCCGCCCCCAACTCCAGTCCTTCGATCTCATCTTTCTCTTCATCCCGAGCCGTTAGAAACAAAACAGGGATCTCATACACCACAGGATGCTGACGAATATGTCGGCATATTTCCTTCCCATCATGATGCGGCACCATAATATCCAGGATAGCCAGATGAAGATCATTCGCATTACTATCGATCAGCTCAATGGCTTTTTTGCCGTCCTTTGCCCAAAGCACCTTGTAATTATTCAATTCCAGAAAATTAGCCAGCATCTCACCGGATTCTTCCTCGTCTTCCACTAAAAGTATGGTGTGTTTGTTGCTCATCGTGTAGTTTTTTTGTTAAGATGTTTGAGTGTTGCGGTGTTAAGGTAATCAAGAAAATATTACCTTAACACCGTAACACTACAGGGCTATAAAACCATCGCTCTAAAAATCAGAATTTACACATGAATTACCAAGGAAAAACCATATGGATCACAGGAGCTTCTTCAGGAATCGGAGAGGCCTTTGCAAGGGCTTTCTATAAAGAAGGTGCAAATTTGATTCTTTCATCCCGCAGAGAGGATGCGCTTTTGGAAGTGAAGGAAAGCCTTGGGGATGACACCGCAAATGTAAAAATCGTCACGGTGGACCTTACAGATACCAACTCCTTCCCCCAAAAAGCAACGGAAGCCATAGCGGCCTTCGGGCAGATTGATGTTTTGGTCAATAATGGCGGGGTGAGTCAGCGCTCAACCGTTCTGGATTCTGAGATGAGCACCTATCGGCAGCTTATGGAAGTGAACTACTTTGGCGCTGTTGGGTTGACCAAAGAAGTGTTGCCTCATATGGTTGAGCGAAAATCCGGCTATATTATTGTTACAAGCAGCGTGGCCGGGAAGATCGGGACTAAATTCCGATCCGGATATGCTGCAAGTAAACATGCGGTACAAGGTTTCTTTAACTCTCTTCGTCAGGAAATGTATGAACATAACGTAGCCGTTACTTTACTTTGCCCGGGATTCATCAAAACAAATATCAGTAAAAATGCACTGACCGGAGACGGATCTAAATTCAACAAAATGGGGGATGCTCATTCCACAGCCATGACCGCCGACGAAATGGTAACGAAGGTGATGCCTAAAATTAAAGCCCAAAAAGAAGAAATTTACGTGACCGGCTTAAAGGAAGGGTTGGCGCTTTGGGTGCAACGCTTTTCACCTACACTGCTGAATAAGATCCTGAAAAACCAAAAGGTAACGTAGGTTCATTATTCGTGTATTCGCTAATGGTTATTAGTTTGCCGGTTACACGAATAACTCTTAACCAATAACGAAACTACCCCAATCTTTTGCGTTTGGTAAGATACGCCAGCAAAGACTGGTCAAAAGGGCTTTGGGTATCCATTTCCTCAAAATCGATCTCGAACTCACTGCATGCCATTCGAAATTTCTTGGTGTACTCAGCCACTTTCTTCTGATAATCTTTTCGAACCTGGGCAGGAAGCACTTCCACTTCATCACCCAATTCCATGTCTTCAAACACAAAGCGCCGGTCCGGGAAATCCAGGTCGCGTTCACTTTTTTTCTCCAGTACGTTGAATAGCAGCACTTCATGCTTCAGATGACGAAGATGTTTTAAAGCAGAGATCAATTCTTCGTGTTCACCTGCATTTTCAAAAAGATCAGTAATAATCACCACCAGGCTGCGGTGATTCAATCGCTCTGCCACTTCGTGAATAGCTTGAGCTGATGCCGTTTTCCTTTGCTTAGAATCTTTTTTCTCTTCACGGATCAACTCCCGTTCCAATTCAGTATAGGTCTGACGTAAATGCGCATACGTAGATTTTGCCGGGATAAAAGCATCAATCTTAGAATTAAATGGAATCAGCCCACAGGCATCACGCTGCCGATGCATGAGATACATGAGCGAAGCTGCATAATGAATGCCATACCTCAGTTTACTCCATTCAGCAAAATATTTGAAGTTCATGGAGGTGCTGGTATCCAACATGATGTAGGACCTTAAATTGGTCTCTTCTTCATACTGTTTTACATAAAACCGCTCTTTTTTAGCATACACTTTCCAATCGATATGTTTGAAATCATCGCCGGGATTGTATGGCCGGTGTTCTGCAAACTCCACGCTAAACCCATGGAACGGACTTTTGTGCAATCCGGATATAAATCCCTCCACGATCTTCTTTGCGCGAAGTTCCAGAGAAGACAGTTTGGATAATATGCTTGGCTCTAAGATCATACTACATGGTAACAGTATAAATCAATATTTGAAAGTCATTAACGTCATCAGTTCGATATAACTATCTTCGCTAAAGCCTTTGAGGTACGGTCTGGCAGCCCCAGGTCCGCCTGACCGATTGCTTGGGTAGAGCACCCGCGTTCGGTTCGTATCCTGATCCAATATCCTGCGCCTGTATCATCCATCAGATGGATTTTGCAGCTATTCTAATATTCTTTATCTCGAACTCACGTTAATTACAAGTAGCGGCGTTAATCTTCACAAAGTTTTCGCAAAGAACATCTATACTACACGTACTCACAAACTCACTAAGTATTCCTATTCAGGTTAATACCATGAAAACTAACTCAAAAGATCTTGTATCTATACTGATCGGGGTCATTGGTTTCATCATCCCTTTTTTCTTAAATATTCCCGGCCTCTCTGAAGCCGGACATGTGGCATTGAGTATCTTCATTATTGCTGCCCTTTTTTGGATGCTCGAGCCGGTTCCTATTTACGCCACTTCCATAATGGTGATCCTGCTTCAGGTCTTTTTTCTGAGTAAACAAGGAGTTCTGTTTCCGGAAGTAACGGCTGAATATTCGCCTGATTCATATACTGAGTTTATGGGTACCCTTGCCAATCCTATCATTATACTATTTTTAGGAGGTTTTGTGCTCGCTGATGCCGCTGTTAAATACGATCTGGACAAGAACCTCACACGCATCTTACTTAAACCCTTTGGCTCCAATCCAAAATTTATCATTCTTGGGCTTATGGTTGTAACCGCTCTGCTTTCAGCATTTATGAGTAATACGGCTACAACCGCCATGATGATGACGGTTATATTACCGATCATTGCCAAAACCGAGGCCTCAGACCCCTTACGTATTGGCATCGCATTGAGCATCCCCTTTGCTGCTAATATCGGAGGTATTGCCACGCCCATCGGAACGCCTCCAAATGCGGTGGTCATTGGAGCCTTATCGAATCAGGGAATTGATATTGCTTTCACTGAGTGGATGATCCTGGCAGGGCCTTTGGTAGTGGTTGTATTGTTTTTTACCTGGCTGGTTATTCTCCGGATGTTCAAACCAGAAACGGATACCATCCCCACGGACTTTGAAGGTAAGTTTCAAAAGAATGCATCGGCTATTCTCGTCTATGTGATATTTGGAGCTACCGTTTTGTTGTGGGTCACTGAAAGCCTGCATGGTATTGGAAGCAGTATCATAGCCTTGATTCCGGTGACCGTATTGGCTCTTACAGGAATCCTGGATAAAGATGGCATACGTCAGCTGCCGTGGGAAGTCCTTTGGCTGGTTGCAGGCGGTATCTCATTGGGTATTTCGATGGAAAGCACCGGATTAGCTGAATGGATCATCACAAACATTGAGTGGAGTATCTTCTCCCCGGTATTCATGATCATCGTCTTCAGTCTTATGGCCATTGTGATGTCAAATTTTCTGTCCAACACCGTTTCAGCAACTCTTTTAATTCCCCTGGCCCTTAGCCTGGCTACTTCAGGGGCAGCAGGAGAAGGCTTCAGTCTTGTTCTGATTAGCCTGGTGATTGGAGTGAGTGCAAGTCTTGCTATGATGCTTCCGATATCAACTCCACCCAATGCCATTGCGATCAGCACCGGAACGGTTAAAGCAAAACACATGACACGTTCCGGATTTGTTGTAGGAATTTTTGGGCTTTTAATGGTAACTCTTTATGCCTTGTTCTACTGGCCGATAATCTTAAATTAGAAAAACATGAATCACAAAATTTATATACTGATCGTTGAAGACGAGCTCGAAGTCATGGACGCCCTTGTCAAGGACCTCGAAAACTTCGAAAAAATCTTTCCGGTTGAGACCGCAAATGATACCACTGAGGCCATGAATGTAATAGATTACATTCTTGATCATGGTCATAAGATCGGCTTGGTCCTTTGCGATCACGTATTACCGGGTAAAAATGGGGTTGACCTCCTCATTGAACTGCAAAAAGATGAGGCTACGGCAAAAAGTAAAAAAGTATTGGTCACCGGCCAGGCAGGCCATGAAGACACCATTTTGGCCATTAACAAAGCCGATCTTGATCATTATGTAGCCAAGCCATGGACTGAGCAAGAGTTGCAGGAAGTGGTCAGAGACCAGCTGACTGATTACGTGATCGAAAATGAAAAGAATCTGCTCGCATACATGCAGATCCTGGACGCTGAAAAACTCTCAGAGGAGATGCGAAAACACAAAATGACCGACCATTGATATGAATAATCACCAGGGCATATCATGGCTTAATGACACCCAAGCCATTCTAAAATTTATACACAAGCTGATCCTTGAACTTCCCGAATTAAAAGATCGGTTAATGGACCTTAATGAGGGTGATCTGCTGTTTTCACAAGGCGACCCGCTTGAACACATGTACCTGATTCTTGAAGGAAATATTACGTTAACCCGCACACAACCTGATGAATCAGAAGTTAAGCTAATTACTCTTGGTCCCGGCAGTTTTGCTGGACTTATCGCATTTACAACAGGTGAACCAACTTTAACAAGTGGACGGATTTCCCAAAAAGGGCAGGCTTTAAAAATGCGCCCTCAGCAATTTGAGCAATATTTGAATGATCATCCCAGGTTAAAGCACCCGCTTCAGCAACTCATGCTGAATAATATGATCCGGCGATATAAAAGTAACCTCAGGCTTCAAACAAGAACGCACCTACTTAGCAAAGAACTCAATAAAGAGCGCAATGATCTAAAAAAAGCCTACGCACAGCTGGAGCAAACCCATCAGATGTTGGTGCATCAGGAAAAGATGGCCACGCTTGGCGAGTTAGTTTCAGGCTTTGCCCATGAGGTCAACAATCCGGCCTCCGCATTAATGAGAGCGGCAGAAAACCTGATAGAGATCTATTCAAAATTTGAAAGCAGCCATTATTCTTACAAACTGTTTAAGCTGGGCCTTAATGCTCAACCGGTAGATAGCAATACCCAGCGCGAACGCATGTTGATGATCGAAAAACGTTACCCATGGATCCATGAGCGCTCATCAGTAAGAAAACTGGCTCACATGTCTGATGAAGCCCTGAAACTGATCGATGAAAACCGCAAAAAGGGCGAGATGGATACCCTTATCAATCATTATGAAGCCGGAAAGATGATCCATAATATCCGAATTGCCAGTAACCGCATTGTGAATCTTGTCAAGAGTCTGAAGAGTTACAGCCGGCAGGATCAGAATAAGGAAGAATATGCTGATATCCGTGACGGAATTCAGGATACCATATTGGTACTCAGCAATCGTTTAAAGTTCATAGATCTGGATCTGAAACTCCATGATATACCCAGAACCTGCGCTAATGTAGGAGACCTCAATCAGGTTTGGACCAACATTATTGTAAATGCCTGCGATGCGATGAAAGATCAGGGCGCCCTGAGGATATCCACTGAAAGCAATGATGAGAGTATTTTGGTCAGGATCTCTGATTCCGGTCCGGGTATTCCTGAAAACATCTTACCCAGGATCTTTGAACCAAATTTCACCACTAAAAATCAGGGAGCAGAATTTGGACTGGGACTGGGGCTTGCGATCTCAAGTGAGATCATTGGTCAGGCCGGAGGGGAAATTGACGTTACCAACAAAACCGGGGGCGGAGCAGAATTCTCAATTTCTATTCCCATTCGGGATGATTGTTAGTTTAACGTCAGATTGAGATAAGAACTAAGATAAAAGCATAAAAATTGATGATTATGGCCACTCCCATACAAACGGAAATCAAATGGTCGCCATTAATTCAGTATTCGATTCCTGACCAATCATGGGGTTTAGGATGTCCGCAGCAAAATGGCACTTCAACATCTTTAGCTGATTGTCTTTATATCGAATTCACGTTAGTTTAATTTACCATTATATTCACTTTAATCAGTCTTGGCTAAGTCATGAGCAAAAAACGCACGACTCCCTCACCGGAGGAAATTGATCAATTGGATTCCATGCTCAAAGAGCTTTTAAACCCAAAGGTGTATCACTTTGGATCCGATGATCATTCCGTAAAGCGATATGATAAACGAACCAATATGTATGGGGGAACCGGGGTTGTTTACCTGCTTCAGATGTTTAACGATGATGAGCTGGTCAATAATAGGATTGGTGCCTATATGATTTTACCAACCTCGGAAGACAGTTGCGGCTTTCACACCCATGGCACCCGAAATGAACAGGAGATCTACCTTTTAGTTCACGGACAGGGAGAGTATCTGGAAAAAAAGAATTGGGACAGTGAAGTGAAATCTTTTCCACTTGAAAAAGGCAACCTTACAACAGTAAGGGGCGATGCCTTTCATGCTGTAAAGAATACCGGCGACCAGCCGTTGATCATTTTTGTGATAACAACCAATGAACCGGATTAACCCAATCCTGTTTTAACTCTTCTCCGCAGCTTCATTTGCCATAAAATAAAGCTGCATGATCCGGATCTGATCATACCCGATCTTTTTATTCATTCTGTCATACACCACTTTCAGCATATGTGAACCCTTTTCATCAAACACCTTGATGATCTCATCCTGCTGTCGCAGCGAAAGTGAAGTGGCTTCGGTAATTCCCTCGAGCCTGAGATCGTTGCCTTCATTCAGATATTCTTTCAAGTGATTAAGAATCGTGACTTCCTTCACCCCGTATTCCTCCGCAAGGTGCGCAATTGACTGTCCGTCATTAAACGCTTTCCCTATCTGCTGATGCAATTCCACGCTCTCTAATTCCTCCACTTTTTCCAGCAATGAATCTTCTTTGGCTTCAATGCCATGTTCAGCCGTGTACTTTTTGATCACCCCTATAAAAGCAGAACCGTATTTCTTCAGCTTCACATCACCCACACCATACAGGGGAAGCAGGTGCTCTTTGTCTTTGGGAAAATAGTATGCCATTTCCATCAGTGTGGTATCCGGGAAAATGGTATAGGGGGGAACGCCTTTTTCGTCGGCCATTTTCTTTCGTTCTGTACGCAGGATCTCGAACAGGTTCTCATCATACCGGGCTTCCACTTCACTTGTAACGCGCGCTGCCTCTTCGGTACTCATGGCAGTTGCCGTTCGATCTAAGGTTCCGAATACATTTTCATCTCCACTGATTACCGGATGAGCTTTATCCTCGAGCTTCAACTCAGCATGTTCTCCTTTTGAAAGATAGTCCTGGCGGATCAACATGCGCGATAGTTGTTCCCACTGATTTTTGGACCATTCTTTACCGGTTCCGTAGGAGTCCAGTTTTTCATGCTCCAGCTCTAATATCTTTTGCGCTTTCGACCCCCGCAGTATATTGATCACCTGTGTTTTCCCAAATCCTTCTTCCAGGTCCAAGATACACTTCATTAATTTTTTGGACTGAAGGGTAAAGTCCTCAACATCTTCATCTTTGGAAATGCAATTGTCACACATTCCGCATTTATCTTTGGGGTATTCTTCGCCAAAATATTTCATCAGCGGAATCCGACGGCATTTTTTAGTCTCAATGAATTTGACAAGGTCTTCCAGGTGCTTTTCGGCCACCTCTTTTTCCCGCCCTTCTTTTTTGTTGATAAAGTATTTGATCTTATGGCGGTCGTTGTAGCTGAAGAGCATCACGCAATCGGAACGCAATCCATCTCTTCCTGCCCGACCAATTTGTTGATAATACTGCTCAATATTCTGCGGCATATCATAATGAACCACAAAACGCACATTCGGCTTATTGATCCCCATCCCGAATGCGATAGTTGCCACAATGATCTGCACATCATCCCGAATAAACTGCCGCTGATTGATGGCGCGATCCCGATCCGAAAGCCCGGCATGATATGGTTTCACCGAATAACCCTCATCCTCCAGCGCCTGATACAATTCATCCACCTGCCGGCGTGAGATGCAGTAAATAATGCCCGATTGATTTTTACGGGTGTACAAAAAATCCAACACCTGATTGGTAGCATCGTCTTTATCGGCGATCTTCAAAAACAGGTTCGGGCGATCAAAACTTGCAATAAATTCTTCCGACTCTCCAAACTCCAGTGTTTTTTTGATATCCTCACGAACGCGTGGTGTTGCCGTAGCGGTTAGGGCCATACAAGTGGCGTCTGGGAAAAGCTCCTTCCGAACACGGGCTAATTCACGATAATCCGGGCGGAAATCATGTCCCCATTCTGAAATACAGTGTGCCTCATCTACTGCAAACAGATCTACCTTGATATCTTTAAGCAAATCCCTGGTCTTATCCATCAATAATGTTTCCGGGGCGATGTATAGCAACCTTGCTTTGCCCTGTAAAACCTGGCGGCGGTTGTATCCATAGGCTTCCGGTGATAGTGAGCTGTTCAGGTGAACGGCATTAATGTCATATTCTCTAAGCTGTTCCACCTGATCTTTCATCAACGAAATGAGCGGGGAAACCACGATTGTTAATCCATCGAACAGCAGCGCCGGAATCTGGTAGCAGAGAGATTTCCCTCCACCGGTAGGCATAATTACAAGTGCATCTTTTCTCTGGGTAACCTGACTAATAATGTCTTCCTGTAGGGGTCTAAAGGTATCGTAGCCGAAGGTTTCTTTTAGGGTCTCTTTTGCTTCTTTGATCACAGATTAGGGGGATTTTGGGATTTCACAGATTTTATCTTGTCATTTTTTATCTGTGAATCCACTTTTAATTCTTATAATTTTCGAGTTTTGCAATTCGCTTAAAGGTAAGGCTGTTTTCGCCAAAATTTAAAAGTAAAGCAACTTCGAGTTTATAAGCTTTTAAATAGTTTAAAACCTGAGAGATATGCTGATCATTTATTTCTCCAACTGCTTTTAATTCAACCAATATTTTTCCTTCAACGAGAAGATCAACTCTACGGCTTCCGACTTTAGCATTTCGATAGAAAAGAGGCATCGATATTTCACTTTCAAAACTTAACCCCTGAAATGTTAATTCATGGATCATTGATTGATGATATACAATTTCCGGGAGACCATTGCCTAATGCAGAGTGAACATTCATAGCCGCGCCAATAATCTTACCGGTAAGATTCTTGTATTTGAAATCAGGAGTTTGAGTATCACCCATAATAAACTGTTAAATTTTTGTTCAACAGTTTATTATGGGTGATACTCAATTCCTTACACTTAAATTTTATTGGATTATAGGATTCCACAAGTCATTCATTGACTCAATCATAATCCTAAAATTCTTCAAACAAATCTGTGATCCTTATTTTGACAGATACAAGCTCTTAAACTCATATGGCTTCTTGAAGTGCTCATCATTAAAGTCTTTAGCGAAGTAGATGCTTTCGCCGGTTGATTTCATCTCCGGCCCCAGCTCTTTCTTCACTTCCGGGAATTTATCGAATGGGAAAACCGGTTCTTTGATAGCCCAGTTTTCCAGCTTCGATTCGAGGTCGAAGTCTTTGAGTTTGGCGCCCAGCATCACTTTCACTCCGATGGCGGCTTCTGGCCGCTGGGTAGCTTTGGCAAGGAACGGGATGGTTCGGGTGGTTCGGGGATTTGCTTCAAGCACATACACTTTGTCGTCCTTCACCGCATACTGCACATTCAGAAATCCAAGAATTTCCATATTCTTCGCGATCTTCTCCTGATGATCTTCGATGGTTTTTATGATCTCATCACTCAGTGAGTATGGAGGCAGTACGGCTGTAGAATCTCCGGAGTGGACACCGGCCGGCTCTATATGCTGCATGATTCCGGCTATGTGGAGCTGTTCGCCGTCATACACCGAATCCACATCCACCTCAATGGCGTGCTCCAGGTATTTATCGATGAGGAAGGCGTTTTCGGGATGGGTTTTCAAGATGTTGGCCACATATTTTCGCAGCTCTTCTTCTTTCACCGCAATCCGCATTCCTTGTCCGCCCAGCACATAACTTGGACGGATCAGCACCGGGTAGCCTATTCTATCGGCAATTTTTACAGCCTCTTCCACTTCTCTTGCTGTGCCATACTCCGGGAATGGGATGTCGAGTTTCTTCAGGAACTTTGAGAACTCACCACGATCTTCCGCAAAGTCGATCATCTCAAAAGCAGTTCCGTAAATGTTAATTCCTTCTTCTACAAAACGCTTGCCAAGTTTAAGGGCTGTCTGTCCGCCAACCTGCAAAATTACCCCTTCCGGTTTTTCGTGCTCGATGATATCCAGCACGCGCTCCCAATACACCGGCTCAAAGTAGAGTTTGTCGGCAAAGTCGAAGTCAGTAGAGACCGTCTCCGGATTGCAGTTTACCATGATGGCTTCATAACCCATTTCTTTAGCCGCCAATACGGCGTGAGTACAGGAGTAATCGAATTCAATTCCCTGTCCAATTCGGTTGGGGCCACTACCCAGAATCAGCACCTTTTTATTGTCCGTTATTTCACTTTCATTTTCACCTTCGTAAGCTGAATAGTAGTATGGAGTTTGTGCCGGGAACTCAGCCGCACAGGTATCTACCATTTTGAACGATGGCGTAAGACCTAACTCTTTTCGACGATCCCGGACTTTCTTGTCATCTACTTTTTCTCCACTTTTACTGAGCAGAAAGGCGATTTGAGAATCTGAAAATCCAGCTTGTTTCAGCTCAAAGAAATCTTCTTTGGAGATCTCTTTCAACGCTTGTCCTTCCGTGCGATTTTCCAGCGATACCATGTATCTGATCTGTTGCAGGAACCAGGGATCTACTTTCGTGATATCAGCTATTTCCTCTACCGAAGCTCCCAGCTTGAAAGCGTTTCGGATCTGCATAGAGCGATCCCAATACGGTTTCAATAGCCGCTCACGAACGGTTTTTCGATCAAATTCTTCGTAGCCATCTGCTCCCAATCCATCGCGGCCAACTTCGAGTGATTGCCAGGCTTTGTTCAAAGCCTCAGGGAAATTTCGTCCGATGGACATCACTTCGCCTACGGCTTTCATTTGGGTTGAAAGTTCTTCATCCACTCCTGGGAATTTATCGAAGTTGAAGCGTGGTATCTTACACACAACATAATCAATGCTTGGCTCAAAGCATGCCGAAGTTGTTCCGGTGATCTGATTCTTGAGTTCATCCAGCGTATAACCTACGGCCAGCTTCGTTGCCACTTTTGCAATCGGATATCCTGTGGCCTTGGATGCCAGTGCAGAAGACCGGCTTACCCGCGGATTGATCTCGATGGCAACCAGCCGATCGGTTCCGGGCTCCATCGCAAACTGCACGTTACAACCCCCGGCAAAGGTTCCGATGCTGCGCATCATCTTGATGGCCGCATCGCGCATGTGTTGGAGCTGCTTATCACTCAGTGTTTGCGTTGGAGCCACCGTTACCGAATCACCGGTATGAACTCCCATTGGATCCATATTCTCAATGGAACAAATGATGATCACGTTGTCTTTGGCATCACGCAGCAACTCCAGCTCATATTCTTTCCACCCAAAAATAGATTCCTCGATCAGTACCTGATGAACCGGGCTCATTTCCAATCCACGTAATACCTTTCGCTCAAACTCATCTTCATTCCACACAATTCCGCCACCGGCTCCACCCATAGTGAATGATGGTCGGATCACGATCGGTAAGCCGCCAAGCTCTTCTTTGATCTCCTTTGCATCCAACAGCGACTTAGCAGTCCTGCTTTTGCACTGCTCAATCCCTATCTCTTCCATTTTATCACGGAATAATTGGCGATCCTCTGTCAGCTCTACCGCATCAATATCTACTCCTATAATCTTAATGCCATTTTCTTTCCAAAAATTTTCCTTTTCAAGATCACGACAGAGGTTCAACCCGGTCTGGCCGCCCATCGTTGGAAGTACAGCATCGGGTTTTTCAATGGCTACAATTTCCCGGATGGAATCTGTGGTCATTGGCAGCATGTAAACCGCATCGGCCATAATCGGATCCGTCATGATGGTAGCCGGATTCGAGTTGATGAGTACAATTTCATATCCCTCTTCCTGAAGAGAACGGCAGGCCTGGGAGCCGGAGTAGTCAAATTCACAGGCTTGTCCAATTACAATAGGTCCTGAACCAATGATCAAAATTTTATGGATGTCGTCGCGTCTGGGCATGTATTTGGTGAATGGTTATTTGTTAATGGTGAAATGGAATAGTTCAGTATTGAAAGTTCAGTGTTCCTTGTTCGATGTTCATTTCTTCATCATGTTGATGAACTGTTCGAACAGATACGCGGAATCGTGCGGACCAGGGGATGCCTCAGGATGATATTGCACCGAAAATCCCGGAAAGTTTTTGAATTTCAATCCCTCAATAGTTCCATCGTTAAGGTTGATGTGGGTGACTTCAGCGATCTTTTCATCAAGCGAATCCTCATCTACAGCAAAACCGTGGTTTTGGGTTGAGATTTCTACAAGCCCTGTTTCCAGGTTTTTCACAGGCTGATTGGCTCCTCGGTGACCTACAAACATCTTCGTGGTTTTGAGTCCCTCGCTGAGTGCCATTAATTGATGGCCGAGACAGATCCCAAACATTGGCTTTCCTGTTTCCTTGGCATAGTTCACAGCTTCAAGTGCATATTCGGCTGTTGCAGTTGGGTCGCCGGGTCCATTACTAAAAAAGTATCCATCAGCCTTCCAGGCCTTAATTTCTTCGAGTGGTGTTTTCGCCGGGAAGATACGAAGCGTGCAGCCTCGTTTATTCAAGTTGTTTATGATATTCTGCTTGATACCGTAATCAAAGGCTGCCACTCGGAAATCGTCTGCACCATTCACGGTTTGAGCTTCGGATCTGGTTACTTTACTTGCCAGCTCAAGGCCTTCCATATCGTCCCAGTTTTTAGCCATTTGGACGAGCTTTTCTTCATCCATCTCCGTACTTGATATCACTGCATTCATCACCCCTTTTTCACGAACGTGACGAACCAGCTTCCGCGTATCCACTCCGGATATCCCTGTGATCTCATTATCCTCAAGATATTCCTGAAGACTGCGGTCAGCCATCGTGTTGCTATATTCATGAGAAAAAGCACGGCAGATAATACCGGCCACCATCACTTTTCGGGCTTCATCATCGCGCGGCTGGGTTCCGTAGTTCCCAATGTGTGGATAGGTCATCATCATAAGCTGACCGTAGTAACTTGGGTCGGTGAAGATTTCCTGGTAGCCGGTCATACTTGTGTTAAAGCACAGTTCGCCGCCGGTGATGCCTTCATATCCCACAGCCTTCCCATGAACAACGGTTCCGTCGGAGAGTGCAAGTATGGCTTTTTTTCTTTCGTTTAGTGACATGGATTAAATATAGTTCAGGTTTGGTGAAATTGGTTTTTGATGAGAATCTGAATTGCTAAAAAATGGTTGGGCCTTTGTTACTTTGACCCACCCCTCCCGAATGCTCGGGACCGCCCAAGCGGGGAAATTTTTAGCCTCGCGCCGTACGCTCTGCGTCGGAGCGGATTGCTTACAACGCAAAGCATTGTAAGCAGTCAACGAACGAAATGGAATTTTTAGCTCAAAAAAAATCCGACTACGGAAACCGCGTCGGATTTGAAAATTAATATGGGCGAATAATAATGCCATCAATCGCACGACCTCCATTTTTGGGTGTGCGTTGGCAGTGCTTCAAAGCTATGGATTGCTAAATCGTTAATTTTGGTATGCGCTTTTTTGAAGTTTGCCTAAGATAAGGCACGGGAAGATTGGATTCAATAATTGATCGCAGATTAAATGAATTTTATTGGAAGCTTGCTACATACTAACATCCTCATAGCGAATTTAATCAAAGCACATTTTCAGATGGGCCTGCTTTTCTCTCTCTCTTTCTGATGTTGCGGAATACATATTGGTCAGCTTCAGTAAATGATCAATTTAATTTTGACGAGACTTGCACTGATGAAAATGAAATATACCCCAAAAAGTCATTCTGGATTACATACATGTACTTCTTCTGCTGCCTGATATTTATCACTTTTGTGATAAAAAAGGGGTGTTTATCCGAAAAGCATCACCCCATTTATTTAAGGATAAGTGCCCCAAACCAGGCTATAGCTGTTACTCAATGGACAACCGTATGCAAAATTATTTGGTTCTGAAAAGATATTTGCAACACACCAACCGCTAATATCTTGATTAAAGGAGGCAGCCCGGCTATACATCCCAGACATATTGGTCACATTACTGACATCCCAACTGTTGATGTCTCCCTCTATGATTATTAAGAGAGCATATTCTTTTTTTTTTTAAAATTGCCTCAATGTTTTATCTGTATCGACGGTAATTGAAGCGGTATTGTTGGTGCCAGTGAAATCTCCGGTCCATTCTACAAAACGCCAGCCTTCATTGGGAGTGGCAGTTATTTACTGGGTGCTGCCTTGTTCATATTCTCCTTTGGCGGGGCTTACACTGCCACCTTCAGCCGGGAACGAACTAAGGGTAACTTGACAATGTATTAGAACTGTTATCCGTAGAAGTGGATGAACAGCCGTAAAGCAATATTCCACTAAAATAATGTGGCGATAAGTAATAATTTAGGGTCTTATGAAGCAAACGAGTCAAAGAGGATCATCTCTGAGTCGTTTAAGCAGTATGTGATATAAGTTATGATTACGATGATTAAATCTAAATTCAGTTTCTTTCAAGTACAGAATAAATTTCTTTTTCGAGATTCCATTGAACTGTGCAAGTCTTCGTTTTGCATAACTCCAAAATGACTCAAT
>Ga0189284_100111_pt1 | contig 121865 bp, 102 predicted proteins | sample N32C7minimetaG_FD_130314 | JGI IMG/M metagenome (GOLD analysis project Ga0189284, IMG submission 130314) | Marine microbial communities from the Costa Rica Dome - N32 C7 mini metaG | ecosystem: Environmental > Aquatic > Marine > Oceanic > Photic zone | place: Costa Rica: the Eastern Pacific...
CAAAAACCGGAATCGGTTGACCCATCGTGACCGCTCAGAGTACAAAACCCACTCCAGTGTGATGGCCGTGTGCAAATCGGTCACGATCCCCGGAATGACCGGTCACGTTCGCCGGAATACGCATCCTTATCTATGAAGTGCTCTTCGTCAATTCCTAAAGGATTATCGTCAGCAAGAATGTACTTTTCGAAGGGTGCAAACATCGCGATACGGTACAAACCGTCATATTGCTTGTATTGAGAACTCGAAATGAGCTGAACACCGCGAACAAGCCCGGACGAAAGCATTTGATTGAACAGGGCAACTACATCTTGTTCGACCACAGGCTCTGACCGAATTGGGAGTTCTTCAGTCGGCATAAACAAGCCCGCGCCTGATACGACAAGCGGACAATTCTTTGCATGCTCTTCCTGCTCCTTCTTCCATTCCTCCAATTTCAGCTCGTCATCATATGCCTTTGCTCCTCCAGGCTTGCGAAGAAGCTGGTAGTGCCGTCTAAATGCGGTAACAGCTGAGACTGAAAGCTTTTCAGCAACCCGAACCACATCTGGCTGAAAGCCTTTTCGACCTAAATCGGGTTCTGCATTCTCAAAATGAACGAGTACATGAGCGAGATTTTGAAAACCAATATTATTGGTCATTGGAATGGTTATTGGCTGGCCTTGGGGCATGTGCCGCGTACAAAGCTGCAGCCCACCCCGAAGAAGCCGGTGGCCTTTTCTCAAGCCAAGTTTTTTATCATTATATGTGTCCCATAGATCGGTCGAGAAAGCCAAAAATATTCTCAACGATACTCCTAGCTCACTTATTAGCTTTTCCTCCGACTTTTCCAAACGAGGCCTGATTGGAGACTTTCCATTGAGAATCTCGCTCCCTGTCCACTCCCCCCATATTCCATGTAAAGCACGAAATTTGGCTGGAGGCTTGGAAACATCTAATCCCTTCTCAACACGCGTCTTCCTATCAGCCAGATAACCCCGAAGATCTACCGTGCGATTTAGTACTTCGTTAGGATGCAAATATTCCGGCTGATTGAGGTTGGCCTCCGTTCTTACTCCTTCCAAATCAAACACTTCTAACTGAATACTAATTTCTCGGGCTTTGCTATCACATAGATATATCCCCCCGAGCGGCGTTGTAGACCGAAGTACTGCAAGCCATCTATCTGCGTCACTTGCACCGAGCCAAGAAAGATCACGAGGCCGAATTGCCTGCCCGTTGAGCCTGACTACCATCGAAGTACCACGAGTAATTTCGTTGAAAGGGTCGTGACTGGGGATCACTGGCTCCACTTTGGGTCTAGGGACGGTGTCGGAGCCATCCTCTACCCACTCCCGCCCTCGCTTCAGAACGCCTGATGCAAAATGGCCTTCGAACTTGGTTGCCACTTCCAAATGATTGAAGCCGTATGCGAGGTATGTCGCCCCTACTCCTTTGTGCCCTCGGGTATCGCCCTCCTTCTTGAAAGATAGATTTGGGCGAAGGAACTGACGAAATTCAGACTCAGCCATACCACATCCGTTGTCAGTAATGGCTATACGCTTACCTTGGAGATCAATCGTCACCCAAATGGTCGGCTCAAACGAATCTTCTTTTTCAGAGCAACGCTTTTCTACTGCATCTAGCGAATTCTGAAAAAGCTCCGAAAAGAGATCGTAGTACCCCGTGTAGCTTTTAAGAATATTTCGAATCTCACGTCGCTGTGACGCAATGAGAATACCCGGGTCCGGTTGCACTGCAAGCGGATCCCAAGAGCTTAGATTAGTTTCCGGCACTCAGATCACCTTTCCATTGCTTTATCATATGGCCCGATAACAGTCAGACCTCCTTTCTCGAACTAACAAATATCCGCGCACGAAAGCCTTGGACTCTCTTTCACACCATCTCAATTAAAACTGACCAGATATGTCATGCCCGATTCACGGGATAAGCTTATCATTATTAATACTTTCCCCCGATGGAATCCCTAACCTACAAAACCGTTATATTCAGGAGGTAAAATTGACATTAAAGAGTCAGCAGTAACGGTTCCCAAATCGTAAGTCAGGTCCAACTGCTGCAGATAAGAAATGAACCTCCGTATATTCCCTCCTCGCGTCTGTGATGTAGAACCGCGCTTGAATGTTCTCCTATCAGGGTCAAAATAAATTTGGTGGGCAGCCTCAATAACTCCGCGACAGGACATAAAGTATTGCCTGGCAGCAAGCTGCTCTATTAACTCTCCACGATCACTCGGTTTCTTGCTGAGCATGAAAAGCGCATTCTCTCCATGATTGGCTACGAGCATCCAAGTCGTGTATAGAGCATGTCTAGGCCTGTGATTCCAGTTTGAACTAAGCGCGTAATTATAGGGCTTTCTTGGCTTTCTTTTACCCTTCGAATCTAATGGGCAGAGTTGATCAAACCAACAAAGAGCCAACCATGTCCAGAAACCACAATCTCCCAGTAGTTGCTGAGAACGCACATGTTCCAACAGATCTACAAGATAGACTCCCATGTCATACCGAGTTGCGAACTCCGCCCCCTCATCTATCGTCAGTTCGATACCCAAAGGCTCTGAAGTTCGGTCGTCAGCAAGAATCCCCACAGGAAGAGGTAAACCGCCATCATTTGACAACCCGCTGATATAGTTTTCAAAGGCCTCAATACCCCTTTCGTTCAGGCGTCGCACTTCAACCATGGGACTGCTCCTCCATTCGCGAGATCAGGTGGTCGCAAAGATGATGTCGGTTGCTAAATTCAGCCACTACCTCATTGATCCAGCCAACAATAATGTGAGGATCTTCATCATCAGGTTGCTCCTCGGGAGCGATTTTGTTCGCAAATCGCAGCCAATCGGCCTGCCAACCCTCTTCTTCATGTAGCTCCTCATTTATGTAAACGAAGAGCAATACTTCACGAAAAGCTGCAGGCAGAATCAGAGCCTGAAAGAAAGGATTTCCTAGGAGTTGGCTCTTGGCCTCGGGAATCCTGCTGTTGATACAGAGTACTGGCTTTTCATCCTCAAAAGCCATTTTCCAAGTCAGATTGCCCATATCTGGAGCACTTCTGAAAATCATCAGAGATTCGTTCTTCTCATCCTCCTCAGCTCTTGGGGATATGCCTTCCGCAGATGCTATTAGCCTTCCGATGTGCTCCGAATTATCCACCACCTTGACCCGGAATAGCGTCGGACCGGAGAGATCGATCTGGTCTAGCTTCGTTTCATCTGGAGGAATTGGCGCAGCTACAGTGCCAAACTCAAACCTCTGTGAAGTGTTGCGATGGTATGCCTCCACATACACATCAGCTTCAGGTGGAAGGTTTGAATTGTCCAGCTTCAGGTTAACCCTGAATTCCGGCACTTCCCTGTCCTCCAAGAGCTCGATCTGAACTTCTGATCTCTTGATCTGCCGCCGACCAGTGTGGTTTATGTGCCTGGTTATCTGCATTTATTCTTCCTCCACTACCACGGCGTTCAGCTTCACCTTCAGATCTCTGTGAGGATCAAAGCCAGTGATCTCAACGTCAAACTCCGGGCCGGTCACTTCAACTTCAAACCTGTTATCTCTTGCCTCTAATACCTGTACACAATCCGATTTGTCCTCGATTTTTACGTTATTTCGTGTAGCAAAATCAAAATCAAGCTTGTTATATTTCTTGAAGGGATTGCCAGCAACTGTGTCATAAGCCGCAGTCACTATAAACGTCATGGGGTAATCAGCATGTGCAGCACCTCCGGCAGGACGAATTGCAAAACCATCTGCAGTCGTCTCGATCCTGGCAACTTTAGGTACTGGTGCAGGAATATTTTCTGGAGGCTCAGGCGGACTCACATCCGGCTTCCGATCTTTTTTCTTTGGGGTAGTCGCTCCCTCCGTAAAAAAGAATTTGGCTAACGCTTTTTCGTCCTCTTCTTCCTCAGCCTGTATCAACATGTCATAAAAGTTGATTACCGCATTTTTAATGACCTTAAGCTGCTTTTCCGGAGCAACATAATTTGTTCGAAGCTTTTCCGCATTGAATATCCATTTAGTGTGAGCGGGATTTTCTGCGTCCCCCAGAAACGCAGATATAGTCTCATCATCGGCAATCATCGCTCCGAATGCTTTTCGGTCTCCAAATTTTGACTCAGCAGGTAACGTCAGGCCACCACGCACATACAGATCGACACCCTTTTCAAGGCCTCCTGGACGCTTGAGAAACACAAAGAACTGGGTATGAAGCTTTTGCTTCTCAGGTTTCTTTCTAATGGTTAAAGGGAGCCTGACCCCCACCAGGTCACCTTGCGCGAAGCGAGCCCTGATCGCTTCCAGCTCAGCTTCGTCAAAATCATCTTCATCGAGGCGGGTATCCTCAGCCCATGATTCTCTCAAAGACACGAACCGGTCAGAACCAATACAGGCATTTACCTCTTCAATGAAATCAAACAGGGCATCAATATCTTTCAGCTTTTTTCCCTGGGCGTGTTCATGTGCCAGCTCGCGAATGTTGTGCGCTGTAAGCTCTACCTCTCCAAACTCGAGGATTAGCTGGCCTGTCAGTATCGGATAGAAGTAATTCTCTATCGCCACCCCAATCATTTTATCCGGCCGGAGGCCCTCGAAAGGAAAAGGAATGACAATCGACAGTCCAGATTCACGCTGACGAGAAATTCCAAACTGATTAGTGAAGCTGTCGACAAATTGCGTGGCTTTAAGCGGGACAGGGGTCTTTTGAAATATCTCGCCCTCTCCTTCCATATCGCAGAAATAGGCGTGAGCAGGATATTCTTTGCCTTCGTATGTGTGAAGATCAAGAACTGTCTGCCCCATCAGATAGCGTTCAGATTCCCCAGTTCTGACGGTTAACCCAAAAAACACCCCCAACATTGAGGAGCTTGAATAAACCAGCTTCCCCAACCCCCATCGCCCCCGGCTCGTCCCGGTTTTATGCGACTTCCCGTGGCGTCGCCAGAAGTCACTGAAATTGTCGTTATCCTTAACATCAGTTCCTCCCGTAAGCCCCTTGGTACCAAAATCTTCAATCACCAAGGCTGATGGCACACTGAAATCAACCGCCTGAACATCACGACCTGCAGCTTCGGCGTGTTCAAGCTGTCCTGAGAAAAGCTCTTCTACGAAAGAGGGCTCCAACCAGCTTCCATCTATAAAACTGAAGCGAACATGCGTGACTTCTCCGGGAAGAGTTGCATCCAGAGAGTTCTGAATGGATTCCCTTACTATGGTGTCAGAAAGCTCGACTTCGTCATTTCGGAACTGATCACGCTGAGTGACGCCACTTTCCACGTAACAGTCTAGCTGCGGGATAAACTGCCAGGCCATTTTTGCCTCCCATCGGTAATGCTCTTAGTCGAGCTTGAAATCAGACTTCTTTGAAGCTCCTCCTGCGGCGAACCTCGCTTTGGCATCCTTCAACTCACGCTCCAGAGTTCTGAACATTTTCTCCACATCTCTTTCAGTGTAGGAGTAGTTACTTTTATTCGAAAGATTACCCAACAATCTCATTGTCTTAACAAGGTTGTTCACCCTGGATTCTGCCAATCTGACAAACTTTTCTCTCGATGTTTCTCCCATAAAACCACCCCGAAAACGTACATATCAGAAATGTACGCAATATATCAGATGATAGTCAACAATATATTAGGATTTTAGCGTGGCTGACGACAAGTCAATGCACTAGGAGAGAACATCAAGGGAACTGAGCAGATACAGCGACGACGTAGAAGTCCTACGGAGCGTAATAACTCGATAGAAAACTCCAGGAGACGTGGGCCGGCAAGCCAGAGAGCTTATTGCTATTTCAGGATGTCGTAGACAACGTCAGCGATCTTATTAGCCAGCAATGGCGGAACAGCGTTACCCACCTGAACATACTGCTGGGTTTTGTTGCCTTCAAAATAGTAGTTGTCCGGGAACGTCTGAATGCGGGCAGCCTCCCGAACCGTAAGGCTTCGACACTGTACTGGGTCGTAGTGAATGAAGTAGTGCCCATCCTTGGCGATATGGCTTGTCACCGTGCTGGGGGTGCGGTCTCTTGCTTGCACCTTGAACCGGTCCGAAAAGTGCCCGGACTTCCAGTTCTTGTGCTTAGGAATCAAATCGTCCGGATAATCCCTTGAGGTTGGCGACAGCCCTTTACTCAGCTCAGCAAAACTGCTGGCAAACAAATACCGGAAAATATCCGTAGGCATATGGCTTCGTGCATAGTGATTGAGACACCCACCAATCTTTTTGTCAAAGAACCACTTCTTTAAATCAGGCGGCAGCATCTCTCCTACGTGCGCTCCATCACTATCCGGTACGAAGTTTCCTCCCTGCGATACCAAACAACTACTCGCCGCCCACAGCGGGCTGCCGTCGGGCAATTCGAACCCCAAACCTTCGAGCAGCTCCCGAACAGATTTTGCTGCATGCAGAAGATTCTCGTGCCACTTTTCCGCAGTATTACCAATCTTTGTCACTCCGCTCCTCAATGGAGGCAGATCCCCAATAACGTCTGAGGTAGTCAAAGTGGAGTGGATATCCCGCTGAAGAATGCGTGGTTGACGATTTCCCAGTACGCCTTTGCGTACCCCCAACAGAATCACTCGGTGACGCGTTTGGGGAATACCGAATTCCTCGGCCTTGATAAGATAACTCGAGTTGGACGGGTAGGCTCTATCCCCCAGCGCATCAGAATCAGGCAACGGAGTCGTCAGAGAATATATTTCGTAGTCCTCTCCCGAGGAATCACCCAGGCTTTTTGCAGGATTCTTAAGGTCCTTGAGAATCGAATCGAAAATCCGATTACCATGAACCTTTGCAGTCAAAATGCCACGCACGTTTTCCATGACAAAAACATCAGGCTCGACTTCTTTCAATACCTTGAGATACTCCTTGTAGAGAAAGTGTCGCTCGTCGTTTTCAGGCTGATAGCCTTCGATACCTCTATTACGAGCTCGCCCAACTACCGAATACGCCTGGCACGGAGGACCACCGATAACTATCCACTTCCCGGTATGTTGCTTCTTAACAGACCTGATACGATCGAAGATGGTGTTGTGATCTTTAGTTCCCAAACCCCGGGGAGCCCCAAGAGTCTCCTCTATGGCTGCTTCGCTTTGCGGTCTGAACTGATTAAAAAGATCCTCTCGCTGCGCTGGGTCGCCCCCCTTGACGTAATCGTAGTATTGGGACGGAACTTCACCTTTGTCAAACTGACGAAAGAAAGCTCGTAACGTAAGAGTTCGGTGAGCACTTGCTTCCTTTTCAACAGAAGCCACCAGCTTGAAAGGCCGCTTTCCGGCATCATCTTCATATGAAGAGAAACCTTCGCCCAAACCGCCAGGGCCGGCGAACAGATCAACGATATGTACCTTGTCACTCATATCTGGCGGAGGGCCCTCGCAAAAAGGTAGTAGGATACCAGTAACACCCTATAAAACCAGGTCTAAGATGAGCGATGTTGTCGATTCCCAGACCCGGTCCCGAATGATGTCCGGGATCAAGGGAAAAAATACGAAGCCCGAACTGACCGTACGGTCGGCTCTCCATGGAATGGGGTTCCGCTTTCGCCTGCATAGGAAAGACCTCCCCGGCCGACCAGACGTCATTCTTCCCCGTTATCGAGCAGTCATCCTGATCAACGGTTGCTTCTGGCACGGACACATGTGTTCGCTTTTTAAATGGCCAAAAACCCGAGAAGATTTTTGGAGGAAAAAAATTCTTGGTAATGCAAAGCGTGACCAACGTAACCAGTCCATGCTTATCGAGAAACACTGGCGGGTGTGCGTAATCTGGGAATGCGAACTTCGTTCTCAGCCGCCAGAAAAGATCGAAAAATTAATGAAACAGCTCGCCGAGTGGATCGAAGGAGAGGGAGAGCTTGTTGAGTTTCCGGAGCCCAGCCAAAATAGCCAGAAGTAACTCAGCTGTCTAACCAGCGGTTATGGAGCCAAAACGTCGCGCCTTGGTTTCCACCCACACTCTAAGAGTCTTTCGTAAACTGTCGGGTATTGCGCTAGTAATGAATCTCCTGCATTGCGGGTAGAATGGTTTCCGTTGAACAAACGATTAAGGATATATTCCGTGACGCTCTACACCGACACCCCGATGGGAAAGGCCGTACTGGAACTGGTAGAAAACCTCTCATATCTCTTGGCTGAGAAAGGAAACCCTCCCGGGACTTGTCGAGCCTATATTTTCGGCGGCTGCGCTTTGCATTTACACACCAAGGCTCGGGGCAGTAGTGACTTGGACGTTGAGTTGGAAGCCGCCAAGAAGGTTTCAATCGGGGAGCTCGTTCTGGAGCTGGACGACATCTTCTATGACGACCCAGATACCGGCCCGTCTTCAATTGTCTTGGACGAAACCTTCAATCCGACACTGGCCCCGCTGCACGAGCTCTACCAGGAAGAAGCCATTCGATTGAACCCAAACGATAACAGCTCGCCGCTCGAAGTCTATGTTGTACAGAAAGTGGACTTAGCTATTTCCAAGCTTGGCCGATATGGGGACCAAGACATCGACGATATCCATACCCTTTTTTCCCATGGCCTTGATATTGAGGAATTCAGGAAGCGAGCCCTCGAAGCTTCAAAATACTATGTCGGTAATGTCAGCACTTTGACAAGCCATATTGAGCACGTTATAAACACCTTCAAACCCTGACGTTTTTTGATCGATCATGAGCGCATTCTTGGAACTCTCCAAAAAAGGCTTATCTGATGCTAAGCCCCAAGAGGTGGTTCAAACTGCCTTGGAGCTTTGGCACAAGAGTTATTTGCCATCGTTGACCGGGCTTTCCGTTGAGAGCAAGCGCGTTGCCGGCTACCTGCTTGATCGGCTTTCACGCTTCAACTGCCTATCAGCCGAACAGAAAGCCAAACTCCAGGAAGTTGCTTATTCAGTTAGAGCTGATGTCCCCCATCGGGAGAGCCAGTTGAAGGTTGATTCCCTCGCCAAACAATGGGGCCTGGACTATGACTTGCGCCCATTCATGAAGGATTTACTTCCGCTCCAAACCAGGCATTTCAAACGTAATTTCGCGAAGCACAACGATGAGGCGGCCTGATTACACATGGTTGTCTACTTTTGGTCTAAGGGCTTGTAAGCCCGATACCCCTGTCCATTGGCCCCTTTCTTCACCGTAAAATACTCCGACCTCTCTACCAGTAAATCAGAGAACTTCTTTGCCCCATAAGTTCTCGGGTCAAAATCCGGGCGTGTGCGCTTGAGGAATGAGCCCGCAGCGGAGAAGGTTGCCCATCCCTGGTCGTCCTGGGTTTGTTCCCAGGCCCGTTTTAACAGTGCTACTTCCTCGGGGAGCTTTTCCTGTTTCTTCCTCGGGGTTTCGGATTTGGCGGGCTCATCAGGCGTAATTTCTTCCGGGTATTCCAGGTTCTCGGTAAACAGGAAATCGTCACAAGCGCTTCGGAACGAGACCGGTGTCTTTTTCTCGCCGAATCCGAATACGTATATCTCGGCCTCCCTGAGCCGGGAGGCCAGCTTTGTGAAGTCGCTATCGCTGGAAACCAGGGCGAACGCATCAAACTTGGAGGAGTAAAGCAGATCCATCGCATCAATAATCATCGATGCGTCAGTGGCGTTTTTGCCTTTGGTATAGGCGAATTGCTGAATGGGCTGGATCGCCAGTTCGTTCAGAACGGTTTTCCAGTTTTTGAGGCTGTCTATGGACCAGTCACCATACGCTCGCTTTACAACCACGTGGCCATGGGAAGACAGCTCTTCGATTATCAGCGGCAGCTTGGTCAACTGGGCGTTATCGGCATCGATCAGAACGGCTATTTTCTTGTGCTGTTCAAGGTCCTTCAATGTAATTCTTCCTTTCTTGTTGCCACACACGGGAGAATACCTGCTTTTATCCTCTACCGCTCCATCCGCATAACTGCTGAGATAACAACGCTCGTATTTGCGTCTAATATTCTCTGGAACCAGAATAACTTACATCATTAACACCACTGCCAACAGCGCCATTTTTCAGGGAACCATCCATGCTTCTTTCGTTTCTGGCTATCGCCATCGGCCTCACCGTTCTGGTGTGGAGCGCCGGCAAGTTTGTTGAAGGTTCCGCGGCCACGGCCGGATACTTTGGTATGCCACCGCTGCTGATCGGCATGGTGGTGGTTGGTTTTGGTACATCGGCGCCGGAGATGGTGGTGTCTGCCCTTTCCGCCACTCAGGGGAATCCCGGGCTGGCACTGGGTAACGCCTATGGCTCAAACATCACCAACATCGCCCTGATCCTGGGTATTACGGCGTTGATCAGCCCGATTGCGGTTCACTCGCAGGTGATGCGCAAGGAGCTGCCTATACTCACCGCTGTGACGGCACTGGCAGCCTGGCAGGTGTGGGACGGTAAGCTGACGTTTGTGGATGCGCTGGTACTACTGGGTGTGTTTTTCCTGTTGCTGGCCTGGTCCATCCGCCAGGGTATGACGCAGAAAAACGATGCCCTGGGCACGGAGGTTGCGGAAGAAATGAGCCATCGCTCCATGCCACTTCGCAACGCGGTGCTGTGGCTGATTGCGGGCCTGTTACTGCTGATCGTGAGCTCGCGGATTCTGGTCTGGGGCGCCGTTGAGTTGGCGCTTGGCTTTGGCGTAAGCGACCTGGTCATCGGGCTGACCATTGTGGCGGTGGGAACTTCCCTGCCTGAACTGGCGTCGTCGGTTATCGCGGCGCGCAAGGGTGAGCATGACATTGCCCTTGGCAACATTCTCGGCTCGAACCTGTTCAACACCCTGGCGGTTGTGGGCATTGCCGGCACCATCAGCCCGATGGCGGTGGCACCAGAGGTGTTCTACCGGGATATCGCGGTGATGTCAGCGCTGACTCTGTCGCTGTTTATACTGGGCTATGGCTTTCGCGGGCCGGGACGGATTAACCGGTTGGAGGGCGGGCTTCTGCTCGCCTGTTTCGTAGGCTACACCGTCTACCTGATCTCAACCACGTTCACGTCCTGACCGGGCCTAGCCAAGCAGGCACTCCCGCGAGAGTTTCTGGCTGACTTCCCGGCGCTGTCGCCGCAGGCGGTTGCCCTGGTCGTTGGAGTACCCGGCCCGCAGTTGCTTCTGGATGCGGTCCAGCTTTTCCCGATACTCCTTACAGCGGGCGTTCTTACGCTCACGCTCGCGGGCTTCCTGTTTGTCGGATAACGTTCGCCCGCCACCGTTGCCCGCTTCCAGGCTACGATTCACCTGCTGGTTGATGGTGCTCACCCGCTTGCCCCGGGTGATGTTCTCCCGCATGGGAATCAGCGAGGGCGTCCTCAGCTCAACGCGTTTGTGTTCGCGTACACCGGGCTTTATGTCAGTAAAGTGAGCAACCCCCTGTTCATCAACCCAGGTGTACATTTTTTGGGCTGATGAGATGGCGGGAATAACGAGCAATACAAAGACTGCGGCCTGCCTCCATGGCATTGGTTTCCACTCCCTGTGGTTTGTGTGTCGGCGCGGGCATTATAAACAAAACCGCGTGCGAGTGAGAGGGCCAGTATGACGGCTGGCCCACAGATCAAGCATCCAGCAACTCAATCCAGTGTTGAACTGGCACCTGAGCCTTGGTTTCCAGATGCATCTGACAGCCAATGTTGGCGGTGACGATGCGGTCAGGATTGTCTACAGTCAGCGCCTTGAGCTTGTTGTTCAGCAGGCGCTGGCTGAGCTTGGGCTGGAGGATGGAGTAGGTACCAGCAGAGCCGCAGCACAGATGTTTTTCCTTGGTTTCAGCCAGATCAATGCCGGCCTTACGCAATACCTGATCTACCACGCCGTTTTGCTGCATGGCGTGCTGCAGGGTGCAGGGGCAATGGAAAGCGACCTTACCGGCTCCCTGGGGTACCTTCAGTTTTTCCAGGTCCTGTTTGAGCAGGAAAGCGCCTAGGTCAATGGTCATGTCGCTGACTTTCTGCGCCTTGGCGGCATACATCGGGTCATCCTTTAGCAGATGGCCGTACTCCTGAACCATCGCCCCGCAACCGGAAGCGGTCATGATGATGGCCTCAGCGCCAGCTTCAATCGCGGGCCACCAGGCGTCGATGTTGCGGCGCATGGCGTTGAGGGCTTGATCATGTTCCGAGAGGTGATGGTTCACCGCGCCACAGCATCCGGCTTCCGGAGCTTCCACCATGGTGACGCCCAGTTTGTAGAGCACCCGGGCGGCAGCGGCGTTGGTGTTCGGCGTGGCGGAGGGCTGAACACAACCGGCAAGGGCCAGCACAATGCGGTCGTGGCTGGCAGCCGGCCAGGGGCTGGCCTTTTTTCTGGGCGGTACTTTGGTGCGCAATACGGATGGCAGTACCGGGCGGAACAGTTGGCCCATGCGTAGCAGGAAGCCGAACAGTCGACGGTTGGGAAGTACCCGGGCCAGCGACCAGCGTATCCAGCGCTCTTTGGGTGGCCGCGGCATTTCCTGTTCCATCAGGCCTCGGCTGATATCGACCAGGCGGCCGTATTTCACACCGGAAGGACAGGTGGTTTCACAGCTGCGGCAGGTGAGGCAGCGGTCGAGGTGTTCACGGGATTTTTCGGTGACCTCTTCGCCTTCCAGGAACATTTTCATCAGGTAGATGCGGCCGCGGGGGCCGTCGCGTTCGTCGTTCAGTTCCTGGTACGTTGGGCAGGTGGCGGTGCAGAAGCCGCAATGTACGCAGGCACGCAGGATGGATTCGGCTTCCTGGCCTTCTGGGGTGTTGGCGAATTGTTGGACTAAATTGGTTTGCATTGTTTACCTGCTTTTTTGATTTGGAGCACAAGTGAGCGGTAACCCCTTTTCTGAAACACGCTCCTTCGGCACATCCATGTGACGCTTGGACTCCGCCATCCATGGCTCCGTACAGTTTCAGAAAAGGGGCCACCACTCACTTCCCCGGCATCTCAGAAGGCCCGCTCAGTTTCCTGTGAGATACCGGAGCTGATTGTTACAACCAGCTATAAAGTCGGCCCGGGTTAAAAATACCGTCGGGATCGAACGACTTTTTCAGCCGTTGCTGGATTTCTTTTAGCGCCCTCGGCTGGTGGTGCATCACTTCATCCGTGCGGTCACCACCCCGGAACAGGCTCACCTGGCCGCCGGCGCGCTGGGCCATGGTTTCCAGTTGGGCTATGTCCGCTTCACCACGGTACCAGCGTTGGGAGCCGGCCCAGTCGATCAGCCAGGGGCCATCAAGGTCCGGGTTTTTGGCGGTGGAGCCGACGGAGAAGCGCCAAAGCGGTTCATCACCGGCAAAGAAGTCATGCTGCATGTGTTGTAGCTGTTGCCAGAACTGGTCGCCCTGCTCCACGACTTCACCGGACCACTTTCCGGCGGTGGCCTCCACGGCGGATTTGGCACCAGCGAGGCGCAGATACACTTTGCCGTCCACCCAGGCAGCACTGGTGATGGGTTTGGGCTCTTTGGCGCGGCTGTTCATGTAGTGGATGACTTCGTCCATCGCCATGTCCTGCACCAGGGTGACGGACATCGCCGGTTTGGGCATGACTTTGAGGCTGATTTCGGTGATCGCGCCCAGTGTGCCCATGGCACCGGCCTGTAGCCGGGAGGTGTCGTAGCCGGCCACGTTTTTCATTACCTGACCACCAAAGCGCAGGTGTTCACCCTTGCCGTTGAGCAGGCGGATGCCCAGCACCTGGTCCCGTACCGAGCCGGACCAGGGCCGTGCGGGGCCTGAGAGGTTGCACGCGAGCGTGCCACCGAGCGTGGAACCATCACCAAACCTGGGCGGTTCGAAGTGCAGGCACTGGCCTTCTTCGGCCAGAGTGGCTTCGATTTCCGCAAGGGTGGTGCCGGCACGTGCGGTCAATATCAGTTCCACAGGATGGTATTCAACGATGCCTGTGTGCTCGCCCATGTTCAGAGAGCCTGCATCAGCGTCGGCGGCCCGCCCCATGAAGGCCTTGGTGCCACCGCCTTCGATATTCAGTTTCTGGCCCGTCTTGCGGGCCTGGAGAACCTGCTCCTGCAGCTTTTGAGACAGATCAGCCATGCGCCGCGTCCACCGTGTCGTGCTTGTGTTGTTTGTGCTCGAGTGAGCGGTATTCCTGACAGAAACGCAGGGCCGGGACGCCCTTGCCAGGGTTGAGAATGCCAGCCGGATCGAACGCCGCTTTGACGTCGTGGAACTGCTGCAGTTCCTCGTCGTTGAACTGTATGGCCATCTGACGGATTTTTTCCACACCCACGCCGTGTTCACCGGTGATGCAGCCCCCCACTTCCACGCAAAGGTTGAGAATGCTGCCGCCAAAGGCTTCGGTGCGCTCAAACTCGCCGGGCACGTTGGCATCAAACAGGATCAGCGGGTGCAGATTGCCGTCGCCGGCGTGGAAGACGTTGGCTACCCGCAGGCCGAATTCTTCTGACATTCGCTCCATTTCCAGCAACACGTGCGCCAGGTGCCGACGCGGAATGGTGCCATCCATGCAGTAGTAATCCGGCGAGATACGGCCCACTGCCGGGAAGGCCGATTTACGGCCTTTCCAGAGCAGCGCCCTCTCCTCTTCGCTCTGGGAGGTTTTGACCGAGGTAGCGCCCAGTTTTCGGAACACATTCTCGGCCTGCTCGATGTGTTCATTGACTTCTTCCTCGGTGCCGTCCACCTCGCACAGAAGCAATGCTTTCGCCTCGCGCGGGTAACCTGCCTGGGCAAAATCGTCAGCCGCGATAATCGCATGACCATCCATCATTTCCAGACCGCCGGGGATGATGCCATGGGAGATAATTCCGCCGACGGCATCGCCGGCTTTCTGCACACTGTCGAAGCCGGCCATCACCACCTGGGCTATCTCCGGTTTTGGCAGCAGTTTTACTTTCACTTTAGTGACGATGCCCAGCAACCCTTCGGAGCCGGTCATCAACGCCAGCAGATCCATTCCACAGGCGTCCAGAGCGTCGTTGCCGACGGTCACCCGGTCTCCCTCGGCGGTGATCATTTCCACGCTGAGAATGTTGTGAACGGTCAAACCGTATTTCAGGCAATGCACGCCGCCGGAATTTTCCGCCACGTTGCCGCCAATGGTGCAGGCAATCTGGGAGGAAGGATCCGGCCCGTAATAGAGACCGTACTGGGCAACCTCCTCGCTGATCGCCAGGTTACGCACACCCGGTTGCAGTAAGGCCGTTCGCGCCAGCGGATCGATGTCCAGGATGCGGTTGAACTTGGCCAGCGACAACACCACGCCTTCCTTGTGCGGCATGGCACCGGCACTCAGGCCGGTTCCGGCACCACGGGCCACAACCGGCACTTCGTGCTCGTTGCAGATGCGCATCACCCGTTGCACCTGTTCGGCGGTCTCCGGCAGCACCACGAGCATTGGCATCTCGCAGTACATCGACATACCGTCGCATTCATAGGGCTTCATGGTTTCGTCATCGGTAATGACGAAGTCCGGGTCTATGAACGCACGGAACTGTTCCGCCAGCTCCGCTGCGCTGATTTTCGGTTTGCTGTTCATATCATTCTCTGGGAGTCATGGCTTTCAGTGAGACAGCCATCAACCGCGTTTGGTTTCAAAGTGATCAATCCCTGCCTGGGCACAGTCCATATCCTGTTGGGGGGTGCCAGAGCTGATACCGATACCGCCAACAACCTCGCCATCGACCATCACCGGCAGGCCACCACCGACAGAACTGATACGCCCACCCACTTCAGTATGGATGCCGAAAGCCAGCTTGCCGGGTACGTTCACGGCGTTGTAATCGTGTGTCGCCTTTTTCGCCGCTGATGCGGTGAAAGACTTGTCCTGGGCAATGGTCACGCTGGTGATCTTGCCGCCGTCCATGCGTTCGAACGCGATCAAATTGCCGGACTCGTCGGTGATGGCGATACACATGGGTACGCCGATCTCGCGCGCCTTCTCCGCCGCACCTTCGATGAGTATTCTGGCGTCCGCCAGATCAAGTCGTTTAACCGTCAACATGAGCAATTACTCCTCTTTATTAGCCATAAACCAGATTGGGCAGCCAGGTAACGACGCCCGGAATGAGCACACAGATAAACAAACCGAATGCCTGAATAGCAAGAAATACCAGGGACGACTTGAAGATTGTGCCCATGGTGATATCCGGCGGACACACGCCCCGAATGTAGAAGAGTGCGTAGCCGAACGGCGGGCTCAGGAACGACATCTGCATGTTCACCAGATAGAGCACACCAAACCACAGCACCACGTCCTCACCGGGCACGGCCGGGAAACCCAGCAGGCCAGGGAATTCCAGCGCCTCGACAATCGGAATGAAAATGGGCACAGCCAGAAGCAGAATACCCACCCAGTCAAGGAACATGCCCAGCACCACCAGCAGCACCATCAACAACAGCAGAACGGCGTAGGGCGACAGACCAATACCGAGGATGGTTTCGGTAATGAAGTCCTGACCACCCTGCAGGATGTAGAACCCGACAAACACCGATGCACCAAACATGATCCACAGCACCATCGCCGAAGCCTTGGCGGTGGTGACCGACGCATCACGCAGTGTGGCGACAGAGAATACCTTGTGTTTCATGGCCACCAGGATCGCCCCGAAAGAACCGATACCGGCCGCCTCAACGGGAGTCGCAACACCGCCAAACAGCAAGCCCAGCACCAGGAATACCAGTACCAGTGGGGCGATCAGGTCTTTCAGCAGCAGGAGTTTTTCCTTGAGGCCAATCCGCTCTTCCTCCGGCACTGGCGGCCCGAGTTCCGGATTGAGCCACGCGCGGGTACCCACATAAATCACGTACAGGCCAGCCAGAATCAGCCCCGGAATCACTGAGCCCAGGTACAACTCACCTACTGACTGCTGCGCCACAACCGCATAAAGGATCGCCAGGATGGAAGGCGGGATCAGGATGCCCAGTGTGCCCCCGGCCATGATCGAGCCCAACGCGATCTTCTGGTCGTACCCGCGTTTGAGCATCGCCGGTAGCGCAATAATGCCCATAGTCACCACAGCCGCACCAATAACCCCGACCATGGCGGCCAGAATCGTGGAGGCCAGTATGGTGGCAATGGCCAGGCCGCCACCCAGGCCGCCCATCCACTTGTAGACCACGTTGAACATCTCTTCGATCAGGCCGGCCCGTTCCAGCATGGAGGCCATGAAGATGAACAGGGGGATCGCTGCCAGGTCCGAGTTGGTCATCATCGGGAAGATCCGGCTGGGGATGATGTTCAGCATCATCGAGTCGCCCACCAGATAGATAAACGCCACGCCCAGGCCACCGGTCACAAAGGCCAGCGGCAGCCCCATCATCAACAGCACCGCCAGGGAGCCAAACATGATGTAGGTCAGCGGACCAATCTTCACATCCGACAGCAGGCCGGAGAGCTTGAACAGGAATTTTTCGTCGCTCCAGGGGTCATAAAACAGGATATTGATGACTTCCACCAACACGACAAAAGCAAGGGCAATCGTGGCGATGATCATCAGCCAGGTGCCGAGCTTGCCGATCAGCGAACCCGTGCCCTGGTTGGTCATGGTTTCTGTGCTCATGCGTGTTGCTCCCGGCCGAGTTTAATGAAGATAGTGATGTCCTTGAGCAGTTTGGACAGGCCCGCTAGGAACAGCAGCGTCGACCCGAGGAGCATAACGCCCTTCACCGGCCAGTACTGAATGCCCCATGTCTCAACGGTTCGTTCGTCCATGGAATAAGAGTTCTCAAGGAAGGTCCAGGAGGTAATCATCAACGCAATCGCGAACATGAAGAAGAACATGGACGTGAAAATATCCATGCCCACGCGGCCCCGAAGTGGCAGGAAGTTGTAAACCACGTCAACCCGCACATGGGCACCGTGAAGCAATGCAAACGCACCCGCCATCAGGTACTGCATGCCGAACAGTAGAAAACTGGCCTCGTGTACCCAGATGGTGGGCTGGTTGAACAGATAGCGCATCACCACTTCGAAGAAATAGAACACCACCGCGTTCACGGTCCAGAAGGAAATAAAGACACCGGATTTCTCGCTGATCCAGTCCACCGCCTTGGTGAACCAGTTATTCGCATCACTGTAATCAACGCTTTTTTTCAGTTCCGCTTCAATCTGTTGAAGCTTCTGGTTGGCCTCGGCATTTTTGTCGATGGCTTCCACACCCCGTTGGGACAACCAACGGTCCAGCGCCATCATGATCAGCGGCATAACCGCCAGCCAGCCCCAGTAGAACCAGTGAGGCAATACAAAGCCGAACGCACTCAGGTCAGACATGTTTTATCACCTTTAATCACAGAGCGGGGAAGGCAGCGAGCGTGCCGTCGGCGCACTCCCTGCCTTCCCCGTGATCGGTTTATTATGGTTTTGCCGGCTTACATGCCTTTGATGTCTTCCTCGTTGAGGTAGCCAACGGTCTCGTTCATCATGTACTCAAGCTGGATATCCAGAATCGCCCTGGCATCCTCGTTCTTTCCGGCCCAGTTGAACCAGATCGGGATCGCAGCCTTCCGGAACTTTTCCAGGTCTTCCTGGCTCAGACGTGTCACCTTCGAGCCATCCTCTTTGAACTTCTCCATCGCTTCGATGTTGCGCTTCTGAATGGTCAGGTAGTGCTTCTGTGAGTAGATGCGAACCTCGTCCTCAACCAATTGCTGAAGCTCTGGGTCCAGCGCATTCCACGCACGCAGGTTGACGGTCAGGTCCATCAGGTCCACCGGCTGGTAGATGGACATAACACCAGGAGGCCCGAACATGATGTAGTCGGTCACCTGGGAGAAACCCAGCTCGTAGTTCACGGCAGGGCCGACGTAGTCAGCAGCGTCGATGGTGCCCTTCTCCAAAGCCGGGAAGATATCCGAACCCGGCAGGCTCACCGTGGACACGCCAAACTGCTGGAACACCTCAGCGACCATGCCGCCAGGCACACGCATCTTCATGCCTTCCATATCTGCCAGGCTGTTCACCGGCTTCTTGGAGTGAATGATGTTGGCGTCGTGTTGAATCGGGCCCACGTAAAACAGACCGAATTTCTTGTAGATCTCACGGGTCTTTTCCAGCATGCCCATGGAATAGAACATGATGTCCCACTGGTGCGGCTGATCGGGACCGGCCGGGTAGGACGACAGGAAAACGGAGGCCGGAATCTTTCCGGACCAGTACAGGGTAAAGGGATTCATACCCTGCAGAACGCCGTTGCGCACCGCCTCGAAAAGGGCGTTGTTATCCGCGGCAACCGATTTGGCCGGGTACGGCTTGATGATCAGCTCGCCACCGGATTTCTCCTCCATGCTGTTGGCCCATTCCTCGAACAGGTCATAGCCTACGGTGCCAGCGTCCCATACTGATTGAATCTTCCAGGTGGTTGCAGCCTGGGCCTGGCCAGCGCCTGCAATGGCCACACCGCAGAAGGCAGCGGCAAGTGCGAATGACTTCAGGAAACCTCGCCGCGGGGCAACGTTTCCAGACTGCGTATCCGGAGCGCTTAATTGCTCGCTGTTCTTGTTGGTATTCATCGCCACATCTCCGTTGACATTGTTTTTATCGGGGTCACGTCAACACCAGCAACAGCTGGCATTAGATCGATATTCGTAGTCCTGCCGGGTTTAGTCCAGAAAATTGCCAACTGGTCAGACCAGTTTTGTAAATGCCCGATAGACGAAAACGCTGTAATGAGCCATATTTACTGGTCCCGAAAGGGTTTCTTTAATTCAAGGCACGATAAAAACAACTGGTCCGACCAGTGACTCCTGGCAGGAAACATCATGGCAATCGCACAGGAAATTTCCTATCGACTCGAACGGCTCATTCTCGACGGCGGGCTGGCGCCGGAACAGAAAATGCCGTCGGAACGACAACTGGCTACCCGGCTTGGCGTGTCCCGCGCCATCATCCGCGAAGCCCTGCACGAGTTACAGGGGCGGGGCGTGATTGAGACCCGGCATGGCAAGGGCTCTTTCGTAGCCCGAATTGTGCCCGGCGGTGAAGAGGACGGCGAGGACAGCCCGCTGCTGCAGATGTTTACCGGCCACCCGCGAACCCTGTATGACCTGCTGGAAGTAAGAGAACAGCTGGAGGGCCAGGCCGCCTATCTGGCGGCACAACGTGCCACTGCATTGGACCTTCATCGCATCACCAAGGCCTACTCCGCACTCGAACAGACCGACCCACTCACCAACGCCCGGCCGGATCACAGTTTCCATCAGGCCATCGTGGAAGCGTCCCACAATCCGGTCCTGGTGCATGTTCTGAATGGCTTGAAGAACCTCATGCTGTTGACGGTGGAAGCCTCCGTGGCCAACCTGAATCCGCGTGAGGAAATGCGCAACAAGATCTCCCGGCAACACAAGCGAATCTACCAGGCGGTGATGGCAGGAAAGCCTGAGGCGGCAAAACGCATCGCCATGGCCCATGTGCGTTTTGTCAGTGACGCCATGCGTACGATCGAGCAACAGGGAACGGCCATTATCCGGGTCTCCCTGCACGCATCGGCAACATCGGAAAAGCCACCACAACGGGCATAAACGGCAAAAAGCTTGCATCAAACGTTCAATAATCCACAATTAACACGCGGTATGTGTAATGAAAAACAGAAAAACCCCGCTTTAGGGGGATTGATTTCCGCATCCACAGCCCGTAAAACTTGCGCCTTTGTTATATAGCCTCGGGAGCCACCTATGGCGGATTCAGCGCCTCTGATCTGCAAGGACATCCACAAGACCTTTGATCAACTGGAAGTCCTCAAGGGCATTTCACTGGAAACAAAGAAGGGGGATGTCGTTTCCCTGATCGGCAGCTCCGGCTCCGGTAAGAGTACGTTTCTGCGCTGTATCAACATGCTCGAGACACCCACCTCCGGCGACATTATCGTGCACGGCGACCCGATTCGGTTCACCACCAACCGCAAGGGCGAGCGGATTCCGGCGGACAACAGGCAAGTTGAACTGATTCGCGCCCGGCTTTCCATGGTCTTCCAGAGCTTCAACCTCTGGTCTCACATGACCGTGCTGGAAAACATCATTGAAGCCCCTATTCACGTGCTCAAAGTGCCCAGAAAAGAAGCCATCGAAAGGGCCGAAGCCTATCTTGAAAAGGTCGGCATCTACGAGCGCAAGGACTACTACCCGGCCCAGATGTCAGGCGGGCAGCAACAGCGGGCCGCCATTGCCCGTGCCCTGGCCATGGAGCCGGAAGTGATGCTGTTTGACGAACCCACGTCCGCGCTCGACCCAGAGCTCGTTGGTGAGGTTTTGAAAGTCATGCAGAACCTCGCGGAAGAAGGCAGAACCATGATCGTGGTAACCCACGAAATGTCGTTTGCGCGGGATGTGTCATCCCAGGTCCTGTTTTTGCATCAGGGCGTGATCGAGGAGCAAGGTACACCGGACAAAGTCTTCGACAATCCGGATTCAGAAAGAATGAAGCAGTTTCTGGCTCCAAAGTTCTGACGTGCAGTGCTATCTTGAAACCATGTTTCCTTGTCGGGGCAGATCCGCCCCGGAAGTAAATGCCAAAACCAGCAAAATAAGGCAGACCACTGCCGATAATAAAGCCCACAAGGCTGACTACTGGAGAAGTGACTCATGAGAAAACTGATTGTTGCAGCAAGCGTCGCCCTGGCCATGATGGCCGGTGTCGCCCACGCCCAGGAACGTAACCTTCGCATCGCCTTCGACGTGCCCTATGAGCCGTTTGAATACAAGGATGAAAACGGCGAGCTGACCGGTTTTGAAGTGGAACTGGCCGAAGCCATGTGTGAAGAGATGAACGCCAACTGCGAATTCGTCATCCAGGCATGGGACGGTATGATTCCGGGCCTGCTGGCGCGCAAGTTCGACCTGATCATGTCCTCCATGTCCATTACGCCCGAGCGTGCTGAGCGTGTGCTGTTCTCCGAGCCGTACTACAACACTCCGGGTGGCTGGTTCGGCCCCGAGAGCTTCAACACCGACGTCACTGACATGGCCGCCATGGAAGGAATGACCGTTGGCGTACAGCGCGGCACCACCATGGACACCTTTGTGACCGAAGAAATGGGTGGCGTTGTGACCATCAAGCGCTACACCACCGCTGACGACATGGTCCTTGACCTGGAAGGCCAGCGCCTGGACGTGGTCTTTGTGGACTACCCGGTTGGCGAGCAGACCGTCCTGAGCAAGGATGGCTTCAAGGAAGTTGGCGAGCCGGTCAAACTCGGCCAGGGCGTGGGCGTTGCCATGCGCAAGCGTGACGAGGAGCTGGCGCAGGAAGTCAACGAGGCACTTGCCACCCTGAAGGAAGATGGTACCTACAACACCATCATGGACAAGTACTTCGCTTACGACATCAAGATGTAAAAATGGCCGGGGGGCAGCGTTTGTTGCTGCCCCCGCTTACCGGATGTACCCATGATTGACTTGAAAGGCTACGGCCCGGCCCTGCTGGAAGGGGCTGTGGTCACCATTGAACTGGCCTTCTTTTCCCTTGCTCTCGCGCTGGTTCTGGGGCTGATTGGCGCTTCCGCCAAACTGTCCAAAAGCCGGGTAGCTATTGGGATTGCGACCACGTATACCACCCTGATCCGTGGCGTACCGGATCTGGTCATGATGCTGCTGTTTTATTATGGCGGCCAGGTCGCGGTTAATAACCTGTCGGATTACCTCTACGACGCCTACGACATAGACTTCTTCTTCCAGTTTGACCCTTTTATCTCCGGCGTCATCACCATTGGCCTGATCTTCGGTGCCTACATGGCGGAGACGTTCCGTGGTGCCTTTCTCGCCGTGGAGAGCGGACAGATTGAGGCGGCCCGTGCCTACGGTTTCAGCCGCTGGCGCACGTTTCACCGAATCATATTGCCGCAGATGCTGCGCCATGCCCTTCCTGGCATCGGCAATAACTGGCAAGTACTGCTCAAAACCACCGCACTGGTCTCCATCATCGGTCTGACCGATATGGTGCGGGTCGCCGAAGAAGCCGCCAAGGCCGAGCGCATGCCGTTCCATTTCTTTATTCCGGTGGCGTTTGTTTACCTCAGCCTGACAGCCGGTTCCGAGCTGTTTATCAAGTGGCTCAACAAGCGCGCCAATATTGGCGTGGTACAGGGGAGCTGAACCATGCCTGAATTTCTTGCTGAACTGCTTAACCAAAACGATATCTTCACCGCCCCCACCATCATGGAATACTGGGGCGGGCTGGTCACCACTGTTCAACTGGTATTTCTGTCGCTGATCCTGGGCCTGCTGGTTGCGGTTCCCCTGGCGATCATGCGCACCTCGAAGAACCCACTGATCAACGGCCCGGTCTGGTTCTATACCTATATTTTCCGGGGCACACCGTTGTTGATCCAGCTGTACATCATTTACTACGGCCTTGCCCAGATAGAGGGTATCCAGCAAACCTTCTGGTGGGACATCTTCCGTGAAGCTTTCTACCCGGCCCTGCTGGCGTTCACACTGAATACCGCCGCCTACACCACGGAGATTATCCGGGGTGCCATTGTAGCCACACCCAGTGGGGAGATTGAGGCGGCAAAGGCCTATGGCATGAGCTGGGCACTGCGGATGCGCCGGATTATCCTGCCGAGCGCGGCGAGGCGGGGTGTGCAGGCATACTCCAACGAAGTCATTTTCATGCTTCACGCCAGTGCCATTGCCAGCGTGGTGACCCTGGTGGACCTGACCGGGGCGGCGCGGAACATTTATTCCCGATTCTACGCCCCCTTTGATGCGTTTATCTTTGTGGCGCTGCTCTACATGGTTTTGACGTTTATGTTGGTGTTTGCTTTCCGCAAGCTGGAAAACTATCTGTTGCAACATCAACGGCCGGTGAGTGGCTGACAAATCCACAGTGCAGGGACGTCCGGAGCGCAGCTGAAATGATTTTTGGTCCTGGCCTTGATTGGCTTTCTCACACGCTCACGCGAACAGAGCACGCAACATCGGAAAAGATTGTTGTTCTGGACGACGGCACGGGGTTGCAGTTGCAGGACTCCGGGCTCCTCTATCTGGAACCCCCTACTGGGCGCCCCAACCCCAACAATGAGTCGCTGATTGTTTCCGCTGGCATCCATGGGAATGAAACCGCGCCCATTGAGGTTCTGAACCATCTGTTGAATGAGCTGATCGACGGTCAATGGCAACTGGCCTGCCCGGCGCTGTTGATACTTGGCAACCCAATGGCGATGGATGCTGGCCAGCGCTTTATTGACGTGAACCTCAACCGCCTGTTCGGTGGCGCCCACCGTAAACCGGAATACCGGAACTTTCCCGAGGCGGAGCGGGCCCGGTTGCTGGAGGACGCCTGCAGGGCCTTCGCCACCAAACACTCTGCCAATGTGTGCCACTACGACCTGCACACCGCCATTCGCCCGTCATTGCGGGAGAAGTTCGCCCTCTATCCGTTTGTGGAGGGACGGGATATTCCGGATGGGCAGATTGATTTCCTGCTGGAGGCGGAGGTGGAAACCCTGCTATTGCAGCATCGTGAAGGCACCACCTTCGCCTCGTTTTCCTCGTCCGAACTGGGAGCAGAAAGCTTCACTGTGGAACTTGGCAAGGTACGGCCTTTCGGGCAGAACGATCTCGGCCGCTTCACGGGTATTGCCAATGCCTTGCGACGACGACTGAAAGGCGAGGAACCGCCGAAAAGGGACAAGGGGGCAGCACCGATAACAGTGTTTGAAGTGGTGCATGAAATTCTGAACACCGGCGACAGCTTCCAGTTCCACGTGCCAGACGACGTCGCCAACTTCACCATGTACGACCCGGGCACGGTCATCTGGGAAGACAGTAACACCCGCTACACGGTAGGCGACACACCCGAAGGCATTGTGTTCCCGAACCGCGACGTACCCGTTGGCCAGCGGGTAGGCCTGATGATCAGACCCACCCGCTAGCGTCAGGCCGGAGCGTTCTCTGGCTCTGCCACCTTGCAGCTGATCACGTGGGTACAGACCGACGGTACCACCAGCAACGTCAGTACCGTAGAGGCCAGCAGGCCCGAGATAATGGCCCAGGCCATTGGCGGCCACAGGGTGGAGCTGGAGAACGCCAACGGCAACAAACCCGCAACGGTGGTCGCAGTGGTCAGCAGGATGGGCCGTGTGCGCTGCTCCACCGCCTTACGAACCGCATCCCGAATGTCATCCCCCTTCTCCAACTGTCGATCCATCACATCCAGCAGTACGATCGCATTGTTCACCACTATTCCCACCAGGGCGATGACGCCCAGCAGCGACTGGAAACCAAACGGCGAGCCGGAGAACACCAACCCCGGGAAGATACCCACGGTGGCCAGTGGCACGGTCAGCAGGATAATGCCGACACGCCGGAAGGAATTGAACTGAATAAGCAGGAAGAACAGCAGCAACAGCACACCAATAGGCGCCGTGGTCAGCAAGGCGTTGTTGGCATCGCCGGAACCCTCGGCGTCACCGCCCATGTCCAGCCGGGTACCCGGGGGCAAGGGATTTTCTGCAAGCCTTGTTTCCAACCCTTCCAGGACCTGACTGAAGCTGTAACCTGCCATCAGGTTCGACCAGACGGTGTTCATTCGGGTGCCATTGCGTTGGAACAGGGCCGCCGATTGCCAGGACGTTTCCACCGAGGCAATAGCGGAGAGAGGCACAGCGTCACCCCGATCGTTGTAGATATTCACCGACAACAAGCGTGGCAATGACAGGCTGGTGCCCTCCCGGGAGCGCAACACCAGGGGAATCGGGTCCTCCTCCTGGCGATACTGTTCAGCCACCACACCAAAGCTCTGACCATAGAGGCTCTGGGCCACATCGGCACGGTTCAGGCCGTAGCGGGCCGCGCTGGCATCGTCCACATTGATGGCAATGCTCGGCACGCCGATGTCCAGGTTGTGACGCACATCTACTGTGCCCTTAACACTGCGTAGCGCCGAGAACACCTGATCCACGGCACGCGCGCGGGTGTCGTCGCTGGCATGATAAACCCGCACTTCCACCGGCGCTGCCCGTGGCGGCCCCTGCCCCAGTATTCCCGCCGTTAGCTGCAACTCCGGCATTTCGTGCCCGGCGTAGTCGCGAATCCACTGTACCAGGCCGGTGGTGTCTTCCAGGGTGGGCGTTGATACCACGATTCGCCCGCGGTTCGGCGCCTGGGGCTCGCGCTGCAGATTGTAATAGAAACTGGGGCCGGTAGAACCAACAAACCGATGCACCTCCAGGGCCTCCGGTCGGGTGCGGATCGCACGCTCAAGATCGGCCGCCACACTGGACGTGCGCTCCTGGTCCGTGCCTTCGGGCATGTAAAGCTCAACCACCACCTGGGGACGATCCGCGTTGGGGAAAAACTGCTGTTTCATGAATGGCGTGAGTGACAGGCTGAACACCACCAGCGCCGTACCCGCAAGGATCAAAGTGCCCGGACGCCTCGCCACCAGGGCGCCGAGAAAACGGGAAAGCCCAACCAGCTTGTCTTCGCGCGTGTCTGCCTTGCGGGGTTTCAGGAAGCGGGCCGCCAGCAGTGGTACGGCGGACACAGCCAGCAGGTAACTGACGGAGAGGGTGAGCATGATCATCACCGGCACACCACGGGTGAAATCCGCCGTCCCACCCTTGGACAGCAACAACGGCATGAACGCCGCAATGGTAGTACCCGTGGAGGCTCCCAACGGCCCCGCCAGCTCTTTCACAGATTGCTTCAGGGCGTCCAACCGTCGCATGCCGTCATCCAGGTATCCCTGAATGCTCTCGACAATCACAATGGCATTGTCGATCAGGATACCGAGGGAAATCACCATGCCGATGACAGCAATCTGGTGCAGTACACCACCCCCCAAGTCATAAAGGCCGATACTGATCAACGCCACCATCGGCAGGATCGACGCCACCAGCAGCCCCATGCGGATGCCCATACCGGTGAACACCACGGCCACAATGATGATAACGGACATCACCAGGCTCCAGGCCAGGTTGTCGAGCCGCTCTTCCACCTTATCGGGCTGGAAGAACATCTCGCGGATTTCATAGGGAGCGAACTCGTCACGGATCGTCGATAGCCGTTCCCGCACACGTTCGCCAAACCGAATGGCGTCGGTACTGCCCTCCTCCATGATCATGGAAACCAGCACTACCCGTTCACCGTCGTACCAGGCTTCCGGTTGCCGGGGCTCCGCTGGGCCACGCCAGACTTCAGCAGCCGCGGCGAGGGGCACCTGGGAGCCGTCCGGCAGTTCAATGGGCGTCGCGCGAATGGCATCCACACTGGTGAATTCGCTGTTTGGCAACACCGACAGACGACGACCGTCGGCGATAACAAAACCGCCCGGCGTGGTCTGGTTGCGGCGCGCCAACGTGTCCAGCACGCGTGCGGGGGAAATGCCCAGCCGGTACATGGCTGCGTCGTCCAGCGCCAGGGTGATCTGTTCGTCCGCGTCACCCTCCAGTTCAATACGGGACACGCCGGAAATGTCCGCCAGATTCTGTTTCAGGCGCTCCGCCACGTCGCTCAGTTCGGTAACCGAACCAGAACCGCTGACCGCAAGAATAATGGCAGGAATATCAATCAGGCGGTCGTCCAGAACCATCTGGCCAACGTCATCCGGGAAATCCAGGCGCGCCCGGTCCATGGCCTGGCGGACACGGTCCCAGGCGGAATCGGTATCGTAGATGGTGTCGTTCAGGCGCACGTTGAAAATCGCCACACCGGTGCGGGCAGTGGCCTGGGTGTAATCAACCTCCTCCACCTGGCGCAACTCGTCCGACAATGGCTGCAGCACCAGCCGCTCAACGGCTTCGGCGCTGGCGCCTGGGTAGTTGATGCTAATCAGACCGGCGCGATAGGGAAATGAAGGGTCTTCCTGGCGCGGCATGGTGCTGTAGGCCGCAATCCCCAGGAGGCACAGCATGGTCACCACCATGCCCAGCAAGCGTTGAAAGTTCAGCAGGCGCAGTGACATCAGCGCACCTCCACGGCATCACCGTCAGAAATACGGGTCATGCCGGCAAAGACCACCTGATCACCAGCGCTAAGATTGGTGGCATCCACCACCACACGCTCACCGATGATCCGCTGCACCGTCACCGGCACACGGCGGGCAACGCCATCGGAAATGCGGAACACGCTGGCGCCTCCGTTGGATTTCATCACCGACAACAACGGCACCGTCGTGGCCACGGTTTCACGGGGTGTAATACCCACTTCCACCGGCTCCCCGGGTTCGAGGGTATCTGCCGGCAGGCTGACCAATACCGGATGGAGCTCGCCGCGAACACCTCCGGGCTGGGCAATTTCCACAATGGAGCCGGTGACTGGCGCACGGTTACGATCCTGCACCGACCAGACCGGCAGCAATTGCGACAGCGACACATGGTTGAGCATGTACGCCGGTACCCGCACTTCCACTTCGCGCCCCTCCGGGGACGACAGGCGCATCACCGGCTGGCCGGAGGCCACAAACTCATCCCGTTCCACCAGCAAGGCTTCAACCCGGCCGTCGAACGGCGCCCTCAGTTCACTCTCTCGCAGTAACCGTGTGGCCTCGGCAAGAGATGCTTCGGCCGTTGCCATACTGGCTTTCAGGCTGTCCCGCCGGGAAGCCAGTTGTTCAAGCCCCTGCTCCGAAACGACCCCGCGCTCGTGCAGTTGGCGGGAGCGTTCCCATTCCCGTTTGGCCTGATCATATTGGGTTCTGAGTTCGTCCAGCCGGGCGGCTGCGGAATCCCGCGCCGGTTCCAGTGCGGGGTTATATACCCGCGCCAGCAGGTCACCGGTCTTGACGGTCTGCCCCAGTTCAACCGCGCGCTCTCGAAGGGTGCCACTCACCTGGAACGTCAGCGTTGCCCGCTGGGCCGCCCGGACGATACCGGAAAAGCGCAGCGAAACGCCCTCCGTCTGGCCGCCCGTCACCTCGGCAGCACGCACTGTTACCGGGGCAGCACCCTGTTCAGGCGCCGGTTCACTGGATTTACAGGCGCTGACAAGGAGGCTTGCAGCGGCCAGGAGGGAAACGATGGCGGAGCGCCGGGCGATGTTCATTGAGAAGTCCTCTCTTCCATGGTCACGGTGTTTTTCATCATCCATCCGATGGACAAAAGTTCATTATCCGACATAATGTCATTCTTTGACAATTTGTCAATAATCGGATTTTATCTCTAACCATGTATCATGAGAGCGCAGTCTCAATTATCCGGAATCCCCTATGAGTGAGCCGTTAAAAACCCGTAGAGAGAAAGAGAAGCAAGCCAGATACGATGCCATCCTGGATGCTGCGGAGCTGGTGTTTTCGGAGAAGGGTTACGAACGCACATCGATGGACGACATTGCGCGCACGGCGGCGCTTAGTCGCGCATTGTTGTACGTCTATTTCAAGGATAAGGCGGCGATCCAGCGCGGCATCATGCTGCGTGCCGGCCACAGCCTCTGCCGTCGCTTCGAGGAGGCCCGCCAGACAGCTGATACCGGGCTGGCTCAGATCTCCGCCATGGGGGTGGCCTATTACAACTTTTATCGCGAGCAGCCGGATTACTTCTCTGCACTGACAACCGCCTCCACGGCGATGGCAGAGGCCGATGATGAGTTGGCAGGCGAGATGTTTGGCTGCAAGGCGGAAACCATGGAGCTGATGGTCGGTGCGATACACCTGGGACTGGAAGACGGCACCATGAACCGGGACCGCATCCATGATCCTGTCGAGACTGCGCTTTATCTGCGCGGTGCCCTCCACGGCGTCATCATGCTATGCCAGAGCGAAATGACTGAGAGTGGCCTGGAGAACAACTTTTCCGCGGAATCACTGATCCGTCATACTATGGAGATGCTGACGTCCTCTATCTCGTCCTGAGAAAAGAGGACGATAACCGGATTAGAGCTGAAAATCGTAGATAGACCCAAGCCCAAGAATCCCGGTCAACTCATCCAGAGCCTTACGGACTTCGTCAAGCAGCATCGGGTCGCCCAGATCCTCCTGCGACAACTCCTCCCGGTAATGCGCCTCGACCCAGGTAGTCAGGCGTTCATACAGGGAGTCGGTTAGCAATACGCCGTGGTGCATGGCCTTGAGTTCGTCGTCGTTCAGTACCACCCGCAAACGCAAACATGCCGGGCCGCCACCGTTGCGCATGGACTGTTTGACGTCGAAAACCTCCACCGACGTAATCGGCCCCGAGTCGTTCACCAACTCGTCCAGATAGCGGCTGACCGACGCAATTTCACGGCATTCACCCGGCACCGCCAGCATCATGCCATCGGGCGTATTCAGCAACTGACTGTTGAACAGGTAGGAGGCCACAGCGTCCTCCAGCGGCACCTGCTCACTGGTGACACGCACGGCTTCCAGTTCTGCACCTGTCAGGCGCGAGCGGATATCAGCCAGCACGGTTTCTTCATCCAGAAACGCCAGCTCATGGTAGAACAGAGCGTTGCCATTACCGACGGCGATAACGTCGTTATGAAACACTCCGGCATCAATTGCCGCCGGGTTCTGCTGGGCAAACACCACATGACTGTCTTTCAGGCCATGCAGGCGGGCGATAGCCTGGGAGGCTTCCAGGGTTTGCCGTGCGGGATACAGCTTCGGGGCCGGAGCCTGTTCGTTGAAGGCGATCTGGCCGTATACGAACAGTTCAACGCCCGGCTCACCATACCCGCCGCACAGACGGGTGTGGTTGGCGGCGCCTTCATCACCAAACTGGCTGACCGACGGCAGCGCCGGATGGTGGGCAAACCAGGCGTCGTCCGCGAAGATGGATTTCAGTGCCCGGCCGGTGACCACATGCTCAATAGAGCGATGGAACTTGGCGCTCAGGTTTGCCGGCGTAAAATGCACGCGGTGATCGGAGGTATCCGCACTCGGCGACACCGTAGCGGCGTTGGCCGTCCACATGGTAGACGCCGACGAGGCAGCAGCCAGGATGGACGGGCTCTGTTTGGCGGCCGCGCTGAGAACGTCGCGGTCCGAACCGGTAAACCCCAATGCCCGCAAGGTCGGAATATGCGGGCGTTCATGGGGTGGCAGAACACCCTGGACAAAACCGCGATCCGCCAGACGCTTCATTTTCGCCAGCCCCTGCAGGGCGGCCTCCTTCGGATTGGACATCGAGCGAACGTTGGACTTGGACGCCACATTGCCCCATGACAGCCCGGCATAGTTATGGGTAGGCCCTACCAGGCCATCGAAATTGGCTTCTACTGCGTGCTTGGCCATGACTCGTCTTCCGTCAGTCGAAATTTAACCCGGGTGCCAGGCTGTCCGGCACTTCGCTCTTCTTCGCCTCCAGCGAGGCCATCGGCCAGGCACAGTAATCGGCAGCGTAGTAGGCACTGGGGCGATGGTTGCCACTGGCCCCGACACCACCGAACGGCGCGGCACTGCTGGCGCCCGTCAACGGCCGGTTCCAGTTGACGATGCCCGCGCGCACTTCGTCCGTCAGTCGCTCGTAGAGTTTGTGGTCATCGGTCAGGATGCCCGCCGAGAGTCCATAGCGGGTGTTGTTCGCAAGCTCCAGGGCCTCATCAAAGCTCTTGTAGCGGTATACCGTCAGCAACGGGCCGAAGAATTCCTCATCCACCAGGTCCAGGCCGGTTGCGTCCACAATGCCCGGTGACAACAGGCCGGTGCCTTCCCGCAGACTCTGCATCTCCAGTAGCAGTTGCCCACCCTTCGTCACCAGGCTGTTCTGGGCCGCCAACAGCTTGTCGGCCGCTTCTTTTGAAATTACCGACCCCATGAACGGTTGCGGCTCCGCATCGAAATCGCCCACGGTGATGCGGCTGACCACTTCAACAAAGCGCTCCAGGAACTGGTCGCCCTTGGTACCCTTTGGTACCAGTAAACGACGTGCGCAGGTGCAACGCTGACCCGCCGACAGGAAGGCGGACTGGAGGGCGTGATGCACCGCGCCATCCAGGTCATGCACGTTCTGGACGATCAGCGGGTTGTTGCCGCCCATCTCCAGCGCCAGGATCTTCTCGGGCTGACCACCAAACTGCTTGTGCAGCAGGTGCCCTACCGTGGAACTGCCGGTGAAGAACAACCCATCAACGCCCGGATGTGACGACAGGGATTTACCGGTCGGCATTGCCCCCTGCGCAAGGTTGATGACGCCGGGAGGAAGGCCGGCCTTTTCCCAAAGTTTCACGGTCAGCTCGGCGACACCGGGGGTCAGTTCACTGGGTTTGAACACCACGGTGTTGCCCGCCAGCAACGCCGGCACGATATGCCCGTTGGGCAGATGCCCGGGAAAATTATAGGGGCCGAACACCGCCACCACGCCATGGGGGCGATGCCGTAATACAGCATGGCCGCCAGCAACGTCGGATTCGGAGTGGCCGGTGCGGTCGTGATAGGCGGCAACGGAGATTCCGATCTTGCCTATCATCGCTGCCACTTCGGTGCGGGACTCCCACAGGGGCTTTCCGGTTTCCGAGCCGATCTGGTGCGCCAGCTCTTCCTTGTGTTCCTCCAGCAGCGTGCCAAATTTTTCCACCAGGGCCTGGCGCTCACTGAACGGGCGCTTGCGCCAGTGGACAAACGCTGAACGGGCTTCACGCACGGCGGCGTCCACGTCTTCGATGCTGGCGCTGACGCCATCCCAGACCGTCTCTCCAGTGACCGGCTGGAGGGATTCGAAAAAGTCGCCATGGCCTTCCAGCCAGAGTCCATCAATAAAGAGTTGACCTGTCAGGTTTGCCATTGTCATTACCTCCTTCCGGTATCTTTCAAAGGGGCCAGCCGCACGAGGTCTCCGGATTCTACTTCCAGCGCCTCGGCCACATCGGCCGGAATACTGACAGTATCGAGTCCTATGCACTCGGCCGGTATGGTGGTTACCCGAAAGTCCCGGAACGAGCGGTTGGATATCATTACCTGTTGCTCCGCCGGGACATCCGTCACCAGCGGCTTCTTACGGATCATAACGTGGCGGTTTATACCTTCGCGCACGGTACGAATACTGTGAATAAAAGCCTCAACCGCCGGGCCACCATCAAAGATGTCCACCATGCCGTTGAAGTTGAAGCCTTCCGCCTGCAGCATTTTCAATGCCGGCGCGGTGTTTTCATGGACACGGCCAATGACCGCCCGCGCGGCGTCCGGCAGCATGGGCAGGTAAATGGGGTATTTGGGCATCAGTTCGGCAATGAACGATTTGTTGCCAAGGCCCGACAGCATGTCCGCCTCGCTGAATTCCATGTCAAAGAATTTGCTGCCAAGGGCATCCCACAGAGGGCTCTGACCATTGCTGTCGGACACACCCCGCATCTCGGCGAAGACCTTCTCGGAGAAATGCGAGCGGAAGTCGTCCAGAAACATGAAGCGGCAGCGCGACAACAGCAAGCCGGTGCCACCGCCCCGATGGGAACTCGAAAGCAGCAGCGAGCAGACCTCGGTGGTACCGGTCATGTCGTTGGACAGATGCAGCGTGGGCGTACGCACATGCACACCCAGCTCGCGGGAGGCATTGACCGTCACGCTCAGCCGGTAGTTGTAGAACACCTCATCCAGGCCCACGCGTGCCTGAATGCCACTGATGCCCACACACCGCTTGAGCTCCGTATCCTCCAGCGCGAACAGATACAGTCCGGCCTCTGGCGCGCAGCGCTGGTTGAAGGTCTCCCGGGCATGGTCGATTTTCCGTGCCAGCAGAGCCCTATCCGCGGGCAGCGTTGTTAATCCCTTTCCAGCGCCCTGTGCCATGGCATACAGGGCATCCAGATCATTCTCCTGCAAGGGTCGGATTACCAGCATTCCGGCCTCCTGTCTGTGGTTGCCCTGTTCATAGTGGCGTCACCCTTACCGTGTCACCGGCGCTCCGGCCCAGACTCTCCCAGGTTTTCGGCGGCACTTTCACTTCGTCCTTGAGGCTCTCGGTGATGGGCGTCAGCGTGCTGCGGAAATCGCTGCCCTCACCACCGGATATCAGGCAGGTTTCGCCGTCGTCGGTATGCGCGGCGTGCAGGACTTTCGGATGGCTGGTAACAACGGACTTGAGCGCATCGGTGCGGGCTTCGAGTACCGGCCCGGCATCGAAAATATCGAGATAGCAACCAGCCCGGAACCCTTCACGCTGGAGCAGTTCGTAGGTCGCACGGGTTTGTGAGTGGGGTTGCCCAAGCGCCTCCCGGGCAGCGTCACTCAACAGCGTGACGTAGATCGGGTTGGGTGGCATCAGCTCCGCAATGAACGTCTTGCTCAACAACCCGGAGTATTGGTCCGCGGTTTCAAAATCCATATTGAAGAAGTGCCGCCCCAGGCTGTCCCAGAACGGCACCTCGCCGTCTTCCGTCTGCACACCCTGGATCTCGACAACCGCGTGATCCGTGAACAACGTGCGATGGCTGGAGATAAACAGCATCCTGGCGCGGGACAGCAATTCGAACGCATCGGTGCCACGCAACTCGGATCTGATGGCGAAGGAGCACAGCAGCGTGTGGTCCGTCAGGGCATGGGACGGGTATAGAACCTCCACGCGACGGGAGACGCCCAGCTCATGGGACGCGTGGATAAGCGCATCTTGCCGGTAATTGTAGAACGGCTGCCCATTGCCGGCTCGCGCATCAATGCCGGATACGCCCTGGACCTTGCCGGTACCGGTATCCTCCAGGACAAACAAAAACCGCTTCGGTTCGTCGGGCTTGTTCGTGCCGGCGAAGGAGCGGGTGGATTGTTCAATCTTGGCGGACAGCGCGTCCTGTTTTTTGGGCAGGGTGGATGACATCCGGGGGCCCTGCCCCCCCGCGATGTCGAGTATGTCGTTCAGGTCACCCGGCTGAGCCGGACGTACCAACCACATAGGCGGCTCCCGTATTCATGCTTGTGGTTAATATCGTGGGTTAACGTCTGCTACTTACCACAAACCTTTTTCACACCAGCCTCAAACCGGGCCAGCGCTTCATCAATATCAGGCTCTGGAATGATCAGTGACGGCGCAAGCCGCACGACATTCGGGCCGGCAATCAACACCATCACGCCCTCGTTCAGGCCGGCATTGAGAAATTCCTTCGCCTTGCCTTTCCACTCTTCCGTCAGTACACAGCCGAGCAGCAAGCCAGAGCCACGAACCTCACTGAAGATGCCATAGCGCTCACCAATGTCCATCATCCGCTTCCGCAGGCGCTCCGAACGCGCCCCGACGCCCTTGAGGATGTCTGGCTGGCTCACCGTATCAATCACCCGTTGGGCAACAGCACAGGCCAGGGCGTTCCCGCCATAAGTGCTGCCATGGGTACCGATACCCAGGCTTTTCGCCACCTTTTCTGTGGTCAGCATCGCCGCCACCGGGAAGCCACCACCAAGCCCCTTGGCCGTGGACAGGATGTCCGGCGTTACACCATACATCTGGTAGGCATAGAGGTGTCCGGTGCGGCCAACGCCGGACTGGACTTCGTCGAACACCAACAAGGCATCGTTTTCGTCACAGAGTTGGCGCAGGCCCTTAAGAAATTCCGGATCGCCGGGCATGACGCCACCTTCACCCTGAATAGGCTCTACTACCACTGCACAGGTCTTGTCCTTGGAGATCAATTTCCGGACCGACTCCAGATCGTTGAAATCGGCGTGATGAATGCCGCCTGGCGCAGGCTCAAAACCTTCAAGGTACTTGGGCTGGCCACCGACGCTGACCGTAAACAGGGTGCGGCCGTGGAACGAGCTCTTGAAGGAGATGATTTCATTCTTTTCCGGGCCGAAATGTTCCCAGGCGTAACGCCGGGCCAGCTTGAACGCGGCCTCGTTGGCCTCGCCACCGGAATTGGCAAAGAACACACGTTCGGCAAAGGTCAGATCACACAGGGTCTTGGCCAACCGCAGGGCAGGCTCGTTTGTCATGACATTAGACAGGTGCCAGATTTTTTCGGCCTGCTCCATCAAAGCACCAACAAGGCCGGGATGATTATGCCCGAGGCAGGTCACCGCAATGCCGCCCGCCAAGTCGATGTATTCCTTACCCTCCTGATCCCATACGTGGGAGCCTTCACCCTTGACGGGAATCACAGACCCAGGTGCATAGTTGGGGACCATTACCTCATCGAACAACTCACGGCTGACAGGTTCTCTGTTCATCGGTGTCTCTCAAACAAAACATGAAAAGGTACATTTAATCATACGCCACTCAGGGCATGAGCACATCCGTTGCACTCACCATTCCTTCCCGGCCGGTTTACTGCATACAAGACTCACTGTCACTTGGTGGAACACTGGGACGCAAGTGCTATCGTCGCTAAACAATCGGGCTACGCTAAACAGACGCCGGCTTTCATTCAAGACTACAAATGACGACATCAATGCTGAAAAGCGTATTCAGTTTCGTTTCAGCAACTTCGCCTAACATACCATTAGGTGTGAAACGCAAGAGCTTGCATATGATCCAATGAACGAACTGTTAACCTAATGATTTGAGCTCTCCGTTTTTCAGTTAAGCCAGCAAAGACAGGAGCAAAGCATGAGCTTGAAAAATCAGGGTATGGGACTGTCCAGAAGGCGACTTATCCAAAGCGCGGCTGCAATGGGTTTTCTTGCCGGCTACGACAGCCTTTTGCCTGCGTTTGCAAGAGGCAAACTCGATAACTCTAACGCTCACCACACCGTGCGTAATGGCGCTGACATCTACGACCTGACCGTCGCGAGAACACCTCTCAAGATAGGGGGCAGAGTCTCGGAACAGCCCATCACCATCAACGGCACTCTGCCGGCGCCTCTCGTTCGCCTCAAACAGGGGGGCGAGGCAATCTTGCGTGTCACCAATACGCTATCGGAGGCAACATCCATTCACTGGCACGGCCTGATTCTGCCGTACCAGATGGACGGCGTTCCTGGCGTCAGCTTTCCCGGCATCATGCCCGGCGAAACGTTTGAGTACCGTTTTCCGGTCGAACAGCACGGCACCTACTGGTACCACAGCCACTCTGGCCTTCAGGAACAGCTGGGCCATTATGGGCCGATTATCATTGATCCTGCCGAGCCGGAATCGGTGGCCTATGATCGCGAATACGTTGTGGTCCTCTCCGACTGGACCTTTGATTCTCCCGACGACGTATTCCGCAATCTGAAAGTGGCAGAGGGTTACTACAACTATAACCAGCGCACCGTTGGCGACTTCTTCAAGGATGTTGAAACCATGGGCTGGGATGCCGCGTGGAGCAAAGCCGGCATGTGGGGCAGAATGCGAATGAGCCCCCGGGATATCCTGGATGTAACCGGTTCTGAATATACCTACCTGATGAACGGGTCGCCTTCCGCCAGCAACTGGACCGGGCTGTTCCGTCCCGGCGAGAAAATTCGCCTGAGATTCATCAACGCCTCGGCGATGACATTCTTTGATGTCCGTATCCCGGGACTCCCGATGACGGTTATTTCCGCTGACGGCCAGCCAGTACAGCCCGTTGAAACGGATGAATTCCGTATTGGCGTGGCGGAAACCTACGACGTGATCGTACAACCAACCGACACGGCCCATACCGTGTTTGCCCAGTCACAGGATCGGTCGGGGTATGTGCGCGGAACGTTGGCCACCCGCAAGGGAATAGAGGCGCCAGTGCCGCCCATGTATCCGCGAACCGAGCGCGGTATGGCCGCCATGGGCATGGGCGCGATGAGCATGGGCGCCATGGGCAAGGACGGCGATATGAACATGGAGAGCGGCATGGACATGGGTGGCAAGATGGAAATGATGTCAGGCAGCAACGACAAAGCCCATGGCCAAATGATGATGAATGGCGCCGACTCGGGAATGAACAAGATGAGCTCGGACAAAGCAACGATGAATGAGGTCCCGACGGCGGGTCGGCCGATATCCCATGGCCCTGATAATCACGGTCCCGGGGCGGCCATGGTGGCTTCCAGCCCGCAATCGCGTCTGGATGACCCTGGTGTAGGCTTTGAAACAGCCAACCATCGGGTGCTGACCTATTCCCAGTTGCAGAGCATTGAGGGCTGGCCCGACAAGCGCCCGGCCGAACGCGAGGTGGAACTGCACCTTACCGGCAATATGGAACGTTACATGTGGTCGTTCGACGGCAAAAAGTTCTCTGAAGTCGATGGCCCGGTCAAGTTCTACCATGGCGAGCGCCTGCGATTGATCCTCGTCAACGACTCGATGATGGATCACCCCATTCACCTGCATGGCATGTGGATGGAACTGGAAACCGGTGCAGGTGAATATCGTCCACGCAAACACACGATTTCCGTCAAACCCGGCGAGCGTGTATCCGCGCTGATCACAGCGGATGCACCGGGTGACTGGGCTTTCCATTGCCACCTTCTGTACCACATGGACGCAGGCATGTTTCGTGTCGTGTCGGTCGTTTAACGGGATAGGGGATGAACATTATGATGAATCGCATCAAGTGGGTTGTGGGTGCCTCAGCCTTAACGCTTGCCTCGGGAGCCGGCGCCGCTGGTACTGGCGTTCAGGCCGAACCGGACTGGACACTGCCAATACATGACAACCAGGTGTTTGGCCAGGTTCTGTTTGACCGGCTGGAATACCAGCGTGACGGCAACAACGAAATGGCCCTGTGGGATGCCCAGGGATGGATTGGCAAAGATCGCAATCGGCTCTGGGTCGAAACGGAAGGTGAGACCGATCTATCCAGCGACAGCGGCGACATCGAAAATTTTGATGTGCAGTACAGCTATCGCTTCGATCGCTTCTGGGATATACAGACAGGATTGGGTGCCCAGACAACGTTTGGCCCCAGCCCTAATAAGGAACGCTATTCTGCCATCGTTGGATTGCAGGGACTTGCCCCGTACTGGTTTGAGGTAGACACCAACTTCAGAGTGACCGACGACGGTGACGTGTCATACGATCTTGAAGCCGAGTACGACTGGCTGCTGACCCAAAGGCTCATTTTGCAGGGCCGCGGCGAAACGCTCGTTGCCTTCAGCGATGTCGAGGAATGGGGCGTCGGTAGTGGCATCAACAATGTGGGCCTGGGGCTCCGCCTGAGATACCACTTTTCGAGGGAGTTTGCACCCTACGTGGGTGTTTCTTACACCCGCTTTCTCGGCAATACAAAGGACCTTCGTGAGCGCGAGGGAGAAGACGTCGAGTCCTCCAGCTTCGTGGCAGGCGTCCGGTGGTGGTTTTAACACCATAAAGCCCTAATCGGGATAGGGGGGAGCCACTAGGCTCCGCCCCTCCCACACCACCCGGCAAGCGGGTCCGCACCGGGCGGTTCGCGACGTTGAGGTATCACGAGAGACGCGGCACGCCCAACCGATCAAAGTAGGCAATCGTCAGCACGTTGTGAATGGCAGACCGACTGTTATGCCACCAGCGACGGCTCAGGGCCGCCACGGATTCCACAACCCAGGGACTCGCGCCAAGGCGCAGCAGTTCCCGTTCACTTCCGTCCGGTTTCGGGATGCCTACCCGCCGCTCCCTTGTTGGCCTTCACGCGCTTCCATGCCCGTTGCATATTCTCTCGTGCGAATACCTGCTCAAGCAGGCCTCGCCCTGCGCCCTCCGATTCTCGTCGCGGGAGTCCTGTTTCATCGCTGGTCACATCTGGCAAGGCTTCACCTTTCCGCTCCGTGTTGCCACGTTGCCCTTTCAGGCATAAGGCGAGATATCCCCGGGTAAGAACACACTCCTTCACCGCACAACCGCCGGATTTACGCCGCATCGCCTTGGCCACAAGAGCTTCGCGGCTTCTGGCCCGCTCGCCCTGCTCGGCAGTGCCTCATATCCGATTCTTGTTCATCGGCTCACGGTTTACGCTCCACGCTTCCTCTCAACAGTTGCTCGCCCTTCCGCAGTTGCGCTTCACTTCGTTCGCTGTGGCCAGCTTACGGGAGGACTTGCACCTCCAGGAGTGCGCCCCTGCCGGGCGCACAAAAAAAGGGGCAGAGTGTTCTGCCGTCGCCTCTGGTTAACCATCAAAAGACATACTGGACTCTTCCGCGAAGTTCGTCGCCGCCATTGTTATTCGCGTCTTCGCCGTCCATGTAATTTATACCAAGACTGGCCAACTGTAAGGTAAATCGCTTTTGAGCCCTTGATGTCGGACTGCAGCTCATCAATCAGCTTTATGCTTTCAGAGGTGACTGAGCCCAGCACCAGTTTTGCATCGAAGAGAAAAACCAGCCGGCCGGGGTTGTCCTGCGCTGATGTAGGCAAGGACGACACCCTCTACGGATTGAAACCCGATGGCAGAGGCAGAATCCTTCGCGGGGATGTAGCAGTATCGAACGCGGGCTTCGTATCAGCAACCCGCTCGACCTCTCCGGCCTTATCAACCAGTGTTGAAAACAGGTATTTCCGGGAGTCAGCGGATTTCATGGAGATGGCGAGATTGACGCAAGGTTGCCGGAGCTTCCGACCGAAAGCATGATCTGCCCCGGGTTGTTACCGGTACCGGCGTTGGAGATCGCACCATAACCGGCTCCGTCCAGGGCCCGGACGTTCATAACTCCAATGTTTCCAATGTACTCGACACCGAAATAGGTCGCCTGCGCGGTCTGCTGTTGGTTATCGCTATAGGTCAGGATGGGGAAACCCGGCTGTCGTTGCCAAGGTCAGTATCAAATTTCGATGCGTAAACGTCCCTGTCGGGTTCCCCGTTTGCCACGTTCGCAGTCGGCCGGCTCGGGTCGGTAGAGTTTGAAATCAACCCATCGTTAATTGGCATCCAGTAAACATCGTAGCTACCGAACGAAGTCTCGCCGGTGGCAGCGTCTTCTTTGCTGCTGTCCAGATCGAAGTTTCCGAAGTATGTGGGCTGAAACTTGCCCTGGGTGATTATGTCCAGTCTCACTCCCGATGCCGTGGTAACCTCAACAGCCATGGCGGCGGGTACGCCGTTTACAGCGATCAGCGCTCCCAGGCATCCCTAACCAATGCACTTTGGTATTGTTTTCATTATTCCTCCGACGTCTCTGATTTGAGATTTTTTGTAGGTATCGTCGACCAAGCCAATCCAGCGACAAGTAGTTATAGCAGAGATGGCAGAAAAGCGACAAGCATCTACCAGATAAAGGAAAGTTGAGCGGGGCTTGGTCATAACAGTCGGCACGGGGCACGGTAGAGTTTTTCACCCCCGAGCCTCATTGCTGCCGGGATTTCCACTGGCGAAACTGTTTCCATTCCAGCCATTTCTGAAATTCCCTGTATTCTTGTGAGTCTGGATCCATCCGCCTGAAGGCTTCGAAGCTTCTGTAGGTGTCAGAGTCCGGGGCCGCCTTCCCTCCGGCGCGTTGACTGGTCGCACAATCCGAGCAACGACCCGGCAGGATAGAATATCCCTCCCGGGCGCTGTCATCGGGACTGCTGGCAAACAGGCCTGGTCCATCAGGCAGGCGGTCTTCTCCCGGCATCGTCGTCGTGTCAGCGGGTCGGACCACATTAAGTCCGCAGCCCGACAGAGCCACTACCAGCACGGGAATTATCCATAACCGCAGTTTGTGCATATTTTATTCCTGTCCGTTATTCAGGTCAGACCCGTTGGTTAAAAGGCGACCCGGACACCGGCATAGAGCTGGCTGATATCGTTGGCATCGCCCCATCCTTCAGCGGTCTTGACCGACGAAGGCAGGTCAAGCGAATACAGGTGATACGAGGAGAACAAGCGGACCGCGCTCGACCAGTCGTACACGTATGCCAGACCAATCTGGCTTCCCTTGGTTCCCTCAACAATCAGATCTTTGGTCTCGCCATAGTTGACTGCAAAGTGATGGGCGCCAGTCAAGTAGCCTACCTGACCGAATAGGTTGGTCGCATCAAAGCCTTCTTGATTAGCCTGCCCCGCATTGGCCATTGCGTCGGTTTTATCATTACCGTAGGAGACGGTAAAGTTCAGGCCACCGTCCAGCAACAAAGACGCCGAAGCACCAAGGACTTGCTTGGCTTTGAATTCCGAACCGGGGGTGAGTGGCTGACCATTGGTGGGCGAGGCCTCAATATTCAGATCATTAGTATCAACCCAGCTCAGCCCCGTGGCCAGTTTGGCTCCCGGCAAATCTACGTGGTAGCGGGCCGCCAGTTCATAGGCATTGCCGTTGTCGAGACTGGTCGACAGCACCAGACCGCCGATCGACGGGCTGTCGTAGCGGATACGCTCCTGACGACCAACGGCATTGAAGACGCTGTTGGTTTGACCAATTTTGTAAAGTTGGTTGCCGTTATCATCGACAAAACTGATGCCGGAAGAATAAAGGGTATACCAGGCACCGCCACCGTAGTAGAGCGTTCCGGAGTAATCCATCATGTTGGCGTAGTAGCCAGCACCATCGCCTTTGCCGAAGCTCACCTTACCAAAGTCACCCTCGAGATAGATGTCAATTTTCCGGGTATCCAGGTTAACGTCACCCCCCCCGGAATTTTTGCCGATATCGAACTCCGTGGATCCGAACTGAACAACTGACATTTCATAGATAAAACCGACGTTCATGCCGTTGGCCATCTTCTCATTGCCAGTGAACCGGAAACGTGAGTTGGAACCGATGTTGTCGACACTCGCGTAATCAGTCTCATTCCCGTTATCCGCGACGGTGAACGCACGATCCAGCTGGCCGGACACCTTGAACTCCATGGCGTGACCCGGCGAAGATAACCCCGCCATCACCAGTGCGAGCGCTGAACTCAGTGCCGCTTTTCTATTTGTCATTAGCATCATAAACCCCTAATTATTATTGATTTATTACTGAACGTGTCATGCGTACTACGTCCATTATCATAAAGTGCTGCGCCCTCCTGTCCCGAAACTCAAGTGGCTTCAGGTCTTGCGTCAGCGCTGGGCACAGCAACAATATTGACCACACTGATCGTAGCACAAGCCCGACGACTGAGAAGTCAATTAACATTAGACTTTAGTGCAACCGGGAGCCTCTTCAGGCACTTTCAGGAAGGCAATCAGCACCGCACGTTCAGTCCTGAATCGTGCCTTGAACTGTTCCCTGGATATCTCGGCTTCGCCCCCGTGCCACAAAATGGCTGGGCCAGATCGTCTGGTCGCTGAGGTCTGGCCGGTCAGCGACCAGACCGGTCGTGTGCTTTGGTGTGTGGCAGGCGGCACACCCCGTGTTGCTAACGAGTCTGGCGCCTTGCTGCACTTCCGGGTTTTCCATGGCGCGACGGGCGGGAACTGCAAGGCTGCTGGCGTAGAAGGTGATAAAGCCTGCCACTTTGTCGCTGACTTCGGGGTCGCCGCCATTAGCAAACTGGCCACAATCTTGCGTCCACTACCTCGCCAAGAACCTCGGCCGTTGTCACCGCATCCTGGAACGTGGCGTGCGCCAGATCTGCATAATGGCTAACAACGTCAGTTTTGGTCGGCGTGGATGCGGGCGCCTTATCTGTCGTTGGCTCTCTGCTGTGTTGTGCGTTGGCAGCGTCCTGATTGCCGCTGCATCCGGCCATCAAAAGCAGGGTGATTGACAGGGCCAGAGGTCGCGGACGAGTCATTGACGTCATGTGCAAATCCTTTGAGGTAAATTAAATATAAATCATTATTATACGCATTAGAGATTGATGGGCGTGTATTGCATGAGTTAAACGACACAAGACTGCGGACCTGTAATAATTCATGGCTGATAGCGGCGGTTGCCTTTAATATTGTGTCAGCAACAGTACTAAAAGTCCGTAAAGCGCCGCGCCCCCAATGCGGTCAATGTTCACTGTTGTTGACAGTTGGGGGAGGTCTGAGTTGTCGGGGGCAGGATGAATAGGGCACTCCGGCGCCGCATCATTCCTTTGTGGTGGTTAGCATTAGCAGCGGCGTTAAGCCCGCTGCTCACCATTCATGATACGTTTGTCATTGCTGCCTTCGAAGGCTACATATCCTGGTGCATACCCTACTGGGACAGTTGCACCAGTATCAGCCGTACAGGGCGTTACTGGCGGTGGGAATTCTCTCCGTTATCCTCACCGCCGCAGTACCTGCCTTGTACAGTCAACTAGACAATGCCTTTGAATGGGTATTGGCGCTACTCATAAACCTTCATGCGCTCTGGGTTGCGCTGCTCTGGCGGCAAAGCTCTTTCCGGGCAAGATTGTGGACGGAGTAAGGGATCGAACCGGGTTACCATGATCACCGACATTGCGAGCAGACCACCGGCGGCTTGTTTGGCCTTCAGAAAAGCTGGCCCCGGATTGCGGGCCAGCTGATACCCTCACCCTCCGCCCAACCCGCTCCGACCTCCGAATTGCCCGTTTGAGAGAAATTCAACCTTTTCAGCCTGGTGACACTCTCTCATTATCATTAACACTGGTTATTGACTTGATTATTAAAAGTCCTTAAATTCGTATCTGCAAATGAAACGCGTTTCTATTTAGAATTTCAAATACGAATAATTGCGGAGAAACACATGTTTAAACCTTCCCGACTGTCACTGGCAGTAGCGATCAGCCTTGCCCCGGGCATGAGCTGGGCCGCCGGCGATGACCAGCCCCAGATGCTTGAACCTATGGAAATCATTGGCGATGCGTCTGCAGCCCAAACTCTGCCGGGGTCAGGCTATGTAGTTGGCGATCAGCAGTTGAAAACCGAGGTTGAGGCCGACATCAACCAGGTATTGAAAACCGTCCCGGGCGTGTATGTACGGGAAGAGGAAGGTCTGGGCCTGCGCCCTAACATTGGCATTCGCGGTGCCACCGCCGAGCGCAGCAGCAACGTCACACTGATGGAAGATGGCGTTCTGATCGCCCCGGCGCCCTACTCCAATCCGGCCGCCTATTATTTCCCGACGTTCAAGCGCATGTCCTCGCTGGAAGTACTCAAGGGTGCCCCGCTGCTGCGCTATGGCCCGCAAACTACCGGTGGTGTCATCAACCTGATTTCCACACCCATTCCCGACGAGCAGAAGGGCTACGTCGAAGCCGTCACCAACGAGCGCGGCTCCACCGACGTTCATGCAACCTATGGCGACACGAACGGTGACTGGGGCTATCTGGTTGAAACGGTCCAGCGTTCAGCACAAGGCTTCAAGGACATTGACCGAAGTAACCGCAACAGTGGCTTCGACATCAGTGATTACGTCGGTAAGCTACGCTGGCAGGGAGATCGCCAGAGCGTGACCGCCAAGCTGCAATACTCCGAGGAAACCTCCAACTCCAGTTACCTCGGCCTGACCGATGCGGACTTCAGCCAGGATCCCAACCGGCGCTACGGGCTGTCCAGTCCCGACCAGATGGATAACACCCACTCCGGTGTCAGCCTGACTCATCAGTTTGAGTGGAGCGACAATGTCAGCAGCACCACGACCCTCTACCGCAACGATTTCAAGCGCAACTGGTACAAGCTCAGTGGCGGCGGAAACATCATCGACGCGGCAAACACCGGAGACGCCAATGCCCAGGGTATTCTCGACGGTACCGTTGACACCAGCGGCCTCAATTACAAGAACAACGCCAGGGAATACGTCTCCCAGGGCGTGCAGACAAACTTCGATGTAACCATTGGCAACCACGAATTCGACTTCGGCGCCCGCGCCCACGAAGATGAAATGGATCGCTTCCAGCCGGTGGATGTTTACGACCAGGTCAATGGCTCCCTGGTATTCCAGAACAGCGTGGCCCCAACGGGCAGCAATAACCGCTTCGAGACCGGCGAAGCCCTGAGCTTCTGGGCACTCGACAAATGGCAGGCGACGGACAAGCTCAGCATTAACCTCGCGCTGCGCTACGAAGATGTGCAGACCAGCCGCACCCAATACGCGGATCCCGGCCGCACAACCATCGACAGCACCCGCGCCAATGACAGCGCTGAACTCCTGCCCGGCGCTTCCTTTACCTACGACCTGACCCAAAGCTGGCAGGTTCTGGGCGGCGTGCACCGAGGTTTCTCCCCTCTCGGGGGTGGTGCCAGGGCAAACGAAGAACCGGAAACCAGCAAGAACTGGGAGGCTGGCGTCCGCTACTTTGGCAATGCGTTCTTCGCGGAAGTGATCGGCTTCTACAGCGACTTTTCCAACAAGGCCGAAAACTGCTCCGTGGGCTCGCCGTGCAGCAATGGCGCCACCTCTGGCAGCTTTATAACCGGCGAGGCTGAAATTGCCGGTGCGGAATTCCAGCTCCAGACCGGCACCCGGGCGGGCGATTACTACCTTCCGGTCAGCCTTACCTACACCTTTACCCAGGCGGAGATCAGCAAGGACAATGCCGCCTCTGGCCTGAGAAAAGGTGAGCAGCTCAAGGACGTACCTGAAAACCAGATGAGCTTCCGCACAGGCATGGAGCACCCGAGTGGCTGGGACAACTACCTTGTGGCCACCTACGTCGATGAGATGTGCGTCAGCGCGGGATGCAACAACACCGCGACGAAACTGGACGAGACCGAGTCCCTGGTCCTGGTCGATTTCATCAGCCGCTACGCACTGACCGCCAGTGCCGATGTCTTCCTGAAAGTGGACAACCTGTTCGATGAGCAGCAAATTGTTTCACGCTTGCCTGATGGTGCCATGGCAAACCTGCCGCGCACTGCCTCACTGGGGGTAAGTGTCAATTTCTGATGAGTGAACGGGTTGTGCCTGAATCCCGGGTGCATTCGCGTTTGCGTCAAGATGTCAGGAACGGAGGTTGCTGAAAATCCGGCTTCCACTCATCGGGAGCCGGTTTTTTGTGTCACTCCGGCAACCTCTTTTTCACACTCAGACGCCACATCGCCTGAGAACTTCGCGCCATTGATGAACTAGACCGCAGCGTCGCCAACCTCGGAAGAGCCAACCTGGACAACGCTAATAACCGGCTTTTCAGATCCTGATTCTTTCGTTACTGTTACAATCCATAGCGGACGAGCGAAACTTTCCCACCACGAAAAACGGCGCTTACAAATGAAAATTCTGATTGTTGAAGACAATGCTGTACTTGCCAAAAAAATATCGGACTGGCTTGCGCAGGCGCACTACACAGTAGATATCGCCAAAACCGGCAAAGAAGCGGACTCGTTGATTGAAACAAGCTCCTACCAGGCCGTTATTCTCGATATCGGACTGCCCGATGAAAATGGACTTTCTTTAATGCAAAGATGGAGAAAAAACGGGAAAAAAGAGGCCATCCTTATTCTGACCGCACGCTCCAACTGGACTGAGAGAGTAGAAGGGTTGAATGCGGGAGCTGATGATTACCTTCCCAAACCGTTTGAGTTTGATGAACTGAAAGCCCGGCTCAGTGCGATTATCCGAAGAAAGGACGGCAGAACGACAGACCAGATCAGTGTTGACGGATTCAGTCTCAACGCCACCTACCGAACGTTTACCACGCCCGACCAGAAAGAGTTCAGACTGACAGCTACGGAATTCCGCCTTTTACAGTGTTTCCTCCGTTCACCGGACCGAGTGTTTTCCCAGGACGAACTGGTTGAATCCCTCTACAACATAGAAAGATGCCCCACCAGAAATGTCGTTCAGGTTTACATAACCCGGCTTAGAAAAATAATAGGGGTCAATAAAATAAAAACATTGCGTGGCCAGGGCTACTACTTCGAAAAAGATCCTAACCGCTGAACGCCCGAGTGAACCAACCAGGTTAAAATATGTCTGCTCCGAAAAGTATCCGCAGAACAGCCATTCAGTATGGTGCTGTTTTCAGCCTCGTATATTTTACTCTGATATTCTTTTCACACACCTACGTGATAAAGCAACTATCGGACGAGTCTAGGAAGCAGCACCTGAACAAAGAGCTGAAAAACTTTCAGGCAATCATTGAGGCTGAATCTCCCACATCTGACGACCTCAGCAACATGATCATTCAGTTTGAAATGCTTCTGGGGCATGCCATCGTCATAGAAACGGCAAGCGGAAGCGTCCTGGCGAGCCCGAACTTTGACCAGAGCCAACTGCAGGGTGCTGCGGAGAAGCCCGAGGGGTTCATCCACATAGTGCAGGGTGCGAACACGCTTTTCGGGCTCAAACGCATTTTCTCCGCCAGTGAAAAACTGGTCTCAATCACCGTTCTGGAAACCGAGGGGGCGCTCTCTGAGCGACCGATGAAGGCCCACCTGACATTGCTCGGCGCCTCGGCGGTTCTTCTGGCGATACTGCTGGCCCTGATTGGAACCACCACACATCTGACGTTAAAGCCCATCAGTAAGATAAAAGAGGATCTGAGACGCCTCCAATCCGGAAAACAAAGTCGACTGAACCCTCACGTACCGGAAGAGTTTCGTCCACTGATCCGGCAGCTCAATGATTTGCTTGAGCTGTCAAACCGTCGACTGGACCGCCACCGCCGCCTGAATTCTGATCTCTCTCACCTGGTCAAAACCTCTATCTCTGCCAATCTTGCCATTTTGTCGGACATCGACACCTTGCCTCCGTCCCGGGAGGATGTTGTGTTTATGGCCTCTAACTTGCGGGAGCTTGACAAATCCCTGAACTACAGGATGAGCAAGGCAGACATATCAGGCAGACAGATGGGACGAACGTGCATGCCGGTTGAAATCACGACAAGTGTCATCACCGTCATGGAAAAAATATTCCCTGATACGGTTTTCCGCCTCCACACCACCTTACCTGAAAACTTCAGTTGGCCAATGGAGCGCCAGGATCTTTCAGAGCTGCTTGGAAATTTACTCGAAAATGGTGGGAAGTGGTGCCAGACAACCGTAGACGTGTCAATTGTCCGCTCGCCATCAGGACTCACCATAAAAGTAACGGACGATGGCCCCGGAATTTCTCCCGAGGCGGCAGCCACTGTCATGGACAGGGGCACCAGGCTGGATGAAACGGTCGCCGGTTTTGGGCTCGGATTGTCCATCGTGTCCGAGATTGTCGAAGACAACCTCGGACACCTGGAAATCGGATCCTCGAAAAAGGGAGGAGCCAGAATACTGATTTTACTGCCATTTCCGGACTAGATTACGACCGAAAGGCCAGTCATCATAAAATATCCGGCCTTCAAAGACTCAGTTTTAGCAGTAATCAGCTGCGTCACTAATCATTCTTCGAGTTTAAATCAGAATCAACGGAGTCATTCTGGCTGTTGGTTGGCGGAAGATTGATCGAGAATAGCTGATATCGTTTGTTCTCCCCCAACTTCTCAGCGTCGGCGGATTGCCGATTGAGAAAATCATTCACTTCATGATTTGGTATCGCTGCAAAGACCCTGTCGTAACCATCAGTTTCCAGCAGGCTGTCGAACTCTGTTGGGGTAACTTCCACTGCGTCGCCCAACGAATAAAAGCGTGCCGAAAACGGCATCTCACCGATGTAAAAAATTGGACTGTCTCCCTCTCGACGAATACTTTCATAACGGCTGATCAATTGCTTTTCGGTTTTTAGTGGTTTTACGCCACTAACACCAATGAAAACAAAAAGGGTGATGACGATGGGCGCAAGCCAAACGGCGCCCAACCTGATTCTGGACCAAGGACGTAAATCGAGGTGCGACACCCATCCAGCAATCAGAATTGCAGAAAAGGGCAGAGAAGGCAGGACGTACGTCCAAAGCGTGTTGCCTGCCAGGGTGAAAAACAGCATTGGCGTTATCGCACAAAACACCAGATACAGCGTTGAGGCATCCTGAGCAGCATCAGTGAAGATATCCTTTGTTTTGCCTCTCGCTGCTGCAAATCCAAAGCCAACCAAGCCAATGATACCCCACGGAAATGAAGCCCAAAGCCAGAATATCCAGATCATGCCCTTGGGCCGATTATGGGCACTACCGTATAAATCGCCTGCCCATCCGGGATCCAGAAACCGGCTAAAGTGCTCGCCAATAATGAAGTAGTTGAGAAACCCCGGCGTTTTCAATTCAGCGAGCACGTACCATGGCAAAGCAATCAATAGTGTTAGAAGTGAACCAAGGAGCCAGGGTAGTTTTTTCAGTGGCTGTAACCGCTGCCTGAAAATAGCAGCCCAGAGCACCAGCGGGGTAACCGTCAATACAACAGCCAACGGTCCCTTTGACAACAAACCGATAGCCAGGCCCACGAAAAACCACCAGCGCCAGTACTCAGAGCGCCCTGAAAGCACAAACCACACGCTCACCAGCGAGAGGGTCGTTCCAAAAACCAGGAAGGTATCAGTCATTACTGCGCCGGCACTGATATAGGTGAGTGCCATGGTAGAAAGCACCAGAATAGACCATCTAGCGACCACAGCACCCCGCGCATGTTTTGCAAGGCACCACGTCAGCCAGACGATTCCGATCGTGGCGAACCACGCCGGTAGCCGGAGGGAAAATTCAGACAGTCCAAATAGCTTTAGAGAGGCAGCCTGAGCCCAGAATGACAAGGGAGGCTTTCCCCAGAACGGAGTTCCGGGTTCGAACCAGGGTGTTATCCAGTCCCCGGTTTCAGCCATTAAGCGAGCGATCTCCGCGTATCGGGGCTCGGTTGTATCCACAAGGGGAAACAGCGTCATCCCGATAAAGCGACTCAACAATATGGCGGCCAGCACCCAGAACCAGGGCTCAATTCGCTTTAGCATTCTTGACGCCCCTGAAGTTACTGAATTGGTCTCGGCTCGACACCTCCCGGTTCTCGACCACTTCTTCGGTCAGATACAGGGGGCGCAGTTTCGATTCGATGTAGGTTTTGCCCACATACTCACCGACGATGCCAACGCTCACCAGCTGTATGCCACCCAGAAAACTGATGAGAGCGATTAAAGATGGATACCCGTCAGTCGGGTCCCCAAGCATGATCGCTTTCGCGACAATCCAGACCCCGAACAATCCACCGACGGACGCAGCCAGCAAGCCAACCAACGTTGCCCATCTGAGAGGTGACACTGAAAAGGAGGTCAACCCTTCAAGAGCTAAGCCAACCAGGCCAGGATAATCCCACTTGCTTTCTCCTGCCGCTCTCAATGCCCGGTCGTATTTGATGATTGTCGTTGGCATACCGACCCAGGCAAAGAGTCCCTTCATATAACGGTTGCGCTCCCCCAACCGGAGAAGGGCATCAACCGCCCGCCGGCTCATCAACCGGAAGTCGCCCGTATCGACGGGTATTTCAGTGCGACTGGTCCTGTTGAGCAAACGATAGAAAAGGTGTGCACTCAAACGTTTGAAAAAACTCTCACCCACGCGCGATCGACGTTGCATCAGGACGACATCAAAGCCTGACTTCCAGCTCCTGACCATCTCGGGAATATACTCAGGTGGGTCCTGAAGGTCTGCATCCAGAACGATCACCGCATCTCCCCGTGCATGCTCCAGCCCCGCCGTAACGGCCGCCTCTTTACCAAAGTTGCGGCTTAACTTGACCAGGCGAATGCTCGACTTGGTTTCAATAATCGTCTTCATGAATTTGGCACTGCCATCTTCACTGCCATCGTCTACGACCACGATTTCCGAGCGAATATCCAGGCTCGCAAGGACTGGCAATACATGATCAAAGAATATGGGGAGCATCGACCGTTCATTGAAAACCGGAACCACCAGAGAAAGCAGCTCTGATTCGTTCAGTGCGCGGGAAGTCTTAAGAGATTTGTTCACGGAACACCAGCCTTTGGTAGACAACATAGTTAAATGCAGCGACAGCGACGGTGGTTAGAAGCTGTGCAGGAGCAACGGGGATTTCAAACAGTTGATGCAGACAGAAAAAGATCAGAACGTTCAGGAGAGACGCGAGTGAACAGGAAACAATGTATCGCCAGATGGCCTGGATGTGTGGTCGCGCATTTGGAAAGACCAAAGTCCTCTGCAACCCGTAGTTGGTAACAGCTCCGACGACGCTTCCAGAAAAGGTGGCCGCTACGGGGTCCATGCCAAGCAAAACCAAGCCGGACATGGCCGCCCAATGGAAAAGGGTGGCCATTCCGCCAGCGGCAAAAAATCCACTTATTCGTTTAAAGGAAACCTTCTTCATCCTGGCCGACACACCCGTGGCTAACCATTGAGTCCGATGTTTCAACAGCAAGACCCTCGTCTCCGTTGAAACGGGCGGAATTACACTTCCATGCATGTAACCGCAACTATGCATTTCCGCCTCACATCTACCGCTGAATATCACCCACCTTGGCTCTAGAGAAGCGACCGAACAGAACCGGCAAAACAAACAGCGTCAGGAAGGTTGCAGTGACAAGGCCGCCAACAATCACGCTGGCTAACGGCTTCTGGATTTCCGCCCCCACGCCCGTCGACAATAGCATTGGTATCAAACCGAGCGCCGAGGTAATCGCCGTCATCAATACAGGGCGCAACCGGGAGACGGCACCTTCAAACACCGCGGTATCCACGTTCAACCCATCCTGTATTCGCTGATTGATGCTTTCGACCATAACGACCCCGTTGAGCACCGCCACACCAAATAGAGTGATAAAGCCCACCGAACTGGGCACGGAAAGATACTGGCCGGAAATCCAGAGCGAGAAGACGCCACCAATGACAGCAAGCGGCACGTTGACCAGAATTAACAGTGCCTGACCAACCGAACTGAAAGCAAAGTACAGCAGCAGTGCAATCAGGCCCAGAGATACAGGTACCACAATGGTCAATCGCTTCTGAGCTCGCTGCTGGTTTTCAAACTGACCACCAATATCAACCGAATAGCCGGGGGGAAGGTTCACTTCTGACGCGATGGTATCCTGAATATCGGCAACCACACTGCCCATGTCACGACCCTGCACATTGGACTGAATAACCACACGGCGCTGAACGTCATCGCGACGCACCTGCGGTGGGCCGGACGCAATAGACACATCGGCCACATCACCGAGTCTCACCCAGGCTCCGGACGGCGCCTGTAACCTGAGATCGGCAATGGCATCCCGGTCTTCGCGGAAACGTTTGGCCAGACGCACATAGATATCGTACCGCTCATTTCCGTTGATGATCTGGCCTGCAGCGGCACCACCCAGTCCATCGCGGACGACACTCATCACATCAGACACGGCGAGTCCGTACCGGGAGAGTGCCTGACGATCAGGCTGAACCACCAACTGCGCTTCACCGGCGATCTGCTCCATGGCCACATCCCGTGTTCCCTGAACGGTTCGGACCGCCGCTTCGATCTGCTGGCCTTTCTCCGCCAGTACGTCGAGATCCGGGCCAAAGAGTTTGATGGCCAACTGCGCACGAACACCTGACAACAATTCATCAACCCGAGTCGCGATAGGCTGAGAAAAGTTAAACAGTAGTCCCGGGTGCTGTTCGAGCTTCTCCTCAAACAGAGCCTGCAATTCATAGCGATTACTGGCGCTGGTCCACTCCGAAGTTGGTTTTAAGCCAATATAGATCTCTATGTTGTTAACTGGCTCCGGGTCGCCGCCTATTTCTGCTCGGCCAGCCCTGGACAAAGCGTAAGTCACTTCTGGAAATTCCATCAGCATGGCCTCCAGTTTTGGCGCCACTTCAAGCGCCGTATCGAGGCTTGATGAGGGAGCCAGAGTCACCCGGAGGTTAATCGTTCCCTCTTCCAATTCAGGCACGAACTCAGTGCCGAGTCGTGGCACAATCAGCGCTGCCAGCACAACAAGAACAACTGCCGCGCCAACAACGACGCGGCTATGCTTCAGTGACCAGGCAAGCCCCATGCGATAGAGCTTTTCCAGGGGTTTTAGAATGAAGCTTTCCCGCTCCCGAATACCCTTGCGAAACATAAACGAAGCCAACGCAGGCACGACCACCAGAGCAACAATCACAGCGGACACGATGGCCAGCATGATGCTGATCGCCATTGGCTGGAAAAGCTTGGCTTCCACACCTTCAAAACTGAACAGAGGCATGAAAACAACCAGAATAATCGCCGTCGCGAAAAAGATGGGGCGCGCCACTTCCCGGCCGGCTTCCTGCAGTCTAAGCGCAATGCCATGATCATCGTGTGACGCGTCCAACGGATCGGGGTCATTTTCAACCAACTCGTCCCGGTGGGCGTCATGCTCAGCATCAGGATGGGTCAGATGTTTGAACATGTTCTCGACCATAACGACAGAGCCGTCTACCAGCATGCCGATTGCCACAGCAATGCCACCCAGAGACATCAAATTGGCCGAGAGACCGAACCAGGCCATGATCATTAACGCAATACCGATGGAAATCGGTATTGAAAGCAGCACGAGCGTTGTTGCCCGTAGATTCATCAGAAACAGGGCAAGCACGACCGCAATAAACACAAAAGCCAACAAAAGCGCATTGGTCACCGTCTCTACGGCCTTGGTCACCAGATCCGCCTGGTTGTAATAGGGCTCAAAACGAACCCCACTCGGAAGCGCCTGGTTTATGCGATCAATGCGGGCCTCAATGCCGTCGATGGTGGCTTTCGTGTTGGCCCCCATTCGTTTGAGTACAATACCTGAAACCACTTCACCCAGTTGTTCCACTTGACCGCCTTCATCCTTCCGGGTCATGGTCACCGCACCCTGGCGAATTTCAGTGCCCAGCGCCACCTGGGCGACATCGCTCACCGTCACAGTAATGCCTTCACTGGTTTTTACGGGCACCTGACGGATCTGCTCCAGTCCCTGCTCGCCATTACCCAGCCAGCCCATACCGCGAATAACCAGCTGCTCCTGTCCGCGGCCCATGTACCACCCCCCAACATTGGAGTTGTTGTTCTCCAGGGCGTCCATGACATCGTTCTGTGATAAGTCATAGGACAGCATTCGCGCCGGGTTCAGGTTAACCTGGTACTGGCGGACCTCTCCGCCAAACGACAGGATCTCTGTAACGCCCTCAGCAGGTATCAGCAGCAGCTTGACCAACCAGTCGTGCAAGCTGCGTAGTTCCATTGCGTCGTACCCCGAATCCGGGCTCGCTATCAACAAGTACTGATAGACCTGGCCGAGACCGGACGTATTCGGGCCCATTTCAGGCACCCCGACGCCGTCCGGAATCAGCTCCCGCGCGGCCTGCAACCGCTCGAACACCAGTTGGCGCGCGAAATAGATATCCGTGCCCTCTTTAAAAACCACGGTGACACCAGACAACCCGGTTTTGGAGATGGACCGAACCTCCTCAACATCCGGCAAGGCATACATCACCGCCTCAATGGGATAGGTGATCAGTTGCTCGACTTCCTCAGCCGCTAGTCCGGGCGCCTCAGTATTAACAGCCACCTGGACGTTTGTAACGTCAGGGAAAGCGTCAAGATTCAGTTTTGGGATCTGAAATGCGGCAGTGGTTATAAGCACCGCGAGTGCAATAAGAACCAACAGGCGGTTCTGAACCGCCCAATCGACTACTCGGTTGAACATAATGGTTCCCTGAATCAGTGGTTGTGCGGATCAAAGCCGCCTTTGGCAATCTCAGAGGCCACAAAAAATGCGCCCCGCAAAACGACTCGTTGGCCCGCAGCCAGGCCGGAAACCTCACGGAGCCCGCCAATTGAACGACCCAGCTCTACTTCCACGGGTTCATACTCGCCTTCGGCCTCTTCCACATAGACCGTCCAGTCGCCGTCTGCGCCACGCATCAATGCAGTCTCCGGAACGGCAAGCACCGGATCACTGGTTTTAAAACGGAAATACACATCGGCGAACATTCCGGGATGAAAACGATCTTCAGGATTGTCCAGCTCCAGCCTGACAATCCGTGTGCGGGTCACAGGATCAATGGTGTGGGCTTCCTGAGACACCGTTGCCACGGCCACACGACCAGCTGCTTTGACGACGGCTTCCGCGCCCTTCTCAAGAACAATGTCGGAGCTTGCTGGCAGATGGGCCTCTACCCATAGTTCACTCTCGTCAGCAAGAGTCACCAGCGGCTGGCCAGCCTCAACTCTCTGTCCTTGCTCAAACTCATCGGTTAGTACTGCGCCATCCACGCGAGCTCTGAGCATGTATTCACCGAGGCTACCCACACCACTGGCCTTCAATGCACCTATGTCATCACCGTTTAGCCCATAAGCAAGCAGAGTCGCGCTTGCCGCTTCAATATTGGCTTTCGCTGTATTGAATCGCTGATCGCCAACCACAGAACGACCCAGCCCGCTGATTCGCTTCCATTCAGGATAAGCTTTCCTGTAATCTGCCTGCGCCTGTGCCACCGTCTCACTGAACAGGGTTACCAGAGGCTGGCCTTTGGTTACGTGCTCACCCAGTTCCACGTGACGCCGCAGCACCACTGAGGCAACCCGGGGGGACACGTGATAGCTGGTATAGCCGTTGGTTAGCAGCTCACCGGGCGCGTATATTTCATAGTCAACGCGCTTGCTTTCGAGCGTTGCCACTTCAATGCCGGCCAGGTCTTTCTGTTTGGCATTGAGGCTCGCGGTGGCTGTTTCTTCATGGCCACCGTTCTCATCTTCGTGGCCGTGCCCCCCTTCCTCTTCATGCTCACCTTCTTCACCATGCTCTTCCTTATGCTCGACCTCTTCACTGGCGCCTTCTTGATGATCGTCGCCACCGGCAGCATGATCATGGCCGGTTTCCTGATGAGCGTCTTCCTCTGCCTGTGCAAATGAAAATGGGGCTATAAGCAACGTCAATACAAATACAGAAATCAGAGTTGTCTTCATAATGAATATCCAGTTTCCAGAATATTATTGAAAGGGGGCAACCAGTTCGCCAGACCGTCGTAAGAGTTCAATCAGGCCCAACTGCGCTTGCTTTTCCAGCTCAATGCCGGTTTGCAGGCTCTCCGCGCGCTGGCCCAGTGCCTGGAGATATTCAGATGTGGAAAGATCGCCGACCTGCCACTGCTTCCCGAGCAAATCGGCACTTCGTTGTACACGCCCCTGGGAGAGTTTTGTCCATCGGCTGAGTTGGGTGTCGTATCGCTTCCAGGCAGCTCGGGCGCCCGCCAGGTCATACTGCTGCTTCCGATAAAGTGCCTGAAACCGAGCCTCGGCCTCCAATGATCGTCGGTTGGCAGCTCGGATTTCTGCGCGGTAGTTATTACGGACGTTCAGAGGGATCGAGAACGTCAGGCCAACCAGATTCTCGCCGCCATCACGCCCTCCGCTAAGCCCGACCGTTGGCGATGCCGCCGCTCTGCGCCTGGCCACCTCGGCTTCGCTCCGCAGCACCTGCCACCTCGCGCGGGCAGCAGCAATTGACGGATGAGCCAGCAGATTGTCATTGTCGACCCTGGATTCAAGAGCCGGCCAAATGTGCCCGGGAATCCCCCCATCCTGAGGCTGCCAATCCGGCAGAAGCTCTCTGACCCGGGCTTGCGCCTGATCAACTGCAGCCTTTGCCTGAGCGAGTTCACTGAGCTGTTGAGAAAGGCTTAAAAAAAGCAGCTCTGCGTCGGTACGCCCCAGATCGCCTGCCTGCTGGCGTTGCTCAACCTGGTCCAGCAAGGCATCCAGACGGTGTTGTTGAGATTCCGCAATTTCTTCGGCACGCGTCGCCGCGCGCCACTCGACAAGCGCAAACAGCGACTCAGACGTTTGTGCCAAAATCGTCTCGTTCAAATCAGCTTGTGCGGAAAGCCTGATCAGCTTTGCCTTATCCTTTAGCGCACCCTGTTGATCAGACCAATCGATCGTTTGTGACAGCCCTGCCTCAAAGTTGTTTTCACTGCCCGTTCTGTCTGCTCCAACAGACAGCTCCGGGTTATACAGCGGTTGTTCGCTTGCCTCAGCATCCGCATCCCGGGCTGCCGCCTGCTCTGTCGCCGCCATGACATCCGGATGCTTGCTTATCTGGCCAGTGAGCCAATTTGTCCAATTCACAGTCTCCGCTTGACCGAACAGAGGAATAGACAATAGTACTGAACACAGCAACGCCCTGGGCGAGTGCTTGCTTGCCTTCATCGACTTTCTCCCGAAGGGGTTAGTAGCCACAATTCATAGGCGCGAGGCGTCCATGATGAGGCAGGAAGAGCCCGAGATAGTAAGTGAAAAGATTGAAATGAACTTGAATTCGAAGTGTCATCCACAAAAGAAACCGCTCTCCGGCTCCAGCAGCATTCCCGGACCGTCCTTTTGACGGACAAAATGAGCACCAAAGGCTTATGTTTCTGCAGCGTTCAGATCAATAGCATGTCATTCGATGCCCCTTACTTTCCAACACTTTATCAAGGTGATCTATGTCTGGAGCAACGAATAAAGCAGGCGCACCGCGCCACGTATTCAAACTCAAACTGGCTTTCCTGGTTCTGTTATGGCCCCTCACGGTCAAATCAGAGCTCGCAGTGGATGAAATATACTCGCCCCGAGTAACTGCCGGGGATCTCGAAATTGGAGTGGTTGGGGCGCTTCTGGACAGTGAGAGGGCCGAGATCGACAACCTTCGTGCCGATCAATGGGAGGTGGGTTACGGGCTATCTGAACGCCTGAGCGCCGAACTTAACCTCAACGCGATCAAGAGACCGGGAGGCGCCTATTCACTTGAGGAATACGAAATCGAACTGATTGGAAACTTTTTTCAAGACAACAAGAGCGCTGCGGGTTTGTTCATTGAGCTGTCAAAAGAACATGGCCAAAAAGCCGGTGGAGTGACCCTTGGGTCACTTTACGAGAGACAGCTATACACGCATTTCAGGATCCTGACGAACCTTTTGGTTAGCCGCTCATTTGGCGAAGACGACGAGCAGCTTGAGCCCACGGGCTCATTACAGGTCGCCTACACGAAGTCTGACACGTTTCAGCCAGGTCTGGAGTATTACGGGGCCGAAAATAATCATTTGATGGGACCTGCGATCCTGGCTGAGTTCAGAATGGGCTCCAGTATTCTGGAACTCCAGGCGGGCGTTGCATTTGGCCTCACCAGGGACTCAGACGATATGATCTATCGCTGGGAACTGGGGATAGAACTGTGATGGCGGCCCGCAACCAAAAGCCGCAAAACCGCCATCCAGTTTCCGGAGCACTAGCTTGAAGCAGGCTCCAGTGCACTCTCACCGGTTTCGCCGTCCTCGATACGAACAGCCCGAACCAGACGGGATACAAGTACCTTGCCGTCGCCCGGGTGCCCATCCTGGGTTCTGCCCGTTCTGACAATGAGTTCCACAACTTCACCAGCGACATCATCGGTCGCTACGTCTATCTCCAGCTTGACCATCTTCACTTTCTCCAGAGGCGACTCATCGCCGACCAGATGACCAAATTCGTTGAGAGACACGACAGCAATGCTTGCCACTCCCTTAACTTTGGCAAGAGCATCAACCACATGCTCTGCCATCACTTCTCTGACATACGCTTTTATTTCATACATAAACCGTCTCCTGACTTCAGACTTCAACGTCACGACGTTCGGATGCAAACCACTGGTAGACACTGGGCAACACCACCAACGTCAGCAACGTTGACGTGATCAGACCACCAACCACAACCGTTGCCAGTGGCCGTTGGACATTAGAGCCAATGCCATCGGCCAGCAGCAGGGGAATCAGCCCCAGAATAGCCACAGAGGCGGTCATCAGAACCGGCCGCAAACGGCGTTGAGCGCCCAGCTTGACCGCTTCAATGACTTCGTAGCCTTCGTCCCGTAACTGATTGATGTAGCTCACCATCACCACACCGTTAAGTACGGCTACGCCAAACACCGCGATGAATCCCACGGCAGCCGGCACGGAGAGGTACAGCCCCGTCACAAACAACGCGACAATGCCACCAGTAACCGCAAAGGGCACATTCATGAAGATCAGCGCCGCATAGCGCAGGCTACTGAATGCCGAAAAGAGAAGCAGAAAAATGAGCGCCAGGGTAATGGGCACAACAATCGCAAGCCGCGCCATGGCCCTTTCCTGATTCTCGAACTGACCGCCGAACTCCACGAAATAACCCGGCGGCATGTCCACTTGCTCATCTATCTGTTTGCGCAAATCCTGAACGACACCGCCCATATCGCGACCACGCACGTTCATCTGCACATACTGGCGGCGACTGGCATTGGAACGTGAAATCTTCTTCGGGCCAGCGTACATTTCAACATCAGCCACTCGTGAAAGCGGGATAAGCTCGCCACTGTTGCCCCGGAGGGGAAGCTTTCTGATTTCATCGATGGACCCGCGATAGGACTCTTGCAGCCGGGCGAAGATCTCAAATCGCCGGACACCGTCGAAGACCAGCCCCGCGCCTTTACCGCCAATCCCGGTTTCGACCGTACTCATCAGGTTATCAATGCTGATGCCAAACTGCGCCAGCACTTCACGGTCGGGGCGAATAACAATCTGTTTCTTGCCCGCACTCTGCTGGGCGCGCACATCCGTCGCACCCGGCACATCTTTCGCGAGGGCCGCCACTTCCTTGCCGATACGGCCCAACTCGCCCAGGTCGTCACCGAAAATGCTGGCAACCAGTTGCGCCTGAACACCTGACAAGAGCTCGTCGGTTCTGAGCTGAATCGGTTGGGAAAGGTTATTGGCAAGCCCTGGAACCCGCTCATTCAAGGCCTTTGCGATCTCGCCCTGAAGATCCTCATAGCGCACATCCGCTCTCCACTGACCCAGGGGCTTCAGATTCACAAGCGTCGCGACAACGTTCACAGGTTCAGGATCACCACCCACTTCGGCACGACCGATCCGGGCATAAGTTCCGGTGACCTCTGGAAATTCGTCTATAACGGACTGTATCCGTTTGCCATATTTAATGGCGGATTCCAGACTGGCTCCGGGCGGCAGTGTTGAGCGAATCTGGAACGTGCCTTCCCGGAGCGTGGGCACGAATTCGCTTCCGAGATAGGGAAACAGCAGGAGACTGCCTGCAAAGGCAATGACGGCAACGCCCATCACAACCTTAGGTGCTTTGACCACAGCATTCACCACCGGTTTGTATAACCGGTTCAGGAACAGAACCAGCTTCGGCTCCTTATGGTGCCCGCCCATCTTGAATGAGAGAGAGGCCAGAACCGGCACCAACGTCAACGCGAGCAGCAATGCGCCGATCAGAGCGAAGCTGATGGTATAGGCCATGGGCGAAAACAGCTTGCCCTCAACGCCCTGCAGCGTAAACAGCGGCAGGAAAACGATGATAATGATGCCGATGGCAAATACGATCGGACGAGCCACTTCCCGGGCGGATTCACCCACGAGCCTCAGAACACTGACCTTTTCCTCCGATCGTTCTTCCAGATGTCGGAAGATGTTCTCTATCATCACGACAGCGCCGTCCACCATCATACCGATGCCGATAGCCAGCCCGCCCAGACTCATCAAGTTGGCGGACATGCCTGAAATGCGCATCGCGATGAATGCGACAAGTACAGACAACGGCAAGGTTGCGACCACAATCAATGTTGAACGAATGTTTCCCAGGAACAGATAAAGGAACACCAGCACCAGAACCGAGCCCTCAAGCAACGCTTTCTCGACAGTGCCTATGGCCTTGCCCACCAACTCCGCCTGGGAGTAATACGCTTCGATCTTCAGACCCTCCGGAAGTGACTTGTTCAGGTCGTCGATTTTTGCATTGACGTCCTCAAGTACCTGGCTGGTGTTGGTCCCGATCAACTTCATCACGTAACCGCCAACGGATTCCTCACCTGAGGACACCTCTGCACCACGGCGAATTGCCGGTCCAAGACCAACCTCCGCAACATCCTTGACGTAAATTGGGGACTCCCCCTCACTCTTGGACACAATGATGTTCTGGATGTCTTTGATGCCTTCGGAACCAGAGTTGACCCAGCCATAACCGCGAACAATATATTCTTCACCTCCCCGCGTAATGAAAGAAGCGCCGACGTTACGATTATTCTGGGTGAGAGCGCCGCGAATATCTGACACCGTTAGATTTCTCGCCTGAAGCTTCTGCGCATCAATATTGACCTGGTACTGCTTTACCTCGCCGCCGATAGAAAGCACACCGGTTACGCCCGGCACGGTCCTGAGCTGGGGTTTGACAATCCAGTCCTGAATCGTGCGAATTTCCTGCAGGCTGTATTGATCTTTATCCTCAGCTTCCAGGGAATACATCAGGATGCGCCCAAGACCGCTTGCGATGGGCCCGAGTTCGGGTTCCCCCATCCCTTCGGGAATCTGGCGCTTGGCCTCGGATAGCCGTTCGTTAACTAGCCGCCTGGCGAAGTAGATATCGGTGCCATCTTCGAAATAGATGGTCACCCGCGAAAGCCCGAAGATCGACGTGCTCTGCACTTTTTCCAGTTTAGGGATTCCGTACATGCTGATTTCAACGGGATAGGAAATCAGCGTTTCGATATCAACCGGCGACAGACCAGGACTGGTGGTAAACACCTGAACCATGGTCGGCGTCGCGTCGGGAAACGCGTCCACCGGCAGTTTTTGAAATGAAAATACGCCGGCAACGATCACGGCGATAGCAAAAACAAGCGTCATCAGACGATTGTTCAGCGCATAATTCACAATTGCGTTGATCATGCTCCCCCCGGGGTTTAGTGTCCGTGAGCGGCGCTGCGGCCACTGGCGGTAATGGCCGACATCAGATCAAAAGCGCCTACTGAAACCACTTCCGTGTTTGCGCTGATGCCGGACTTGATCTCAATCCAGTCGTTTGCCTCCTTGCCAAGCGTGACGGGAACCGCCTTGTAAGCCCCTTTCTCATCGCCCGGAACAAACACAACAGATTCATCGCCAATGGTTTGAACCGCATCATCCGGAACCAGCGGCAGTGATGCCTCCGCTTCCGTCATGATTCTGGCCGTGGCATAGGTATTCGGGCGAAGGTCGCCCCTGGGAGACTTCAGCACAACGCGAACCGGGATGGTGCGGGTCTTTTCATCCAGCATGCTCGACACCCAGGATACCTGCCCACTGTGAAACCGGTCAGAACTTGAATCCCTGGAGGAAATCTGAACCTCGTCTCCCGTTGAAATCTGGTCAATATCGGATTCGGACACCTGAAGAATGGCCCACAACACCGAGGCATCCGCCACGATGAAAGGCGTATCCGACGGACTCAGCGTTTGCCCCAGACGAACATGCATCTGCTCGACACGCCCCTCAATGGGTGAGCGGAGCGCGTATTGCGCCAGCCCCCCACTGTCACCTGACGACTCGCTGCCGTAAACCGCCAGTTGTTCCCGCACGGAATCGTACTCCGCTTTTGTTTCAAGAAAGGCAGCCTTGGCATCCAGGAACTCTTCCTCACTGGAAATACCCTGTCCCTGCAACTCCCTTTCACGATTGTAGTCAGACTCGGCCGCTTCTTTGCGGGCCTCCAGCGAGATTAACCGGGAGCGAATCCGGGCCAGCTCCACACTGTTCAGGGTTGCCAGTAACTGCCCCTTATTGACACGATCCCCCAGATCAACCGCCAACCCTGTCAGTTTTCCCTCCAGCAGCGGACCAACCTCGGCCACGCGGTCCGGCACATACTGAATCTCGGCAGGTGCCGTAACAATTGCGCCAGCGCGCCCCTTGGCAGCCGCCACCGTCTGAATCGACAGTAACTCTGTCTGCTCCGGCGTCAGATGGATCTGGCGGGACTGGTTTTCCTCTCCGGCATGCTCGGCTTCTTCATTTCCGTGCTGGTCACCCTCGGCTTCTCCGGCAGCGTATGCCTGCTGTGCGCTCAGAACGCCGACAACTATTAACAGTATCTTCAGATTGCGAATCATTCATTCACCCTCAATATTTAGAGAACGGTACTAAGAGAACGGTCAATTTTGAGTTTTATATTCTCAGGACCCGGCTGACATCGACAGAGCACCTCCTGTGCTTATCTCCAGCGCCCGGACGGCATCGATATAATCATTCTGTGCCTGAACGTATTCCTGCCTTACCGACAGGAGATTGTCCTGTGCCGCCAGAACATCCGAGGCACCGACCTTGCCCGCCCGAAGTGCTTTCTGCATCAGCTGTAATGTTTCCTCTGAACGCTCCAGGATCGACTCGTTCATCTGGCGCAGCCGAACGGCGGTGGATTCATACCGGGCCACAGCCGACACAACCTGACGCTCTGTAGCCAGGCGCAAGGCCTCTGCCTCAAGCTCGGAGGTTTTCAGCCGCGCAGCAGCTTGTCTCTGCTCACCGGAATAATCATGGAAAACGGTCAAAGGCATCGACACCCCTGCACCGAAAAGGTTGGAGCCTTCCTCACGATCATAAAATCCGAAGACTTTCAGATTTGGAATCGTCAGGCTTTTCGCAACTTCAAGGCCAGATTCATTTGCTGCAATTCTGGCGGCCGCCGCTTTCAGGTCCGCTCTCTGACTCTGTGCCATCTCGACAAGCTGGCTGGTTGGAGGCAGGTCTTCGAGCGTCACATCAAGCTCGCCGGTCACCCCAACGGCATCGGAGGGGGACACCCCGAGCACTTCGGTAAGATCAATTTTTGATTGCTCGAGCTTTTGTTCCGCCGAGGCTTTTTGATTCCGGGCCCTGGCAAGCCCAATGACTGCGGTATTGAGATCAATCCGGGTTTGTTTACCCTGTTTTACGGACATTTCAACCAGGTCTTTGGTGCGTTGCATAAGATCAACGGCACGGGTTGCAGTTTCCAACTCTTTCTGAGCCAGCAGTATCCGGAAATAGGCGGCCCGCACCCGCGCCTTGGTGGCCACCTTCAGATATTCAAGCTCCTGTTGCCGGGACGAGAGATTGCTCTGGGCACGCGACTGGCCAAGGTCGCCGCGATTACCCATCCAGATCTCCTGAGTAACCCTAACCCCATATTCCAGGGACTCGTCGGCCTGATTCGGGGCCTGACGGGCCCCCAACTCAAACTCTGGATTGCTGGGCGCCCAGCGGCTGGCATGATCAAGCTGCCCCTGCTGTATCGAGACCGCAGCCCGCCTCAAAGCCAATACCGGGCTATTCTCAAAAGCCATCACCATGGCCTCGTTCAGGGAAACAGCCTGGCTGGCTTTGGCCTGCTGATATTCTTTCAGCGACACACTCTCTTTTGCCTGGGCCGACACCATAGGAGAGACGGCCAAGGCTCCCGGAACTATCATCGCGCACAACAAGAATCGTTTGTTCATTCAGTATCATCCTGGCTGTTTGACTGAGGTCAGTGAGTCAGCATTTTTGCGTGGGAATCTGGAACGACCTTACAGACAAACCTTTAATACAGTTTGAAATTCAGGCACCGGATAAAGTGTGAGGTTGGCAGCACGAGGCAGAGGTAAGGGCGAGGATGTCGAGTCACCCGGCTATAAGGCAGGCGCACGATGGTGGGTTCTTGCTCGATAAATAAAAAACCGGCCCGTCATTTGGGCCGGTTTTTTATTTTAGATCTGAATTGCTTGTGATCGCTGGTCCGATCAGAAACTCTTGCTCCAACCCAGCCAGAACTTCGGGTCATCCGAGTTGACAGAGCCAAGCGCGTCAGTTGAATCAATGTCCGCGTACTCGACGTTAACGCTGAAGGAACCGAAGTTTCCCGCATCCTTTGTAACGTTGGCGGCGACGTGTGAATAACTTGCCTCGCCGACAGAAGTCTTGCCGTCGTCAGCGAAGTCGTAATAGCCGAGCGTCACACCGGCACTGTAACTGTCTTCCAGAGGCACCCCAACAGAGGCGTAGTAATAGGCATCCCCCTGTACGAACACCCCATCACCACTGGTGTCGCTGTTGATCGTGTAGGCCAGGCCGATGGCAGCAATACCATAGCTGACCTCGCCGTATAGTTCGCCGAAGTCAATGGAGTTTGGCGCGTCAGGATACGCATAATAAACATACCCAACGTCATAACCCAGTTCTTCCACAAAGCCGGAGAATCCGGCGTAAAGATCAAGCTCGTAGCTGGTGCCGTCGCCAAAATCGACATTGGAACCCCAACCACCGACGTAGAAGCCCGACGCATGCTCATAATCCAACCCTCCCTGAACGGCCGCAGCCCCGTCTGTCTGGGTGACGCCCCGGAACAGGTAGTTGCTGCTGGCACTTACATTTGAGCTGACGTCAGCAGTGACAATGGAGGGCGTGGCCTGAAGCGCTGCGAACAAACTGATACTGATAAATCCGGATTTGGTGAAAAACTGCTTCTTCATGATAGATACCTTTGATTGGGTTTCATTGTCCCAAGCCGGTGAAGCAAAATTGGAGCCATATTTTATTTATTGTTATTTATCATAATGATGGAGTCACATTAATAAACTTTGAGCTTGCCTTCCGGAATACGGCCGCAACACGAAGCGCCCCAAAACCTGTCACCAGTCCGAATCAACGCCCTGTTTTGATGCACCCTTTGTAACCATCCTGTAATCTTCGCCAAATAGACTTTCACTGGCTCCTCAACACACAAGCAAACCGAAAAGGTAAGAGAGATCATGAGCAAGAAATATTTGGGCTTGGCTTTGGCGATTTCTGCCGCTTCTGCTGTACAGGCCGGAAACGTTACGACCAGCGGCGAAGACCTTGTGATCGATACCGAGAGCGGTATCAAGGTGAAAACGTCGGATAAATCGGCGTCTTTTCAGCTCGGCGGGCGCCTTCAATGGGATTACGACGCCACGCAGTCTGACGACAACGGTGTTGACACAACCGATTTCGATGTGCGCCGGGCACGGCTGTACGCCAAGGGCCACTTTGGCGACTGGGCGTACAAGACCCAGTTCAACGTGGCTGAAAGTGATGGCGCCGACGGCGGTACTGCTGAAGACCTGTACATTCGTTACCTGGGATTTGGCTCAGCTGCAACCGTGACTATCGGTAAACAGAAAGAGCCGTTCGGCCTGGAAGAATTAACGAGTTCAAAAGACATCTCAGCGCTTGAGCGATCTGCCGTGACCGAGCGCTATGCCCCCGGCCGTAGCGGCGGCATCCAGCTCAGCGGCAAAGGCAGCAACTGGACCTACGGTATCGGCTATTTCGAGGCAGACGGCAATGGCAGCGACGACTTCAATAACACGGCAGTAACCGCACGGGGCACGTTTGCACCTGTTCAAACGAATAATGCTGTTGTTCATCTTGGTGCGGGCTATACCACGCGTGACGCCGACATCCAGGCCGATGAGGTCGACACGCTTAATCTGGAACTGGCCGGCGCTTCCGGGCCCTTCCATGCCCAGGCCGAATATTTCGATTCCGAAGAAGGCCAAGTGGATGTTAATGGTTATTACGTGCAGCTTGGCTGGATCATCACCGGCGAAAGCCGCCCTTACAAAGCCGGAGCATTCAAGCGGGTAAAACCGGCATCGCCCAAAGGGGCCTGGGAAGTTGTTGCCCGCTTTGAAGATGGTGACGGAAAATACAGTGACGTGGGGCTGACCACGACCGACGGCGAGCAAACAACACTGGGCGTTAACTATTACGCCAACAAGAATGTTCGACTGGGTATGAGCTACATGGATGGCGAAGAAGCCAATGGCGCGAGCGGAGATGAAGTTCGCGCAAGGTTCCAGTACGCATTCTGATCCTTGATCGAGCTTATGTTTGACTCGACGCCAATAACGAGGATCGTTGAAAAAAATAATCTGAAAATTCAGGTTGGATTCAACCTACCCTGATAGTATCGATCCCGAGTTAAAGAGGTTACTCAGGTTTTTAGGGCAGATCTTTCTGCCCTTTTTTTTGATTTTCTCACCAAGGTGCACACCAGCCTGGCACCACGGAACTGCTACCCGGAGTGGGTGCCAGTGACACCGACCTAGACCCGGAAATCAGCGTAAACTACGAACTGGGTGCCCGTTTGCGCCATGGCGCGCTCAACGTCGAAGCCATCGGTTTCTGCAGCCACTACAGCAATACGGGCTGCTCAGGTAACCGCAGATGTCTATATTACAACGAAAAGAATTTATAGACCTTCGTCTAAATAAAATGCAAATTCATTTGAATTGTTACCGATTGCTAACTAACCTCGTTGACGGGTCGAATAATAATATTACTCGGAGACAACAAATGAAAAGATCAAAACTGAGAACCTCCATCCAGGCAGCAACCTCCTTGCTGGTTTTTGGCATTGCGAGTCCAGCTAGTGCCATGAAGATTTTGGGCGATGCCGACCATATGACCAATCTGAAGGGCTACGAAATAGAAGTGTACGGTTACGCCCGCCTTAACGCCAGCTACGACATTGAGGAAGACATCTCAGAACCAACTCGGGCGGGCGACTTCAGCAAGATTAATACTGGAGCAGACGAAATCAACGAGGCCACTGGCTATTTCGGCGCTGACGCGACGCAAAGCAGGCTCGGCGTGAAAGCGACGCTTCCTCAGGGCGTCAAGATAGTCGTTGAGGGCGGCTTTCGGTACGGCAACCTCCGGCTTCGTCACGCGTATGGCGAGTACAAGGGCGTGATGGCGGGCCAAAACTGGTCAAACTACAACAGTTTTGTTGGCTTCATCCCGACACTCGAGTTTGACGGCATGCCAGGCAACGCAGGCAGCCAGTTCCGGACATCTCAGGTGCGTTATACCAGCGGCCCAGTGTCCGTCTCCCTCGAACAGCCCTTTAATTTCGCAAGCCTCATCGCTACCGATCCGGACATTGAGCAGAAAACAAGTCTGCCGATTGCAACCGCACGCCTGGAAGATAGCGCTGGTGCCATCTCCTACTCAACTGCCGCATTCGTGCGCCAAATTGATTACGATACCGGCACTCAAGATGACAGTGCAATCGGTTACGGCGCTTTTGGCGCGCTCACCTTCGCAGCCTCAGACACGGTGACACTGTATGGCGTTTTCAACTACGTGAACGGTGGCGACATCTACCTGTACCGGTCAGGTGACAACTATGCCGTAGATTACGGCTATGTTAATAGCTCAGGCAGCGTTGAGTTGATCAGCGGGTACGGTGCCTCAGCCGGCGCGTCCTTTGACCTGGGCGGTGGCCGCTCAATAAACACGGGCGTCGGCATGGTGGAGGTAGACTGGGATGACGCGCTGCGTGATCTTCCCGGTTCAGCCGACATTGGTAACAAACAGGAAACTAACACCATGGCGATGATTAACTACCAGTGGTCTCCTGCGAAAGCAGTGACCATGGGTGTTGAATACAGCTACTTCATGGTCGACGAAGTTGACGGTGACGATGGGGATGCGAGCCGGTTGATGTTTGCCGCTCAGTACAACTTTTAAACTGTCGTAACGACAGCGAAAGACTAGTCTTCGGCGCTTTGACTCTGAATATTTTAGGGTTGAGGTGCCGAAGGTTTTTAGGGTAAGGATTTTTTTTCGCTATTGACTATTTAGTCACAGACTCCGACCTTTCCGCCAAAAAAAGTGCTCAACTTCAACAAAGCGAGGCTGTGCTCGGCTATTCTTATCGCGAACGCCGCAATGGGTTATAGCGTATCAGTCCAGTCCAGGTAGCAAAATTTGATTTTCACGGTGATATGAATAATCGGTTCCAGGCCTACAGCAATCAGCGCGACTGGTTTAATGGGTCCGGTCTGACGGGAAAAGAAAACAGGCTTAAAGACGATGGCAAAACCGAAAATTTCGGCGAAATCAAGTATCGTCTCTGGTTTGAAGCGGCAACGGATAACGATGAAGTCAAAGGTGTCTACGCCACGGAAATTGGTGGCATTCGCTACGGCGAGGGTTCAGGTGGCGACTTTTCAGGCGATGGCGTCAACGTAGAGACCCGCTGGGCATACGTGGACTTCGCTGTACCATCCAACAGCGATCACCGAATCAAGATGGGCTTGCAACCGGTATCGGTTGATCAGCATTTGTGGAATGAAACGGCAACGGGCGTGATGGCCCAGGGTCCGCTGTCTCACATGTGGAATTATCAGCTTTTGTGAGGACGGGGTGATTCGTCTAACGAAAACGCCGCGGAATCTGCTGATGACGGCTTTGACGGTGCGGACAACTTCACCATCAATATTGACGGCGCAATGAGTCCCAACCTTAAGCTTGGTGGCTTCTTGCTATACCAGAGAAACGATCAAATCTCGGAAGGTACGGGAAACATCAACAGCATCGGCTACGAACTTAAAGCGATTGCTGATAACTCCAGATACGACGTGTCGATCGTTGGCGGAACCTTTGACTACAGAAGCCCCTCCTCTGGCGGCAACCTGTTTGTTAAAGGCACAGCTATTTACCAGACGGGCACGATAGAGGGCGTAACCTTTACTCCTCTGTCAGGTGCAGCCAGCGCGAATAACAGCTTCGATCTTTCCGCCTATTTTCTTCGCGGTGATGTCGGATATGACTTTGGCGCCACTACACTGACCTACACCGTCTGGTACTCCTCCGGAGACGACAATTCCACCGATGGAGATTTCGACGCATTTATCGCGACAGACGTCGATATCAACGAAAGTATGATTTTTCAGGAAAACTTCACGGACGACGATTACTTTGCTGAAACGCCCTACCTTCTGGACAAGGGCTACCTGCTGAACAAGGTTCAGATAGACCACAAACTGTCCAGCCAGGTCACGGTTAGCGGAATGGCCATTTATAACGCGCTCGCTGAAGATGTCACTCTTGGCGACGGAAGTGAAGATAACTCACTCGGCTTTGAGTTCGGGGGACGCCTTACGTACAAGCCCTACAGCGGTCTTGAAATTGCTGCGGAAGCGGCTTATCTGGTGGCCGGAGACGCAATGGATGCGTTCGAGGAAGCCGCTATCCGGGACGGAAAGGCTGACGAGGATATTGTTCACATCGCGGGCCGAGTCCGTTATAAATTCTAACTCGTAATGCCGAAACCTTAATTCGGTTTTAACGTCTAACGGGAACGCCACAGTCATGGCGTTCCCTTTTTTTTGCGCAAGCTCCAGGCCAATATGCCTCCACCCATCCATACTCCAACGAGAGCGCGGTCATGCACAGGAAAATTCTTCCCGTTGTGATTCTTATCGGTTTTTGTCAGGCGGCCATCGCCGATGGGCTGGCCAGGGACGAGATCATTCACGACTTCGAGGCCAGGCAAGGTGTCGTCATTCCCGGCCCTGATTCGAACACCCGGAGCACCTACATCGACCTCGGGACCTCACAGGGAGTGAGTGTCGGCGATTTATTTTCAGTGACCGACCCCGGGCAGACAGTGACGCATCCAGCCACCGGCGAGGAAATGACCCTGGAGTCTGAAGCAAGCGCCTTACTTGGCATTACGCGGGCAAACGAAAACCACTCTATCGCCAGAGTAATCAAGGGCGCGCCGCCAAAGACGGGCGAGAAAGTCAGGCGTTTCTGGGGCCTGGATGCCTATTTTATTGACCCCCAGGACCAGGGCAGAGAATTGTATTCAGAGCTAAGAAGCCAACTGCCGCACATCTATTGGCTGGGATACTCCTCGGGAGACGAGGCCAGCGCTCCTGACGGCTTCTCTGGCCTGGTGTTCAGATATACAGACTCCCGGCTGAACGTGGACCATGTGCCGGACTGGCCAATCGCCTCGTACAAGATACAAGGCAGTCAGAATGGCTTCGATCCCCAGCCATTGGTCCAAGCGGATATGGGCCAGGGTCTTCCACCATTGCCCTATCCCGAACGACGCGCCCTGCTTGAGACTCAACCAATTTCCAGCGACCTGATTGTTAACGGCCCTGAGTTACTCATTGCTGCTGGCACCGAAGACCGGATCACCGTCAGCTCTTATCAGGCCGAGGCGATACAGCAAATTGTCAGTTTCCCCATACCGCACCGCAACCGGTTGCTTTCCGTGAGGTGGTGGCAACCCGAAGGCAGCTCCAGGCTCTTCCTGGCGCTCACCACCTGGGATGGCGAAAAGGTTGAAGGGATGTTGCTCAGGCTTGACGGCGATCAAGTCACCGAGTTTCGCACCAACTTACCCTTCATGCTTGGTGCCTTCGACCTGGATGGCAATCGCACCGCAGAGACTCTTATTGGCCAGCCGTTCAACCGAAATGACTTTTATGGTCAGCCACTGCGGGAATTTTCAATCAGTGCCGATAACGCCCTGCAACAAAACACGCCTTCGCTGTCGCTACCGGCGTCTTTCAGGGTTATCGGATCGCTTTTGACCGACCTTACGGGTGACGGGAAATTCGAATCCATTTCCATTAGTGACAGTGCACTAGTGGTCAGAAACAGCTCGGACAATGTCATTCACCGGTCCGAAAGAAATGTGGGCACCGAGCTGTCATCACTGAGCTATGAGCTCAATCCAAGCCAGGCGTTCAGCCCGGTCGCTCACGTTAACATCGAACCATCGCCCGTGTTGTTGAACGGACCGGAAAACCAAAAGCGGTTTCTGATATTCCCACGAAATGGAAGAAGCGATACCCCCATTTCGTCAGTGGCGTCGACATCCACCACCAACCGGCTTGGCTCTCTGGTTTTTGACGGAACCCGATTTATCGAATCCACGGTGCCTTATCGGCTGGAGGGGCGTATCGCCGCCATGGCGCAAGAGGATGGCAAACTATGGATCCTGCTGTCCGCCGCGAATTCCGACACTGGGCGGGGCGCAGAACTGCTGTCTCTGACACCCAAAACGCTTTGAGCCCGAGGGCCGCTATCGCGATTCACTAAAGCACGACAGGGACTATCAAACACATCATTTAAATGCATTTTCTGCTCCTGATTTCAGCTCTGTTTCAGCCAGACCTGCTCTACTGGAACTGCAACACATGGAAAACGAGGTGCAGCCATGAAAATGTTAATTTCAATTGTATTTACGACTGGCCTGATTCTCAGCCCGTTGGCTCTATCAGGCCCCAATGGGGGTCTCGCGGATCGCATTAACGAAGCGAGAACCTATCCCAATAAAACCGTGGCAGTGGATTCGGACAAACAGAAGGCAAAATTCCGGGAGCACATGAGGAATTACAGTGATCACCACGGGCATGACGACCACGGCGGTGATGACGAGCACGATTGCCACTAAGACTCATACACGACGGGTGGCTGCGTTGGCCCTTCCTGCCAGGGGAAGGGTCGGCGTTGGCTGGAAATCCTCACCACCATCCCAGACCGGCCCCATCGCCGCTTCCGAAACACCGAGAATAGCCACTTCAGACATGTTTACGATGAGGGGTCAGTTCAAAGGGGCCAGAGCTTTTATGCGTTTGGCTAACCTGTACTAAGCTTCCAGTATCAACAAGCGCTTATCACTCACTATCGATAGGTGTTCCGTCTTCCATTGCACAGCGTAGCCCATGAACTTCAAACATCTGGAAACCTTTATCTGGGTAGCCACCCTTGGGAGTTTTCGCAAGACAGCCGAGCGACAAAACACCACTCAGCCCGCGATCTCCAATCGCATAGCGGCCCTTGAAGAGGAATTGGGCGTAACGCTGTTTGATCGCGATTCCGGCCGTACGATGTTGACCACCCGGGGACAGGCGTTGTTGCCCTATGCCGAGAAAATCGTCTCTATGTCCCAGCAACTCCGTAAGCGAGCAGACAGGGTCGCTTTGCTGTCTGGCATCCTCAGGTTGGGCGTTTCCGAAACCATCGTCCATACCTGGCTGCCTTACTTTTTCCGCGAGCTGAGCGAAAATACCCCGAACCTGGATGTCGAGATCACCGTCGACGTGACCGGGAATCTTCGTAGTGGCCTGTTGGACAGAACGTTTGACCTCGCCTTTCTGATGGGCCCCGTTTCCGAACCGAAAATTGAAAACCTGAACCTGTGCAGCTTTCCACTGATCTGGGTGGCGAGTCCCGCACTGAAACTCCCGGACCGGAAACTGGAGCTTGAGGAACTGGCCCAGTGGCCAATCATCACGTATGCCAGGAACACCAAACCGTTTGCGGAAATCAGTCAGAAATTCAGCGAGTTGGACGAATTGCCCGCCCGCTTCTACTCATCGAGCTCGCTGGCGGCGTGCCGCCGCCTGACGCTGGATGGCATCGGCGTGTCTGCACTCCCACTGAGCGTGATTGCCGATGGACTGAAAAACGGTCGCCTGATGAGGCTCGACGCCGCCTGGACTCCGTCTGAGTTGGCATTTACAGCCTCCTATCCCAGCGCTCCCTCCAACGCGATCGCCGAACTGGCGGCCAACCTGGCAGTCAAAGTTTCCGAACAGTACGCGCAACGAAGTGATCACGGAAACTTATCAGCAAACCCAAAAAACCATAATTAGACATTTTCGCCAATAGGGATAACCTGAACTACAACCGCGTAATAAATTCAATCAGGGGTACCCGAGATGAATACCGGCGAATATTCAGACTTCAAGGCAGGCCTGCTTGAGCAATTATCCTTGCTTCGCTCACACATTCGTTCCGGTGCTTACACGGCAACTACCAGTGGCAAGGCCCAGAGCCTGGTCCAGGGAAATGTGGTTATCCTGCCGGCCGATTGGGCGAACGATTTTCTTCTCTATTGCCAAAACAATCCCGTGGCCTGCCCGCTTATTGGCGTCTCCCAGGTCGGAGAACCCTCACTACCGGGCCTTGGACGAGCGCTGGACATCCGGACTGACATCCCCGAGTACCAGGTATTCCGCAATGGTGAACGGGCGGAGACAGCCAATGACATTCGCGATTTATGGCGCAACGATTTTGTAACATTCGTACTCGGCTGCTCGTTTTCGTTCGAGGACGCTTTGATCCGTGCCGGACTGTCCATCAGAAACGTCGAGCAGGGACGGAATGTCTCCATGTATCGCTCGAACATTGAGACACAAACCGCCGGGCGTTTCTACGGCAACATGGTGGTGTCCATGCGGCCGTTCCGGGCCGCAGATGCCATCCGAGCGATTCAGATCACAACCAGGTTACCAAAAGCGCACGGCGCCCCGGTACATATTGGCGACCCGGCGCTGATTGGAATCACGGACATCAACACCCCTGACTTTGGTGACGCCGTCGCCATCGGCAGCGACGAACTACCGGTGTTTTGGGCCTGCGGGGTTACTCCGCAGATTGCCCTGGAAAACGCATGTCCCCCGATCGCGATCACCCACGTACCGGGAAAAATGCTGCTAACCGAGCGGCTCAATGAAGAGCTGGCCGTGCTCTAGCCACTGCAAGCTCACTCACAAAGCAACAACAACAAGAGAACGGGAGAATCGATATGTTCAAACAACTTGCAACAGCCACTCTTTTGGTCGGGGCCTTCCTGGCTCATGCAGCTAACGCTGCCCAATGGAATATGCCAACGCCGTATGGCGACGCCAACCTTCCAACCAAGATTGCCTACGGGTTCGCTGAGGACATAAAGGCGGGCACCGACGGCGAGATAGACATCACCGTCCACTCCGGCGCCTCACTGATCAAACATCCGGAAATCCCGCGGGCCGTCCGCACAGGGCAGGTTCAACTGGGGGAGATCTTCATCGGCATCATGGGCAACACCCATCCGGTGTTTAAACACGACAACATCCCGTTTCTGGCGACCAGTTTTGACGACGCCAAAGCACTCTGGGAAGCTGCAAAACCGGAGGTGGAAAAACAACTCGACAGAGAGGGCCTGAAACTTCTTTACACCGTGCCATGGCCAGCCCAGAGCCTGTATACAAAGGCTCCGGTCAACACCATGAGCGACTTGGAAGGTCTGAAGATGCGCGCTTACAGCCCGTCCACTTCACGGCTGGCTGATCTCATGAACACCACCCCAACCACCGTTCAGGTACCTGAGATCCCCCAGGCATTCAGTACTGGCATCATTGACGCGATGATTACCTCGCCATCCACCGGCGCCAACGGCCAGGCCTGGGATTACCTCTCTCACTACACTGACATCAAAGCCTGGATTCCCAAGAACGTTGTCGTCGTCAATAAGCGCGCATTCCGCCGGCTGAGCGATGAACAGCGTCAGGTCATTCTTGACGCCGCAGCGACCGCTGAAGCCAAAGGCTGGGAAGGCGTGCGAGTGACCGCTGCCGAAGACACCGCAACGCTGGCCGAGAATGGCATTACAGTGTCTGAGCCGTCAGAGCAGTTGATGAAGGAATTCCAGAAGATCGGCGACATCATGATCCAGGAATGGGAAGAAGAAGCTCCGAAGGAAGTCGGCGCTATTCTGCAAAACTACCGGTAACGGTCCATTCACAAGACGCTTTCCCCTGGTATTCCAGAGGGAAAGCCGCCTTGGGAGGCATCTTCCATGAGTACCCTTCGAGACAAGTTTTACCTGGCATCTGGTTACGCAGCGGGGTTCTGCATTGCACTGATCATGGTCGTGATTCTGGTGCAGATTGTCGGCCGGCTGTTCGGCTTCATCATCCCTTCCGCTGAAAACGTGTCCGGGTATGCTCTCGCGGCTTCTACGTTTTTCGGGCTTGCCTACACCTTCCATGAAGGTGGCCATATCAGGGTAACCCTGGTTATCCAGAAGTGGTCGGCCCGGGCGCGGTTCGTTCAGGAACTGGCGGTACTCATACTTGGCCTCGGCCTTGCGTCCTTCATGACGTTCTACTGCTGGCACATGGTGTGGGAGTCCTACGTTTTCGAGGAGGTCTCACACGGCTACATTCCCATTCCGATCTGGATTCCTCAGATCCCGGTAGGGCTGGGCACGTTAGCGCTTACCATCGCGATCCTGGATGACCTGATCGCGGTGCTGCGAAAACGTGTGCCTTCCTACCAACAACACGAAAGTGACGTCAATCTGGAGGAAGTCTGATGGATACCACGCTGCTTTCCATCGCCCTCGCTGCCTCCATGATATTGATGCTCGCGCTTGGCGTTTGGGTATCACTGACATTGGTCGGCATTGGCGTCCTCGGGCTATTGTTGTCCGGCAACGACCAGATCGGCCTTCTGTTCGCAACCTCCAGTTGGGGCGCAAGCACCGGCTGGTCTCTGACCGCACTGCCGATGTTCATCTGGATGGGCGAGGTTCTGTTCCGTACTCGCTTATCCGAGGACCTGTTTAAGGGACTGTCACCCTGGATGGGTGGTTTACCGGGCAAGCTGCTGCACGTAAACATTCTCAGCTGCGGTATATTCGCCGCGGTGTCCGGCTCGTCGGCCGCCACGGCGGCCACCATTGGCCGCATGACTCTGCCCGAGCTCAAGGCTCAGGGTTACAGCGATCGCATGGCTGTCGGTACCCTTGCCGGTTCCGGCACCCTTGGGCTACTGATACCACCGTCTATTATTCTGATCGTTTACGGCGTGGCGGCCGAAGTGTCCATCGGCCGCCTGTTTATCGCCGGCGCTCTTCCTGGCCTCATGCTGGTGGTCATGTTTATGGGGTACACCATGGTGTGGGCGACATTGAACAAGGATGAGATGCCCAAGCATAAGAAAGAGCACATCTCGTTCTCAGCCAAGATCAAGGCACTGCGAATGCTGCTCCCGATTGTGGGCCTGATTGTATTTGTGCTTGGTTCGATTTATGCCGGCTTTACCACACCCACCGAGGCTGCCGCCCTCGGCGTTTTTGGCGCCCTGTTGCTGGCGGCTATTACCGGTTCCCTGAACGCCGACAGTTTCAAGGCAAGCCTGCTGGGCGCGGTCAAAAGCTCCTGCATGATTGGCCTGATTCTGGTGGGCGCGCACTTTCTCACCTTGTCCATGGGCTTTCTCGGCATTCCAAGAGAGTTGGCGGAATGGATTGGCAGCATGTCGCTCTCTTCTTTCGAACTGCTTGTCTGCCTGACTGCCCTCTTCGTTCTACTGGGCTGTTTCCTGGATGGCATTTCCGTGGTGGTTCTTACCGTCGCTGTGGTCATGCCCATGGTCCAGCAGGCCGGCATCGACATGCTCTGGTTTGGCATCTTTATTGTTCTGGTGGTTGAGATGGCACAAATCACACCGCCGGTGGGTTTTAACCTGTTCGTGATCCAGGCATTGACCGGGAAAGACATTCTCTACGTTGCCCGGGCCGCGCTACCCTTTTTCCTGCTGATCATGGCGGCACTGTTTCTGATCGGCTGGTTCCCGGAAATTGTCACCTACCTCCCTCAGACCATGAGCCGAGGCTAGCGCACATTCACTTGTTTCTGGAGACAACCAATGAAACTCAACTGCGATATGGGCGAGAGCTTCGGTAGCTGGACCAAAGGCATGGATGCCGAGGTCATGCCCTACATTGATATGGCCAATATTGCCTGCGGCTTCCATGCCTCAGACCCGCTGACCATGGACCGCACCGTCAGAACCGCGATTGCCGAGAAGGTCGCCATCGGCGCGCACCCCGGCTATCCGGATCTGTTGGGCTTCGGCCGGCGTGACATGGAGTTTGCACCCGAGGAACTCCAGGCCCTGCTGGTGTATCAGATCGCTGCGCTGGACGGCATCTGCCGCACCCACGGCACAGCCATCGAATACATCAAACCCCACGGCGCGCTCTACAACAAAATGGCAGTAGACCGCACAACCCTGGCAGCGGTGATGGCTGCGGTACGCAACTTTGCGCCCCACTGCCCCCTGGTGGCCATGGCAACGCCCGATGCCGACGAGGTTCTGGCACTGGCCGCCGACGTGGGCATCGATGTGTGGTTCGAGGCGTTTTCCGACCGTGCCTACAGCGACGAAGGCCGTCTGGTTAAACGCTCGGTGAAGAACGCGGTTCATGACACGCCGGAAGCCATAGAAAGGCAGGTAACACAGATCATCACCGAAGGCAGCGTCACGTCGATTTCCGGCAAACGTATCCCGATCAAGGCCGACACTCTCTGCATTCATGGCGACAGCCAGCATGCTGTAGAGGCGGCCAGGCACATGCGGCAGGTCGTTGAGTCACTATGATCATTGAAGCCGTCAACGAAAGTACGTACATCGTCTATTTTGGTGACCGTATCAGCGATGACATCGCCGGCCAGGTCAAGCGGGCCACGGAGGCCATTCGCCAGAACCTGTCGGACCTGGTGATTGACCTGGTGCCTTCGTATACCTCCGTGCTGGTTTGCTATGACGCCAACAGGACCGACCGCTTCGGCATCGCGTCCCGGCTGCGCAAGGCACTGAGCGAGGGCGAACAGGAGGCGCCGGATGAAAGCGCTTCCAGCACCATTGAGTTGCCGGTCTACTACGGCGACGAAGTAGGCCTGGACCTGGACGAGGTGTGTGACTATTCCGGCCTGAGCCGGGACGAAGTGGTGCGCATCCACAGTGAGCAGACCTACCGCGTCTACGCCATCGGATTCAGCCCGGGGTTCGCTTACCTTGGCATTACCGACCAACGCATTGCCCTGCCCCGCAAAGCCACGCCCCGACAGAAAATACCCACCGGGAGCGTTGGCATTGCCGGCTCGCAGACCGCCATCTATCCCAGCGCCACGCCGGGCGGGTGGCAGATAGTCGGTCGCACACCTCAAAGAATGATCGATTGGGACAGCGATTCCCTGGCGCTGGTATCAGTAGGGGATAGGGTGCGGTTCCGGTCGATTGACCGCCAGGAGTATCTGGACCTGGGAGGCAGCCTCGATGAGTTTTGAAGTTCTGGATGGCGGTATGCTGGCCTTATTGCAGGACCCTGGCCGGTACGGCTATCAGCACATTGGCGTGACCACCGGCGGCCCCATGGACGAGCATGCCTTTCGTTGGGCCAATCGCCTGCTCGCCAATCCACCGGAGGCAGCGCAGATCGAGATCAATATTGGAAAACTGAGCCTGCTGGCCCATGAGGATACCTGCATCGCGCTCACGGGTGCGGACCTCGGAGCGCAGATCAATGGAGAGGCGGCAGCACCCTGGCATACCTATCAAATCCACCGGGGAGACCGTATCGAATTCGGCATGCCGGTGGCCGGACTAAGGGCATACCTTGCCGTCGCCGGGGGACTGAAGCCCACCGTAAAACTGGGTAGTTGCGCCACCGTCGTGCGCGAAGGCCTTGGGGGGCTGGATGGACGCGGGCAAAAGCTGGCCAAAGGCGACTGCATCGGGTTTGACCGCAGCCATCCAAAGACCATGGCAAGCCTGCCAGCCGGGGAAATTCCGGACTATAACCAGGACCTCCACATCGGTGTGATCCCCAGCTACCAATACGCGCACTTCTCTGCTGGTGAGCGTATGAAATTCTTCACGGGCTGTTACGAGGTCAGCCAGCGAATCGATCGCATGGGCTATAGGTTAACCGGCGACCCTATACACTCTGAGCTGGACGGCATCATCTCCGAAGGCATCGCCTATGGTGCCATTCAGGTGCCCAGTGACGGCCAGCCGATCGTCCTGATGAAAGACCGGCAAACCATCGGTGGCTACCCAAAAATAGGCTGCCTGAGCGCCCTGGATGCTGGCCAACTGGCGCAACGTGGGCCCGGGACACGGATCCGTTTTTACCTTGCGGACGTCGCAGAGGCCGAAGCCCAACGCGCGATTTTCAACCACAAGCTGGAAACCTTCAAACCATCACTCGCCGGCCCGTAGCCGGGTACGCACGCCCCGCGACGTCATCACCGCCAGCACGTCCATCAAAGACCTCACCAGATAGCCGTGCGCGCCGTGAATCTGCACCCCGGAAAAGCCCGCCTTCTCTGCAATCGCCGCACTGCTGGCGAACCGCTGGATAATCTCCTCAATCTCAGACACTTCCAGCGCCCGGGGCGTCGCAAACATTGCCTGCAACTCCTTGCGAAACGGAACCGCACTGGGCGACACCGGCGCCTTGTTCAGCATTTTCGGGCTCTGCTTACCGGGATGGTTGAGCTGCATCCACAGCTGGCACCCATTGCGGTGACATACAAGTCAGTATGAAAACAGGAGATATCCACAAAGCCAAAACAAGCGAGGCCGGTCAGGTTATTCAGAACCGGGGAGCGCCAGGGATGGCGCGACCGAGCCCTACAGGGACGAATCCACGGGCGTGTTCTGAATAACCTGACCGGCCTCGCGACCGCTCCGCAGCCCGACGGCTACGGAACAGAACTGCCAGCCTTAAAGAAGCAGGGACCGAATATCCCCCAACAACTGACTCAACACCGAGGTAAACCGGGCCGCATCCGCCCCGTTCACCGCGCGATGGTCATAAGACAGCGACAACGGCAGCATCAGCCGCGGCTGAAAATCCTTGCCATCCCAGACCGGCTTCATCGCTGCCTTTGAGACACCAAGAATCGCCACCTCCGGCGTATTCACGATCGGCGTGAACGCCGTGCCACCGATACCACCCAGGCTGGTGATGGTAAAGCAGGCACCCTGCATCTCGGTCGGCTTAAGCTGCTTGTCCCGCGCCTTCTGGGCCAGGTCCGCGCTTTCCTCCGCGAGCTCCCAGAGCCCCTTCTTGTCGACATCCTTGATCACCGGCACCATCAGCCCGTGAGGCGTGTCCACCGCAATCCCAATGTGAATGTACTGCTTGCGGATCACTTCCTTGCGGTCCATATCCAGCGACACATTGAACTGCGGCAACTCCGCCAGCGCCGTGGCGCAGGCTTTTAGCAGGAACGGAAGCGGTGTCATCTTCACACCTTTCTTCTCGCCGGCCGCCTTCTGGGCCTTGCGGAAGTCTTCCATGTCGGTGATATCCGCGTCCTCGAACTGGGTGACGTGGGGCACGTTCAGCCAGCTACGCTGCATATTGTTCGCCGTAGCAAACATCATGCGTGACATGGATTCGCGCTCAATCTCACCAAACTGACTGAAGTCCGGCAGTTTCACGCCAGGAATGCCGGCGCCACCGCCGCCAGCCACGGTGCTGCCTTGCTGCGTCTGCTGCAATTGGCTTTTCACGTAGGCCTGGACATCGTCTTTCAGGATGCGACTCTTCGGGCCGGAACCCTTGATGCGAGTCAGATCCGCGCCGAATTCACGGGCCAGCTTGCGCACCGCCGGTCCAGCATGAACCTTGGCACCCGGCGCCGGTGGCTCGTAGGTTGCCGAGGGCTGCTCCGGCTTGGGATCGGAAGGCTTGCTTTTCGATTCAGGCTCACCTTCCTGCTTTTCCTTGCTGGAAGACTCAGACGCCTCGGACGACGCGTCCTCTTCGCCTTCGTCGCCACCCTCTTCCACGATGGTCATTTCAACCAGATCGAGACCTTCGGAGATCTTGTCGCCCTCGGACACCAGAATCTTGCCGATCTTGCCGGCATAGGGAGACGGAATCTCCATGGTGGCCTTGTCGGACTCCACGGTCACCAGTGCATCGTCCGCCTCAACCTCATCACCTTCGCTGACGTTGATCTCGATCACCGGCACATTGTCGAAGCCGTCCAGCGCGGGCACCTTCACGGTTTCCTTTCGGGAACCGCCGGATTTCTTCGGTGCCGGCTTTTTCTCTTCAGACTTGGCTTCTTTGTCGTCCGACTTGGCTTCCGCCTCGTCTTTCTCATCGGACTTGGCGTCTTCGCCAGAATCCTTGTCGTCATCCGAGCCACCAGTGTCGCCACTGACTTCCATCATGCCAACGACATCGCCTTCCTTGACCTTGTCACCCACTTTGACGGTGATCTTGGTAATTTTTCCGGCACCCGGTGACGGCAGTTCTACCGATGCTTTATCGGACTCCACCGTCAGTATCGGATCTTCTTCCTCAACCGAATCTCCCTTACTGACGAGCACTTCGATAACCTCGACCTCGTCTGCACCGCCGAGATCCGGAACCTTGATTTCCTGTTCACTCATGGCGGTCTCCTTAGCTCAGCACCGGGTTCGTTTTGTTGCGATCGATTCCGTACTTGCGCATAGCCTCGAGAACCACGTCGTTTTTGACTTCGCCATCCCTTGCCAGGGCTGCCAGCGCGGTCACCGCCACATAGTAACGATCCACCTCGAAGTGACTCCGCAATTTCTCGCGGGTATCACTGCGGCCGAAACCATCGGTGCCCAGGGTCAGGTAGGTTTTCGGAATGTACGCCCGCACCTGTTCAGACAACAGCTTGATGTAGTCGGTGGACGACACCACCGGCCCCTGCTGCTTCTCCAGGCATTGGGTGATGTACGACTTCTTGGGCGTATCGTCCGGGTGCAGGCGATTCCAGCGCTCGATGTGCAGGCCGTCACGGGCCAGTTCGTTGAAGCTGGTCACGCTCCAGATATCAGAGGCAACACCAAAGTCTTCTTTCAGCAGTTCCGCAGCCGCACGCACCTCGTTAAGGATGGCACCGGAGCCCATCAGCTGAACCCGTGGGGTTTTCTTACGACCTTTGGTTTCAACGGAATCCAGCAGGTACATACCCTTGATGATGCCCTCTTCCACTTTCTTGCCGTCCTTGCCTTCCGGCATGGCGGGCTGCTCGTAGTTTTCGTTTTCAATGGTCAGGTAGTAGAAGACGTTCTGATTGTCTTCAAACATCTCCTTGATGCCATGCTGGACCACCACGGCCATTTCGTAACCGTAAGCCGGGTCATAGGCCTTACAGCTGGGAATGGTCTGGGCCAGGATGTGGCTGTGGCCGTCCTGGTGCTGCAGGCCTTCACCGTTCAGCGTTGTTCGCCCGGCGGTGCCACCCACCAGGAAACCGCGGGCCTGAATGTCACCCGACGCCCAGGCCAGGTCGCCCACGCGCTGGAAACCGAACATGGAGTAGAAGATGTAGAACGGTATCAGCGGGAAGTTGTTGGTGCTGTAGGAGGTCGCTGCTGCCATCCAGGCCGCCATGGAACCGTCTTCGTTGATCCCTTCCTCAAGCACCTGACCTTTCTTGTCTTCCTTGTAGTACATGATCTGGTCACGGTCTTCCGGCACATACTTCTGGCCTTCAGAGGTGTAGATACCCAACTGACGGAACATACCCTCCATACCAAAGGTACGGGCCTCGTCCGGTACGATCGGAACCACCCGTTTACCGATGCGCTTATCCTTGGTCAGAGCCGTCAGCAGTCGCACGAATGCCATGGTCGTAGAGATTTCACGACCATTGGAGCCTTCCAGCAAGTTCTTGAAGGTGTCCAGCGGCGGCGTCTGCAGTGGCTGACAGTCCTTACGGCGCTTGGGATAGAAACCGCCCAGTTCCTGCCGGCGCTTGTTCATGTAAACGATTTCCGGGCTGTCCGGCGCCGGCCGGTAATAGGGCACGTCCTTGAGCTCTTCGTCCTTCAGCGGCACCGCAAAGCGGTCACGGAAGGCTTTCAGTTGCTCGATATCGAGTTTCTTGAGCGAGTGCGCCGTGTTCTGCGCTTCGCCGGCGTTACCAAAGCCATAACCCTTGATGGTATGAGCCAGAATCACCGTCGGCCGCCCACCGTTGTTATGGATGGCGTGATGATAGGCCGCATAGACCTTGTAAGGATCGTGGCCACCGCGATTAAGCTTGTTGATGTCCTCGTCGGTGAGGTTTTCCACCATCTTGGACAACTCCGGGTATTTGCCGAAGAAGTGCTTACGGGTATAGGCCGGGCCGTTGCTCTTGAAGTTCTGCAGGTCGCCGTCAACGGCTTCGTCCATGACGCGCTGCATCAGGCCGTCCTGATCCTTCTCGAACAGCGGATCCCACATGCGGCCCCAGACCACTTTCAGTACGTTCCAGCCAGCTCCCCGGAACACGCCTTCCAGTTCCTGGATAATCTTGCCGTTACCACGTACAGGGCCGTCGAGGCGCTGCAGGTTGCAGTTCACGACAAAAATCAGGTTGCTCAGGTTTTCGCGGCCAGCCACCGAGATGGAACCCAGGGTTTCGGGCTCGTCGCACTCGCCATCCCCGACAAAGCACCAGACCTTGCGGTCGCCCATGTCGATCAGCTCGCGGCTATGCAGGTACTTCATCACGTGAGCCTGATAAATGGCCTGGATCGGCCCGAGCCCCATGGACACCGTAGGGAACTGCCAGTAATCCGGCATCAACCAGGGATGGGGGTAGGATGACAGGCCATCGCCGTCCACCTCTTCCCGGTATTTATCCAACTGATCTTCGTCAAAACGCCCTTCCAGATAGGAGCGGGCGTAAATACCTGGTGAGGAGTGACCCTGGAAATACACCAGATCCGATTCGCGCTTCTCATCCCCACCGTGGAAGAAGTAGTTGAAGCCAACATCGTACAATGTCGCCGCCGAGGAGAAGGATGACACGTGCCCGCCCAGATCACCCGGGCGCTGATTGGCCCGCAGTACCATGGCCATGGCGTTCCAGCGGATCAGCGAGCGAATTCGGCGCTCCATGAACAGGTCGCCCGGCATCCTGGCTTCCTGGGTCACCGGAATGGAATTGCGGAAGGGCGTCGTGATGGAATAAGGCAACTCAGTGCCGTCGCGGCTGGCTCGTTCGGAGAGCCTTTCTAGAATGTACTTGGCGCGATCAACGCCCTCCTGTTCGATCAGAGACTCCAGCGCATCCAGCCATTCACTGGTCTCTATGGGATCATCGTCCTGGTACATCAAACCTCCCCTTGGCATTAAAAAGTGCAGCGCACGCCACGATCAGCAGCTGGGCGCCTTGCAATATCGATAAGCTGCGATGGAATGCAGAGCGTTTTATTATGGGTATCCGCCTGTCCGGTACTCGAACAAGCATAGAACACGATCGCCAGTTTTACTGCCTGAAGCGCCCTTGCGTCACCGGGCTTTTGACCAGGCGAATCCAGGCAGCACTCACATACCGGCACAAACCACACCGACGGTTAAGTAGTATTTTTACTACATTACGGTGTGATAATTCAATTTTTGAGGAAAATTCACCATAGCCTGTCGGACTATTTCGGTTACTTACGTAAGAATGGCGCCTTTTTCTCTCTCAAACAAGCACATTCAGACCAAGGTCGTAGGATTCCTACCAATTTGATTAGACCTGAAAATACTTTTAGATTTATGTATACTCGCCTGCCCGTTTTTTGACCAGCGGAGCGGTGGCACTGTCCACCCTCTGCAGAGTATGACTCACAACCAAAGAGGGCGATCTATGAACTCCATCGTCACGTTCCCGAACCGGATTCCGACCGCCGAGTTCGAAGAGCGGCGTTTCAAGGTCTACACAGACCGCCAGCTCGATAAAATTGACGTTATTCAGAATCTCCCTGAAGAGACCCTGTTTGAAATGAAGGTGGTTGCCAGCGTGCTGCCCTTTCGTGTCAACGAATACGTGATCAACGAGCTGATCAACTGGGATAAAGTACCGAACGATCCACTTTACCAACTCGTCTTCCCCCAAAAAGGCATGCTGAAGGACGAGCATTACGAGCGCATGGCAAAGATGCATCGTGAGGGCGCGGAGAAGAAAGAAATCCAGGCGGTGGCGAAAGAGATTCGCGACGAGCTTAACCCGCACCCGGCCGGCCAGATGGAAATGAACATGCCGGAACTGAACGGCGAAGTCCTGGACGGCGTTCAGCACAAATACCGTGAAACCGTTCTGTTCTTCCCGGCCCAGGGCCAGACCTGCCACTCCTACTGTACCTTCTGCTTCCGCTGGGCTCAGTTCGTGGGCGACAAGGACCTGAAGATGGCCAGCACCGAAGCAGAAAAGCTTCACGGCTACTTGCAGGAGCATACCGAAGTCAGTGACCTGCTGGTCACCGGTGGCGACCCCATGGTGATGAAAACCAAGAATCTGGTCCAGTACCTGGAACCTCTTCTGCAGCCGGAGTTTGATCACATCCAGACCATTCGCATCGGCACCAAGGCCCTGACCTTCTGGCCATACCGCTTTGTGACCGACAAGGATGCAGACGAACTGATTGATCTGTTTGCCCGCCTTGTGGATGCCGGCAAGCACGTGGCCATCATGGCGCACTACAACCATTGGCAGGAAATCACCACCGATATCGCGGAAGAAGCCATCCGCCGCCTGCGTGCCACCGGCGCTGAAATCCGCGCCCAGGGCCCACTGATCAAGCATGTGAACGACAATGCCGACGACTGGGCAAAACTGTGGGACAAGGAAGTACAGCTGGGCATCATCCCTTACTACATGTTTGTGGAGCGGGACACCGGCGCCAAGAACTACTTCGAAGTGCCTTTGGTAGAAGCGTTCAATATCTACCGCGAAGCCATCAAGCAGGTTTCAGGCCTGGCTCGCACCGCCCGCGGCCCGTCAATGAGCGCTGGCCCCGGCAAGGTTGAGGTACAGGGCATCACCGAGATCAACGGCGAGAAAGTGTTCGTGCTCCGGTTCATCCAGGCCCGCAACCCGGACTGGGTACAGCGCCCGTTCTTTGCCAAGTACAGCGAAACCGCCACCTGGCTGCATGAGCTGGAACCGGCCCTTGGGGAAGAGAAGTTCTTCTTTGAGGATGAGTATGAGCAGATGAAGAAGGGCAACGGGTAACCCGGCCTCATAAAAAAGGGGCCCACCGCGGGCCCCTCCTTCCAGAACTGCCTTCCCTGCGCATCAATGCATCAACGTATACAGCTTACGCCGATAGGTACGCACGTCCGGATTGTTATTTCCAAGTTTGTCGAACAGCTCAATCAACGTGGTCTTTGCCACTTCATCCTTGTACTTACTGTCCACCCGCATCAGGCGAATCAGCAATTCCATCGCTTCGGCGTTGTTTTCCTGAAGGATGTGATGCAGCGCCAGCAAGTGCAGGGCATTAGGATCTTTCGGGTCTTTATCCAGTGCATCTTCAAGTTCGTGTATGGGGGGCAGTTCGGCTGACGCTCTGAGGAATTTCAGCCGGGCCGCAAGCTGCTTGGCCTGGTGCTGCATCTTTTCTTCCGGCGGCAGGCTTTCCAGCACCTGCTCGGCGGTTTCCAGATCACCCAGCTCCGCCTTCAGTTGCGCGAGGTCGATCAGTACCTTCAGATCATCCGGGTTGTTACGGTTCATCTCGGTTAACACGGCCAGCGCAGCTTCCACATCACCTTCTTCCCAAAGTCGGTGAGCCTTATCGTAAGGAGCCTCTTCGTCTTCCGGCATGTCAATGTGCTTGTCGAGGACCTTGCGGATCTCGCTCTCCTGCAAGGCACCATTAAAGCCATCCACTGCCTGGCCATCCTTCACAAGGATCACGGTGGGTAGGCTGCGCACACCCAGGCTGCCGGTCAGTTGCTGCTGCTCGTCGGCGTTCACCTTGGCCAGCATGAAGCCGCCCTTATACTCTTCCGCCAGCTTTTCCAGCAACGGCATCAACTGCTTACAGGGGGCGCACCACTCCGCCCAGACATCAATCAATATGGGCGTTTTGGAGGACGCTTCCATCACATCCTGCTGGAAGTTGTCCATGGTGGCTTCGAAAACGTACGGCGAGTTGCTCATGGATGGCACCTGAAAGTGATTTCCTGAAATGTCATTAACGGATTGTTGTTGGTATTGGGGGCTGAGAGTCGAAATTCAAGGTTTTGCCGCAGGCTCTGCACGATAACGGCAATTACCGCCACCTGCCTTGAAATAATCCCCTTTGCCGTTACATAGGCAATAGGGCCGGGGCGACAGCCCGGATCAAATTTCCTGGAGGATGCGTGTACGGCATGAACGACGACAACCGCAACGACTCTTTTGATGCTGCCGAAGAAGATCTGACCGAGTACATCGGCAAGGACGAGAACAGCAAAAGCCTGGTGCTGCCGAAACAGCAGATGCCCCGCCGCATGTACGTGTTACCGGTGTCGAACAGGCCGTTCTTCCCCGCCCAGGTGCAGCCGATTGTGGTTAACCAGAACCCCTGGCAGGAAACCCTCAAGCGTGTAGGCGAAACCGACCACAAGGTACTGGGTATATGCTTTGTGGAAGACAGCGATCCTGAACAGGGTGTTCCCGGCAGCGAGGAGCTGGAAACCGTAGGCTGCGCCGTGCGCGTCCATCACGCCCAGGGCGAAAGCGGCAAAGTCCAGTTCATTGCCCAGGGCCTGCAGCGTTTTCGCATCACCCAATGGCTTCGGCGCCGGCCACCCTACCTGGTGGAAGTGGAATACCCGGACGAGCCGGAAGAAGCCGCCGACGAGTTGAAAGCCTATACCCTCGCGATCATCAGCTCCATCAAGGAGCTGCTGCGCACCAACCCGCTTTACGGCGAGGAAGTGAAGCAATACCTGTCCCGATTCGGGCCGGATGACAGCTCTCCCCTGGCGGACTTTGGTGCCTCGATGACCAGCGCCCCGGGCCAGGAACTGCAGGAAGTACTCAACACCGTGCCTCTGCTCAGGCGCATGGAGAAAGTACTTCTGCTGATGGCGAAAGAACAGGAGGTCGCCCGCCTGCAAAGCGAAATCAGCGAAGAAGTGAACGAGAAGGTGCAAAAGCACCAGCGTGAGTTCTTCCTGAAAGAACAGCTCAAGGTCATCCAGCGCGAACTGGGCATGGCCAAGGACGACAAAACCGCCGACGCCGAGCGTTTCCGCGAGCGCATGGAAAGCCTTAACCCACCGGAACAGGTTCAGGAACGCTTTGACGACGAGCTTCAGAAACTGCAGGTTCTGGAGCAGGGTTCACCGGAGTACGGTGTCACCCGCAATTACCTCGACTGGCTGACCCAGGTGCCCTGGGGCCTGACCTCGGAGGATCATTTCGATCTGACCGAAGCCCGCCGCATCCTGGACCGTGACCACGATGGGCTGGACGACGTGAAAGACCGTATCGTCGAGTTCCTTGCCGAAGGCACCTTCAAGGGCGAAGTCAGCGGTTCCATCCTCCTGTTGGTGGGCCCGCCTGGCGTGGGTAAAACTTCCATCGGCCATTCCGTCGCCGACGCCCTCGGCCGTGAGTTCTATCGATTCAGCGTGGGCGGCATGCGTGACGAAGCTGAAATCAAGGGCCACCGCCGCACCTATATCGGCGCCATGCCTGGCAAATTCGTGCAGGCATTGAAAGACTCGAAGGTGTCCAACCCGGTGATCATGCTGGACGAGATTGACAAGATCGGTGCCTCCTTCCAGGGCGACCCAGCCTCTGCCCTGCTGGAAACACTGGACCCGGAACAGAACCGGGAATTCCTGGATCATTACCTGGACGTGCGCATGGACCTGTCCAAGGTCCTGTTCATTTGCACCGCCAACCAGCTCGACACCATTCCCCGCCCCCTGCTGGACCGCATGGACGTCATCCGACTGTCCGGCTACATCACCGAAGAAAAGCTTGCCATCGCCAAGCATCATCTGATGCCCCGGTTACTGAAACGAGCCGGCCTGCTGAAAAAGCAGATGAACATCACCGACGCCGCCATCAAGCAGATCATCGAAGGCTATGCCCGTGAAGCGGGCGTCCGCAGCCTGGAGAAATTGCTGCACAAAGTCATCCGCAAGGGCATTGTGAGGTTGCTGGAAAAGCCGGACGAGCCCGTAAAGGTTGGCGTCTCCGACCTGCAAACCTACCTGGGACAGCCAGCCTTCCGCAAAGAGAAATCCCTGAAAGGCACCGGTGTGGTCACCGGCCTGGCCTGGACCGCCATGGGCGGCGCCACCCTGAGCATCGAAGCCTCACGCATACACAGCAGTCAGCGTGGCTTCAAACTCACCGGGCAACTGGGTGACGTGATGAAAGAGTCCGCCGAAATCGCCTACAGTTTTGTCTCTTCAAACCTCAAGCGATTCAAAGGTGACCCCACCTTCTTCGACAAATCCTTCGTGCACCTGCACGTCCCCGAAGGCGCCACCCCCAAAGACGGCCCCAGCGCCGGTGTCACCATGGCCACCGCGCTGCTGTCCATCGCCCGTCGCGAGTCACCACAGCAGAACATCGCCATGACCGGCGAACTGACACTCACCGGCCAGGTGCTCCCCGTCGGCGGTATCCGCGAGAAAGTCATCGCCGCCAGACGCCAGAAAATCAGCAACCTGATTTTACCGGACGCGAACCGGGGGGATTATGAGGAGTTGCCGGGCTACCTGAAGGAAGGGCTGACGGTGAATTTCGCCAAGCAATACAACGACGTGTTTCAGGTATGTTTCGGGAACAAACCCCGCAAGGGATCGAGCGTCCATTGATATTACTGGTCTGACCACTGCAAGACTGCCTTGACGCTTGTTCAGCCCTTGACTTTACTCGCTTTGATATGGACGAAAAGCAATCTCCGGTGGCGCCAGGTCACCGGTTTCCGACTCCTGAGTTAAAGAGAGTGGTAAAACAATGAACAAGAAAAACTCGATCCTGTGCGTGGCCGCGGGCCTTGCTTTCATCCCCTTCGCCTACAGCCAATCTGACGATAGTCTCAAGAAGCTTGGCAATTTCCAGACTACCGGGAAAGCCGAGTTCACTGTGATCGACCAGAAAAGCGACAGCGCCGATGCTATTCGCAAGACTCTGCAGAAAATAAAACTCCCTGAGGGCTTTGAAATCAGCCTTTACGCTCTGGTGCCCGATGCGCGGCACATGGCGGTTGGCCCCCAGGGTGTCGTCACCTTTGTTGGAACCCGTAAAACCGAAGTCTGGGCAATGACTGACCGGGACAAAGACCGAGTGGCCGATGAGGTAAAGAACTTCGCACCGTCGCTGGCCAAATCCGTACCCAACGGCCCCTGTTTTTCGCCTACGGGCGTACTCTACATTGCGGAGCAGAACCGGGTACTGGCGTATCCGGCAGCGGAATTCTTCTTTGAAGGCGGCGATGTTGTCGCTTCAGAGGTAATCCCGGGGGGCGAATTAATCCCTGAACAGTTCGTCAGTTACAACCACACTGCCCGGGTCTGCGACGTTGGCCCGGACGGGAAGCTCTACATCTCGCTGGGCCAACCCTACAATGTTGCACCCAAGGAGCACCTGGAGACGTTCAGTGAATGGGGCATTGGCGGGATCATCCGGGTAAATCAGGATGGCAGCGATCGTGAAATCTACACACGTGGTGTCCGCAACTCTGTAGGGCAGGACTTTAACCACACCACCGGCGACCTGTGGTTTACGGACAATCAGGTCGATGGCATGGGCGATGACATCCCACCTGGAGAAATCAATCGCCAGACCGCCATGGGCCAGCATTTTGGCCATCCCTGGTACGGAGGCGGTGATGTTCGCACCAACGAATACAAGGGCGAGGAAGTGCCGGTAGAGGTAGTATTCCCAGTCTCCGAAACTACCGCACATGCGGCCAACCTGGGCATGATGTTTTACACCGGAAAAATGTTTCCGAAGCAATATCGGGGTGGGATTTTCTCCGCGCAACATGGCTCCTGGAACAGGACCGTTCCAGTCGGAGCAAGGGTCATGTTCACGCCGGTGGACGCCGAAGGAAATGTTAATGGAGAAACCGTGCCTTTCGCCGAGGGGTGGCTGGATGAAAATGGTGAGTACCTGGGCCGGCCGGTGGATGTGGCACAGTTGAAGGATGGCTCATTACTGGTTTCGGATGATTTGGCCGGGGCAGTATACAGAATCGCTTACACAGGTTCCGGCTCATGATGCCAACTGCGGGGAGGGAGCCCCCAGCTCCCAGGAGACATCATGCGACAAGAAAAGTCAGAGCAACGTTTTCAACAATAGCGGTTCTGACATCTTTTCTCGCAATGAGCCCCGCGGCCCAAGGCGCGGACCCCGCAGAGGGGCGGAAACTCGCTGCCCAGTGCAAGACCTGCCATGGTCTGGACGGAATAGCCAAGATCCCGATTGCGCCAAATCTGGCGGGCGAAAGCCAGATGTATATTGAGAAACAACTGAAAGCGTTTCGCAGTGGCAAGCGTGAACACGAGATGATGTCCTTGGTTGCCAGGAACCTGACTGATCAACAGATTTCTGATCTGGCAGCCTGGTACCAATCCATTGAGATTAATGCAAAAATGCCGGAATGATCCTTGAAGCCGGTGCCATCGTCTCAGGACTTGTCATCGGCCTTCCAGCCATCATCCTTCAGCACCGACCCTACGGTGAGCATCGGGGCTGCATCGATATTATCCGCGTCCATCATATTGGCCACCCGCTGCAATGAAGCCAGAATCATGGTCTGCTCCCATTCTGCCAGGCTCTGGAACTTCCGTGTGAAGTCTTCCTGAAGCGGGTTCGGTGCCCGCGATAGGATTTCCGCGCCCTCACTCGTCAGATGCGCATGAACCTTGCGTTTGTCCTGGGTGCTGCGAACACGGTAAACCAGTTTACGATGCTCCAGCCGGTCAAGAATCGTGGTCACGGTTGCCTGGCTCAGGCTCACCTTGTCGGCGATGGTTCCGATGGTGACCTCGCCCAGGTCACGGATGCTGCGCATAATCAGCAATTGCGGGCCGGTCAGCCCCGCGTGCTTGCTAAGGCGTTTGGAATGCAGGTCAGTCGCTCGAATCACCCGACGCAACGCCACCAAAACCTCTTCGTAATTGTTCAACGCAACACTCCGCTTCGATTTGCCGAATTGTTTATAACACTAAGCATTAGAGGTCTTTGTTCCCAAGATTGCAAGCAGTAGTCACCACACCCATCGCTGTGTATTCCACTGACCTGCCAGTCCTTTTACGAATTTTCGCATTCTTCCGCCAACCACTATGCTAAGGTCACCCCCTTGTTGAATTTCCGCACAACGGACACGGCCCAATGAACACCCGAGTACATAATCTTATCCTGCAAAGCTCTTCCGGGAAGCGCCTGACAACCGCCCTCGCTTCATGCCTGATCGCACTGCTATTCAGTTCTGCCACCATGGCTCAGGAGCCCGGCGAGAACCTGACCGCCGAGGATGTCCAGCAGCGAATCGATACCGCGGAAGAACCCATGTACACGCCGTTTGTTGAGCTGTATCTATTGGAGGAAACCAAAGCACTGCGCAAGGAAATGATGAACACCCGCGCCGAGCTGATCGAGAAGGTTGTCGACAAGGAACTCTCGGTGGCCGACAAAACCATGTCGTACGCCACCGATACCGTTACCTACTTCTTCTACCTGATCGCTGGCGCCACCTCCATTCTCGTGGTCATTGGCTGGAATTCGATTCGCGACATGCGCAACCAGCTCACCAGCCTTGCCGAGAAGCGGGTCAATGAACTGGTCGTTGAATATGAAAAGCGCCTGGAATTCATCGAGGACCAGTTAAGGCAGAAATCCGACATCATTCATCAGAACCAGGCCGAGATCGAACGCACCAACGAAGTGCACTCCCTTTGGCTGAAAGCCAGCCAGGAAACCTCCCAGCAGAATAAGATTTCTGCCTACGATACGATCCTGGATCTTCGGCCTGACGACGTGGAGGCACTGAGTTACAAGGCCGATGCGGTGCTGGAAATGCAGGAGCCACTGTGGGCGATCAGTCTTTGCCAGCGCGCCCTGAAACTGGCCCCTGAAAACGGCCATGCGCACTATCAGCTGGCCTGCGCCTACGCCGAGATCGGTCGTTGGGACGATGCCGTGACGACGCTGCAAAAGGCGATTAATATCTCTGAAGCATACAAGGACGACGCCTCCGTTGACCCCAGCTTTGAACAGTTAAGGGATCACGACAGTTTCCGGAAACTGATTTTCACGGACGACGGGGAGCAGTCTGACGCCTGACACGACAGGCCGGCACGCTCTTTGCTCGCCTATGATTGGAAAAACAACCGTCAGCGTTCCGTCACATTCACTGGCATTGCCTGCTTGACAAGGTGGCAGGTGTGGTGTTTGTTTACATCGCTGAGAACATAAGAAAAACCCTGACACAAAACAGGACAGCCCCAATGAGAACACCAGTCAAGAAACTCGTATCCGCTGTTGCAACATCCATTGCCGTGATGGGCGCCGGCCAAGCCGCTGCCGAAATCAAAATCGGCATCGCAGGGCCGATGACCGGCCCTGTCGCCCAGTACGGTGATATGCAGTTCTCCGGTGCCCGCATGGCGATCGAACAGATCAATGCCAATGGCGGTGTTATGGGAGAGAAACTTGTAGCCGTCGAACAGGACGACGTGTGTGATCCCAAGCAGGCCGTCTCAGTTGCCAACAACATGGTCAACGAAGGCGTGCGCTTCGTGGTCGGGCACCTCTGCTCCAGCTCCACCCAGCCCGCTTCCGACATCTACGAGGACGAAGGCATCCTGATGGTGACGCCAGCTTCAACCAGCCCGGACATTACCGAGCGTGGCTACGAACTGGTCTTCCGTACTATCGGTCTGGACAGCATGCAGGGTCCGGTTGCCGCCAATTACCTGATCAGCCAGAAGCCCGAGCGTGTTGCCGTTGTTCACGACAAGCAACAGTACGGTGAAGGCATTGCGACCGCCGTTCGTGACACCCTCGAAGAAGCCGGTGTTGAAGTGGCCATGTTTGAGGGCATTACCGCTGGTGCCAAGGACTTTTCATCGCTGGTGACCAAGCTCAGGCAGGCTGATGTGGACTACGTCTATTATGGCGGCTACCATCCGGAACTCGGTTTGATCCTGCGTCAGGCGCAACAGGCTGACCTGGACGCCACGTTCATGGGCCCGGAAGGCGTGGGCAACAAAGACATCAACACCATCGCCGGCGAGGCAGCCGAAGGGCTGCTGGTTACACTGCCGCCGAGCTTCGATAAAAAAGACGAAAACCAGGAACTGGTTCAGGCCTTTGAAGAGAAAGGCGAAGATCCGTCCGGTCCTTTCGTACTGACCTCCTACACCGCTGTACAGCTGATTGCCGATGGCATTGAAGCCGCCGAATCAACGGACCCGTTCGATGTGGCCGAAGCGCTGCGCGCAGGCACATTCCAGACGCCAATCGGTACCGTTGAGTACGACAACAAAGGCGATATGGAATCGTTTGAGTTTGTTGTTTACGAATGGCATTCAGATGGCAGCAAAACTCCGGTAAACTAAGCCGCAATCGTTAACAAACGGTAATTATGAGAGCACCTTCTCACCGCGATCCGGGAGAAGGTGTTTTTCTAGGCCCCTGTTGATCCTGTATTCAGTCCCCCCGGTACCCCGGGCTGTGCCTGTGTGCAGAGGAAGGGGCAGGCTATCGGAGTCCCACACAGATGCAAGACCTCCTGTATTTTATTCAGCAGCTCATTAACGGGCTGACGATCGGGAGCACCTACGCCCTGATCGCCATCGGTTACACGATGGTTTACGGCATCATCGGCATGATCAACTTTGCCCATGGTGAAATTTACATGATCGGCGCCTACACGGCCCTGATCGCCATTACCGGCCTTGCCGCACTGGGTATCGCCTGGCTGCCACTGATACTGATCGTGGCGCTGGTCTGCGCAATGATCGTTTCCAGCTCCATGGGCTGGGCCGTGGAACGGGTGGCCTACCGCCCTGTGCGAGGAAAGCACCGCCTGATTCCGCTGATCTCCGCCATCGGCATGTCCATCTTCCTCCAGAACTACGTCCACCTGGCCCAGGGATCACGCAACATCGGTTTTCCTGCGCTGATTGAAGGCGGATTCCGGTTCGGTGCCGAAGATTCGTTCCAGACCTCGATTTCCTACATGCAAGTCACCATCTTCATCACCACACTGATCTGCATGACAATACTCTCCCTGTTCATATCCCGCTCCCGCATCGGCCGCGCCTGCCGGGCCGTTTCCCAAGACCTTGGAATGGCCAACCTACTGGGCATAGACACCAACCGCATCATTTCAGCCACATTCGTCATTGGTGCTGCATTGGCCGCGGTCGCAGGCCTTCTGCTGGGAATGTACTACGGCTCCATCGATCCGCTGTTTGGCTTCATTGCGGGACTGAAGGCGTTTACGGCCGCCGTTTTGGGGGGCATCGGAAGCATTCCGGGCGCCATGCTTGGGGGGCTGATTCTCGGGGTTGCCGAGAGCATGACCTCCGGTTACCTCAGCGGCGAATACAAGGACGTTGTCTCCTTCGGACTGCTGATCCTGATCCTGCTGTTCAAACCCACCGGCCTGCTTGGCAAACCGGAGGTTGAAAAGATCTGATGGCTGCTCATAACCTGAAACACGCGCTGTTTTGCGCCATTGTCACCCTGATCATTTCGTACCCCATTCTGGGATTCAACCTGGCCAGCGAAGGCACCACGGTTACCCTTGAAGGCGCCGAGACGTCTACCGTCATCGGCATACTGCTGGCAGCGGTTATTGTCTTCCTGTTCCAGCTGTTCCGGGACAATCTGATGGGCTCACTGCGGCAGCTGCCCGCAGCAAACCCGCTGGCCAACCGCAAGCCCATGGAGCAGAGCAAGCGGCTGAAACTGGAATCGGCCCTGCTCACGCTGATGATCATAGGCGCCCTTATCTGGCCCTTTATCGCCTCCCGTGGCGCGGTGGATCTGGCTACACTGGTGCTCATCTACGTCATGCTGGCCCTGGGCCTGAATGTGGTTGTCGGCCTCGCCGGCCTGCTGGACCTGGGCTACGTCGCTTTCTACGCCGTCGGTGCATACACCTTTGCCCTGCTGTCTCAGTATTACGGCGTTTCATTCTGGTTTGCCCTGCCGATCGGTGCCCTGCTTGCGGCCCTGTTCGGGTTGGTTCTCGGCTTTCCGGTGTTGCGACTGCGAGGGGATTACCTGGCCATCGTCACACTCGGTTTTGGGGAAATCATCCGCATCCTGCTGAACAACATGACCAACCTGACGGGCGGCCCCAATGGCATCGGCGGCATTCCCGACCCTACTCTGTTTGGCATGGAATTCGGCCGCCGGGTGAAGGAGGAAGGCAATACGTCGTTCCATGAAACCTTCGGCATTGCCTACAGCGGTGAGCACAAGGTGATTTTCCTGTACCTGATCGCTTTGGTACTGGCCGTCATTACCGCTATCGCTATTCGCCGCTTGATGCGGATGCCGGTAGGCCGTGCCTGGGAAGCCCTCCGCGAAGACGAGATTGCGGCAAAATCCCTGGGATTGAACCGAACTGCGGTGAAGCTTTCCGCCTTTACCATCGGTGCTTTCTTCGCCGGTTTTGCCGGTACGGTGTTCGCCTCCAAGCAGGGCTTTATCAGCCCGGAATCCTTTGTGTTCCTGGAATCGGCCATCATTCTGGCGATTGTGGTACTGGGCGGCATGGGCTCCCAGATGGGAGTCATCCTCGCTGCGATCGCGGTCACCATACTGCCGGAACTGGCACGGGAGTTCTCCGAGTACCGGATGTTGATCTTCGGCGCGGCCATGGTGTTGATGATGGTCTGGCGCCCGCAGGGCCTGCTGCCCATGCGACGCATCCACATTGAACTGAAAAAGCAGGAGTGACGGATAATGCTTGAAGTACAGAATCTGTCGATGCGCTTTGGCGGGCTCCTGGCGGTGGATCAGGTGTCGCTGGACGTACAGGAACATGAGATTGTCGCTATCATCGGCCCCAACGGAGCCGGCAAAACCACCGTGTTTAACTGCATGAGCGGTTTCTACAAGCCCACTGGTGGCAAGATCCTGTTCCAGGGAGGTGAAATCCAGGGTAAGCCGGACTTCAAGATTTCCCGCCTTGGCCTGGTCAGAACCTTTCAGCACGTGCGTCTGTTCAGCCGTATGACGGTGGTGGAGAACCTGCTGGTGGCGCAACATCGCCACCTCAACACCAACCTGCTCTCCGGCATACTGAATACCCCGAACTATCGGGAGAAAGAGCAAAAGTCGCTGGACCGCGCCGCCTATTGGCTGGACAGGGTGGGACTGACGGATATGGCGAACCGGGAAGCCGGCAACCTGGCCTACGGCCAGCAGCGCCGTCTTGAGATCGCCCGCTGCATGGTGACCGAGCCCAAGCTACTGATGCTGGATGAACCCGCTGCAGGCCTGAACCCGGCCGAAACCAAAGACCTGAACCAGCTGATTATCAGTCTGAAGGAAGACTACAACGTGTCTGTGGTGCTGATTGAGCACGACATGAGCCTGGTGATGGATATCTCTGACCGCATCAATGTGATCAACCAGGGGCGCCCCCTGGCCAGCGGCACACCGGATGAGATTCGCCGCAACGATGATGTCATCAAAGCCTATCTGGGTGAGGCCTGAGGAATAACCATGCTTGTACTAGAAGACGTCCATACCCATTACGGCAAGATCGAGGCACTTCACGGTGTCTCTGTCGAAGTAAAAAAAGGTGAGATCGTGTCGCTGATCGGTGCCAATGGCGCCGGCAAGACCACGCTGCTGATGACCGTCTGCGGGAATCCCCAGGCCACCTCTGGCCGGGTGATTCTCCAGGGTCGGGACATCACCCGTGATCTCACATCGAACATCATGCGCTCGGGCATTGCTATCGTGCCCGAAGGCCGGCGCGTGTTTTCCGGCCTGACCGTTGAAGAGAACCTCCACATGGGCGGTTTTTTCAACACCAAGTCGGAAATCCGCAAAAGCCAGGACCACGTCTACGAACTGTTCCCTCGCCTGAAGGAGCGGGAACATCAGCGTGCCGGCACCATGTCGGGCGGCGAGCAACAGATGCTGGCCATCGGGCGGGCGCTGATGAGCAAACCGAACATGATCATCCTGGACGAGCCCTCCCTCGGGCTGGCTCCACTGGTGATCAAACAGATCTTCGAGATCATCGGAAAGCTGCGCGAGGAAGGGATTACCGTGTTCCTGGTGGAACAGAATGCGCATCAGGCCCTGAACCTGGCGGACCGAGGCTACGTGCTGGAAACCGGACGTATCCGCCTGCACGATACCGGGAAAAACCTGCTGGCCAACCCGGACGTTCAGAATGCCTACCTCGGCGGTTGATGAGATAGCCACCCACCGCTAAAACGGCGTACCTAAACGCAAAAAAGCCGGAACATGGTGTCATGTTCCGGCTTTTTTGTAACACCTGGCATCAAGCAATCGCTTACTTAACGCTTTTGATGGTGCCCTTGTAACCTTCAACGGATACGTTGATGGTTCCAAATACCACGTAATCGTCTTTCTTGACGGTGTAACGCGGAGCGACAATCACGTCAGCACCGGATTCCTGAATGGCGTTGTAGGCAGCAGCCGCCTTAACAGCTTCAACCGGGTTCGGCAGAGCGAAAGGCAGTGCACTTCCACCGTTACCACCGGCAGAGTAGGCAACGCCATCAGCGTATTCAGTTTCAGCGCCCAGGGTAAAGAACAGAACCTTGGTTGCAGAGGATTGACCGGTGATCTTCTCGCCTACTTCGATGTCAGCCTTAACGTCGGTAGCAACGGAGCCAGACAGCGGCAGGGAGGGAGCGCTGGTGTTCAGTGAGGAACAGCCAGTCAGTGCGCCAGCAAGAATCAGTGATGATGCGACAAGAACTTTTTTCAAAACTCAATCTCCATGTGTTGTGTACAAGCCTTCATGGCCGCGCGCACTATACCCAAACAAGTTCTATATAACAAGATCATTACAAAAGAACATTTTTTATCCGATTTAGAAATATGAACACGTGATCACATTTTTGACTTTGCGGGCCAAATCAATCACTCAGCGCCTTTGTAATTTGCCTTCCTGATATTTCAACTATACTCAGAGTCAACGGTCGACCTGTCTCCACGGGAAATCAGTCAGGGCCGTTAGCGCGCCGGCTCCGGGACCCTTTCAGGTGGGCATGGCGCGTTTGCGACGACAGCTAAATTAAACAAGGAGTGGATAATGAAAAAACTCATCGCAGGTGCACTGCTCATGGGTGCTTCTACCCTAGCCTTCGCTCAGCCTGGTTGCGGCGTTGGTGCAATGATCTGGAAAGGACAGTCAGGCATCGCCCCCCACGTTCTGGCGGCAACCACCAACGGTACTTTCGGTAACCAGACGTTTGGTATGACCACCGGTACCCTGGGTTGTCAGACCAACCAGTCCGTGCAATCCATGGCCATGTACATGGACAGCAACATCGATAAAGTTGCCCGCGACATGTCCCGTGGCTCCGGCGAAAACCTGGACACCCTGGCCGTACTGCTGGGTGTGGACGAAGCGGATCGCGACTCTTTCCGCAAAGTTCTGCAGGATAATTTCGCAACCATCTTCCCATCGTCCGACACCACCTCTGGCGAGGCTGTCGATGCCATCGTAGCCCTGCTGGAGCAGAACGATACGCTGAGCAAGTACGTAGCCGCCTGATCTTCGGGCGCGAAGAAAAAGGAGTTTGCGCGCCATGGACGGCGCAACGAATGTCTCACCATCCACCCGTCGCCTAACCCGGAATTGACTGACCATCCATGCGCACTTTGCTTCGGTTCGCGCTGGCCCCTATATGGCTGGCATCCTGTTTCAATGCATTTGCAACATCGCTCCCCGACACCGGAAACCTACATCAGAATCCTGCGTGGTTGACCCTGCTCCATTACCAACCCGACCGCTTCGGCGACGGCTACACCGGTCAGGCGGACGACGATGCCTTCTACCTCAGCGATAACGGCAAAACCTCACCAAAGGCGGAACTGGAAGCCACAGTCGCGGCCATCACCCAGCCCGGAGGCGGGAATGAGCACGCGCGCTGCCGCTTCCCGGCACGGGACCGCTGGCTAAGGGCACAACTGGACCTGCCCGGGCAACCCGCAAGTTGCCCCGCTTTCGAGGAGTGGACCGACGAGTTGAATACCGAAACCGTGACACTGGTATTTGCCGCGTCCTACCTGAACAGTCCGTCGTCCATGTTTGGCCATACGTTCCTGCGACTGGACCCGCCCAGGGAAGACGAGGAAACGAACCTGATCCTGGCCAACACCATCTCTTACGCCGCCGATGCGGCCGCCCACGATAGCGAAATTCTGTTCGCCTATAAGGGCATTTTTGGTGGCTACCCGGGCATTACCTCCATCCAGCCCTACTACGAAAAAATTCGCCTCTATTCCGACATTGAGCACCGGGACCTGTGGGAGTACACACTCAACCTCACCCAGTCGGAAGTGGACATGATGCTCGCCCATACCTGGGAGATACGCGAGCGCAATTTCGATTACTACTTTTTTGACGAGAACTGCGCCTACCGCCTGCTGGCCCTGATCGACGTCGCCCGGCCCGGCACCGATCTGCTGGGGGAAGTCGGCACCCATGCCATTCCCTCGGACACGGTGCGATGGGTTGTCGACAAGGGACTCGTCGACTCCGTCTACTACCGACCTTCTGCGGCGACCAACGTCAGCCACCGCATCGACGCTCTGCCCGACGACCATCAGACACTCGCCGCCGCCATCGCCAACGGCTATGTGGATGCCGATGCACCCGAGGTACAGGCATTGAGTGATGAACCGCGTGCGCGGGTGCTGGACGCCACCTACGACTATGTTCGTTACCAAAGCGAAGCCGAGGGCTGGCCCAGGGAACATGCAGCCCCACTCTCCCATGACCTGCTAAGGGAACGCAGCAAGATCCGCGGAGTCGCGATAAAGGACAGCCCCCCTGAGCCTGCCATCCGGGACGACCAGGGCCATGACACCTTTCGCGCCAGCGTCAGCGGCGGGCGCATGGGTGACCGCAACTTCAGCGAACTCACGTTACGCCCCGCCTATCACGATATACTTGACCCACCCGCCGGCTACCGCGGTGGAGCACAGCTCCAGTTCCTACGACTGGATGCCCGCCTGTACACAGACAACAACGAAGTACAGATTGAACAGCTGACCGGCGTGGAAATCCGCTCACTCTCGCCGCGCAACCAGTTCTTCTCGCCATTATCCTGGCAAGTCGGCTTCGGCGGCCGCCGCACTGACACCGAAACCAACCGCGTATTCACCCCCTACCTGGAGGGCGGCGCCGGTGGCAGCTGGCAGCTGGCACCCGGCACCCAGGCCTTCGCCATGGCCACTGCCGACCTGGAAATCGACGACGACCTGCGACGCGGCTACGACGCCGCCCCCGGCGCCGACCTGGGTATACTGCATCAGAACAACCAGTTCAGCCTTCTGGGCGGCGTGAAAACCAAAGCCTGGATCGTCAGCAGCCAACACCGACAGGATCAGGCCTACCTGGAAGGCAACTGGCACCTCGAACGGGACTTCAGCCTGTTCGGAAAATTCAGCCGTGAAGACCACTACGACAGGTACCGCAGCACATGGCAACTCGGACTCCACGCCTACTTCTGACAACTCTGAGAACACTGGCCGGCCTCACCGCCGCGTTTACCCTGCTGCTGCAGACCGGCTGCAGCAGCGTGTTCTTCTATCCGGACCAGGTCACCTACATCACTCCCGACCGCCTGAACCTGGAATTCGAAGATGTGTTCGTGGAAACCCCCGACGGAGAAACCCTCCACGGCTGGTGGCTCCCCGCCAGCTCCGAACCGAAAGGTACTGTTTACTTCCTTCACGGCAACGCCCAGAACATCAGCAGCCACATCATGAACGTCGCCTGGCTCCCTGAGAAGCGCTACAACGTCTTCCTGATCGACTACCGGGGATATGGGCGCTCTACTGGCGCACCGGACATAGAAGGCACCCTGCACGACGCAGAGACCGGCCTGCGATGGCTGGTTGACCAGCCGGACGTACAGAGCCAGCCCCTGTTCCTTCTGGGTCAGAGCCTGGGTGGCGCACTGGGAACCGCCCTGGCCAGTGAATGGGTAAAGCGGGACGAGCAACCACCCCTGGACGGCGTGATTCTAGACGGCACCTTCTCCGGCTTCCGCGCCATTGCCCGTGAAAAACTCGGCGACTTCTGGCTCACCTGGCCACTGCAGGTTCCATTGAGCTGGACGATCACTGACGAATACGAGGCTTACGAACGCATCGGTGATATCAGCCCGGTTCCAGTGATGGTGATTCACAGTGTTCGGGACGGGATTATCCCGTTTCATCATGGGAAGCGATTGTACGAGGCAGCAGAAGAACCCAAAACGTTCTTGCAGACGGATACGCCCCACGCCTCAACATTTGTGATTCCGGGTTATCAGGATGAAGTTCTGGAATTTATGGAAGGCGAGTAAATAGCCTGGGCGTCCGTCGCAGATAGGCTTGCAAAACCGTGGAGCGCCAGGGATGGCGCGACCGAGCCCTACAGGGACGTATTTACGTGGCGTGTTTTGAAAGCCTGCCTGCGACGGGCGCTTCACAAGAGTTGAAGGCCTGAAAACAAAAAAACCCGCCAGACTCCGGAGAGCGGCGGGCTTTTGTCGAAGGCAGAGCCTTACAGCGCGGACAGATCCGTCGGCTGCTCACCTTCCTTCACTTCCTTCATGGACAGCTTCACGCGTCCACGGTTATCCACATCCAGAACCTTCACCAGAACTTCCTGACCTTCGCTCAGCTCGTCAGTCACGTTCTCGATGCGACGCTCGGAGATCTGGGAAATGTGCACCAGACCATCCTTGCCAGGCAGGATGTTAACAAAGGCACCGAAGTCCACGATGCGCTCAACACGACCGCTGTAGATAGCGCCAACTTCGATTTCCGCAGTGATTTCCATCACCCGCTTCATCGCAGCATTGGCCGCTTCCTGATTGTCGGCATAGATCTTCACGTTGCCATCGTCATCCAGATCGATGGAAGCACCAGTCTCGTCACAGATGGAGCGGATAGTGGAACCGCCCTTGCCGATAACATCGCGGATCTTCTCCGGGTTGATCTTGATGGTCGTGATGCTCGGCGCACGACTGGAAAGCTCTTTGCGCGGTGCGGAGATAACCTTGGCCATCTCACCCAGGATGTGCAAACGTGCTGCATTGGCCTGGTCCAGAGCAATTTCCATGATCTCGTCGGTAATGCCCTGAATCTTGATGTCCATCTGCAGAGCAGTGATACCGTCAGAGGTACCCGCCACTTTAAAGTCCATATCGCCGAGGTGATCCTCATCACCCAGGATATCGGTCAGAACCGCGAACTGGTCGCCTTCCTTGACCAGACCCATGGCGATACCGGCCACCGGCGCCTTGATGGGCACGCCCGCATCCATCAGCGCCAGGCTGGAACCACAGACAGACGCCATGGAGCTGGAACCGTTGGATTCAGTGATCTCTGATACCGCACGGATGGTGTACGGGAATTCTTCCATGGTGGGCATAACCGCTGCCACACCACGCTTGGCCAGACGACCGTGACCAACTTCACGACGACCCGGCGTACCCACACGGCCAGCTTCGCCAACGGAGTACGGAGGGAAGTTGTAGTGGAACAGGAACGGGTCTTTACGCTCACCTTCCAGGGCATCGATGATCTGCATGTCACGCGCGGTACCGAGCGTGGTGGTCACGATGGCCTGGGTCTCGCCACGGGTAAACAGGGCGGAGCCGTGGGTGCTGGGCAGAACGCCAACTTCCACTTCGATCGGGCGAACGGTCTTGTTGTCGCGGCCGTCGATACGAGGCTTGCCGTCGATAACCTGCTGGCGAACGATGGTCTTCTCAACCTTGGCGAAATACTTCTTCACTTCGTCTTCCGCCGGCTGACCTTCTTCTTCTCCGGCCAGTTTTTCAACGGCAGCGGACTTGATCTCGCTCAAGCGGGCATAGCGCTCCATCTTGTCACGGATGCCATAGGCCTGCTCGATATCGGCCGAAAAGTCAGCCTTTACAGCGTTCAGAAGCTCAGTGTTCTCTGCTTCTGGCTGCCACTCCCAACGAGGCTTGCCAACTTCAGCGGCAAATTCCTTGATCGCGGTAACCGCTGTCTGCATTTCCTGGTGCCCGAAGAGCACGGCGCCCAGCATCTGGTCTTCTGTCAGGCCCTTGGCTTCGGATTCAACCATCAGAACCGCGTCTTCAGTACCGGCAACCACCATGTCCAGCAGGGAGGTTTCCAGTTCTTCAAAGGTCGGGTTCAGGAAGTAGCCACGCTCATTGGTGTATGCGACGCGGGATGCACCGATAGGACCATCGAACGGGATACCAGAGATGGACAGGGCGGCGGAAGCGGCCAGCATGGCGGCAATATCCGGATCCTGGTTCTTGCTGGAGGACATGACCGTCGTGATGACCTGGGTTTCGTTCATGAATCCCTTGGGAAACAGCGGACGAATCGGACGGTCAATCAGGCGAGACGTCAGGGTTTCTTTCTCGGACGGACGGCCTTCACGCTTGAAGAAACCACCCGGAATTTTGCCCACAGCGTAGGTTTTCTCGAAGTAGTTGACGGTCAGCGGGAAAAACGGCTGGCCCGGCTTGGCTTCCTTGGCCGCAACCACGGTACCCAGTACCGAAATGTCGTCTACGGTGACCAGCACAGAGCCGGTGGCCTGGCGGGCGATGCGACCGGTTTCAATGGTGACGGTCTTGCCGCCGAGTTCGAACGATTTTTTAACGGGATTAAGATCCACGGTAACTCCTGAATTCATCATTTCAATTGGTTGACCCGGATAACTCGCCCCTGCGAATTATCCGCTATAACTGCAACATCGCCTGAAGTGATGAACTGAAGGGTAGCCCGTCTGAAAGCTAACAGGCTGTTGCAAAACCCCGGGGCGTAAGCCACCTGGCTAAACCGGGCTTTTCAACAACCTGCTATCAATTTCAGCTTTCCGTTACGACAGGGAGTTCCTTCAGGGTTCACAGACAGACACGATGCAGGAGAGAGGCACAACCAGCGGGGCTATCAAAGCCCCGCCGGCCGTTAAGTACAACCGGATTAGCGACGCAGGCTCAGACGCTGGATCAGGTCCAGGTAGCGGTCTGCGTTCTTACGCTTGAGGTAATCCAGCAGTTTACGACGCTGGTTAACCATCCGGATCAGACCACGGCGGGAATGGTGATCCTGCTTGTTGGTCTTGAAGTGATCCTGCAGCTTGTTGATGTTGTGGCTCAACAGTGCAACCTGAACTTCAGGAGAACCGGTATCGCCATCACCCTGCTGAAAATCCTTAACGATCTGTGCTTTCTCGTCGGCAGAAAGTGCCATAAAACTCACCTCATTGTCGCGATGCTATCGAATTCGGCCGAACCACGCATCTCTACAGCCCGGCTAACTGGCAATAACCCTCAAAGGGCTATCAGCCACTCTTCACCAGACGACGAGGCACCAGCTTGGTCACCTCCCCCTCCGGGAATCCTTCCGCCAGCCCGACAAAACGCCCGTTGCCATAAAGGCGAACGAACCCTTCCGCGGGCTGACCCGATATTCTAACTGGTTGTCCGTTCAATATCGACACCAGCGAACTGCCTTCCAGATCCCGCTCCGGGAACATGGACAGAGCAGCATCCGGGGCCACCAGCAGGCCATCCAGACTTTCACCTTCTTCGCGCATGGACTCCAGCATTGAAACCTCACGGGCATCCGCCAGCGTGAAACCGGAGGCCATGGTGCGGCGCAATGCCGTGACATGGGCACCGCAGCCCAATGCCTCGCCAATGTCCTCCACCAGCGAGCGAATATAGGTGCCTTTCGTGCAACTTACCGCGATATCAATCTCGGTCTCGCGCACCTCCAGCAGCGTCAGCTCGTATATGGTCACCGGGCGCGACGGACGCTCCACCTCAATACCTTCGCGCGCGTATTCATAGAGCGGTTTGCCCTTGTGCTTTAGCGCGGAGTACATGGAGGGAACCTGCTGGATATCGCCACGAAAGCGCTCCAACACCGGTTCCAGTGCATCGGCATCGAGCCCAGGGGGCACCGGTTTCTCAGCAACCACGGCACCTTCGCTGTCCCCGGTTTCGGTGCGGACACCCAGGCGAGCGGTGGCGATGTAGGCTTTGTCGCTGTCCAGCATCATCTGGGAAAACTTGGTGGCTTCACCAAAGCACAACGGCAACACGCCGGTGGCCAGCGGGTCCAACGCACCGGTGTGACCGGCCTTGGCCGCCCCGAACAGGCGTTTTACCTGCTGCAGGATGCCGTTGGACGTAATGTCCATCGGCTTGTCGATCACCAGTATGCCGTTTACATCGCGACCTTTACGACGTCGACTCAAGCCTTTTGCTCCGGATCATCAGGCGCCCCGTCGTTGCGGGCGTCGTCGTCACGGTCAACCACTGGCTTGTCGCCAACCGCTTCCCGAATCAGGTTGTCCATGTGACGGCTGTGCCCAAGCAACGTATCGAAATGAAAACGCAACTGGGGCGTCACCCGCAATTTCATGGCACGGCCGACCTGCCCTTTCAGGAAGCCAGCCGCTTTATTCAGCACTGTCAGGGAATCCCGCACCTGCGGCGACTCCTCGGTCAGCTCTTCGGTGGTCAGCAGCGATACGTAAACGTCTGCATAACCCAGGTCACGGCTCACCTTGACGGCATTCACCGTGACCATGCCCACCCGCGGGTCTTTGACCTCCCGCTGGATGAGCTGGGCCAGCTCCCGCTGCATCTGATCGCCGATGCGATCAATCCGGCTGAACTCTCTTGGCATCAGGTTTCCTTTAATCTCAGGCGCATCACGCGCCGGTGGACTCAAGCTTACGCTCAACCCGAACGCGATCGAATACCTCGATCTGGTCGCCGACTTTCACGTCGTAGCCCTTAACGCCGATACCACATTCCATACCGTTGCGGACTTCCGGCACGTCGTCCTTGAAGCGGCGCAGCGATTCCAGCTCGCCCTCAAAGATAACCACGTTGTCACGCAGGACACGGATCGGCTTGTTGCGGTAAACGTTACCCTCGGTGACCATACAGCCAGCCACCTGGCCAAACTTCGGCGAACGGAACACGTCACGCACATCGGCAATGCCCACGATATCCTCGCGGAATTCCGGCGCCAGCATGCCGGTCAGAGCTGCTTTCACATCATCAATCAGGTTGTAGATGATGCTGTAGTAGCGCAGATCCAGACCTTCCTGCTCCACCAGACGCTTGGACGCGGTGTCCGCACGCACGTTGAAGCCGAAGATAACCGCGTTGGTCGCCATGGCCAGACTGATGTCCGTCTCTGCGATACCACCAACGCCCGAGGACACGATTTTGACCTGTACTTCGTCGTTACCAAGATCCTGCAGCGACTTGGTGATGGCTTCCAGGGAACCACGAACGTCGGTCTTGAGCACCACGTTGAGGGTTTTGACCTCGTCCTTGCCCATATTCTCGAACAGGTTCTCAAGCTTCGCAGCCTGCTGCCTGTGCAGACGCTGCTCCCGCTCGCGGGACTGACGGAATTCCGCCAGTTCCTTGGCCTTCTTCTCGTCAGCCACAGCAAAGAACTCATCACCAGCGTTCGGCGTGCCATTCAGGCCCAGGATTTCCACCGGAATGGAAGGCCCGGCTTCTTTGACCTGCTTGCCGGCCTCGTCGGTCATGGCGCGAACCTTACCGAAGAAGGAACCAGCCACCACCATCTCGCCCTGACGGAGCGTGCCGTTCTGCACCAGTACGGTAGCCACGGAACCGCGACCACGCTCAAGGCTGGATTCGACCACTACACCCTTCGCAGGTGCATCCGGAGAGGCCTCGAGCTCAAGGATTTCAGCCTGCAGCAGCAGTGCCTCAAGCAGATCTTCAATGCCGTCACCGGTATGGGCGGATACAGGGATAAACTGAACGTCACCGCCCCAGTCTTCCGGAATAACTTCCATACCCGCCAATTCGGTCTTGATACGATCCGGGTCGGCCTCTTCCTTGTCCATCTTGTTGATGGCAACGACGATGGGAACGCCGGCGGAACGTGCGTGATCCACGGCTTCCTTGGTTTGCGGCATAACGCCGTCATCGGCGGCCACCACCAGGATAACGATGTCGGTGCACTGGGCACCCCGCGCACGCATCGCCGTGAAGGCGGCGTGGCCCGGAGTATCCAGGAAGGACACCATGCCATGGTCGGTTTCAACGTGGTACGCACCGATGTGCTGGGTGATACCCCCGGACTCGCCGGACGCCACCTTGGTGCGGCGAATGTAATCCAGCAGCGAGGTCTTACCGTGGTCAACGTGACCCATCACACTGACAACCGGCGCACGCTTGGTCTTTTCCTTGCCTTCAAAGGAGAATTCGCTCAGAACCTCTTCCTCAAACGCATCTTCACTCACTGTGTTGGCTTTGTGACCGAGTTCCTCAGTCACCAGCACAGCGGTTTCCTGATCGAGAGCCTGGTTGATTGTCGCCATTACCCCCATGCCCATCAGTTTCTTGATGACGTCCGCTGACTTGACCGCCATCCGCTGGGCAAGATCACCCACTGTGATCGTCTCGGGAATATCGACTTCTCGTACCATTGGCTTGGTCGGCCTCTCGAAAGCATGACGCTTTTCTTTGGGTTTCTTTTTCGCACGGAGCGGCTTGCGCAGCGTGGTGTCTTCTTCCTCTTCATTGATAATCAGAGGCTCTTCCACCGGACGGCTGCGCGGCCCACGATGCCCTGCGGACTTCTTCTTGGGCTTGCCCTCTTCGGGCTCATCACCGCGCTCGCGGGCCTTTTCCTTCTTCTTCTTCGGCTTTCGATCCTTGCCTTCGCCTTCTTCAGGCGGCGGAATCGGCATGTCTTCCGGCGCGGGAACCGGTGACGGTTCCGGCTCAGCAGCCACTTCCGGCTGAGCTTTTTCAGCCGGTTTTTCGTCCGCAGCCGGCTCTTCAGCCGGAGAATCTGACACCGGCGCTTCCGGCTTCGGCGCATCCGCAGGCTGTGCCTGCTCAGCCGCGACTGGCGCTGGGGCCTCTTCCGGGGCCGCAGCCGCCTGCTCGGCAGCTTCTTCCTGCTTCGCCGCTTCCGGCTCGAGCTCGGCGCGCTTGATATACGTACGGCGCTTGCGAACCTCAACATTGACCGTTTTGGTACGGCCCGCTTTCAGCGTGGTTGTTGTCTTGCGCTTAAGAGTGATTTTCTTGGGCTCAGCCTCACTCTCACCGTGATTCTTTTTCAGATAGGTCAGCAACTGCTGCTTCTCATCACTGGTAACAGAATCCCCTTCGGAGCGGGCTTTCAGGCCAGCCTCCACGATCTGTCGCAGCAAACGATCCACGGGAGCGCCTACATCTGCGGCCAGTTGTTTTACCGTTACATCAGCCATACTGGTCCTCCTCCCGATTAAGCCTGGTCTTCAAACCAGGGGGCGCGTGCTGCCATAATCAACTGGCCGGCACGCTCTTCTTCCATTCCTTCAATGTCGAGCAAGTCGTCAACCGACTGCTCTGCAAGATCTTCCATGGTACGAATCCCCATACCGGCCAGCTTGAAAGCCAGGCCACGATCCATACCGTCCATTGCGAGAAGATCTTCTGCGGGCTCAGCGCCCTCTAGCGCCTCTTCACTGGCCAGGGCCTGATTCAACAGGGCATCCTTGGCACGGCGACGCAATTCGGTCACGGTTTCTTCATCAAAACCGTCAATGGCAAGCATCTCTTCCATGGGGATGTACGCTACCTCCTCAATGGAAGTAAACCCTTCCTCAATGAGGACACCTGCAAATTCTTCGTCCACATCCAGATTGCCGGTGAAGTGCTCGAGCAGAGAATTATACTCCTGCTCCTGACGCTCACCTGCTTCCTCTTCTGTCATGACGTTCAGCGTCCAGCTGGTAAGGTCCGTCGCCAACCGAACGTTCTGACCATTCCGGCCAATCGCCTGGGCCAGATTGTCCTCAGCTACTGCCACTTCCATGGTATGGCGGTCCTCGTCCATGACGATGGACGCCACTTCCGCCGGTGCCATGGCATTGATGACCAGTTGCGCGGGATTGTCGTCCCACAGCACGATATCCACACGCTCGCCACCCAACTCGTTGGAAACTGCCTGTACTCGTGAACCACGCATGCCCACGCAGGCACCCACCGGATCAATCCGGCGGTCGTTGGTCTTGACCGCAATCTTGGCGCGGGAGCCTGGATCCCGGGCTGCGCCACGAATCTCAATCAGCTCCTCCGCGATTTCCGGCACCTCAATGCGGAACAGTTCGATCAGCATCTGCGGATCGGTACGGCTCAGAATCAGCTGCGGGCCGCGATGATCGGTACGGATTTCCTGCAGCAGAGAGCGCACACGATCGCCCATACGGAACGTTTCACGGGGAATCAGGTGTTCACGGGGCAGCAAGGCTTCGGCGTTGGCACCCAGATCCACGATGACGTTGTCACGTGTCACTTTCTTTACGGTGCCAGAGACGAGCTCACCCACGCGATCCCGGTAGCTGTCGACAATCTTGGTGCGCTCGGCTTCCCGCACTTTCTGGAATATGATCTGTTTCGCTGCCTGGGCACCAATACGGCCGAAGGCAACGGATTCCACTTTCTCTTCGTGGATATCGCCGGGCTGCAGACTCTTGTCGATTTCTTCCGCTTCCTGCATGGTCAGCTCGGTGCCCAAAGCAGGAACCGCATCGTTATCAACCACCAGCCAGCGACGAAACGTTTCATATTCGCCGGTGCGGCGATCGATGGAAACGCGGATGTCCGCTTCCTCGTCGTCGTAGCGTTTTTTGGCAGCGGTGGCGAGTGCCAGCTCGATTGCTTCGAAGATCACGTCCTTCTCGACACCTTTCTCGTTCGAGACGGATTCAACCACCAGCAAGATCTCTTTACTCATTGGATTGCCCTGCCCTTAAAAATAAACTTTGCGTCCACTGACTTACTCAAATACCGGAACGATGTTGGCTTTCTCGATGCTATCGAATGGCAACAGGTATTCGTGATCATCAACAACCACGACAACGTCTTCACCTTCAATGCCTTTAATCAGGCCCTGAAACTTGCGACGCCCCTCAAATGCCATTCGTAATTTGATCTGGACCTGGTGGCCTGCGAATGCCTCATATTGCTCCAGACGGAACAACGGCCGGTCCATGCCCGGAGAAGATACCTCCAGGGTATACTCCGTCTGAATGGGGTCTTCCACATCCATTACGCCGCTGGCCTGGCGACTGACTTTCTCACAGTCTTCAATGCCGATGCCGTTTTCAGCATCGTCAATAAAAATTCTCAACAGGGAATGGTGTCCCTGGGAGCGAAATTCAATGCCCCAAAACTCGTAACCCAGGCCTTCCACAATGGGCCTGAGCAATTCTTCCAGCTGCTTCAACTTGGCTGACAAGGTTATCCCGTCTCCGTTACTCGATTTTTCCGACCCCAAAAACAAAAAAAGGGCTGTTGATCAGCCCTTTTTATGCACCAGGGCCTGATGCGCCAGGCCCCTTAATCAAAAAGCCCCTAAAAAGTGGGGCCCTTTGTTGCAAGAACTCACAGGGGAAAAGCAATCTAAACACCCCCTGCTGACAGACACCTGGCCTGCCTGGAACCGGCAGGGCAAACTGTGCCCGGAGCCCGCTCCAATATCCGCCGGAGTATAGAGACGCCGGCCTTACTGGTCAAGGACTGACCAAAAAAAACGGCCTGGTAAATCCAAGCCGTTTTTCTTCTTATATGGTGCCCAGGGCCGGACTCGAACCGGCACGGCTTTCGCCACTACCCCCTCAAGATAGCGTGTCTACCAGTTCCACCACCTGGGCAGCACCTTTACTCGAGCTCGGGGAGTTTATTTTCATCCCCGCGCCCGTCTTCGCCTTCTGTCGCTGATTCACCCTCAGCCTGCCCGGCATCCGATTCGGCCGGTGACTCCTGGACTACAGGAATACCCGCCTCACCTGCCACTTCGGCACGCTGCTTGGCAAATACAGCCAGCGAAAAACTCGTTACAAAAAATACGATAGCCAGCAAAGTTGTGGCACGGGTCAGAAAGCTACTGCTGCCCTCGCTGCCAAACACGGTCTGGGAGGCGCCACCACCAAATGCAGCACCGGCATTGGCACCCTTACCCTGCTGGAGCAGGACCAGCGTCACCAGCGCCACCGCAATGAGCACGTGCAGAACGACAACCAGTGTTTCGACCCAATCCATAATGACTCTCTAATGACTCTTGCTAATGGCTTTCGCGAACCTTTAACGCTCAAGACTTGCCTGGCACCGCCCGGCAAATACTTACAAAATCGTTTGCATCCAATGACGCGCCACCAATCAACCCGCCATCGATGTCCGGCTGAGCAAAAAGCGCCGCGGCATTATCCGCTTTTACACTGCCGCCGTAAAGCAGCGATATCTCATCCGCCGGAGCCCCAAGGGACTTCAACACATCGCGGATAGCGGCATGCATGGTCTGAGCATCATCAGCGGTTGCGGTTTTACCCGTTCCTATGGCCCAAACTGGCTCATAGGCAATCACAACCTGCTGCCATGACTCACTGCCAACGTCGACGAGGGCTTTGCGAACCTGTCGCGACACGACACTTTCAGCCTTGCCCGCATCACGTTCTTCGAGGGTCTCGCCAACGCAAACAACAGCGACCAACCCTGACGTCAGGGCCTGCCCGACCTTGGTGGCAACCTGCTCATCGGTTTCGCCGAAGAGCTGCCTGCGCTCCGAATGCCCGACCAAGGTAAAACCACAGCCGCAATCTTTTGCCATCGCCGCGGAGATTTCCCCGGTGTAGGCGCCTGAATCCCAGCACGCTACATTCTGAACACCAACAGCCAGCTTATCGCCAGCCTGCTCAGCAACATCGCCAACATACAGGGCGGGAGGAATAATAACAGCCTCCACACCATTATCAAACGCTGCTAATTCGGACCGGACTTGACCAACCAGATTGCTTACCAAGTCTTTCGACCCGTTCATTTTCCAGTTGCCGGCGACAATCTTACGGCGCATAAAAAATCCCTGATTCAAGGGAGGGCGAACTATACAGCAGTCTTTTACAGCAGACAACTGCCCCTAAGCACAAAATCATGCCCGGGAATTCTCAACCACAACAGCCAGTTCCTCGGCAATTTTCACGATTTGTGCCTCATCCTGCCCTTCCGTCATTACCCGGATCAGAGGCTCGGTGCCCGACGCCCTCAGCAGCACGCGACCACCGCCACCCAGCCTGGCCTCCGCCGACTCCACGGCCCTGACAATATCGTCACGCCCGAGAGGATCAAAACGCTGGTCGACCCGCACATTGATCATCTTCTGAGGCAACTTGCTCATACCCTGGCGAAGGTCTGCCAGGGAGCTACCTGCGCGACGAATGGCCAACAATACCTGGAGCGCAGACACGATACCGTCACCAGTGCTGGTGCAATCGCGGATGACCATATGGCCGGAACCTTCACCGCCGAGCAGCCAGCCCCTGTCGATGAGTCGCTCCATGACATAACGGTCACCGACTTTGGCACGCTCGAAATCAATACCCTGCTCCCTGAGCGCCAACTCAACACCCAGATTGGTCATCAGGGTGCCCACAACGCCCCCTTTCAAGGTTCCGGCGGCATGACGTTGCGCGGCGATCACGTAGAGCAACTCGTCGCCATCGACTTCCGAGCCGTCACGATCCACCATGAGCACCCGATCACCGTCGCCATCAAAGGCAATCCCGAGATCGGCCTGCTTCTCCAGAACGGCCTTGCTCAATGATCCCATGTGAGTGGAACCGACATTAAGATTGATATTCAGACCATCAGGCTCGCCCCCTACCACAGAAATCTTCGCTCCCAACTCACGGAACACTTTCGGGGCAACGTGGTAGGTAGCACCGTGCGCGCAATCCAGGACAATATGAAGTCCTTCGAGTGAAAACTCGTTGGGTACCGTACTCTTACAGAACTCAACGTATCGGCCTGGTGCGTCATCAACCCGGAACGCCTTGCCTAACTCTTTCGAGCCGCAGACCTCAATGGGCTTATCCAGCCACTTCTCGATCTCTGTTTCCAGAGCATCATCCAGCTTGGTCCCAGCGGGGGAGAAAAACTTGATACCGTTGTCGTGGTGCGGATTATGGGACGCACTGATGACAATACCCGCGGAGGCGCGAAAGGTTCGGGTCAAGTAGGCGATCGCAGGGGTGGGCATGGGCCCGAGCAACTTCACGTCCACTCCGGCCGCGGACAAACCTGCCTCAAGGGCGGATTCGAACATATAGCCCGAAAGACGGGTGTCTTTACCAATCAGCACACTGTTACGCTGCCCATCCCGCTTGAAGGCCTGCCCCGCAGCCCAACCCAGGCGCAGCATAAATTCGGGGGTTATTGGAAATTCGCCCACCCGGCCCCGGATACCGTCCGTGCCGAAATATTTTCTGTCGCTCATCGTCCAGCTTCCTCCATTGCCGTCACCACTTTAACGGCATCGACTGTTTCCCTGACATCGTGGACGCGAATGATGGATGCGCCCTTCATGGCGGATATTGTCGCGGCAGCGAGGCTTGCGGGCAAGCGTTCACTGACATCACGACCGGTGATATGGCCCAGCATGCTCTTGCGGGATATGCCCACCAGAATCGGGTGCCCTAGCAACTGCAGCTGTTCCAGCGAGGCCAAGAGCTGCAGGTTGTGCTGCGGAGACTTGCCAAAACCAAAGCCGGGATCAAGGATGATGTTGTCTGGCCGCACACCGGCTTTCTCTATCACCCGCATTCGCTCGGTAAGAAACGAACTCACCTCCCGCCGCACATTCCGGTAGCGAGGATCATCCTGCATGGTATCCGGCTCACCCTGAATGTGCATGACACACACCGGCACTCCAACGCTTGCCACCACTTCGGGCGCACCATCCCGCTGCAACGCCCTGACGTCGTTGATCATCCCGGCACCGAGCCTCACCACCTCCGCCATAACCTGGGGAGAACTGGTATCAACCGAAACGACAACGCCCAAATCACGGGCAATCGCCTCCACCACCGGACACACTCGCTCAAGTTCTTCCTCGACAGACACCGGCGTGGCACCTGGCCGCGTGGACTCACCACCCACATCAATAAAAGCCGCACCGTCCGCCACCATCTCGCGGGCCCTTGCCAGGGCAATCTCAACGGTATTGTACCGACCTCCATCCGAAAAGGAGTCCGGCGTCACGTTCAGAATCCCCATGACGTGGCAGCCAGACATATCCAGAACCCTGCCCGCGAAATTTATCTGCATAAAAAACCTTTTCTGCAACCCGCAAAAACAAACGCCGCCCCGTCAGGGGCGGCGTTCAGTCTTCAACTACATCGGACCAGTATCCAGCCTGGCTCAGTGCTCACCGGCCGGTCGACCAACACCCGGTTGGTGACCGTCGTCGGAACCCTTCGGAGCAGGCGCCTGCTCAGGCTCATCAGCCGGAACACCACCGGACGGACCGCTATCACCCCAACCTTTCGGCGGACGGGGCTCACGACCTTCCATGATGTCATCAATCTGGTAACGGTCGATGGTCTCGTATTTCATCAGGGCATCGGCCATCAGGTCGAGCTTGTCACGGTTATCGACGAGCAACTGCTTCGCCTTTTCATAACAGCTGTCGATGATATTGCGAACTTCCTCATCGATACGCTGCGCCGTTTCCGGAGAATAGACCGTTTGCGCCTGACCGGCAGAGCGACCGAGGAAAGGCTCTTCGCTGTCTGTATCGTACTGCAGCGGGCCGAGCTTCTCCGACAGCCCCCAACGCGTGACCATATTACGCGCCAGACTGGTTGCCCGCTCGATATCGTTGGAAGCACCGGTGGTGACACCATCGAAACCAAGGGTCAGTTCTTCGGCAATACGGCCACCAAACAGACTGCAGATGGAACTGATCAGGAAGCGCTTGCTGTGGCTGTACTTGTCTTCCTCTGGCAGGAACATAGTGACACCCAATGCGCGGCCTCGAGGAATAATACTGACCTTGTAGACCGGATCATGCTCAGGCATCAGACGCCCGACAATGGCGTGACCGGACTCGTGGTAAGCCGTATTACGCTTCTCTTTCTCGCTCATGACCATGGATTTGCGCTCGGCGCCCATCATGATCTTGTCTTTCGCGAGCTCAAACTCTTCCATGGAAACCAGGCGCTGGTTCCGACGCGCCGCAAACAACGCAGCTTCGTTCACCAGGTTCGCCAGGTCAGCACCCGAGAAACCGGGCGTGCCACGGGCAATCAACACAGGCTCCACCCCATCGGCCAGAGGCACTTTCTTCATGTGAACCTTGAGAATCTGCTCACGACCGATGATGTCCGGCAGCCCGACAACGACCTGGCGGTCAAAGCGACCCGGGCGGAGCAACGCCGGATCCAGTACGTCCGGACGGTTGGTGGCGGCAATCACGATAACGCCTTCGTTACCTTCGAAGCCGTCCATCTCTACCAGCAACTGGTTCAGTGTCTGCTCACGCTCGTCGTGACCGCCACCCATGCCAGCGCCACGATGGCGGCCAACGGCATCGATCTCGTCGATGAAGATGATACAGGGGCTCTGCTTCTTGGCCTGCTCGAACATGTCACGGACACGAGAGGCACCCACGCCCACGAACATTTCCACGAAGTCCGAACCGGAGATTGAGAAGAATGGCACCTTGGCCTCGCCGGCAATCGCCTTGGCGAGCAGGGTCTTACCAGTACCCGGCTGACCCACCATCAGTACGCCCTTGGGGATACTGCCACCAAGACGCTGGAACTTGCTGGGATCCCGCAGGAAATCCACCAACTCCTTGACGTCTTCCTTGGCCTCGTCGACACCGGCAACGTCACCAAAGGTGGTTTTGATCTGATCCTCGCTCATCAGGCGGGCTTTACTCTTGCCAAAGGACATAGGCCCTTTGCCACCGCCACCGCCCTGCATCTGTCGCATGAAAAATACGAACAGCGCGATAATGATAAGGATGGGGAAGGCAGCCACCAACAGTTGGGTCCAGAGACTTTGACGCTCCGGCTCCTTACCGATGACTTCCACGTTGTTGGCCAGCAGATCATCCATCAGCTTGTTGTCGGACACCTGGGGGCGGATGGTCTGGAACTGGGAGCCGTCACCACGGGTACCCTGAACCTGCAGACCGTCAATGGTGACCTGACGGACCTGTCCGTCCTGCACCATTTCCACAAACTGCGAATAATTGACCTGTTGTCCGCTGGTGGTGGGCGTGAAATTCTGAAACACCATCAGCAGTACGGCGGCTATAATCAGCCAGAGAACCAGATTTTTTGCCATATCGTTCAAGGATCGTCACCTGTGAATTGAAGGATCGCCCCGTCAGGAGAAAGCCTTTTCTGACACCTTACACCAATTGTACGCCCGTCCACCAGAATCGGCCTATCCGTATCGACCACTGCGGGGGTGTCAATCCCACGGTCATTCCGTTCCGGGGCGGGTCAGCCCTTAAATCCCTTGCACACCTGATAAACCTCCCTGGATCTTGCGCGGGAGGAGTCAGGCTTCCTGCTGACAACGGTGCCAAAACTTTTACGCATTTCAGCCAGCAGGGCATCAAATCCCTCTCCCTGAAATACCTTGGCGACAAACACGCCACCGGGCTTCAGGACTTGCTGCGCCATATCCAGCGCCAGCTCCACCAAGCCCATGGCGTTGGGAATATCCACTGCCGCCATACCACTCATATTGGGTGCCATATCCGAAATTACAACGTCAGCGCGGCGATCACCCAGTAAATCCAGCAATTCGTCCAGCACTGACTGCTCGGTGAAATCGCCCTGAACGAACGCCACACCCGCAATCGGGGTCATCTCGAGAATATCGCTGGCGACCACCGTGCCATTGTCACCAACCCGCTCTACCGCCACCTGGGACCAGCCACCAGGCGCGGCACCCAAATCCACAACGGTCTGCCCGGGCCGAAACAGGCGGTCTTTGTTGTCGAGCTCAATCAGCTTGTAGCTGGCCCGCGAACGATAGCCATCTTCCCGGGACTTTTTGACCCAGACATCATCAAAATGTTCCTTCAGCCAGCGGTCACTGGTTTTCGAGCGAGCCAAGACCTACCTCCATAAAGCGCTCCAATTGGACCTCCAATCATCTGGGTACGTGGTAACGGCGATTTCACCGGCCGATTGATCTGATACAATCCCGCGATTATACGGAATTGGCGAGCATTTCGCCGCTGACGTTTTATTAATCGCACCCATAAAGAGATCACATAATGAGTCTTTCGCCGGAACAGCGCCGGGAATACCGGGGCATCGCCCACAACCTGAAGCCCGTTATCATAGTCGGCGACAAGGGCCTGACCGAAGGGCTTCAGGAGGAACTCGAGCGGGCCCTGAACGACCACGAGCTGATCAAGATCAAAGTTGCCAGCCAGGACCGCGAAACCCGCCAGGAAGCCGTTGCCGCCCTGTGCGAAGCCTCCGGTGCCGAGCTGGTGCAGACCATCGGCAAGATCGCCGTGATCCTGCGCCGGGCGAAAAAGCCCAACCCCAAGCTATCCAACCTGCTGCGCCAGAAACACTGACGCTGTCAGCACGCTAAAGCCGCACAATGTAAAAAGCCGGCTGCTATTCGCAGCCGGCTTTTTGTTTGCAGAATCCGCATCCGACGAATGTCAGATGTGCTCTACCTGCTCGATTTCATACTCAACGGTCCCCGAAGGCACTCGCACGGCAACCACGTCGCCCTCGCTTTTACCCACCAGCGCCCGCGCGATCGGCGAGGAAATGGACAGCTTTCCGGCCTTGATATCTGCCTCATCCTCACCAACGATCTGGTAGCTGACCTGCTCATCGGTATCGACATTGAGCAGTCGCACCGTGGTGCCGAAGATCACCTTGCCGGTGTTTTCGATGGTGTTAACGTCGATCACCTGGGCTGCGGACAGCTTGCCCTCGATCTCCTGGATACGCCCTTCGATAAAGCTCTGCTGCTCCCGAGCGGCGTGGTATTCCGCGTTCTCTTTCAGGTCGCCGTGTTCGCGGGCATCGGAAATAGCCGCGATCACCCGGGGACGATCTTCGGACTTCAGTTTCTGAAGCTCCTCACGTAGGCGGACTTCACCCGCCTTTGTCATGGGTACTCTGTCAGCCATAGTCTTACTTTCCTGCGTGTAGATCCTGGAGGCGGCGCACAGTGCGCTCGGGGCCGAATTTAATGGCCCTGCAGAAGGCTTCGCCGCCCGCCAGTGTCGTTGTATAGGTCACCTTGGTCTGCAGGGCCGACTGGCGAATCTGTGCCGAGTCGGAAATCGCCTTGCGACCTTCGGTGGTATTAATAATCAGCTGCACCTGACCATTCTTAATGGCATCCACGATATGCGGACGCCCTTCACGAACCTTGTTCACCCGATCAACAGTGAGCCCGGCCTGTTTCAACGCCTTGGCGGTACCGGTGGTAGCAATCACCTTGAAGCCAGCGTCAATCAGGTCCTGCGCCACTTTCGCGGCCCCGGGCTTGTCGACGTCCCGCACGGACATGAAGGCCGTACCCTTGGCCGGCAGACGCTCACCGGAGGCCAGGGCCGCCTTGGCGAAGGCTTCGTCGAAGCTGTCACCAATCCCCATCACCTCACCGGTGGACTTCATTTCCGGCCCCAGGATGGGATCCACCGCCGGGAACTTGTTGAACGGGAACACCGATTCCTTGACGGAATAGTAAGTCGGCACGATTTCCTGGGTGAAGCCCTGCTCTGCCAGCGACTTTCCAGCCATGCAACGGGCCGCCACCTTGGCCAGGGACACCCCGATGGCCTTAGACACAAACGGCACGGTACGGGACGCTCGCGGGTTCACCTCGATCACGTAGATCTCGCCACCCTGCCAGGCCAGCTGCACGTTCATCAGGCCGATAACATCCAGTTCAATGGCCATCTTCCGCACCGCTTCGCGCATTTCATCCTGCACGTCTTTCGGCAGGGTGTAGGGCGGCAGGGAACAGGCGGAATCACCAGAGTGCACGCCCGCTTGCTCAATGTGCTGCATGATGCCACCGATGACCACGTCCTTGCCGTCGCTGATGGCGTCAATGTCCACCTCGATGGCGGCGTTGAGGAAGTGATCCAGCAGCACCGGGCTGTCGTTGGAGACCAGCACGGCATTGCGCATGTAGCGAACCAGCTCATCCTCGTCATAGACGATTTCCATGGCCCGACCACCCAGCACGTAGGAGGGGCGTACCACCAGCGGATAACCAATCTCGCGAGCCGCCAGGATGCCTTCTTCGTGGCTGCGCACGGTGGCATTTTCCGGCTGAATCAGGCCGAGGCGGCCGATCATCTGCTGGAAACGCTCCCGGTCTTCGGCGCGGTCGATGGCATCCGGGCTGGTACCGATAATCGGCACACCCGCCGCTTCCAGGCCACGGGCCAGCTTCAGCGGGGTTTGGCCGCCGTACTGGACAATCACACCCTTGGGTTTTTCGACGTGGATGATTTCCAGCACATCTTCCAGGGTGATGGGCTCGAAGTAGAGCCGATCCGAGGTGTCGTAGTCGGTGGAAACGGTTTCCGGGTTGCAGTTGATCATGATGGTTTCATAACCATCGTCGCGCATAGCGAGGGCGGCGTGAACGCAGCAATAATCAAACTCAATACCCTGACCGATGCGGTTGGGACCACCGCCAATGACCACGATTTTCTCGCGATCAGAGGCACCCGCCTCACACTCTTCCTCATAGGACGAATACATGTAGGCGGTTGATGAGGCAAATTCAGCCGCGCAGGTATCCACCCGCTTGTAGACCGGGCGAATGTCCAGGTCATGGCGCAGCTTGCGCAAGCTGACTTCAGAAATGCTGAGCAGCTTGGCCAAGCGCGCATCGGAGAACCCTTTGCGCTTGAGGCGGAACAGCGTATCGCGATCAATATCCGCCTTGCCGGCGGATTTGAGGGCAGCCTCTTCTTTGATCAGGTCTTCGATCTGTACCAGATACCATGGATCTACATGCGTGTTGTTGAACACTTCTTCCACGGTCATCCCGGCTCGGAAGGCATCGCCGATGTACCAAAGGCGCTCGGCTCCAGGCACATTCAGTTCCTGGGTGAGGGTTTCCTGGCCGTCGGTGGTGCTCAGGTCGACCTTCTCTTCAAAACCGTCGGAGCCCACTTCCAGACCACGCATGGCCTTCTGCAGCGACTCCTGGAAGGTACGACCGATGGCCATCACCTCACCCACGGATTTCATCTGGGTGGTCAGGCGCGCATCAGCCTGGGGGAACTTCTCGAAGGTGAAGCGCGGAATCTTGGTGACCACATAGTCGATGCTGGGCTCGAACGAGGCCGGAGTAACACCACCGGTGATTTCATTGCGCAGTTCATCAAGGGTGTAACCCACCGCCAGCTTGGCCGCCACCTTGGCGATCGGAAAACCCGTTGCCTTGGACGCCAGCGCCGAAGAACGCGACACCCGGGGATTCATTTCGATGACGACGACACGGCCGTTGTCCGGGTTTACGCCGAACTGCACGTTGGAACCGCCAGTTTCCACACCGATCTCACGCAGTACCGCCAGAGAGGCGTTCCGCATGATCTGGTATTCCTTGTCGGTGAGCGTCTG
>Ga0189284_100112_pt1 | contig 121752 bp, 105 predicted proteins | sample N32C7minimetaG_FD_130314 | JGI IMG/M metagenome (GOLD analysis project Ga0189284, IMG submission 130314) | Marine microbial communities from the Costa Rica Dome - N32 C7 mini metaG | ecosystem: Environmental > Aquatic > Marine > Oceanic > Photic zone | place: Costa Rica: the Eastern Pacific...
CAAGAAAGGCCAGCCCCTCGACCGTTTCGATCCGGCAACCGATTACCGGGCGCAGTTTGAGCGTCTTGGCCTCGCTGTGGATACGCACCACACCCGCCATGGAATTGGCATCGGCAATCCCGATCGCGTCATAGCCAAGGGTATGTGCCGTCATTACCAGATCGACCGCGTCTGAGGCGCCGCGCAGAAAGCTGAAGCAGCTGACCAGACCCAGCTCGACAAAGGGCGCACGCGGCGGGGGCGCGATCAGATCGGGATCGATGTCAAGGCTGCGCTTGGCCGGGGTAAGCGGGGCGTCAGGCATGACGAAATCCCGCCCGGGCACGCCGCGCAAGGCGCATCGGCGACGCCCGTTCAATACCTGCGCGGAGAGACTGTGGAATCATAAGAACATTCAGTCATGAGAACGACAAATGTTCTTATTATGTTCCAATCTTCATTCAGGCAAATGCAAAGCCTGCAAGTCGCGGATCAAAGCCGGTGGAGCCGCTGCTTTTCCATTCGGAAATGTTGCCCGCCATAGCCACCAGATGATCGAGCACCGCCGGATGCATTTCGCCGTCAAACCGCACGCCGGCAAAGCGATCCTGTACCCAGGCCACCGTCCCCAGCGGCGCGCTGATATCGCCGACTTTCATCGTGATGCGGTCGCCTTCCTTGGCGAAGCCGCTACTGCCCTTGATCTTGCACCCGCCTTCGGAAATGTCGACCAGATCGACAAAGACCACGCGCGACTGCACCCGCCCTTTGACCATCAGGTCAAGAGGCCGACGTTCAGAAGATCTGTCTGCACGAAAACCTGTCATGGGTAGATTATCTCACCGAGCGGTAAAAAAATCCTGACCAGATGGCTAATATAGGATTAGGTTTTTCAGGCCGATAAACCCTGCAGAAACCAGTCCGGAACCCCTCCCCGCCCGTCAGCAACATGGCCGTGGCGGTAAATCCAGTAACGTCGCCCGCTGGCATCTTCGATCCGGTAGTAATCGCGCAGGCGCACGCTGGATCTTTCCCGCCACCATTCGGGCGCGATCCTTTCAGGGCCTTCGACGCGTGCGACCTCATGCACATTGCCGCGCCAGCGAAAGCGCTGGGGGCAGCCATCGGGCGAGGCGTAAAGGACGGAAATCTTCTCCGGCCTGTCCAGCAGTTTGAGCGGCCTTGCATGGAATTCGAACGCCCCCTGCAAGGCAGGCTGCGGTTCAAGCGGCGGGCGCCAGGCCTGTGCGCGTTCGGGCAGATGGCTGGCATTGGGGACAGGACGCCGCACGGCCTGCGGCCCGAGCCGTACTGTCAGCCGATCGACAAACGCTGCAAGCGAGGTGCCGTGCCGTTCCGCCGCCTGCTCGACATCGGCCTGCATCATCGCCAGCGGCTCGCTCCAGCTGGCGCACAGTCGCACGGTCTCGATCCCGAAACCGGCATCGACCTTATCAAGCTTTTCCTCGAACAGGCGGGCGATATGCGACGCCTCCCGCGTTGCCGCCGCCAGCTCGATGCGCAACCCGATCACCTCGCCATCGACGCGCCACAGGCCCAGTTCCAACCGCCGCGCCCCTTCGGCCCGCGCTTCAAGCTCGCGCGCCATGTCCTGCGCCAGATCGGCAATCACCCGGTCGAGCAATGAGCGGTGGCGCAGCGGCTCCATCAGGCGGCGTTGCACCAGCGGCATCTGCCGCACCTCAACCGGCAGCAGCGGTTCGGACACACGGCCCAGCAACTGATCGAGCCGTACGAGCGGATTGGCGCTGGGCGATTTGCGATTGCGGAACCGGCGATGCAGCGCGTCGCGCGCAGCCGCCTCGCTGCGGTCAACCGCACCCGTGGCGATTCCGACCAGATCGCCAAGCCGTTTGAGGCCAAGCCGGCGCAGCACCGTCAGCACATCGTCATCCAGCCTGAGCGCCGCGACCGGCAGATCGTCCAATACGCGCAGCGGGTCCTGATGCGGGTCGATGATCGCATGGCGCGGCCCGTAATGCGCCAGCGCCCATGCCGCCCCCGCCGTGGGTGCGATAGCCGCGCGCACCGCCAGCCTGCGCCTTGCGAACGCCGCCTCCACATCGGCCAGCAGCCGCCGCTCCCCGCCAAACAGATGCGCGACAGCCGTCACATCGACCAGCAAGCCGTCAGGCGGATCGAGCGCGCTCCACGGGCCCCAGCGGCGCGCCCAGACGGCCAGCGTTTCGAGCATGGCGAGATCACCGGCAGGATCGGATGGCGCGGTGCAAAGTTGCGGGCAAAGCGTGCGCGCATCCGCCAGCATCATGCCCGTCTGCGCTCCGGCATCGCGCGCGGCATCGTTCACCGCATCAATGCGCGGCCCATGCGCGGTTTCGGTGATAAGAACCGTCGGCCTGGTGTCGCAATCCTGCTCAGGCGCGAGCGACAGCCGCCAGCGATCGACCGACAGTCGGGCGCACCAGATGGCCAATATCCGGCGTGGCGGCGTTTGCGGCGGCGTTTGACGGGGCTGATCGGCGGATGTGGAGGTTTGCATCGTCATCGCTCAATATCCATTCGCCCGGCGCGTGGGCGCGTGCGCGAAACAGCCTTGCCTTCCATGCAGCCACGCCGGGTGCCTCCGCGTTCCAGCGCGGGTGTACGGAAGGAGCCGCTTCGACCTGCCAGCGCATCCTTGCCGATGACAGGTCAGCCTCCGCGTCGAGCCGCACCAGCCACAGCGCCACGCCATGCTTTTCCGCAGCAAGGCTGAGGCGGCGCGATGCGGTGAAGTCGAGCGCGCGCGGATTGCCGGTGATCTCTCCGATCACGCAGGCCAGATCGCGGCATCGCACCCCTTCTTCGAGAGCAAAGAGCGCATCTTCGGGCGTTTTCGCCTCGACATGGATCAGCCGGTCTCGCAGGTCGGGCGGCAATCCGGCGCGAAAGGGGCGGCCCGAACGCTGGATCGCCCGCCTGTCCTGCACCCACAGCACCTGACGGCGATCCTCCACCTCTGCCAGAGGGTCTTCTCCTTGCCCGCCCGCCACCTTCAGCGCGTCACGCGCCAGCGCCAGCGCGAACCCCGCCCCGCTCGCATCATCGGCATGGGCGAATATCTCGCTATGCAGCGGTTGATCGGAAAGACCCGGACGCCAGCGCGCCTCCCGCGCCTTTGACAGCGCGGCGATGTCTTTCGCCGACAATAGCGCAGCAGAACGCCGGATCCCTGCGCCGCCCCCCTTGGGGCGCGACGGAACCGAAAAGGCATCAAGCGCTGTCGCGCTGCGAGGAGGAACAGATATCGTCATAGGAACACCGGTAAAGACTCATGCGAGTCTTATTTGTTCCTATTATGTTCCATATATGGGAGGCGATTGCAATGCCCGTTTCAGGGCCGCAATCGCCTCCGTGAAAGGTTAGCCGAACAGGCCGAAGAACATGATCACTGCCAGAACGGCCGGGCAGACAAACCGCACCAGCGCGCGCCACAACTGGTGCAGCAATCCGTCCAGACCGTTCTCTTGGTCAATCAGCCGCGCATCCGCGATCCAACCGACAAAGATACAGGTCAGAATCGCGCCAATCGGCATGAACAGCTTTGCCGTCACACCATCCAGCGCATCGAAGAAATTCGCCTCGGCAAAGATCGGAATGAACGCCAGCGGACGGAAATCGGCCATGTCGTTGAAAGACAAAGCCGACAGCACACCCAGCACGGCAGCGCCAAAGCCGACGATCCCGGTCGCCACAGGGCGCGACATGTTGAACTTTTCAAACATCCAGGCGGTGGGCGCTTCGAGCAGCGAAACCGAACTGGTAAGCGCGGCAAAGAAGACCATGATGAAGAACGCGAGGCCGATCAGCGAACCGAACGGCATGGCCTGAAACGCAATCGGCAGCGACTGGAACATCAGGCCCGGCCCGGCGCTGGCCGAAAGGCCGGCTGCAAACACGATCGGGAAGATCGCCAGACCCGCCAACAGCGCAACCGCAGTGTCCGCCCCGGCGATGATGCCCGAAGTCTCAGCCAGATTGGTGTCGCGATTGGCGTATGCGCCATAGGTCATCATGCCCGCCACACCCAGCGACAGGGAGAAGAACGCCTGACCGACAGCGGCAAGCATGACTTCACCCGTCAGCTTGGAGAAATCGAAGGTGAACAGATAGCTCACCGCATCGCCGAAATTGCCGGTGAAGGCACCATAGATGGTGATGCCAAGGAACAGCACGAAGAACAGCGGCATCAGGTAAACCGCCACCCATTCGATCCCGCTCGAAATACCGCGAGCGACGAAGAACATGGTGATTGCAAGGAACCCGAGGTTCAGGCCGACCATCAATCCGCCATCACCGAACAGCGCGGGCAGCAACCCTTCGATATCGCTCGGATCGCGCCCTTCGAATGCGCCGCCCGTAAGCCCGGTCTGCACCAGATCACCCGCGAAAACGCCGATGTAGTAGACCACCCAACCGCCGACCACGCAGTAAAAGCTGAGGATCAGGAAGGCGGCGAAGACACCCAGCGAGGCGAGCACGCTCCACCCCTCGGACGCGTTCGAATCCCGTGCGAGGCGCCGCACGCTTTCAGGGGCGTTGGCCTGCCCGTGGCGACCAACCAGCACTTCGGAAAGCAGCACCGGCAAACCGATCAGAAGAACGCAGAAAATGTAGAACAGGACAAAGGCACCGCCGCCGTTCTCACCGGCTTCGGCGGGGAACCTCCACATATTGCCCAAGCCGACGGCAGAACCCACCGCTGCAAGAATGAACGCACTGCGTGATGACCAATTTTCGTGGCCTGAACCTGCTGCTGCCATGTCTGAAAATCTATCCTCAATTGACGCGCGCTTCCCCGCGCGGAATCCCGTGTTGCAACCTGTTTGCAATGTTTTGGCGCCGAGGCCAAGGGGCAAGCTTGGTCTTTTGCCTGTGTGGCGCTAGACGCTGGCAACATGTCGACCACATTCCAGCTCGATACGAGCACGAGCCGCGCCAATCCCACCCCTGCGCCGATGAAACGGCTGACAGTGCCGCGCATCCGCGCGCGCAAGGCCGACGGCGTTACCGTTGAACCGTTGGTGATGTTGACAGCCTACACCGCGCGCCAGGCGCAATTGCTCGATGCGCATTGCGACCTGTTGCTGGTGGGGGATTCGCTGGGTCAGGTGATTTACGGCCTGCCCTCCACCATTCCGGTGACGCTGGAGATGATGGCCAATCACGGCGCGGCGGTGGTACGCGGCAGCTATCATTCGGTGGTGGTCGTCGACATGCCTTTCGGTTCCTATGAGGCATCCAAGGAGCAGGCGTTCGAGAGTGCGGCCTACCTGCTGAAGCAGACGGGCGCTGCCGCAGTGAAGCTGGAAGGCGGCGAAGCCATGGCCGAGACGGTCGAATTCCTCAATTCGCGCGGTATCCCCGTGATGGGACACGTGGGCCTTACCCCGCAGGCGGTGAATGTGCTGGGCGGCTATGCCGCGCGCGGCCGCTCCGACGCTGAAGCCGACAAGATCGTCAGCGATGCTGTCGCGCTGGACAAGGCGGGGGCCTTTGCCATCGTCATCGAAGGCGTTGTCGAACCGATCGCGATCGAGGCAACGCAGGCCGTGTCCTGCCCCACCATCGGCATTGGCGCATCGGCACAATGCGATGGCCAAGTGCTGGTGACCGAGGACATGCTCGGCATGTTTGAACGCGTGCCGCGCTTCGTCAAACGGTATGAAGATATCGCCGCCATCATCGACAAGACAGTCGCCAGCTACGCCGAAGAAGTGCGCTCGCGCAGCTTCCCCGGCGAAGAGCAGACCTATCAGCCCAAGGGCTGATTGCGGGCCAGCAGACCGGCAAGCGGTGCGGCGATCACCAGCTGCAGCAGGTGATACAGCAGCAGCGGCGCAATGACGAAGCCGGCGGCTTCTGCGGGAAACAGGATTGCTGCCATGGGCGCGCCGATAGCGACGCTTTTCTGCGCTCCTGCAAACAGGAAAGCGATGCGGTCTTCACGCGGTGCCGAAAGGAACCGCGCTGCAGTCCATGCGCCGCCGCTTGCGACCACCAGATAGATCAGCACCAGAACGATCAGCACCGCCCATTGCGATGCGCCGAACATCGTCCCTAGCCCCTGCTCCACCGCGCCCGAAAAGGCGACATAGACAGCGATGCCGATAACTGCCCGGTCAAGCCAAGCGACGTCGCTCTTGCGTTCGCGCAGCCACTCGATTGTCCAGCCCTGCACCATCTGCCCTATTACAAAGGGCAGGATCAGGATCACCCCGATCCGCACAATGGTTTCGGTGCCGATCGCCACAGCTTCGCTCCCTGCAAGCGCCGCGAACAAGGGCGCGGTGATGAAGACACCGGCAATGTTGATCAGCGCAGCCCCGACCACGGACAGCGCGATATTGCCACTGGCGAGACTGGTATAGGACGTCGCCGATTGCACGGTAGAAGGCAGGCAGCCAAGATACAGGAACCCCAGCGCGACAAGCGGGGGCAAAACTGTACCAGCAAGCCCTGACAGGCCCAACCCGATCACAGGCATCACCCCGAACACCCACAACATCAGCGGCAGGAAAAACCGCCAGTTCGCAAGGCCCCGTGCGATTTCTCCGCGCGCGATGCGCATACCGTTGACCAGAAACAGCACGAAGATGGCCACATTGGATACCGTCTGAGCGGTCGCGCGCGCGCCGCCTGCTGCAGGCACGATCACCGCCAGCAACGTAGCAATGAACAACACTGCGATCATCGGGTCGGCAAGGATCGAAAGGCGGGAACGCATCGCCCCGCCACTGCCTTGTGTCGTGCCCCTTGTCGAGCGTTTGCGCCTCAGCGTTTGAGGAATTCGCCCGGTTTCAGTTCGCCAAGCATGGTTGCAAAGCCGGCGGCCTCAGCTTCATCTCCGAGGTTGCGCGCGGCTTGGGCACGCAGGGCCAGCACCTCCAGGTCATTGCCTGCGCCCAGCGCAATAGCTGTATCCAGCAGCACACTCACCCGCAGCCAATCCTCTTTCTGCGCGCTTTCTTCAGCGAGCAGGAACAGTGCATCGGTGTTTTGCGGATCCCCGGCGATATAGCGGGCAAGCAGGACTTCGGCTGCCAGACCGTCGCCAAAGCTGCGATAGGCATTGATGATCTTGCGTGTCAGCGGCCATGACCGCCGCACCCTTGCCGCGACTTCATAGGCTTCGAGCGCCGCCTTCGCATCGCCTCTGGCAAGCGCGACATCACCGGCGAGCGCATGGAAATCAGCCGAATAGGGCGCTCTGCGGATCAGGTTCGCGGCCTGTCCCCCTGCACCAGAGGCATTGCCCGCGGCGACGCTTCGGCGAAGATCGGCGGTAATGGTCGGCACCGACGCATCGCCCAGCCCCAAACTTTCGAGCACGACCGGTTGGTTAGAGCGCGGCTCGCGCGCACGCTCGATCAACGCTAGCCCGCGATTGCGATCTCCCATCCGTTCCAGACTGCGCCCCACCACCATCTGGAGATAGGGTGATGCAGACGGGCTGGCGGCTTGCGAGGCGTAACGATCGACCAGTTCCCGATCCCGCCCGCCCAACCACAGCGCGCGGGCAAGCAGTTCCTTGACCCGCATATTGTCGGGCTGACGCTTGGCAAGCCCATCCAGCGCTTCTGATGCGGTGTCGTAATTGCCCTGCTGCAAATCGACAATCGCGCCGAGCATCACTGCGGCAGGCACTCCCTGCGCGCGCAATCCGCTGCGGTTGAGCAGATTGCTTGCGAGCACGGGATCGCCTCCACGCGCCGCCAACACCGCCTGCAGGTAATGCACCTGCGGATAGTTTGGCGCAAATTCGGCGAGTTCGCGCACGACCCGCAACATCTCGCGATACCGCCCCAGATCACCCAAGGTGGCCGCGTAATCCGCCATCACCTCGGGGTTGCGCGGATCAGCCGCAACTGCCGCTTCAAACCACGGCAGCGATTCCTCCAGGCCATGCGCATCGCGCACCATTTGCGCCTTGAGTAGCACCGCCGGAGCGTATTGCGGGTTCAGTTCAAGCGCATAATCCGCTGCGTCGATGGCGATCAGATGTTCACCACCGCGGAAGCGCAAACGGGCGATGTCGACCCACAGACCCGGATTTTCGGGCTCGAGTGCGCGCGCCTCGTCATACAGGCGCCCGGCTTCGAGCAGATTGCCGTTCTCGACCGCCAACCGGGCATCATTCACCAATTCGAGAAAGGTATCGCTTCCCGTAAGCGCAGACGCATCTGCGCCTGATTGTTCGTTCGAACAACCAGCCAGAGCGATGGCAAGGCCGAGGGCAAGCAGGCTACGCATGCAGATCATATTGCTTCAGCAAGTCGTAGAGCGTCGGGCGGCTGATCCCGAGCAATTTGGCAGTGCTGGAGATATTGCCTTCGCTACGAGCCAGCGCGTGCCGGATGACGCGGCGATCCGCCAGTTCCCGAGCAGCCTTGAGATTGAGCACTTCGGCGGGCTCTTCCTCGTCGGTGTCGAAATCGAGATCAGCCGCGCTCACCAGCTTGCCATCGGCCATGATCACGGCCCGTTTCACCCGGTTTTCAAGCTCGCGGACATTGCCGGGCCAATCATGCGAGTCGATCGCTGCCAGCGCATCAGGAGCAAATCCGGTGACGCTTGGGTTCATTTCGCTCGCAAAGCGTTTGAGGAAAGCCTTGGCCAGCAGCACCGCATCGCCGTGACGTTCGGCCAGGCCGGGGATGCGCACGACGATTTCGGCAAGACGATAGAACAGGTCTTCGCGGAAAGTCCCCTCCCCGATCATCGCTTCAAGGTTCTGATGCGTGGCGCAGACGATGCGCGTATCGACCGAGATCGTCTTGCGACCGCCGATCCGTTCAATCGTGCGTTCCTGCAGGAAGCGCAGCAGTTTGACTTGCAACGGAAGCGGAATGTCGCCGACTTCATCAAGGAACAGCGTGCCGCCATGTGCGCTTTCGATCTTACCCTCGGTGGTTTTCACCGCACCTGTGAAAGCGCCCTTTTCGTGACCGAACAATTCGCTTTCGAGCAGGTTTTCCGGGATCGCAGCGCAATTGATTGCGACAAACGGCTTGTCCACGCGATTGCTCGCTTCGTGCAGGCCGCGTGCCAGCAATTCCTTGCCCGTACCGCTTGCACCCAGCAGCATCACCGACACGCTGGTGGAGGCGACCCGTTCGATCGTGCGGGCGACCTTCACCATCTCTGGCGCGCCCGTGATCAGGCGACCCAGCACCGTCTTGTCTTCGCTCGCATTGGCGACGAGACGACGGTTCTCATCCTCGATTTCGTGCAGGTTGAAGGCACGGCGAACGATCAGCCCCAGCGCATCGATATCGACCGGCTTCTGGTAGAAATCATAGGCTCCGCGTTCGATGGCCTGAAGCGCGCTTTCGCGGGCGCCATGGCCGCTGGCGACAATCACCTTGGTATCCGGTTTAAGCGCCATGATCGCATCGAGAACCGCAAACCCTTCGGTTGTCCCGTCGGGATCGGGCGGCAGGCCGAGATCCAGCGTGACGACGGCTGGAGCTTCACTTCGAAGGGCGGCGATGGCGCTGTCGCGATCACCCGCGATCACGACTTCGAAATCGTCATAAGCCCATTTGAGCTGCGCCTGCAGCCCCTCGTCATCCTCGATCACGAGCAGGGTGGGTTTCTTGTCGGCCATCAGGCGACCTCTTTACTTGGTTGGTGTTTGTGCCGGTTAAGCAGGGTCACAGCTTCGGGAACCGGAAGGACGACGGAAAAACGCGAACCCACACCTTCGCGGGATTCCACATTGACCCGTCCGCCCATGCTGCGGATCATTTCGCGCGCCTCGAACGCGCCGATGCCAAAGCCGCCCTGCTTTGATGAGACAAAAGGTTTGAACAGCCCGTTGCGGACGAATTCGGGCGACATGCCAGAGCCGGAATCGACCACATTGATCTGACCTGCGAGCCCATCGCTATGGACATCGAGAAACACCGGATCCTGTTTGCCGCTGGCATCGATCGCATTCTGCACAAGGTGGATCAGCGCCTGTTCCAGGCTTTCCACATCAGCGAGCACGATGACCGGTTCGGCCTTCGTAATGGCGACAGGATGCACGGATTTGAACCGTTCGGCGATGCCCTTGGCCAGCGATGCCAGATCGACTTCGCGAACCTCCTGCCCCTGACCCGCACCATAGCGGCTCAGGCGTGCAAGCAGAGCGTTGAGCTTCTCGGTCGAATTGCGCAGCGTCACCAGCATATCGGCCCGAAACGCGGGGTTGTCGGCGTGCTTCTGGGCATTGGCCGAAAGCAGTGAAAGCTGGCTCGCAAGGTTCTTTATGTCGTGCATCACGAAGGCCATGCGGCGATTGAATTCGTCAAACCGGCTCGCATCCATCAGCGCTTGCTGCCCCGCCTGTTCGGCAAGATAGCTGGCAAGCTGTTGCCCGGCGACGCGCAGCAGATCGAAGTCTTCCCAGTCGAGCCGCCGCTCGATCCGGGGGCGGGCAAGGACGATAGCGCCGACAAGGCGATCAAAGTGGATCAGGGGGACGAGCGCCCAGGCATCCTCGGCATCGCTCATCCACTGCGGAACATGGGCCAGTTCCCCGTGATGATCGATCCCGGCGCGTACCTCGTCCAGATCGAGGATGTGGCTGTGCTGTTCCAGCAGGCCGGAAAGGGCGTAGTCGCCCGCGCTCGCAGGCACCTCAATGGTCGGCCAGTTCCAGCGCGCCGTCAGTTCTAGCTGCGCTTCCTCGTTTGGAACCAGCAGCAAACCGGCGGGGCTATCGGTAATGTCGGCAATCGCCTTTACCGCACGTTCGTGAAAGCTTGCGCTGCTGCTCGATCCGCGCCCGATCGTGCGGGTGAAGCGTAGCCATTCCTCGCGATAGTCATAGCGGTGCTGGAACAGGTGCTTGGTTGCCGTCACTCGCAGCCAACCCCGTGCGCGTTCGGACGGCAGCCAGACAAGCGCACCGACAACGGCGATCACAAGGAAGGCGACTTGCGTAGCGCGAGCGATATCCTCACCAAGCAGCGCAAGGCTGCGTGTGACGAGCACCATCACCAGCAGGTAACTGCCGATCAGCAGCAGAGACAGCGTCTGGAAGGTTACCGCGCGCGAAGGACGGAACTGCAGTCCCGCGCTGGTGGCATTGGCACCGAAGGCCAGCAGGCTTGCCATCACCCCGACAACCAGACCACGCAGGGCCACGAGCAACGACGGGTATTCACCGACAAGATAGGCGATCGTGAACAGGTTCAGATCATAGGCAAAGATCATCGCCAGACCGATGCCGCTCCAGCGGATGATCCGCCGCGATGACGCCGCCGCACCCGCATACAAGTTGTGCAGCAGCATCAGCGCGCCGATTGCGACCAGCATGTTGAGCACGGTGCCGACTTCAAAAGTGATCTGCGCAATCCGTGAAAAGTCACCCGCCTGCGCCTCGACAAACAGCAGCACGGGCTGGAACATCTGCACCAGCGCCAGAGCGATGATCACCGGGCGGATCGGCTTCAGGCTTTCATCGCGACCGTCAGCAGCGAACAGTCGGAAAATCACCGCGATGAGCGCAAGATTGCGGAATGTCTCCGCGATCTCGATGGCTGGATGGCCCATCGGAAGACTGAGCGAAACGACACACCAAACACCGATCATCGCCAGCGCCGCCAGCACCGCCGCGCGGTCCGGTCGGTCGCGGTCGCCGTAGCGCGCAACCCACAGGCCCGCGCCCACGCTCAACACCGCACCGATCAGGTAGCAGAGCAGCGCGGCATAGGTTTCAAGGGCGACAACCAGCGTCATCAGCGCGCGCCCTCAGGCCACAGGACCACCCGCACCGTCTGAAGCAGGATCACCAGGTCAAGGAATGGGGTGTAATTCTTGGCGTAATACAGATCGTATTCGAGCTTCTTGCGGCTGTCTTCGATCGACGCGCCATAGGGGTAGTTGATCTGCGCCCAGCCCGTGATCCCCGGCTTCACCATGTGGCGTTCCTGATAAAACGGGATCTGTTCTTGCAGATCATCAACGAATTTGGGCACTTCGGGACGCGGCCCGACAAAGCTCATTTCGCCTTTCAGAACGCTCCATGTCTGGGGCAGTTCATCGATCCGCACCTTGCGGATAAAGCGGCCCACGCGGGTGATTCGCGGATCGTTTTCCTCAGCCCATTTCGACCCGTCTTTCTCGGCATCGGTGCGCATGGAGCGCAGCTTGATCAGGTGAAACGTTTCGCCATACAGCCCAACCCGTTCCTGTTTGAAGAACGCTGGCCCCTTGCTGTCGAGCTTCACGATCATTGCAAATAGCGCGATGATCGGGAAGGTGAGCAGCAGCAGGATGAGACTGGCGACGATATCAAAAATGCGCTTCATCGCGCTCGAAAACACCCGTCCGCTGGAAAAGCCGTCGGAGAAGATCAGCCAGCTCGGATTGACCGTATCCAGATCGACCCGCCCCGTTTCGCGTTCTAGGAAGCTGGAGAAGTCGTTGACGTGGACGCCCTTGGTCTTGATGCGCAACAAGTCGCTGAGCGGAAGCGAATTGCGCCGTTCCTGAAGCGCAAGAACCACTTCGCTCACGCCAAGATTTTCGACAAACCGGCCAAGATCGTGGATCGCCTCGCGCGGGATGGCTTCTTCCACCCGCCGCTCGGGCTCGCTCATGGCGATGTAAGAGACGATGGCGAATCCGGCTTCGGGCCGATCGCCCAGTTCGCGCAGGCGCTGCGCGCGGTCGCCCGCACCCAACACCATTACCCGGCGACGGAATGCCGATGATCCGAGGAAGCTGTTGAGCAGCGCGCGGTCGAACACCAGCACAACCACTGCAAATCCCATCGAATACAGCAGGGTGGAGCGCCAGAACGTATCCCCCGGCAAGACCCAGTCAATCGTCGCCAAGGCGATGATGCCAAGGCTGATCGCAACCAGCAGCCGGGCGCTGGCAAACCGCAGCGAACGCAAGGCATAGGGGCCGTACACGCCGACGGAAATCATAGCGATCCAGACGACCGCCGCCGAACCGATCAGCGGCACCCAGCGTTCGTCAATCGGGCCGGGATCCATCCCGATCTGTGCCGCGCGAACTTTCCACGCGAGTTCGCTGGCGAACATCAGCAAGCCGAAATCGAGCAGGCCGAGCAGCATCACGGCATGAGGGATATAGTGCTTGAACAAGCGGATCATCGCGTGAGCCAGGCCTTCATCGAGGGTTTTCTACGATCCCTCTTTAGGCGCCAGACATTAAGTGTCGGTAAACCTTACAACGACCTCGAAACCCCGCAGGATTGTAGGCGCTTTCTCGGTTAATGCGCGCGTAACGCTTTTGCCGGTTCAGACTGCGGTGCCGGTTGCCAATCGCGGCGGTGCCGGGGTCAGGCAATCGGCTCTGCCGCAACGCGGACATCCGACGCCCAGCGGCACTGCATCCTGCGGATCGAGCGATATCCCTCGAGCGTTCGCCAATTCGCCAGCGAAACGAGCCTCAAGCCCCAGCACAACCGAGCGCCGGGCAGAACAGGCCGCCCCGTCGACTTCGATGGTGCGAGCGATGGTGAACCAGTGTCGGGGCGCGCCCTCCCCTTCACCAAAGGTGACGGCCTGCATCAGCATCGCCCCACGGTTTTCGAAGGCGGCATAGGGCACCCACGCCGGCCAGCGCGCGCCATCAAGCGGATAGACCGCGCCGCTTGCCCCTGCGCTGAAATGGACCATACGGCCAGTGCGGCCAAACCGGGCGCAAAAGAACGGCAAGCCCCGCTCTCCCACCCGTTGCAGCGTCGTCAACCGCTGTGCCAGTTGATCGAAACTGACCGCGAACCGGCGTTGAAGCACGGCAAGGTCGTAACCAGTTTGCTCGCACGCCCGCAAGAAACGGCGGTAGGGCATGAGCAAGGCTGCAGCGACGTAATCGGTGACATGTTCGCGGAAACGCTCCCGCGCTTCGGGGGAGGCCAGGTTCGCCCCCGCCACCAGTGTCTCGATTGCGTCGCGCTGCTCCAGACTACCGATTTGCCGCGCGATCTGGAACCGTCGCGCCGCGCCCGGAAGCATCTCGGAAATCTGCAATTGCCGCGCATGCAGGTCGAGCCGCTGCACCATCCCCGGCACGACTTCCGCCGGAAGGACACGCACCGAAAGCTGGTGTTTTTCACGAAGCCGCTCGATCAGGGCGGCGCTGATGTCGCCGTGTGACAGGCGCAATTCGTCTGCCAGCCCTTCGGCTGCATGATCGAGATCGGCGAAGTGGTTTTGCCAGCGCTCGACCGCCTGACGCGCATCGTTGACCGGGTCTTCCGTGCGCTCTTCATCCGGATGCGAACGGTCATAGAGGCGCGCAAATGCGGCTGCAGCCTGCGGGGCTGCGGAGAGAAATTCCTGTATCTCCTCGCGATCAATCGCGAGATCGGCAAAGCGTTTGTCCGCCATGCGCCGTGCAAGGCCATCCACCCCGCCGATCGCCTCATCCTCACGCAGCGAACGCGGGTCGAAATCGAACCGTTCTATGACCTGCACCAGAACCCGCGCCGATAGCGGGCGCTGATTGCGTTCGATCAGGTTGAGATAGCTTGGCGAAATGCCGAGCGAGGCGGCCATGGCAGCTTGGGTCAGCCCTTCGCGTTTGCGCAGGCGGCGGAGCGATGGCCCGGCGAGGAGAGTGTTTTCGGACATTCGCCTCTTGTAACTATCTTTACATCATTACACAATATTTGACCGATTTCAGCGGATACAGACAAGAATTTTTGTAACTTTTCCTGTTGCGCTGCGCTGCAGCACGGCAAGAGGGGGCACCAACTCCTCCTCACCTCTCTCACACAGGAGAACGCCATGACTTACCAGAACACCATCGCCCAAATGCAGGCTGTCATCAACGCGAACGGCCCGACCTGGGGCGCGATCGACGCCGAATCGACCGCTCGCATGGCAATCCAGAACCGTTTCCCGACCGGCCTCGACATTGCGAAGTACACCGCCAAGATCATGCGCGCCGACATGGCCGCCTATGACGCCGATCCTGCCGCCTACACCCAGTCGCTCGGTTGCTGGCATGGCTTCATCGCGCAGCAGAAGATGATCGCGATCAAGAAGCATTTCGGCAGCACCAAGCAGCGCTACCTCTACCTTTCGGGCTGGATGGTTGCCGCCCTGCGCAGCGAGTTCGGCCCCCTGCCCGACCAGTCGATGCACGAAAAGACCAGCGTCCCGGCGCTGATCGAGGAACTCTACACCTTCCTCAAGCAAGCCGACGCACGTGAACTGGGCATGCTGTTCCGCGACCTCGATGCCGCGCGTGAAGCGGGTGACGAAGTGCGGGCAAAGGACATCCAGAATCGCATCGACAACTACGAAACCCACGTCGTTCCGATCATCGCCGACATCGACGCAGGCTTCGGCAATGCCGAGGCGACCTATCTGCTCGCCAAGAAGATGATCGAAGCGGGTGCATGCGCGCTCCAGATCGAGAACCAGGTCTCGGACGAAAAGCAGTGCGGCCACCAGGACGGCAAGGTCACTGTGCCGCACGAGGACTTCCTCCAGAAGATCCGCGCGATCCGTCACGCTTTCCTCGAAATGGGCGTGGAAGACGGCATCATCGTCGCCCGCACCGACTCGCTGGGCGCTGGCCTGACCAAGCAGATCGCTTTCTCGAAAGAGCCGGGCGATCTGGGTGACCAGTACAACGCCTTCCTTGATTGTGAGGAAGTCGATCCCGCCAACATCACCAACGGCCAGGTCTTCATCAGCCGCGATGGCAAGCTGATGGCACCCAAGCGCCTGCCTTCGAACCTCTACCAGTTCCGCGCCGGAACCGGCGAAGACCGCTGCGTACTCGACTGCATCACGTCGCTGCAGAATGGTGCCGACCTGCTGTGGATCGAAACCGAAAAGCCGCACGTGGAGCAGATCGCCGGCATGGTCGATCGCATTCGCGAGGTCGTTCCCAACGCCAAGCTCGTCTACAACAACTCGCCGAGCTTCAACTGGACGCTCAACTTCCGCCAGCAGGTCTATGATGCATGGGCCGAAGCGGGCAAAGACGTGTCCGCCTATGATCGCGCCAAGCTGATGAGCGTCGATTATGACGCCACCGAACTGGCCGCCGAGGCAGACGAGCGGATCCGCACGTTCCAGCGCGATGCTGCGGCACGGGCCGGCATCTTCCACCACCTCATCACGCTGCCGACGTATCACACCGCTGCGCTCAGCACCGACAATCTCGCCCGCGAGTACTTCGGTGAGCAGGCGATGCTCGGCTACGTCAAGAACGTCCAGCGCGAAGAGATCCGTCAGGGCATTGCCTGCGTGAAGCACCAGAACATGGCCGGCAGCGACATCGGCGATGATCACAAGGAGTACTTCGCCGGTGAAGCCGCACTGAAGGCGGGTGGCAAGGACAACACCATGAACCAGTTCGCTGCCGCCTGACAGAGCTGGAGAGGGGGCTCGCAAGGTCAGTCAAACACTGGCCTTGCGGGAACCGATCCATCCCGCCATTAGCGGTGTCATCACCAGCCCGTCCCCATCGGACCTTCGGAGAGAGACCATGAGCGATACCGACACCCCGAACCGTGAACCTTCGCGCGCCCGTGCGCTGCTTTCGACAGCCGACATGAAGCTGCTGCGCCGTGCGCTGGAAAGCCACGCTCGCAACACCGAGGATCGCGAAGAGCTCGCCAAGATCAACGCGCTGCATCACCGGCTCGGCACCTACGTGCCAAGCGCCGAGTAACGCTGCGCACACCAGTTCTCCTGGGGAGGAGAATACGGCCGTCGATTGCCGGGCTTGCCCTGCATTCGGCGGCCGTTGATTTTGCCTAACCCCCGGCCCCGTCCTTTGGCATCAGGTCAAGCGTCGCCGCAGCAAGCGCCTCTGTCGCGGTCGCAATCACCACCGGAGCGTCCGGCGCCCAGAACGGCGAATGCAGCGAAGGCAATTCCACCTCGCCGCGCTGCGAGGCTTCCCACTCCGCCATCGGCACGCCGCCGACCCAGAAGATGAGCGATTCCACATTCTCCGGATCGGCGCGATAGAACTGACCGAAATCCTCACCCCCCATCACGCTCGGCACCTCTCGGATGCGTCCGGCGAAGCGATCCTGCAATCCCGCCATCACCTGTTCGGTGAACTCAGGCGTGTTGTAAGTCGAAGGGGTGTAAGGGTCCTGCACCGTCACCACCGGCAGCTTGTCCTCCGGCATGCCCGCAGCAATCGCCTCGCCACGAGCGATCCGCGCGATCCCGTCCAGCAGATGCGCTCGCGTTTCGTCGGAATAGCTGCGCACCGTGATCTGCAGCCGTGCCTCGTCGCTGATGATGTTGTGCTTTGACCCGGCCTGGAAGCTGCCCACCGTCACCACCGCCGAATCGAGCGGATCGATCTCGCGGCTCACCAGCGTCTGCAAGCGCATGACGATGCTCGATCCGATCACCACCGGGTCTTTCGTCGTGTGCGGATAGGCGCCGTGGCCACCAATGCCGGGGATCACCACGTCGACGCTGTCGACATTGGCCAGCGCATAGCCTTTTGAATAGCCGATGAAGCCCGCTGGCGCGCCTGCTGCATCGTGGAAGGCGAGCACATAGTCAGGCTTGGGAAACCGCTCGTAAAGGCCGTCCTGCAGCATCGCCAGCGCGCCCTCGCCGATCTCCTCGGCTGGTTGCAGGATCATCACCAGCGTGCCCGACCATTCGCCCTTGCGCTCTGCCAGCAATTGCGCCGCGCCGATCCACGCCGCCATGTGCGTGTCATGCCCGCAGGCGTGCATCACCCCGGTTTCCACGCCCGTCGCAGGCACCGCCGTCCGCTTCGACGCATAGGGCAGCCCGGTCTGTTCGATCACCGGCAGCCCGTCCATGTCGGCGCGCAGCATCACCGTGGGCCCGTCGCCATTGCGCATCACCGCGACAACGCCGGTTTTGCCCACGCCCTCGGTCACTTCAAAGCCGAGTGCGCGCATCCGCGTCGCCAGCTTGGCCGCTGTCTCGAATTCCTGAAAGCTGAGTTCGGGATTGGCGTGCAGATCCTGATACAGCGCGATCAGGCCGGGCATGTCCTCCATCACCGCAGCGCGCAGGCCATCGTCGGCCTCCTTATGCGCATCGGCATGCGCCGGAGTCGCGGCCAGCACCGTCATCGCGGCACCCAGGCAAAGCATCTGTTTCAGCATTGTTGTCTCTCTCCAAACCCTACAGGCTGGAACATGTGGAACACGGTCCAGAAGAAAAAAGGGCGAACTGTCACTCTTCGCGCGGCAAACTGTCACCTTGGCGCGCAAAGTGTCAACTGAACGGAAGGAAGTGTCACCCTTTCCGGTAAAAGTGTCACTTTTGACGCGCCCGGACTGTCGCTTTTCAAGCGCGAAAGTGTCACCCGCCCGCCACCCTTTGCCGTCAGGCCGGGATTGCCGTGATGCGCGCTTTAGAAAGGAAAGTGACAAGGCCATGCGCGCCTTTTCGCACGCGCTGGCCGAGTAGGAAAATTCAAAGCCCGTACCAGATCACCAGCAGGACGGAGAGCGTCGTCACCATCAACGCCACCAGCGGAACCCCGGTGCGGATGTAATCGCCGAATTCATAACTGCCTTCGGACATGATCAGCATGTTGGTCTGATACGCAATCGGGGTGGCGTAACACAGGTTGCAACCGAACAGCACGGCAAGGATCAGCGGCTCAGGCGGCAGGCCCAGCTGGGTCGCGATGCTGAAGGCGATCGGCGTTCCGACTGTCGCGGCGGTGGCGTTGGAGGCGAAATTGGTCAGCAGCGTCACGAACAGCATGATCGCCGCCAGCACCAGCGCCGGGGGCAGATAGGCAAGCCCGATAGACAATGCCCCGCCCAGCCATTCCGCCGCCCCGCTTTCAAGGATGATGCGGCCCACAGCGATGCTGGCCGCGACCAGCACGATCACCTTGGCCGACAGGGCGCGGCCCACACGGTCAAACTTCACGCAGCCGGTGACAAACATCAAAATCGCGCCGACCAGCGCGGCAATGGCGATGGGCAGGAACCCGAAAGACGCAAGCGCGATCGACCCGCCCATGATGATCGCGGACAGAGCTGCCTTGGAACGGCGCGGCAATTCACGCGCCCCTTCAAGCATCAGCAGGCTGTCGTTGCGGGCGAAGCTTTGCAGATCGGCGGAAAGCCCCATCACCAGCAGCACGTCGCCTTCGGCGATGCGCAGGTCGCCACCTTCGGAATAGCGATCACGCTCTCCCAGCACCCTATCGGGCCGGTGGATGCCCAGCACCGCCACGCTGTAGAGATCGGCAATCCCAGAAGTCGGCAGCGTGCGCGAAATCAGCCGCGAATCCGCCGTGACGGTCATTTCCATTACCGTCACATCCTCGCGATTGGCCGATGCCACGCGCTTGATCCTGTCGAGCACCCAGCTGGGCGCGAGTTCGCCGCGCAGTACCCGCGTCGCTTCTTCCAGCGCGTCATGCGTTCCCGAAATGTCGAGCCTTTGCTGCGGCTGCAATTCACCGGACGGCGGATTGTGAAAGGTGATGTTGCGCGGCAGTTTGTCGCGGATCGCGTCCAGCGTCACCCCGGCCAGAATGCTGTCCGTGCCGACGCGAAGGCGGGTGTGAAACAGGCGGGTGCCGTGATCGTCCTCGACGCTGTTGTCGCCCAGCAGGCGCGGCATCACCAGCCACAGATACGGCAGCGCGATCAGCGATGCGAGCAGCACGATCGGGGTGTAATGGAACACGCTCATCTGCGGCTGGCCCAGATCAACCGCGATGGATGTGACGAGGATATTGGTGGAGGTGCCGATGGTGGTGGCCATGCCGCCGATCAATACTGCCGCGTTCAGCGGGATCAGCGTCTTGGACGCAGGCATAGCCCCCTTTGCCGCGAGCGACACGAAAATCGGCAAAAGCAGCACCAGAACCGGCGTATCGTTGACCCCCATCGACAGGAAGAACGCGATCAGCAGCGATACCAGCAGCCCCAGTTGCAGGTTGATCTTGAACACGCCTTCCAGAAACCGCGCCGCCGGTTCGAGCGCGCCGGTGACGACCAGCCCCCGCCCCATGATCATCAGCGCGCAAATGGTGATCAGCGCGTAATGGCCGAAACCGCCGAATGCGAGCGCCAGCCCGTCAGTCGGACTGGTGCCGTCCAGCGGGAAGAAATACAGGCCGACGGCGATCACCGCGATGGTCAGCAGCGAGACGATCTCTACCGAAAGCGTGCCGCGGGCAAAGGCCACGAACATCGCCACGGTAACCGCCATTGCCGCCATGGCGTGATATGATGGAAGCTCTAGCATGTGATCCGCGAGCCGAGATGTCTCAATTCAATGCGCGATTGGCAAGTGGTTTAGCGCTTATGCTGTTTCGCGATGGCCGCGTCGGCCCGGTCACGCGGATCGGATAGCGGTGCGAAAACACGGCCTTGCGTCAGCCACGAGGTGCCGAATGCGGCCAGGATCAGCGCCTCCATCCAGAACGTCATGTTGCGTGCGTTCCACCAGTCACCGAAGATCAGGTCGCCCACGCCGATGGAAATCGCTCCGCCAGCGATGACGATGCCGGATGTGCGATAGATGAGATTGCGGCGGCGCTTTGCCGGAGTGGGTTCGATCGCGCCGGTGTTTTCGTCGACCGGGATTTTGGTGAAGACGAACATGCAGAAGAACGCGAGGATAGCGAACAGCAATCCGGCGGCGCCTGCGTGGATCCAGTATCCCGCGACCGGATACCGCGCGGTTTGCACGGCGCAGCTGCCGTCAGCGGCCAATTGCTCGCAAGCGGTGAACCATCCGTACATCGGAACGAAAGCGACGACGAAAGAGGCAAGCCCTGCGATGGTGGCAAGCTGCGCGACCTTCGGCGTCCATCCGCGATAGGCCATCAACAGCGCCCCGATCGCGATCAGGCAGCCGACGAAAAAATCGCCGAGGACGATGGCTTCGTAATAATAGCCCGAAAGCGCGGTGCGGAACCGGCCCAGCAACATACCGCCCAGCCCCAGCACCACGGGCATTCCCAGCGCAATGATGCCGACAACGCGGGCAAGGCGGCGCTGATCGAAGCGCAGCTTGGGATCGCGGGCGTAAACGTAATCTTGCGGAGGCTGGTATCGCTGAGGCCCGGTTTCGAAGGGAGTTTCCACGAGATGCTCCAGCGAAGACCGAGAAGGATGGTGCCCCTGGCCCGACTCGAACGGGCACTCCGTAAGGAACTCGATTTTGAGTCGAGCGCGTCTACCAATTCCACCACAGGGGCACAGCCTGTGCGCGAAGCGGGCTGTTAGCCTTCCGCGCGAATTACTTCAAGCTGTTGGCCAACAGTTTATGCAGCTTCGAATGCAGCGCATCGTTTGCCGCGAGGATCTGCGCCGAGTGGATCGGGGCCGAGCGTCCGCGATAATCGCTGACAAAGCCGCCCGCCTCGCGCACCAGCAGGCATCCGGAGGCGGTGTCCCAATCGTTGAGCCCGCTTTCCCAGAACCCGTCAAAGCGCCCCTGCGCGACATAGGCGAGATCGAGCGAGGCCGCACCGAAGCGGCGGATTCCGGCGACTTCGGGGCCGATAGCACCGAAGATGCGGCTCCATTCGGCAAAATCGCCATGGCCCGAAAACGGAATGCCGGTCGCGATCAGCGCATCGTCAAGCGTGCGCCGTGCCGAGACGCGCAGGCGCGCATCCTGAAGCCATGCGCCACGGGTCTTTTCAGCCCAATAGGTCGCGTCCTCGATCGGGTGGTAGATGACGGCGGCGGTGACATCGCCCCAGCCCTTCCCATCCAGACGCGGTTCCTGCACCGCGATGCTGATCGCGAAATGCGGGATGCCGTGGAGGAAGTTGCTGGTGCCGTCGAGCGGATCGACGATCCAGCGCGGCTTGTTCGGGTCACCTTCGATAACCCCGGCTTCCTCCATCACGAAGCCCCAGTCGGGCCGCGCGTGAAGCAGTTCGTCATAAATCGCGCGTTCGGCCCGCATGTCGGCCTTGGAGACGAAATCGGCAGGGCCCTTGCGGCTGACCTGCAGGTGCTCGACCTCGCCGAAGTCGCGCCGGAGCCGCCCGCCCGCCTTGCGCGCGGCGCGTTCCATCACGCGGATCAGGCCTGAAAACATCGACATGGGATTTAGCCAGCCTTCCCGACGTAGGACTGCTCGTACACGTCAACCACGATGCGCGTGCCGCTTTCGATGTGCGGCGGCACCATGATGCGCACGCCATTGTCGAGCACGGCGGGCTTGTAGCTGGAGGACGCGGTCTGGCCCTTCACCACGGCGTCGGCTTCGACGATGGTGGCTTCGATCTGCGCGGGCAGTTCGACCGAGATCGGCTTTTCTTCCCACAGTTCCAGCTTCACCTGCATCCCGTCCTGAAGGAAGGGGCGCGCATCGCCCAGCAGGTCGCCCGGCAGGTTGATCTGCTCGTAAGTGTCGTTGTCCATGAACACGAGCATTTCGCCGTCTTCATAGAGGAACTGGAATTCCTTGGTGTCGAGCCGCACTTTCTCGACCGTGTCGGCGCTGCGGAAGCGGACGTTGGTCTTGCGGCTGTCCTGCAGGTTCTTCATTTCGACCTGCATGTAGGCACCGCCCTTGCCCGGCTGGGTGTGCTGGATCTTGGCAACTTTCCAGATGCCGCCTTCGTATTCGATGATGTTGCCCGGACGAATGTCGACGCCGCTGATCTTCATGGGTTTCTCTTTGCTGGTAGATGGGCGCGCGGGATGTGGTTTGCGCGCGGCCCTGAAAAACAAAGCGCGCCCATAGCCGCTCGGCATGTTCACGGCAAGCGCGGTGGAAAGCTGGCCTGCAATTGCGCGTTTGTTGGTTAACGAATTGGCCAAGAGTCTGGCCCGCTGCTAAAGGATAAGGCAACAAGGACCCCCACCTTATGAAGACCCTGCACATCATCCTGCTTACGGCATTTGCTGCCGGTATCGCCGCCACTGGACCGGTGTTCGGCCAAAGTGACTCCCAAGGCGGCACGGCACAGGCCGAACCCGCCCCGGGCGGGATGCTGCGCACCATGCCGCATGGCCGCTATCAATGCGCCCTGCCCGGCGATGCGGGCGGCGATGCCTATGTCGTGGTGGAGGAGGAGGAATTTCGCATCTTCACCGCATCCCGCTATGAAACCGCGCAAGGCACCGGCACCTACATCCTGCGCGGCAAGGATCTGACCTTTACCCTGGGGCCCAAGAAGGGCGAGCGGTTCGAACGCGTGGGCGACAACCAGTTGCGCAAGCTGAAGCCAGGCGGCGAAGCCAGCGACCTGCTCTGCACCCGCCGGGGATCGCGTTAAGCCAAAATCCCTCGACCTCTGCAGCCAAGTTTGCCGCATTCCGGTTTTGCGGTATCATTGACCCGTCTGCCGATTTGGTCCTGGGGGGGGCAAAACCAATGGCCAGAAACATCGCGATCATCGCCGCCTTGCTGGGCCTGCATACGGCTCCAGCGGCTGCGGAAAGCTACGCCGAAACCGCTTCCAAAATCGCGAATGCGATCTATTCGGGGACGATCCGCGAAAATCCCGATTTCCTGGCGATGCTGCCCGAACTGGAGCTTTCCGAAGTCGAAAAGCTCGCCGGTTGCAGCCCTGAGCTTCAAGGAGGCGGCGGCGACCGGTTTCTGGTGATCGAATGGTCCTGCGCCGGGAGTGATGATGGCGAAGGCTTCAGCCGTTCGACAACCATGCTTTTTGGCGAAGAGGGTGAACTGCGGGGTTTCTCCATCAACCGTGCTGCAAGAGATTATGCACCGACCGAAGCGGCGCTCGAACGATCCGGTGCTGATCAGCAATTCGCGCTCTCGCGGGAATTCGGCGAAGCCGTCGTAAACGGCGGCGATCCCACTCTGGGAGGGCTGATCGATCTGGACGAGTTCGATCAGGCGCGGCTCAAACGGTTTGCTGGCGGCGATTTTCGCGTGCCCAGTCGGCGGCGTGGCGGAAATCTCCCGATCCGGTTCTATCATGGGCCGGGGCGCACCAACTATGGTGGCGCGGCAACGCTGCGTTATGATGAAGCCGGGATTATCACAGGCATCGTATTCCTGCCCTATCTCGCCGGGCGCGAACGGTCCGCGAGAGATTACGACCGCGCATTTGATTCGCTCCAGAGCACCCAGCGAACAAACCAGAACAGGTCCGTCATCGACAATTTTCAAAGGCCTGATCCGAACAGGACGCCAAACCGGCCTAGTACAATACAGCCCCCGAGACCGTAAGATCGTGCGGGCTTAACGCGACCCGCCGATCACTCAATTTACAAGGGGGCAGGTTCTCGCCACTTCCAGTTCCGCGCTGCTCCTGGAATTCACCAGTTCGGCAAACCCGTTGCTGTCAAACCGCTGGGTGTAGAGTGTGCGCACCGAAGAACCTCCGGTCGTGATTGTGATGGTGATCCGAAACTCACCGCCCTGATCCAGATTCCGCATGATTTGTCGCGGAGTGCCGGTGCCGGACAGAGGATCAACGATTGCATAGCTGGTGATCCATTCTGGCGGCAGATAGATGCGCTGACGCTCAAGCTTCCCTTTCATGGTCCATTGCGGCCCGCCGTCGAGCCGGTCGATCATGATGGTTAGGTCGCCATCATACACCACATCGTCATCGACTATGGTCGGTGTGCTCGTGGGTAAGCCTTTCAGCCTTGCCTGAACCGCTTCTGATTTCATTATCGCATCAATGTCCGGCCCATCGATCTCTGGTTGCTGACCTTGTGCCATATCGAAGCTGAAGCCGATGCCCGTCTCCAAGTGATCCAGTCTGCGTAAGAGTCTGACTTGATTACCCCATTGGTAGAGCCTCAAAGTCTTTACCCAGCCCGATGCCGAAGTCGTCGCTTCGCATGGCTTTTCGGTCGTATCGGTGTCAGCGGCGCTGGCTGGCGAGAAACAGAGTACGAGAACTGCAGCAGGGATCGAGATCATGCGTGCAAATGTCATGATGGTTTGTTGCAGCCCTGCACCGCTATTTGCAACCTCGTTCAGCAAGCAACTCATCGACCCAGCAATGGCCAGCGCTTGTTTCAGCGCACTATGCACCCGGTTAGCCGATTTGACTCCTCCGGTTTAACCGTTAGGCCAGTACGCAGGGACGCATCGGGGGGGCTATGGCGTCGAATAGAGCTTCAGGATTAATCATGCCCGCGATTCCGGCATTGCTCGTGATCGCAGCGATACCTGCAGCCATCACGCCTGTTCTGATTGATACACCTGCCTTTGCCCAATCAAATTCCTCGCCTGCCGGCGACGTAGCCTGTGACGAAGCTTGCGAGCAAGGCCAGTCTGGCGCCCCCGGTTCATCCGGAATTGACCCCAGATCAACACGCGTGTCGGTGGCTGACGCAGGGATCACAAACATGATGCAGATGCTGCGCGACGAAGGGATCGACATCGACGCGCGCATGGCACGGGCACGCGCCGATTGCCGCACCCAGATACTAGCCGAAGAAGGTACGGAGACTTCGGCTGAGGCAATCGATCAGGCCGTCGAGGATTGTGCCGTCGTCGAAGATGCAGTCATCTATGCTCAGGCCATCAATGAGATGAACGCAAATCGCGTTTCAAACTTCAACGATGCAAAGGCCCAGCACGACGCCGAAGTCGCGGAGGCACAACGGAAGCAGCGCGAATACGAACAGGGACTGGAACGGCATTCGGCCGAGGTGGCAGAGATCGAGCGCCAACAACGCGATTATCAGCGCGACCTTCAAGCCCATCAGCAATTGGTCAATTCGATGCCGGCAGGCAATCGTTCCCCGGCGCCTACGCTGGCTCAGAATTTGCCCGTGCAAGCAGGCGCGGGATCAGCTGCGGCATCTCAACCCGCAAATGATGCTCCGATTCAAACCGCTTCCGTCAATACAAGCTCCTTGTCGACGGTTGGCAGCCCGCAAACGTCAACGCGGCCTGCGCCCGCTGCACCAGGCTCCAATGGCAGCGGACTGGCGTCAAACATTAATCCGCAAACCACGCAGTCGCGCGCGGAATCCCGCTCAACTGGCCCTGCCACTACATCGCCAACGTCAAGAACAGCCGGACGAATGTTGTCGCAATCCGACTCTCCACAGGCGGACGGTGTCGAGCTGGCCGTGATGGAGGCAACAGGACCGCGTATTGCTCTTGTGATCGGAAATGAAAAGTATGCTGGGTCTTTGGGGGCTCTCTCCAACCCCGTGAACGATGCGGTGCTGATCGCCGCGACACTGCGAGGCCTTGGCTTTGATGTCGAAGTTTTGACCGATGCGAACCAGATGGAAATGAAACGGGCGGTGCAACGACTGGGTAACCGCCTCGCAGCGGCCGGCAACAATGCAACTGGCTTGTTTTATTATGCCGGACATGGCGTGCAATCACAGGGCACCAACTACCTAATCCCGGTCGGATCAATAATTGACGCCGAAAGCGATCTGGAACTCGAAGCGGTGTCGGCAGGAGCGATCCTCGCACAGCTAGAAGAAGCATACGTCTCGACCCGGATCGTGATCCTCGACGCGTGCCGCAACATGCCTTTACGCCGAAGGACTAGAGATGGCAGCCGCGGCCTCGCAAGGATGGATACTCCCAATGGCAGCTTTGTCGCCTATTCGACGTCCCCTGGAAACACGGCGGCCGACGGGGGCGGAATACATAGCCCATTTGCCGAAGCACTTGCCGCGCAGATGCTCGTGCCTGACCGCCCTATCGAGGTGACCTTCCGCGAGGTGCGCCGACAGGTCGTCGAAATGACCAATGGGGACCAGGTGCCGTGGGACGCTTCCTCTTTGCTGGAAACATTCAGTTTCGCCGGCTTGAGATAGGCTGACGCAGCGCTCTCAAATCCCCTTGATGGCTTTGCCAAACGCCTCGATCGCGGCCACTTCATCACCGTTCCACACCGCGCCTGACACCGCGAGGAAATCCGCGCCTGTCGCCACCAGCGGGGCGCAGTTTTCCGGTGTGATCCCGCCGATTGCGACACAGGGGATTTCGAACAGGGAGCTCCACCATTGCAGGATTTCGGGCTTGGGGCGCTCGGTGTCGCCCTTGTCCTTCGTCGAACTGTCGAAGAACGCGCCAAAAGCGATATAATCGGCCCCCGCTTCGCCCGCTTCCATCGCCATGTGGCGCGAGGCGTGGCAAGTCACACCGATCTGCGCATCGCGGCCCAATTGTTCGCGCGCATCCTTGGGTGATCCATCATCCTGCCCCAGATGCACGCCATCGGCCTTCAACCGCTTTGCCAGCGCCACGCTGTCATTGACGATAAAGGCCACGTCATGCGCGGCGCAGATTGCCTGCAACGGCTCCGCCAGTCGCGCCGCGTCATGCTGGTCCAGCCCCTTCACGCGGAACTGAAACGCCGTCACCAGACCCTTGCCCGCGGCGAGCGCGCGTTCGAGCCGCTGCGGAAATTCTCCGCCCACTTCGAGCGGGGAAATCAGGTAAAGCTGTGTCGTCAGATCATCCATGTTTCGCGCCATAGCCGGGTTGTATGGTAACGCCAATGCGGTGAACTGTTCTGGCTTGGCACAGGGGAAAAACCCCGAGCGATCCGGCCCGAGCGTCATGGTATATGAAAGGTAAAGGAGAGCCTTTCGATGACGCTGTTCAAGCACCTGCCGATTTTCGCCGCCACAGCGATGGCGCTGTCAGCCGCAGCCTTGCCGCAGGCCGCTTCGGCGCAGTCATACGATGGCGCCTACGAGGCGGGCCTTGTCCACGATGTCGCGTTTTTCGAACGCGTACGGGTCGGCAGCATCGAACTCACACCGTTCGGGGTGGTGCGCGATCAACGCTGCGCCGATCCCCGCTTCTGCTATCGGCCCGAGGACATGCGCGTTTCCGTCGTCATGCATGATCGCACCTACCCCTATGAGGTGGTGCTGGAACTGCGCCGGCCGGTGGAGGTGACGGGCGGCTACCTGATCCTGCACGATCCCGGAACGCGCCCGCGCGCACGCGGTGCGCTCCGGCTGGAGGAATATGCGCTGGATATCGAATTCATCCCTGCTCCGCCGAGCGATCAACGTTTCGCCCGGTCGGAGCTTCCGCGTCCCTGACGATCAGGGGCCGGGATGGCGCGGGGGATTAGCCCGCGCAGCTGGCCGCGGCGATCTGGTCGATCGCCTTTGACAGCGTGCCGTCGAATTCCTCGTCCGACTGGCCTTTGCGCAAATCCTGCAGCAACCCACGGCTGAAGCTGGCGATCATGCCCGGATTCTTTGCCAGCAGGTCGCAGGCGTCATCGGTCGAATAACCGCCCGAGAGCGCCACGACGCGCACCACGTTGGGATGGTTGATCGCTGGGGTGTAATGCCCGGCCTTCACCGGGATCGAAAGCTTCAGCATGACCTTGCGCCCTTCGGGCAGCGCATCGAGGCCCTTCATGATCTCGGCCAGCAGGATGTCTTCACCCTCGGCGCGGTCAGCGGCGTGGATGTCGTATTCCGGCTCAAGCATGGGGACGAGGCCCGCATCGGCGATCTGGTTGCCGACTTCGAACTGCTGTGCAACCACGGCGGCGATCCCTGCGGGGTTCGCGGATTTGATTACCGAACGCATCTTCGTGCCGAACATGCCCTTGGCCACCGATTTTTCGAGCAGCGCGGGGAGCTTGTCCATTGGCTTCATTAGTTGGACGCCGTCGGCTTCGTCCGCCAGGCCCTGATCGACCTTAATGAAGGGGACGATGCCACGCGCCTTCAGCGCATCGGCGGTGGGCATGCCGTCGACTTGGCCATCCATGGTCTTTTCGAACAGGATCGCGCCGATCACCTTGCCGCTGCCGAAACAGGGCGAAGTGATGACGCGGGCGCGCATCGCGTGGATCTGTGCGAACATCTCGTCATCGCCGGACCATTCGCCGTCTTCGACGCCATATCCGCGAAGCGCCTTGGGCGTGGAACCACCCGATTGATCGAGCGCAGCGATAAAGCCTTGCCCGGTCGCAATCCGGGCCATCATGTCTTGGGTATTCATGGCGTGAGGGCGCCTTTCCTGTTGTCCTGAGGGTCGAACTGTGGCGGGCTTTAGCCAGCGGTTGCAGATGCTGCAACTGCGCCGATGGTCAGCCCTTGCGCAAGCGGCGGATTATGCCCGTAAAGCTTAACGCGGGCTCACCGTCGGCGGTGATCAGGCCGCGCACGAAAATCGTCTTGCCCCCGCCCCGCGTGACTTCACCGCGCGCTTCCATCAACGCACCGGGAGGGGCCGATCCGAGAAAATCGCCCGAAAGGTTCATTGTCACCGCACTGTCGCCCTGCAATTCGTCGGTGGCGATGGCGAACAGCGCGAAATCGGCAAAGGTCAGCAGGCATCCACCATGCATGAAACCCGCGCCGTTCATGTGCTGATCGGCGGCACGGAAGGCGCAGGCATAGCTCCCGTCGTCCTCGCGCCGCATGAAGAACGGGCCGGAACGGGTTTCGTAAGGATCATGGTTCCAGTGAAACCAGCCGGCAAACTCGCCATCGGTGCATTCGACGGCATGGCCGTACCCGTATTCGGTCTTTGTCTCGGTCATCAATTGTGTCTCACTGTCCCTGCTTGACCGCCGCCAGCAGGTTGATCGCGATGGAAATGCGCGTGCCGCTGCCGTGGAAAGGACGCACGGCGTGTTGCAGCCAGCTCGGGAACATTACGATCATGCCGGTCTGGGGCCGCAACATCGGCTCGTTGTTTTGGGGCGCGCCGTCGGCATCCTTCAACCGCAAGTCGGGCGCGGTCATCCGCACCATCGGCATGCGCGGATCGAGCAATTGCAGCTCCCCTCCCAGCGCCGGATCGTCCGACCCTTCATAACCGTCGTCGATATAGGCAACCGCCGACCAGAAGCTTCCCGGATGGGTGTGATGGAAATTGGCGTTGGTCTTGCCGCTGACATTCGCCCACATTTCCGGCACCCAGCCATAGCGGCTTTGTTGCGGTTTGCCCGCGTCGATTGTCGCTTCGTCAGCCAGCGTCATCGCCTTGAAGGCCAGCGCACGCGCCGCTTCGCCGCCCCAATCGATCATCTGCGTGTTCGAATGCCACCCGCCGATATTCGATATCTGCACCCCGGCCTGATCCCGGCTCTTTTCCGCAAGGATGGTATCGCGCAACACCTTGATCCCTTCCGCGCTTTGCAGGCGATCGATGATGAAGGGGGTGGCGAACAGCTGGCGGGTTTCAGACATATGGCGCTCCTATCGGTCCGCCCTGCTCAACGCCACAATTGCAGCGCACGGATGGAGTGAAACATGCTGCCATCGCCGCGCAAAGGGGCAAGGCTGCGTTCGGCCAGCTTCCATTTGCGCCGCAGACGGCCCTTGCGCCACAGGTCGGTGAGCAGGAAGGCCCCGGTCCAATCCTGACCTTTGACCTTGAGTTCGAGCTCGACATGGGCAGTGAACCACACGCCATAACCGTATCGGCGCGCGGTCATTTCGTGGAACCGGAAACCGTCAAGGCGAAGATCACCCTGAATCCCGGCGATCAGGCTCGCACGGTCAAGCAGCGCGGGTGGCGTGGTGCCGAACATGAACAGGCAATCGCCTGAAATCAGCGCTTTGATCTCGCGCAGGTCGCGGTTCATCCACGCGCGCATGATGCGCGTTTCGAGAACCTCGAATTCTGGTTCGAGTTCGGCCATTTATGCCTGCAGCGCGGCAACGCCGGGCAGCACCTTGCCTTCCATCCATTCCAGGAAAGCACCGCCCGCGGTCGACACATAGGTAACATCGCCCGTCACACCCGCCTGGGCGAGCGCGGCGACGGTATCCCCTCCGCCCGCAACGCTGATCAGCGATCCTTCTTGCGTCAGCGCGGCGGCATGGCGTGCCAGCGCCACGGTGGCAGCGTCGAACGGTTCCGTTTCGAACGCGCCCAGCGGGCCGTTCCACACCAGCGTGCGACACGTCTTGAGCACGTCGGCCAGCGCCTCGGTCGCCTGCGGTCCGATGTCGAGGATCATTTCGTCCTCGGCGACTTCGTGAACGTTGCAGGTGCGCAAGGAAACCGGATTGGAGGCAAATTCCTTTGCCACCACCACGTCATAAGGCAGGTGAACGGTGCATCCGGCGTGGTCCGCTTCGTCCATGATGCGCGATGCGGTGTCGGCAAGGTCATGCTCGCACAGCGACTTGCCGACATTGACCCCGCGCGCGGCGAGAAAGGTGTTGGCCATGCCGCCGCCGATGATCAGGTGCTGCACCCGCCCGACTAGGTTTTCGAGCACGGCCAGCTTGGTTGAAACCTTGGCCCCGCCAACTACCGCCGCAACCGGCGCCTCGGGATTACCGAGCGCCGCGTCGAGCGCCTTCAGTTCCGCTTCCATCGCACGCCCGGCAAAAGCGGGCAGCAGGTGCGCCAGCCCCTCTGTCGTCGCATGGGCGCGGTGCGCGGCCGAAAAGGCGTCATTGACGTAGAAATCGCCGTTCGCCGCGATTGCCTTGGCGAAGTCGGGATCGTTGGCTTCCTCGCCCGGCCAGAAGCGGGTGTTGTCGAGCAGGCCGATATCGCCATCGCGCAGGATGCCGATCGACTGGGTGACAACCGGACCGGCGACTTCGGGAATGAACATCAGTTCACGCCCCAGGACCGCTTCGACATCGCCCACGACCATGCTGGTCGACAGGACCGAGCTGCGCATCCCCTTGGGTCGACCGAAATGGGCGAGCAACAGCACTTTCGCGCCCTTCTCGCTCAGTTCGAGAATGGTCGGCTTGACCGCTTCGACGCGGGTCAGATCGGTTGCCGAACCATCCTTCATCGGCAGGTTGAGATCGACCCGGACGAGAGCGACCTTGCCGGTCACGTCACCCAAATCGTCGAGTGTCTTGAATGCGGCCATGTCGCGCCCTTCCGGTGCCTTGGATTAGAGGAACTTCGCCATCACTCCGGCGGTGTCGATCATGCGGTTGGAGAAGCCCCATTCGTTGTCGTACCAGCTGACGACACGGGCAAGCTTGCCTTCCATCACGCTGGTTTCGAGGCTGTCCACGGTCGAGCTGGCCGGATAGTGGTTGAAATCGCTGCTGACGAGCGGCTGATCGGTGTAATCAAGCACACCCTTCATCGGGCCTTCGGCTGCGGCCTTCAAAGCGGCGTTGAGCTCTTCCTTGGTCGTGTCACGGCCCGGAACGAAGGTCAGGTCAACCAGCGACACATTCGGAGTCGGCACGCGCACCGACGAGCCATCCAGCTTGCCGTTGAGTTCGGGCAGCACCAGGCCGACAGCGCGGGCGGCGCCGGTGGTGGTCGGGATCATGTTGGCCGCACCGGCACGGGCGCGCCGCAGATCCTTGTGGATCTGGTCAAGCATGCGCTGATCGTTGGTGTAGCTGTGGATCGTCGTCATGAAACCGCGCGTGATGCCCACGGTGTCGTTCAGCACCTTGGCAATCGGAGCGAGGCAGTTGGTGGTGCAGCTGGCGTTGGAAACGATATCGTCTTCGGCCGTCAGCGTGTCGTGGTTGACGCCGTAAACGATCGTCTTCGAAACGCCCGTTGCCGGGGCCGAGATCAGCACCCGTTTTGCACCCGCTGCGATGTGCGGACGGGCGGCTTCGTCCGACTGGAAGAAGCCGGTGCATTCCAGCACGATGTCGACGCCCTGTGCCGCGTGCGGCAGCTTGCCTGGATCGCGCTCTGCCGTGACAGCAATGGTCTTGCCATTGACTGTGATGCTGTCCGCGCCGGCGGTGACTTCGCCGTTGAAGCGGCCATGCACGCTGTCATGCGCGAACAGCAGCGCGTTGGACTTCGCATCCGCCAGATCGTTGATCGAAACCAGATCGAGATCGTGATCATCCCGCTCAAGGATCGCGCGAGCAACCAGACGACCGATGCGACCGAAACCGTTGATGGCAACCTTCGTGGCCATAAGAAAAACTCCTGCTTAGTTGTTCAGTTTGTTCTGGATTTTGGGGACAATCTGGTCCGCCGTGAAACCGTAGTGGGCAAACAGATCGTCTGCCGGGGCCGATGCGCCAAAGCTGTCGATCCCGATGTTGAGCCCGCCCCTGCCGGTGTAGCGTTCCCAACCCAGCGTCGAGCCCGCCTCGATCGACACGATCAGCGCATCGTCGGGCAGAATGTCCGCCTTGTACGCATCGCTCTGCGCATCGAACAGTTCGGTGCACGGCATTGAGACGACGTCGGCGCCCACGCCCGCCGCTTCGAGCTGATCGGCGCATTCCATCGCCAGCGCCACTTCGCTGCCCGAAGCGACCAGCACGACCTTGCGGGTATTCTGTGCCGAACGCAGACGATAGCCGCCCTTGGCACAGGCATTTGTCTCAGCAGTCCATTCGCCATCGCACTCACCGCGCAATTGCGGAAGGTTCTGACGCGACAACGCAAGCACCGAAGGCGTTTTCGGGGTGGACAGGGCCAGCGCCCAGCATTCCGCCGTCTCGATCGCGTCGCACGGGCGATAGGTGTTAAGGTTGGGGATCAGCCGGAGGCTCATGACATGCTCCACCGGCTGGTGGGTCGGCCCATCTTCGCCAAGGCCGATGCTGTCATGCGTCATGACATAAACCACGCCGACCTTTTGCAGCGCCGAGAGGCGGATCGCGTTGCGGCAGTAATCGCTGAAGATCAGGAAGGTGCCGCCATACGGCACCACTCCGCCGTGCAGCGCCATGCCGTTCATCGCGGCGGCCATGCCGAATTCGCGAATGCCGTAATAGACATAGCGGCCCGAATAATCGTCCGCGCTCATCGGCAGGGTCGATTTGGTCTTGGTGTTGTTGGAGCCGGTAAGGTCGGCAGACCCGCCGATCAGATGCGGCAGCGCCTCTGTCAGCGGGCCGAGCGCCATTTCGCTTGCCTTGCGGGTCGCGACCTTTTGCGGGTCGGCAGCCAGCGCGCGGATGTGCCCTTCGATCGCGGCGGAGGCATGATCGGCAACGCCCGCCATTTGTGCTTCGAATTTCGCCTTGTAGGGGGATGCTGCGAGGCGCTGTTCCCATGCACCGTGCGCGGTCGCTCCGGCCTCGCCCGTGGCGCGCCAGTCGGCGAGGATTTCGGCAGGCACTTCGAACGGCGCCGGTTCCCAGCCAAGCTCGACACGGGCCGCAGCAATCTCGTCCGCACCCAGCGGGGCGCCGTGGGTGGCGCTGGTACCTTGCTTGTTGGGCGCGCCCTTGCCGATCACGGTCTTGCACGCGACCAGCGACGGGCGCGGATCGTTCTTCGCCTCTTCCAAGGCGCGGTCGATATCGGCGAAGTCATGCCCGTCGCAGGCAACGACATGCCATCCGGTCGCTTCGTACCGGGCTTTGATGTTCTCGCTGGTGGAAAGGTCGGCGGTACCGTCAATGGTGATGTTGTTGTCATCCCACAGCACGATCATCCGGCCCAGCTTGAGGTGCCCGGCGAGGCCGATGGCTTCGTGGTTGATGCCTTCCATCAGGCACCCGTCGCCCGCGATCACCCAGGTGCGGTGATCGACCAGATCGTCTCCGAACACCGCATTAAGGTGCCGCTCCGCCATCGCCATGCCGACCGCCATTGCCAGCCCCTGACCCAGCGGCCCGGTGGTGCATTCGACGCCTTCGAGCAGGAAGTTTTCCGGGTGGCCCGCACACGGGCTGCCGAGCTGGCGGAAATTTCGGATTTCGTCCATCGTCGGGTGCGCATAACCGGTCAGGTGCAGCAGGCTGTAAATCAGCATCGAACCATGCCCTGCCGACAGCACGAAGCGGTCGCGATCAGCCCAGTCGGGACGCGCCGGATCGAACTTCAGATGCCGCGAGAACAGGACGCTGGCGACGTCCGCCATACCCATCGGCATTCCCGGATGGCCCGAATTTGCCGCCTGGACCGCGTCCATCGAAAGAGCGCGAATGGCGTTTGCCATCGGCTGGAGGCGGGCTGGGTCGATCGTCATGGCGCGAATTTCCTCCTGCTGGCGCTTTTCATTACGCCTTTATGCGACTGCACGGTTTGTTCCGCGCCCTCGATTCGTACTGCCGAGGCTGTCGCAAAGTGCCATTGCCGAGCGCTTCCCCGAGGTCAACACTCACCCCTCACCCTTTCCCGAAGGGCAACAGCAGCGGCCATTTGCAGACCAGTTATCAACAGGAGTGCCCAAGGCTTTGCGAAGGCGGCCAATCTTGGTATTTCTGGCGCCATGAGTGCGACCCGGATCGATCAGGCGATGGCCCGCATCGGCTCCGCGATGGAGCGGATCGATGCCGCGCGCGCCCGGATAGAGGCGAGCAAGGGCGAAGCCGCTGCCTCGCCCGGATCGTCGCGCGTCATGGAACTGGTCAACGCGCATGAAAGATTGCGCGAAGAAGTGGCTGATACGATTGGCGAACTTGATGCCCTGATCGAGGAACTTGAACAGTGAGCCAGGTCAGGATCAAGATCGGCCCGCAAACCTATTCCATCGCCTGCGGCCCCGGCGAAGAAGAACGGGTCGCGCAACTGGGTGCGATGATCGACGCGCAATATGCAAAGCTTGGCACTCCCCGTGCCGCTCTCGAAGCGCAAAACCTCGTGTTTGCCGCGCTGTTCATGGCGGACGAATTGGACGAGGCCCGCGCCGCCGCGCGCGATGCCAAGGTCGAAGTCGCCGAACTGCGCCAACAGTTGCAGCAGGCCCGCGACGATGCCGAGAACGCTGTGAAGAAAGCGCAGCAGGACAGCGAGGCGGATCGCGACAAGTCCGGTTCGCGCAAGGCCGAATTGCGGGCCGAGATCGAAACCTTGCGCAAAGCGGAAGAAGCCGCCCGCAAGGAAAACATGAAGCTGAAGGCCGATCTCTCCGAATTGCAGGAACGTTCGCGCCACCAGCACGATCTGTTCGGCGGTCCGGCAGAGGATGCCGCTTTGGCCGAGGCATTGGCGGAAAAGCTCGAAACGCTTGCCCTTCGCGCCGAATCTACTGCGAGCGCGCTTGAAGGAAGCGCGCCAGCAGCCTAAGTGAAGGATTGGCGGGGCTGCCCGGCACGAGCCACAGAATATCCCTGAGGCTATAAGCAATCCAAGGGAGCTGTCCCTGCCTGAGTTGACGGGTTCGTCCCGGCGGCTTGGGTACACGGCGCCCACCTGACGTTTTCGGCGTCAGAGGATTTCCCGGCAACGACCCATGGTGGTCCCGTCATAATTTGTTTTTCGCTCGCCCTGCCGAGCTTGCGGCCCGCGCGGCCCGTTTCCCAACACGTTTTTGCGAACAAGGTGAAGCAATCCATGGCCCGTGCGTTGAACAAAACCGATCTCCGCAAGGCCCTGCGCAATGCTCGGCGCGAACATGTGGCCGCGCAACAGCAATCCATCCGTGCACTGCTGTTTCACCGTCCCCCGGCACCGCTGCTAGCGAAGATTGGCGACGAAGCGGTGATCGGCCTCTATTCAGCGACGCCCGACGAAGCACCCACCGCCGGATACGCACGCTTTTTCCAGGAAGCGGGCCACACCATCGCCCTGCCCCATTTCACCACCGCCGATGCGCCGATGCTGTTTCGCCAGCACACCGATCCGCACGGGCAAAGCGATCTGGAAACCGGCCCCTTCGCGATCCGCCAGCCCGCAGACGACGCGCCCGAAGTGATCCCGGACGTAATTTTCGTTCCGCTGGTGGGTTTTACCGAGGATTGCGAACGTCTGGGCCAGGGCGGCGGCCATTATGATCGCTGGCTGGCGGAACATCCGGGCCGGATAGCCATTGGCCTTGCATGGGATGTACAGCTGGCTGAGCATCTGCCGGTCGAGCCGCATGATATCCCGCTCGATGCGGTGGTGACCCCGACACGGCTTTACGGACTGAACTGAGAGAATTCGACTGATGCGTGAAACCCCGACCTGGCGAATCCCCGTGGGAATCATCGGCCTGTTCATCGGCCTCATGATCTACGGTGTGCTGATCGCGGTCTATCTGGCTGACATACTGCGGTACTGGCCGGGTTGGGCGCAGACCATCATCTACGTCTTCCTCGGCCTCGTCTGGCTTTTGCCGCTCAAGCGGTTCCTGATCTGGATGGAAACCGGACGCTGGAGCGCGCCCCAAGATCCGGACCCCGAAAAGCCGGGTGACGCCTGAGGCGTCTTTCTTTCAAAAGGAAGGAAAAAGGTCCCAAGTGGCGCGAGTGACGGGACTTGAACCCGCGACCCTCGGCGTGACAGGCCGATACTCTAACCAACTGAGCTACACCCGCGCATTTACGCGTCAGCGCCTCTTGGGAGACGCGCAAATAGGGCCGAGTGTCAGACGTGTCAACGGCCCGTTGCGCGAAAAATCGAACTTTATTCCGACAGCAAAAGCACCGGCGTCTCGATCAGCTTTTTGACGTCCTGAATGAAGCTGGCGGCATCGTATCCGTCGACCACGCGGTGATCGCAACTGATCGAGATGTTCATCAGCTTGCGCTTCTCGATTCGCTCGCCGCCCATGCCGTCAGGCACGAACATCGGACGCTCGATAATGCGATTCGGGCCGATGATGGCAACCTCGGGCCGGTTGATCACGGGGGTTGTCGCCACCCCACCCAGCGGACCCAGCGAAGTCACCGTAAGTGTCGAACCCGAAAGCTCTTCCGACTTGGCAGAACCATCGCGCGCGGCATTGGCCAGGCGGCCGATTTCGTTTGCGAGCTGCCACAGGTTTTTCGCCTGCGCATCGCGGATCACAGGAACCATCAGACCGTTGTCGGTCTGGGTCGCCATGCCGAGGTGCACGCTGCCGTGACGGGTGACGACATTTGCCTCGTCATCGTAGCGGGCGTTGATCATCGGATATCGCGGGATCAGCTTGCAGAACGCGGTGATCAGAAGCGGCAGCATCGTCAGCTTCGGCTTCGATCCGCGCGCGCTGTTGAGATCGGCGCGCAATGCTTCCAGCGCGGTAACATCGCATTCCTCGACATAGGTGAAATGCGGAATGTGCCGCTTGGCCGCGCTCATGTTCTGGGCGATTCGCTTGCGAAGGCCGATAACCTTGACCACCTCGTCTTCGCGGGTCCGGCCTGCGGGGTTGAAGCCGCCGCCCGAATTGTAGGCGAGGAACTGGTCGAGATCGCCATGGCGCACGCGCCCGTCTTCGGCCGGTTTCACTTCGGCAAGGTCGATGCCCAGATCGCGGGCGCGCTGGCGCACGGCGGGGCTCGCCAAGACCTTTGCTGCCGGTTCGCTGGGAGCCGGCGCGGGCTCGGGTTGCGGAGCCGGCGCAGGTTCGGGTTCAGGCGTGGGTTGCGGTGCAGGAGCAGGAGTGGGCTCAGGCGCGGCTTCCTCAGCCTTTTCCTCGATCTTGGAAGGCGCTTCTGCTTCGACCGCACCTTCCACTTCGATCACAAGCAGCATCGAACCGACAGCGATCACATCGCCAACCTCGCCCGCGATTTCCAGCACCTTGCCGTCCACCGGGCTTTCGATGTCGATCGTCGCCTTGTCTGTCATCACGTCGACCAGATGCTGGTCTTCGGAAACGGTGTCACCGACCTTGACGTGCCATTCGACGATCTCCGCCTCGGCCACGCCTTCGCCCACATCGGGCATGTTGAAAGTGAACTTCGCCATTGCGCTTTAGTCCTTGAGGATCTTGTCGATGGCCTCGCCGATGCGGACAGGGCCGGGGAAATAGGCCCATTCGAGGCTGTGGGGATAGGGTGTGTCGAAGCCGGTGACGCGTTCGACCGGGGCTTCGAGATGGTAGAAGCAACGTTCCGTCACCAGTGCCGAAAGTTCCGCGCCAAAGCCGCTGGTGCGGGTCGCCTCATGCACGATCAGGCAGCGCCCGGTCTTCTTCACCGAAGCCTCGATCGCTTCAATATCGAGCGGAACCAGCGTGCGCAGGTCGAGGATTTCGGCGTCGACACCCTTCTCGCGGCACACGCTTTCGGCGACATGCACCATCGTGCCATAGGCCAGGATCGTCAGCGCCTCGCCCTCGCGAACGGTGCGCGCCTTGCCGAGCGGGATCTTGTAGTATCCTTCGGGCACAATGCTGGCATCGTGCTTCTTCCACGGCTCCACCGGCTTGTCGTAATAGCCCGAAAACGGCCCGTTATAGATCCGCTTGGGTTCGAAGAAGATCACCGGATCATTGTCTTCGATACAGCTGATCAGCAGCCCCTTGGCGTCATAAGGCGTGGACGGGATCACCGTTTTCAGGCCCGAGACATGGGTGAAGATCGATTCCGGCGATTGCGAGTGCGTCTGCCCGCCGAAAATGCCCCCGCCAAAGGGCGAACGCACCGTCATCGGCGCGATATATTCGGTGGCCGAGCGATAGCGCAGGCGCGCGGCTTCGGAAATCAGCTGGTCAAGGCCGGGATAGATGTAATCGGCGAACTGGATTTCCGGCACCGGACGCAGGCCATAGGCCCCCATCCCCACCGCGACACCGATGATGCCGCATTCGGAAATCGGCGTGTCGAACACGCGGGTTTTGCCGTGCTTTTCTTGAAGGCCCGCGGTGCAGCGAAACACGCCGCCGAAATAGCCGACATCCTCACCCATCACGATCACGTCGGGATCGCGGGTAAGCATGATGTCGAGCGCTTCGTTGATCGCCTCGATCATGTTGATGCGGCGTTCGGCGGTGGCTTCGACGGCCGCCTGTGTGCTTGCTTCGGCGCTCATTTGCCAGCCTCGTCCATCGGGTGGTGATCAGGCCATTTGATCTGGCGTTCACGCGTGGCCTGCTGCGCCTGTTCCTTGAGGTGCCAGGGCAATTCCTCGAACACGTCTTCGAACATGGTGTGGAACGGATGGTGCAGGCCGTGGCCCAGAATGCCGTTCTTTTCGGCTTCCTTGGTGGTAGCCTTGACCCGTTCGGCACATTCGAGGTCCATCGCCGCGTGGCGTTCCTCGTCCCATTCGCCGATGGCGATCAGGTGCTTTTTCAGGCGCATGATCGGATCGCCCAGCGGCCATTCCTCACGCTCCTGCGCGCTGCGGTAGCCACTCGGATCGTCGGAGGTGGAGTGGCCTTCCGCGCGATAGGTGAAGTATTCGATCAGCGTCGGACCCTTGTTGGCGCGGGCGCGGTTCGCGGCCCAAGCCTGCGCAGCGTAACAGGCCAGCGCATCATTGCCGTCGACGCGCAGGCCCGCGAGGCCGTAACCCAGCGCGCGGGCGGCAAAGGTGGTGCGTTCGGCCCCGGCAAAACCGGAAAAGCTCGAAATCGCCCACTGGTTGTTGATCACGTTGAGGATCACCGGCGCGTTGTAGACGGTCGCAAAGGTGCAGGCGGAATGGAAATCGCCTTCCGCCGTGGAGCCCTCGCCCACCCACGTCGCAGCAATGCGGCTGTCGCCCTTGATCGCGCTCGCCATCGCCCAGCCCACGGCCTGCGGCGTTTGGGTCGCAAGGTTGCCCGAAATGCTGAAGAAGCTGTGCTCACGACTCGAATACATGATCGGCAACTGGCGGCCTTTCAGCTTGTCGCCCTTGTTCGAATAGATCTGGTTGATCATTTCGATCAGCGGGTAACCGCGCGCGATCAGGATGCCCTGCTGGCGATAGGACGGGAACACCATGTCGTCGCTGGCCAGCGCCATCGACGCGGCAACGCTGGTCGCCTCTTCGCCGGTGCACTTCATGTAGAAACTGGTCTTGCCCTGCCGCTGGCCACGGAACATGCGTTCGTCAAACGCGCGCACCAGAGCCATGTGGCCCAGCATGGTGCGCAACGTTTCAGGATCAAGCTTCGGGTCCCAGGGGCCGTGCGCCTTGTCGTCTTCTCCCAGAACGCGGATCAGGCCATAGGCGAGATCCTTCATCTCATCAGGTTTGGCGCCTTCGTCAGGGCGCGGCTGTGCACCGGCTTCGCCAATGTCGACATCGGAGAAATCGACCGGGTCGCCGGGACGCGAACGCGGCTCCGGCACGTGCAGCGCAAGCGCGGGGCGATTGTCGCCGGACGGAGGTGTTGTGGAGGCCGGATCGGCCATAGGCTTGCTCTCCCAAGAGTGCTCTTGGACCCTCGCCTATGTCAGCCGATGGGGAGCGGTCAAGGACGCGCAATCACACCGCAACAGGAGCCTTGATCGGGGGCAGCGGCGCGTAATCATGCACCACGAAATCCTCGATTTGGTAATCGAAAATTGTTTCGGGCTTTCGCGTGATTTCCAGAGTGGGCAACCCTTGCGGCGCGCGAGTCAGCTGTTCCTCGATCAGATGGGCGTGGTTGAGATAGAGGTGCACATCGCCCCCCATCCACACCAGTTCGCCCGGCTCATGCCCCGTTTGCTGGGCCATCATCCGGGTAAGCAGCGCGGCCGACCACAGGTTGAACGGCAGTCCCAGCGCGACATCGCAGCTGCGCTGATAGAGCATGCAGTTCAGGCGATTTCCGGCTACGTGAAACTGGTAGGTCTTGTGGCACGGGGGCAGCGCCATCCGGTCCAACTCGGCGACGTTCCAGCCTTCGATGATGTGGCGGCGGCTGCCGGGATTGTTGCGCAGGCTCTCGACCACTTCGGCGACCTGATTGATGCCCGGCCCCTTTTCGTACAGCCCGTCCTTGCGATAGCGATATGTCGGCCAGTCGACCCATTGCTTGCCATAGACCGGCCCCAGATCGCCCCAACGCGCAGCGAAAGCTTCGTCATCGGCAATCCGTTGGACGAAATCGTCAAGGCTGATCGCATCGCCCGTTTCGCGCACGTATTTGGCGTGTGGCCATTCGTTCCATATCTTCACCCCCTGCAGCACCAGCGGGCGGATATTGGTTTCGCCGGTGAGGAACCACAGCATCTCGCGCGTGGCGGTTTTCCAGTAGACGCGCTTCGTCGTCAGCAGCGGCATCACCCCGCCGGCAAGGTCAAACCGCAGCATCGCCCCGGCAATCGAACGGGTTCCCACGCCGGTGCGATCGACGCGTTCGCTGCCGCCGGTCCATATCTGGCGCATGAGATCGAGATATTGCTGTTCGGGGTGCGGATTCGCGGGCGTAAGCATGCGAAGTTTATAGGGTGCAAATGCATGCTTGCCACCCGCGCTATCCACACCTATAGCGCCCGCCTTGCCTCGATCCGCGCGGTGCGAATCTGCGTGGAATCGATTGGGTCGGGGAGTAGCTCAGCCTGGTAGAGCACTGTCTTCGGGAGGCAGGGGCCGGAGGTTCGAATCCTCTCTCCCCGACCAGCAAAAAGGGCCGCGAGTGGTTATCCACCCGCGGCCCTTTTGATTCAGGTCAGCCGATCACCACAGCCAGACGTAAAGCCCGATCAGTGTGGCGACAGTCATTGCGGCCAGCGTGTTGAACAGCGTGCTGGTCGCAAAACCGATGTCGCTCAGCTTGACGGTGCGTTCTTCTTCAGGAGCCGTCGTCATGCGCGACACCACCATCGCCGCGATCAGGGCCAGCACGAAGACGCCCCAGATGCGGATGATGAACGGTACATCGGGCATACCGAACTTCAGCAGCACGTTGACCGCCAGCGATCCGAGCAGCGCGGTGAAGGCGCCAACGGCATTCGCACGCTTGTCAAAGAAGCCAAGCAGAAACACCACCACGATCCCCGGAGCGATGAAGCCGGTGTATTCCTGCACCGTCTGGAACCCGCTTTCGAACCCGCCGATGAACGGACGGGCCAGAACCAGCGCGATTGCCATGGCGGTGAAGGCAGCGATGCGGCCTACCATAACATAGTGCTGTTCGGGCTTGTCAGGCTTGGCCGCCTTGTACAGGTCCATGGTGAAGATCGTCGAGATCGAGTTCATCATCGACGCCAGCGACGAAACCACCGCCGCGATCAGCGCCGCAAACACGAGGCCCCGCAGACCGGCAGGAGCGAACGCCATCAGTTCGCCATAGGTGCGGTCCGATTTCTCGGCCAGAGCCGCTCCATCAAGCACGCCCTGTTGCGCAAGGATCACCGCCGCGATCCCCGGCACCACCACGATGAACGGCACCAGGATCTTCAGGAAGGCAGCAAAGGCTAGGCCCTTTTGCGCTTCGCCCAGATTTTCGGCACCCAGCGCACGCTGGATGATGTACTGGTTGAAGCCCCAATAGCTGAAGTGCAGCACCCACAGACCGCCCAGCAGCGTCCAGATCCCCGGAAGGTCCGAATAGGCCGGATGATCGGGTTCGAGGATCATCTCGAAGTGGCCCGGCATTTCCTGAAGCAAATAACCAAAGCCCGCGATCGCGCCATCAGCTGGCAGCGCCTCAAGCGCGAACCAGGTGATCGCCAGACCGCCAAGGATCAGGATCACGACCTGAATGATGTCGGTCAGCGCCACGGCCTTGAGACCGCCATAGATCGAATAGAGCGCGGCAAAGGCGGCCAGCGCCATCATCGACGACATCACGCTCCACCCCGTCAGCGACTGCACGGCAAGCCCGCCCAGCCACAACACCGTGGTAAGGTTCACAGCGGTGTAAAGCGCGACCCAGAACACGCTCATGAGGTTCTTCACCCCGTCGCCATACCGCTGCATCAGGAACTGCGGCATGGTGTAGATCTTGCGCTTCAGGAAGATCGGCAGGAAGTATTTTGCGACAATGATCAGGACGATGGCCGCCTGCCATTCATAGGCCGCAATCGCGACCCCGACAGCAAACCCTTGCCCCGACTGGCCGATAATCTGTTCCGCCGAAATGTTCGACGCGATCAGCGAAGCGCCAATCGCCCACCACGGCAGCGCCCGTCCGGCAAGGAAGTAGTCCTCGGTATTCTTGTCATGCCCTGCCGGTTCACGACTGACGAACAGCGCGATCCCCAGCAGCGCGAGCGCGTAGCCCGCGATAATTATGATATCTATTGTCTCCAGCGTCATCGGCCGATCCCCTCTCCTCGCGCGAGATTGTTTGCCCTCGCGTCGTATTCCCCCGATTTCAAATGACTAGCACACAAGCCGGCGGCTCCAATGAGACCCCGCCGACTTATGCGCCATCATCATTCAAACTGTTCCGTTCAGAACGAACATTGCGTGCCGGCGGGCAGTTCGCGGCGCGAAATCTCAACCACCGACAGTTCCAGCGGAGCGTTTGTCGCGATCGTCAGGCTGTCGCCCAACGAACCCAGACACGCCTGCGTCAGCACCATTTCGCGCCAGCCCTTGCCCGCCGCGATCGTCAGTTGCGGGCTGACCGAAACCGGCTCGCCGCCGCTGGAAATCGTCACCTGGCCCGCAGGAGCCTGAGGCAGGTTATAGCTGATGACGAACGCGCCCTCGCCCGATCCGTTCAGCGTCAAACTGCCGCCCGGTCCGAAGGTGATGCTGCGTGCGTCTTCCTGGCGATCCTTGTCGATCCCGCGGGCGACGATGCCATCGCCCTGGCCGCGCAGATTGGGCAGTTCGCTGCCTCCGGCCAAAGCCGAAACACCCGCCGCCAGACGCCCGTTGGCATACCATTCCGAACCGGCGGAAAGGCTCAGGAAACCGCAATCCTCGCTCAACCTGCCAAGCGCGCTGTGATCATTAAGAGCGCGGCCGTATCCCATAGCGAACAACGCGCCGTCGGGGCCGTTCAGCGGCATTCCTTCGCAGCTTGCCGGCCAGCTGAAAGACAGCTTGCCCGTGGCGGGAACGGCGCCGAACAACACGTCGGCCACACCCGCGCCCTCACTGCCCGGAAGCCACGAGGCAACAAACGCGTCGGAAGCATTCAGTTCGCGGTTCATCCAAAGCGGGCGGCCCGAAAGGAAGACAGAGACAGTCGGAATGCCTTCAGCCTCGAACTTGCGCAGCAGTTCCAGCCCTTCTTCATCGCCGAAAACCATGTTTTTGCGGTCACCGGCGAATTCGGCATAGGGTTGTTCACCGAACACGACGATGGCGACATCGGGGCGCTGTTCAAAAGAACCATCGGCCGAAAGTGTCGCCGAACCGCCGCTTTCGACAGCAGCCTCTTCGATACCGGCCCAGATCGATGTTGCGCCCGGGAAGTAATCATTGGTGAGCTCGCGCCCACCCTGCCAGGTCAGCGTCCAGCCCCCGGCAGCCTGCGCGATGCTGTCTGCCGCTTCGCCCGCGACGAGGATATTCGCACCCGATTTGATCGGAAGCACGCCCTCGTTCTTCAGGATCACCTGCGATTTGGCGACCGCTTCGCGTGCAATTGCACGGTGCGATGCCTGACCCAGCTTTTCATACTCGCCAGCGTTGGGGCGTGCAGATGGCTTTTGCGCATCAGGGCCGAGCAGCCCGGCGCGCATCTTCACGCGCAGGATGCGGGTGACAGCTTCGTCCACGCGCGCTTCGGGAATGGTGCCGTCGCGCACCTGAGCCAGAAGCGATTCATAGAGCGCCACCGCATCATCGGGCACCATGTAGATGTCGAGGCCCGCCAGCAGCGACTGCGGGCAATCCGAAACGGTACACCCGGCAATCTGCCCGTGCGCGTTCCAGTCACCCACGACCAGCCCGTCAAAGCCCATTTCGCCGCGCAACACATCCGTCAGCAGGTCCCGATTGCCGTGCATCTTGATGCCGTTGATCGAGTTGAAGCTGGCCATGATCGTTTCGACCCCGGCGGCAATCGCCATCGGATACGGTACCGCATGGATCGCCATCAGTTCTTCGATATCGCCATTCACATCGCCCTGATCGACGCCCTGATCGGTTCCGCCGTCGGCAAAGAAGTGCTTGGCCGTCGCGATCACGCGGCCTTGTGCGAGGAAGTCCGCGTCACCCGGCTTGCCCTGCAACCCTTCGATCAGCGCCGCGCCCATCTGTCCGGTCAGCACCGGGTCTTCGCTATAGCTTTCGTAGGTCCGGCCCCAGCGATCGTCGCGCGCGACAGCCACAGTGGGGGAGAAGTTCCAGTCGATGCCGGTAACCTCGATCTCAACCGCAGTTGCCGCGCCAATCTGGCGCACGATATCGGGATCGCGGGTAGCGCCCAGCCCGATATTGTGCGGGAAGATCGTCGCATTCATCACATTGGTGTGACCATGCACCGCGTCTGTGCCCCACATGGTCGGAATGATCGGCTCGCCATTGGGCAAAGGCGCGGTAGATGCGTCCCACATCTCGTCCGCAAGCCGCAGCCATTCGGAAGCAGGCGCAAATTCGTCGCCATAGGGGCCGCCGTTGCCGCCGTTGAGATAGCTGCCCCAGCGATACTTGCGCATTTCCTCGGGTGTGACGGAATTGATCTGCGGCTGGATCAGTTGGGCAATCTTTCGCTCAAGACTCATACGCGAAACGATGTCCGCGATCCGGGCTTCGCTGTCGGCTTCAACGGAGGTGGAAGCGGCAACAGCCATAGGTGTTGAACTGGCCGATTGCAGGCTTCCTTCGCTGCAACCTGAAACAGCAAGCGCCATGACGGCGCTGGCGAGCACCAGACGTGCTTTGCTACGCATTTTCAGAAAGTCCCTCCCAAAGACTTTTGCTCTCTTATCCCAAATGAGAACGTTATCAATATACTACAAATCGCGCCTCTGAATGCAAGCTTCGCGGTGTCAGCGGCGCACAGGAATGGTGAAAAGCAGCGCTCCGGCGATCCCGGCCAACAGCGCAAAAAGCAGGAAAAGTCCTGTAAATCCAAAGCCCGGCACCAGGGTCAGGGTGAACCAGGGCATCACAATCGATGGCAGCGTATTGGTGAGATTGAACACGCCGAGATCACGCCCACGGTGCCTTGGCTGCGGCAAAACGCGCAAGGTCTGCGCGGTGTGCAGCGAAAGGAACACCGATGCGGCGATTGAAAACACCACATATCCCGCAATCGCAACATCCAGTTCGCGCGCAAATGCCATCAGAACCAGCCCCGTGGTGATCACAAGAGCACAGATCGCCAGCGGAATGATCGGGCGTTCGCGCCGGTCAGACCAGCGGCCCAGCAACAGCGCGAGCGGAACCGATATGATCAGCACCATGCTGAAGATGTTGGCGGCGGTGTTTTCGTGAAAATCCTCTGCCAGCGAGCGCAGCCAGAACAAAAGAAAGGCGAACAGGCCCGCTTCAGCGATCTGCACAAGGAAACGCGCCGCCCACATCCGGGCCAAGGTGGCACGATCCTTGACGATCCTTGTATCCTCTTGTGTTGGGGGCGCCTCCTCCATCAGTTCCGGACGCACCCTGTTTCTAGCCGCGAGCGCCGCGGGCAGCACGCAAAGCGTCACCAGCAGAATGACGGTCAGCAACCGGTTCTGCGGATCGACTACGTGTTCAGAAGTCACCAGCGATCCAGCAACAGCGCCCATCGCAGGCGCCAGCGCCAATGCGCCACCCAGCACGCCTTTTTGACTGTCCGGAAAGCAATCCCCCGCCAGCGCAAGCAACGGAGCCAACATCATGTTGAGCCCCACCTGCCAAAGCATGACAAGGATCACCAGTTCGGTAAGGCTGCTGGCGCGTCCGATAGCGATCAGCAGCGCGCTGGAACTGGCTAGCCCCAGAAGGATCCACGGAGCACGCGTTCTTGTCCTGTCGCTCAAGATGCCGAAGGCGATGTTGGCGAGGCTGGCGACAAGCGCACCGAAGAAAGTCACCCGCGCAAGAGCGGGCACGTCCGCCGTCCCCATCAGAGCAGTGATCTTGAGCGGCAACAGGACCGTCAGGAACGGCACATAGGCAATTGCTCCTCCCCCCGCGGCCAAAGCGAAGAGGGCAAGGTACCAGATCGGCTGGCGATTTTCGGGACTGTCGATTGCCTGCAACCCCGCGCTCAGTCCGCCTTTGGCGCCGGACCGATCGAAGCCCGTTCGACGAGGCTAGCAGGAACATCAATCACACCGCCCTTGTATGGCTTATCCTTTAGCGTGATGAGTTTTTCCACCGCTGCCGAAACTGTCTTTGCGATCGGCTGATCGATTGCCGTCAAAGGCGGCTGCGAAAAACGGATGATCGGCGTGTTGTCGAACGAGATGATCGAAAGATCGCGCGGGACATGCATCCCCCGGTCGCGCGCCACTTCAAGCGCAGCCAGTGTCATCTGGTCGTTGCTGCCGATGATCGCGGTGATGCCGGGATTACGATCCAGCAGCGCACGGGCCGCCTTTGTTCCGGATTCATAACCAAAATCTCCGCGCTCGCTCAGCCCGTCAGCGTTCAAGCCATGCTCTTCCATAGCCCGCCGCCAACCATCGACACGCCATCCGCTGAGGCTGTAATCGCGCGGGCCGGCAATGATGCCGATGGTGCGATGGCCAAGCTCGATAAGGCGCGACGTGGCCTGATGGGCGGCCTCCTCATCTCCCATGGTCAACGGAATGCCCGGCCCATCCTGGGTCGACCCGATCCGGGCGAAAGGAATTCCCCGCCGCTCCAGCAGATCGGTGATCAGGCGGTTTTCCGAGTGAGGCGGGGTCAGGATCACCCCATCAGGCTGAAGCGCCGAAATCGTGCCGTCCAGCTCTCGCTCGACATGGTCCATATGCGTGTCGACCAGTTCGACCATCATGCGATAGCCATGTTTCGAACAGGTCAGAATCCCGCCAAGCAGCATCTGGTCGACCCAGTCGGTGCCCTGCCTTTCACGCCAGTCGGCCAGCGTGCGTTCGCGATCGTTTATGGCGAGGATGATGTAGGAACGCGATCCGCTCATTCGCTGGGCGGCAAGCGATGGCACATATCCCAGACGATCGATTGATGCCTGCACCTTGTCGCGCATCTGCGGACGGACATTCGGCCCGTCATTGATGACGCGGCTGACAGTTTGCAGCGAAACCCCTGCATCTTCCGCCACATCGCGGATTGTCACCGACTTGTTTCGACCCCGTGCCATGTCCCGTTCGCCGTCAATTCAGACCGGTTGCACTGCGTCCCTTCAGCGCAAACCAGCTCCCCCTTATCCCGATATCCCGATTATTGGCAAAGACCGAAGCAGGCAATCACCCGCTTCGTTTTGGGATATCGATTTGTGCCACAGCCGATGGCGTCGTGCCATCGGGTTGGCAACCAAGAAAGGGGAATCTTGCCCCCTCAAGCAAGATTCCCCTTTGCACCCTACCCAATTACTGGGCCCGATTGCTCGGACGGCTTCGACGGATCCCCTTAGAAGTCGAAGCGCGCAAGGAAGGTGTAACGCCGGTCGTTGCGGAAGGCCGAACGGGTGATCCGGGTTCCGTCAAAGTCTACGACCTGGCTCGTCACGGTCACTTCGTCGAGCAGGTTCACGCCCTGCACGCCAAGCTTCAGGTAATCGGTGACCGAGAAGAAGATCGACGCGTCAAGCTGACCAGTCGATTCCTGCCAGATCGGCGAGAACGGGAAGATGTCGTCGCGCGGCGTGATCAGGAAGTCCGAACGCCAGTTGTAGGCTGCACGCATCGACAGCGGTCCCTTTTCATAGAAGACCGTGGCGTTGACCGTGTGCTCGGAAATCCCGGCAAGCGGCTGCGACGAAGCGAACAGGCTGGTGTTGCCCGCCAGATCGGAGTTCGAGAACTGACCACCATCGATGTAGGTGTAAGTCCCCGCGAACCCGAGGCCGTCAAGCGGCGAAGGCAGGAAGTCGTAGGTCTGCTGATAGCCGATTTCGACGCCCTTGAGCGTGCCGCCATTGGCGTTGACCGGGCCGTTGACTTCCACCGGGACAACGAGGTTGCCGCTCGGGGAAATGAAGTCGACCGTGTCGACACCCGAATTCACGATACCCTGAATGTCCTTGAGGAAGCCGGAAACCGTGATCGAGCCGACATCGTCGAAATACCATTCGACCGACAGATCGTAGTTCCAGGATTCAACCGGGCGAATGTTGCGGTTGCCCGTGAACAGCTGGAACAACGGACCGGTTTCCAGCGTGCCTTCGGCGCGCAGGTCGTTGGTGTTGTCACCGATTGCACCCCCCGAACGGAAGAGCTGCAAGTCAGGGCGCGAAATGCCCTTCGAAACGGCAGCACGGAAAAGCAGCCCGCCCCCGACATCAAGCCGTGCGTTGAAGCTGGGCAGCCAGTGATCAAAGGTGATTGCGCGATCATCAAGCACCAGATCGCCGGTGAACGCCGCAGCGAATTCCGCCTTGCGGGCATCCGACAGGCCGCAGAAGCCCGGCAGGGTCTGCCCCGGAGGCGTACGACCGCAGGAAGCGTTAAGCTCCGACACTTCGACAATACCGTTACCGTTGCCCTGACCGTTGGTGACGCTGGGGTCATCAAAGCCGAACGGGCTCGGGAAACCGATCAGACCGCCGGTGCGGACCTTGGTTTCGACGAAACGTACGCCGAAGTTGCCTTCGAGGTTCCAGCCATTGTCGAAATCCGTGCCGTAGTCGATGCGGGCATAGGCTGCCTTGGTGACTTCGGTGACATCCGAAACTTCAGGCGGGCAGAACGGGTCGCAAGCCGTGGTGTTACCGGCAATATCGGTGAAGAAACGACCCTGAACGCCGAAGAACGGGTTCGGAGTTTGCGAGAAGATGTTCAGCTCGCGCGCCTGATTGGCGGTTTCGCCCGACAGGTATTCACCAAGGAAATCATCACCGCCGTAGAAGAACGTGCCGCCACCGACGATCGGGGTCGGCGCATTGCCGCGCTGGAACCCGTCTGCGAAGGGTGACCGGAAGTTCGAGAAGCCAGGGAATTCATCAACATAGGCACCGCCTGCGATCGCGAATTCCTGACCCGGAAGGCCGGTGAAGAAACGACCCGGCTGGAAACCGCCGGTGGCGGCACAACCCGGACCCGCGTTCCACGGAGCACAACCTGCACGACCCGCCCAAGGAGCCGAAAGGTTGCCCCAGGTGCTGAAGTTGGTGTCACGGGTGATCCGGTCACGCTCGGCCCAGCGAGCACCGAAGCGGGCGCTCTTGAAGAAGCCGGTGTCGCTGATGTCGTATTCGGCATCGAAGCGCGCGCTTTCCAGTTGACCTTCGTTGCGGGCGAGCGAGTCGAGCAGGAACCAGTAATAGGTGTTCTGGCCGCTGGTGAAGTAATCGCTTGGAGCCCCCGGAGGCGCGAGGAATTCGACCTGCGGAGTCTCGCCCGACGCATCAATGGCAATGTTCGCCCAGCTGCTCATCACACCGATGATCGAGTCCTGACGCAGGTCGGATTCGATCCGCTGCGCTTCGAAGTTTACGCGGAAGCGATCAGTGACTTCCCAATCGATGTCGATCGAGAAATCTTGTGTGGTTGCAAGCGTATCACGCTGGAAACGCAGCGATTCGAGCGGAATGCCACCGCGACCGAACGGGTTGGCATAGGCATCGCCGATGCGCTGGCTGAGAATACCGCGCTGGAAAATGCCGTTTTCGTCGAATTCCCAGGTCGTGCCAGCAGCCGGGACCGGGAACAGCGCATCATCATTGACGAGCGCGAGCAGCGCAGCTTCGTCAGTGGCGAAGCTCGTTTCCGAACGGAGCCATTCAAAGGTGACGAGGAAATCGCGGTTCGGGCTTTCATACTGGACGACAGCGTTGAACGCTTCACGATCACGCTCAAGACCGGTCGTGCGGACACCGGCACCCTTCGGCGCGATGACCGTGCCCGGAGGCGGGAAGTTCGACGAATCGAAGCCGGTAGGATCACCCACGCCGCCCGAGCTTACCGAAGTGGTACGGAAGCAGGGACCATCCAGCGTATCTGCGCGATAGCAAGGGTCAGTCAGCTGCGACGCATCGGTGCGGCTGATCAGTTCCGAACGGGCATAGCCAAACTGGAGGCCGATCGAACCGCCTTCATTTTCGAAGGTGGTCGAACCGAGAACCGAGAAGCCGGGCGAGGTTTCTTCAGCGAGGTCGCCGACGTTGGCTTCGATCGTGCCCGACAGGCGGGTGCCACGGTTGTCAAGCGGCTTGCGGGTTACAAGGTTGACGGTACCGGCGATGCCGCCGTCGACCATGTCAGCCGTGACGTTCTTGAACACTTCGACGCGGCCGAGCAGTTCGGGCGAAACGTCGTTGAAGCTGAGGACAACACCGTTGGAAGCCGAGAAGATGTCACGACCATTCAGTTCGGAACGGACAAACGGCAGACCACGGATGATGACGCCGGTACCTTCGACCGAGAAACGGTCAGGGTCGGAAGTCTTTTCGAAACGGCCGATGTTGACGCCGGGGATACGCTGCAGCGTTTCGGCAACCGAACGGTCAGGCAGTGCGCCGATGTCCTCTGCGGTCACCGCATCGACGAAGGTGTCTGCGTCACGCTTGATGTTCTGGGCGTTTTCCAGCGAGGCGCGGAAACCGCTGACGACGATCTCATTGCTGGCCTCAGCAACTTCGGTGACGTCCTCATCTTCGTCTGCATCCTGCGCATAGGCAGGACCGGCGATTGCCATGGACATCGCCAAACCCGAAGCGGTGGTGAGTGCAAAAAGACGCCGCGAAGGCGCAGTACGACTGGTATTCATGGATTGAATTCCCCTCCCAAGATCCCCTGGCGGCGTTCTTGCCGTCCGTGTTGGAAGTCTGGTAGCAACATTTGTGAGCGTTCTCAAGACTTGCAATATTAGGTTCACATTGCATTGTGGCATACAAGTCACAGAGGCGCGGGTGGAGAGGATGCGCGGGGGCTGCTAAAGCGGCCTTCGGGATAGAGGAAATCATGGCAATTCAACAAATAATCATCGTCGGTGGAGGCACCGCAGGCTGGATGGCAGCAGCGGCCCTGTCGCGACTCAAGACCAACCGCGATCTGGGGATTACTCTGATCGAATCGGAGCAGATCGGCACCGTCGGCGTGGGTGAGGCAACCATTCCGCCGTTCGTGGGCTTCAACGATCTGCTCGGTATCAACGAGGCGGAAATGCTCGCCGAAGTGGGCGGGACGTTCAAACTGGGCATCCAGTTCGAAAACTGGGGCAAGCGCGGCGACAGCTACATCCACCCGTTCGGCGCTTATGGCTACACGATGGGCGGTCTTTCCTTCCACCACATCTGGCACAAGTTCGCAGGCGACGGGGACAAGCGCCCGATCCAGGTCTTCAACGTAGAAACCATGGCCGCATACTTCGGCAAGTTCATGCGCAGCGAGGACTATCAGAAGCAGCGCGACGATCTGCCGCCGGTCAACTACGCCTATCACCTCGATGCGGGCCGCTACGCCGCCTACCTGCGCAAATACGCCGAAGCTCGCGGCGTGGTGCGGCAGGAGGGGCGCATCAGCAATGCGAATCTCCACAGCGAAACCGGCTTTGTCACTTCAGTAACGCTGGACGACGGCAGCGAGATTGCGGGCGACCTGTTTATCGATTGCTCGGGTTTCCGGGGGCTGTTGATCGAACAGGCGCTGGAAACCGGGTATGAGGACTGGACCCACTGGCTGCCCTGCAACCGGGCGGTTGCCCTGCCCTGCAAGCGCGAAGACGGCAGTCCACCCCCACCCTTTACCCGCGCCACCGCGCACAGCGCCGGATGGCAATGGCAGGTGCCGCTGCAGCATCGTAACGGCAACGGCCATGTCTATTGCAGCAGCTACATGGAAGATCAGGAGGCTCTCGACATCCTGCTCGGCAATATCGCCGGAAAACCGCAGGCCGAACCGAATTTCCTGCGCTTCACCACCGGACGGCGCAAGAAGTTCTGGAACAAGAACGTCGTTGCGCTGGGCCTTGCCGCGGGCTTCATGGAGCCGCTCGAATCGACCTCGATCCACCTCATCAACACCGGGGTGGACAAGCTGCTGTCGCTGCTCTCGCTCGACGGGGTGACACAGGCACAGCAGGACACGTTCAACCGCCTGACCGCGCGTGAATACGCGCGCATCCGCGACTTCCTGATCCTGCATTACAACGCCACCACGCGCGACGACAGCGACTTCTGGAACTACGTCCGCACCATGGAAGTGCCCGACACGCTCACCGAGAAGGTCGAGATATTCAAGGCCAACGGTCAGATTTTCCGCGAGGAAGACGAACTGTTCACCGAGACCAGCTGGGCTGCGGTGTTGATGGGTCAGGGTATCGCGATGACGGGCCACAATCCGATGGCGGATTCGCTCGATATCGCCACCACGCGCCGCGAAATCGACGAGATGGAACAGTCAATCCGCTTCCTGGTGCAGCACATGCCGGGGCATGGCGACTATCTGGCACGCTATTGCCCGGCAAAGGCCGCCTGAGGGGGCTCAACGACACACAAGCGGGGCTGAAAGGTTTTGAGAAAGCCCGAAGCCCCGCTTCATCCGCTTCATTCATGACCGTGCAATCGGCGAGATCATACGCATCAGGTTTTCGACAGCAAATCTTGATAGCGTTCTCATAAATGGACAACACAGCCTGTCAAAAGGCATGGACTCAATAAACAGATCGGAACCTGGGGAGGATTACGATGAAGACACAAGTCGCAACTCTGGCCGCAGCCGTGCTGCTGGGCACTTCGGCCATCGCTCTTGCACCGCTGGGCGCACAAAACCGCGCCGCGCTTGAAGCGCTCGATGCGCAATTGCCCGGTGATCTCGTCAACGATCCCTCCCGTATCGACTGGCAAAGCTATGGCGCCGATCTCGAAGCGTCCTCGATCGTCGATGAATCGATCCCCGGCGGCGGGGCAGCCCGCCGGTTCGAGGTCAAGCGTGCGGCGGAATTCATCTACACGGCGGGCACCAACGTCCCGCTAACCAAATCGGTCGATCGCGGAGAAACGGTGACCGTCGGATTCTACGCCCGCACCATCGAAAGCGACGAGCCCGACGGCAACGGCGTGGTGCGCGTGCGGTTTCAGCGCAATGTCGAACCCTATCCCGGCTTTGGCGAACAGACGCTCACCATCGGCAAGGACTGGCAGTGGTACGAAGTAACCGCCACCGCCGAACAGAAATTGCGTTCGGACGACGGGATCATCGCCCTACAATTCGGACGCTCGCGCCAGATTATCGAAATCGGGCAGGCCATCGTCGTCAGCGGCGCCGCCAAGATCGCCGAGACCGGGCCGGTAACCGTGGCTGCGGCCAGCTTCGAAATCCCCGACCTCGAAATGCCCGAAGGGCTCGAAGGGACAGGAACTCTGATCAATGATCCGGGCCAGAATTTCTGGAAATTCGGCGGCTCCACCGGCAGGCACGAAAGCCGCGAGGAGCGCGAAATCTGGATGATGCGGGCTACCCGTTTCACCGTGGACGATCCGGCATCGAACCTCACCGATCTGGCCGCGACCGTGCCGATCAACCGCACCATCAACGAAGGCGACGATCTGGTGATCGCGATTGCCGCGCGAACGATCAGCGCTTCGACCGAGGACGGGCGTGCCGTTGCTGCATCGCGCATTCAGGGAACCTCGCCCCCGTTCGAAAGCTTCGCTTCGAATCGCTTCCGCATCGGCCCGCAATGGCAGCTGATCAAGATCGAAACGAAGGCTCCGCGCGGTTACGGCGCGGGCGGCGCCGAACTGGAGCTGTATTTCGGCGGAACCGTGCAGGAAGTAGACCTCGGCCCGGTCTACGTTTTCAAGGTCGAGAAATAGGCGGAGTCAGACAATCGCGTCGGCGATCACGCCCAGCGCGATTGTCAGCAAGCCGAGCCCGGTGGAAAGCTGCACGCGGAGGCTGAAGAAGTCCTTCGCGGCGTAACCCAATGCGCGGTCGACCAGCGGGGACGCAATGATCAGCGCGCCCAGATACATCAGCGCCGGGCCGGGCCATTCCCATCCGAACGTCCACGGCAGGAACAGCGCAACCGCCAGCAGGCTGGGCATGACAGCAATGAGATAGGCCCCCGCCCCGCCCCTGCCCGTAGCGATGGCCTGCCCCCACCATACTCCGCCGAGGAAGCTGAAAATCGCAGCCGCATAGGCGAACCCTCCGGCGAGAGCGGTGTAGGCGTAGTCGTGACCCATCGCGGCCAGTGCAACGCAGATGATCTGGGGCAACAGCCCGGCATAGCCGAGCCAGCGCGAAGCGGGAGTAAGGCTGTTTTGTCCGTCCATGCAGGCACAAACCTGCGGGAATCGGGCAAGTTCCCGCCAAGCTTGCGAGCTGGGGCAATTTGCGCCAACCCGTGGCCATGAACCTGTTCGATCTTTCTGGCCGCGTCGCGGTCATCACCGGCGGCAATGGCGGCCTTGGACTTGGCATGGCGCGCGGGCTTGTGAAAGCGGGCGCGAATGTCGCGATCTGGGCGCGCAAAGAGGCCAAGAACAACGCCGCATTCGAAGAGCTTAGCGAAATCGGCGGCGGTCGCGTTCTCACTCAACTCTGCGATGTCGCTCGGGAATCGGATATCGAAGAGGCAATGCGTGTCACGCTCGACGTGTTCGGCCGCGTGGACATCGCTTTCGCCAATGCCGGAATTTCGGGCGCGGGAACGCGCATTCCCGACATCACCGCCGAAGGATGGGACGCGACCTTTGCCGTCAACACCCGCGGCCCCGCACTCGTCTACAAGCACGTCTCCCGCCACATGATCGAACGCGCCGAAAACGGCGATGCGGGCGGCAAGTTGATCGTCACGTCCTCCGGCCAGTCGATCATGGGGGTCAACAAAAGCTCCGACTATGCCGCGTCCAAGGCGGCGGTGAACGGCCTGACCCGCGGCGCGGCCTTCGAACTGGCGCGCTTTGGCATCACCGCCAACGCGCTGCTTTTCGGCTATTACGAAACAGACATCACGGCGAAAGCCAACCCGAGGTTTGCCGAATGGATGTCGCAGCGCATTCCGTTGCACCGCCCCGGCGATCATGCCGGGCTTGAAGGGCTGGCCGTGTTCTTTGCCTCCCCGCATTCCGATTACATCACCGGGCAATGCCTTCCGGTCGATGGGGGACTTTCGATCAGCTAGAATTGGCGGAACGGCGGCCCCATATGCCCGTTGTCCCCGTATCTCCCTTGCAAACGGACCCCTCACCTTGGCCGAAGACGACATTCCCGATTTCGACGACAAGCCCGCAGACCGATCTCGCGAAAAAGCCGTGCCGTCGGGGCGGCTGGCGCGGATCGGCACCTTCGGGCGACTGGTCGGCGGGGTTGCTGGCGGCATGGCGGCAGAAGGTGCGCGGCGGCTTTCCAGTGGCGAGAGGATTTCGGCACGCGACCTGATCCTGACGCCGGGCAATGTCCAGCGGCTGACCGATCGCCTGTCGCACCTGCGCGGCGCGGCGATGAAGATGGGGCAGATGATCAGCCTCGATGCGGGCGATTTCCTGCCGCCTGAATTGTCGAAAATCCTCGCCACCCTGCGCGATCAGGCGAATTTCATGCCGACACGGCAACTGGATCAGGTGCTGAAAAGCGAATGGGGGCCGGACTGGCGCAAGCAATTCCGCTGGTTCAACCCCCGCCCCATCGCCGCCGCCAGCATTGGGCAAGTGCACAAGGCGCTGACCCGCGATGGCGAGTTGCTCGCGATCAAAGTACAGTATCCCGGCGTTGCCAAGAGCATCGACAGCGATGTCGACAATGTGATGACGCTGCTGAAAGTCGCCGGTTTCGCTCCGCCCGAACTGGAGATCGAAAAGCTCCTCGCCGCGGCCAAGCAGCAACTCCACGAAGAAGCCGATTACCAGCGCGAAGGCGCGCAGATGGAGATGTACCACGAAAGGCTCGCCGGCATCGAAGGCTTCGTCGTCCCGCGCCTGCACGCCGGCCTGACGCGCGGCTCGATCCTCGCCATGAGTTTCGAGGAAGGCGTGAGCATCGAGGAACTCGAAAACGAAACACCCGAGCGCCGCAACGCGACGATGGAACGGCTGATGCGACTGGTGGCGCGCGAATTGTTCGATTTCGGGGTGATGCAGACCGATCCCAATTTCGCCAATTTCCGCTTCCGCCCTTCGACCGGGGAAATCGTGCTGCTCGATTTCGGTGCCTGCCGCGATGTCGATCCCGATGTGTCAAACGGCTATCGCAAGATGTTGCAGGCGGGCCTCAACGGCAACCGTGAGCAAGTTTTGGCGGCGACCATCGAATCCGGCTTCATGATGCCGATTGTCGCGGAAAAACACCCCGAACGGGTGAACCGCATGATCGACATCGTCATCAACGAAATGCGAGAGGACAAGCCGTTCGACTTTGGCGACCGCGCCTTTGTCCCGCTGCTGCGCGAAGAAGGCATGGAAATCGCCAAGGACAAGGACACCTGGGCCTTCCCGCCGATCGAAACGCTGTTCGTTCAGCGCAAGGTATCTGGCACCGCACTGCTCGGCGCGCGGCTCAAGGCCAAGGTCAATATCCGCCGCCTGACGGAGGAGGTGCTGGCTTCGACCAAGCCCCTCCCCGCCAAGGCCGCCTGACTACTCGCCCTGTTCGGCCAGTTGCGCCGCGATCCAGCGATCAACGTGCTCTTCCAGCACGGACAGCGGAATCGCGCCGTTTTCCAGCACGGTATCGTGGAAATCGCGAAGCGAGAAATTCGCGCCCAACGCTTCCTCTGCGCGCGTGCGCAGTTCGCGGATCTTCAATTCGCCCACCTTGTAAGCCAGCGCCTGACCCGGCCAGGTCATGTAGCGATTGACCTCCGCATCGATATTGGCCGCCGACAGCGCGGTGTTCTCGGTCATGAAATCGACCGCCTGCTGCTTGCTCCAGCCTTTTGAGTGGAGCCCCGTATCGACCACCAGACGGGTCGCGCGCCACATTTCATAGCTGAGCCGCCCCATCTGCTTGGCCGGGGTGTCATACAGGCCCATCTCGATCCCGAGCCGCTCCGAATACAGGCCCCAGCCTTCGACAAAGGCGGTGAAGAAGGTGCCGTTGGCGCGCAGCGGGTGGATGTCGAGTTCTTGTTGGAGAGCGATCTGGAGATGGTGGCCGGGAGCTGCCTCGTGCACGCCCAGAGCGGGAAGCTCCCACAGCGGCCGCTGGTCCAGTTCGGTCATGTTCAGCCGGTAAATCCCCGCCTGACCGTTTTCGAGCGAACCCGGCTCGTAATAGGCCGTGGTGTTGCCTGGCGCGACGGCGGCAGGCATCGGCAGCACGGTATAGGGCTGACGCGGCAAGCGACCGAACAGCTGCGGAAGGAACCCGTCGATATGCTTTGCCAGCGCCTGCGTATAACGCAGGTACTCGTCCTCGTTGGTCATGTAATATTGTGGATCGGTGCGCAGGTGCTCGATGAAGGCCTCTCGCGTGTCGAACCCGGCCTCTGCCGCGACCGTTTCCATTTCTGCCCGGATGCGCGCAACTTCGGACAGGCCGAGATTGTGCACTTCATCCGGGGTCATGTCGGTGGTGGTGAAGCTTTGGACGCGGTGGGCGTAATAATCCGCCCCGCCCGGCGTCGCCATCACGCCCGGAGTGCCGCTGCGGCAATTGGGCGCGTATTCCTGCGTGTAGAAATCGAGGAACGCCTTGTAGCCAGAAAGCACCCCGCCGCTGATCGCGGTTTGGGCGCGGGCTTTCAACGAAGCCCAGGCTTCCTCGCTCACTGATGCGGGCCTCTCCCCGGCGAAGGGGCGCCAGAGCGGCGATTTCGTGTAGTCCTCCACCACTCGCTGACGAATACCGTTGTCAAAACCCTGCATCGGCTCGCACGGCTGCGTCAGACCGCGCGCCACCGCTTCGCGGCTGCGGGCGATGCCATCGGCATTGTAAGTCTCGAACCCTTCGAGCCGCCCAACGTAACTTTCGTAATCTGCCTGCGTGAACAAGGGCGAGCGATACGGCATGGAGTCAAAACCGTAGAACCAGCCGCCGCGATTGGTGAAAAGGATGTAGCGCGAATGATCAAAGGCGCTGGCTTCTATCTGATCTTCGAAGCTGCTTTTCAGCACCGCGTAATCAATCTGGAGATCGACCGGGAGTTGTTCGGCATCAATGCCATTAAGACGGGCAAGGAAAGCCCGCGCTTCAGCGATTTCACGATCATATGCGGCAAGCGACAGATCGCCAAGCTTCCCGTCGCCGCGCCGGTCGCCGACGCTGGTCGCCAGCATCGGAGAACTGTCGAGCGCCGCCTCCCAAACTTCTTCGCGCAGCGCCTCGTAATCCTCAACCGGGCCGGCGAGTGCCGGAAATGCGGGAAGTGCCACCAGGGCAAGGCTGCAAAGAATTCTACGCATCCGATATTTACTCCAAATTCAGTATGTTAATTGTTGCCCAAGCGATCAATCTTGCGGTACAACGCAAATATGTTGCAGGCTTCGACAAGCAAACCAGCTATCCTCTTCGTCTGCCTCGGCAATATCTGCCGTTCGCCCATGGCGGAAGGCGCATTGAAATCGGCCGCTGCCAAAATCGGTCTGGACGTCATCGTCGATTCCGTCGGGACAGCCAATTACCATATCGGACAGGCACCCGATCCTCGGGCGATTGCTGTTGCCCGCGCCAATGACGTAGACATCGGTGGAGTGACCGGGCGCCAGCTGACTGAAATGGACTTCCTCGATTTCACTCATATCTTCGCCCTTGATACCGCGAACATGGCCGGGATCAAGGCGCGCGCTCCGCGACACGGGACGGCCCGCATTGCCTTGCTGCTTGATACGGTCGAGGGGCGCGAGGGAGAGTCGGTGCCTGATCCATACTATGGCGATACCGAAGATTTTGAGCGGTGCTGGAAAACGATTGACGAAGCCTGTCATGCCCTGGCCCGCACGCTGGCCCGCGATGGTGTAAACGCCCGCTTCTGACAAAAGCCACAACAACCTATCCACCGCGCAGCAATTGCACGCCCCAATCGCGTTCGAACAGATACAGCAGGATACGCGCCGCCTCGCCCCGTGGAGAGGTCAAACCTCCGTCGCGCTCGATCAGCAGGCGCGCATCGGCATGGGCAGCAGGCAGCAATTTCTGCACCTGATCCAGATTGGCAATGCGAAACGCCGCCTCCCCCGATTGCCGCGTACCGAGCAATTCGCCGCCACCGCGCAGTTCGAGGTCTTCTTCGGCGATGCGGAACCCGTCCTGAGTATCACGCATCAGCGCCAGCCGCTTCTTGCCAGTCTCCGATAGCTCTCCACCGCGCAGCAACAGGCAGACCGATTTCTCGCTCCCCCGCCCCACGCGCCCGCGCAACTGGTGCAATTGCGCGAGGCCAAACCGTTCGGCCTGTTCGATCACCATCAGCGTCGCGGATGGAACATCGACCCCGACTTCGATCACCGTGGTCGCGATCAGCAGCTTCGCCCCGCCGCTGGCGAAGCGTTCCATATTGGCGTCCTTCACCTCGGGCCTCAGTTGTCCGTGGACCAGCACCACGTCATCGCCAAACCGCTCCTTCAACGAGGCATAGCGCGCCTCCGCAGCGGCGATATCGGCGACTTCGCTGTCGCGCACCATCGGGCACACCCAATAGGCTTGCTGCCCGGTGGCGAGGTGACGTTCCACCCCGGCAACCACATCCTCCAGCCGTTCCTGCGCGACGACCCGCGTATCGATCGCCTGCCTGCCCGGCGGCAATTCGTCGAGACGGCTGACATCCATCTCGCCATATTGCGCCAGCGTCAGGCTGCGCGGGATCGGCGTTGCCGTCATCGCCAAGGTGTGCGGCGCCCGCCTGCCCTTACCCGCCAGCGCCAGCCTTTGCTGCACGCCGAAGCGGTGCTGTTCGTCAATCACGACAAGTCCGAGATCGCGATAGGTGACGCTGTCCTGAAAAATGGCATGCGTGCCGACAAGTATGTCGATCTCGCCATTCACCAGCCCCATCAGCAGCCCTTCGCGCTCGCGCCCCTTCGCACGGCCTGTCAGCAAAGCGATTTCCGCGCCCGTGGGGGCAGCCATCTTGCTCAGCGTCTCGTAATGCTGGCGCGCGAGGATTTCCGTCGGCGCGAGCAAGGCGGCCTGCTTGCCCGCCTCCACCACGATCAGCATCGCTTCGAGAGCCACCACGGTCTTGCCCGCGCCGACATCGCCCTGCAGCAGCCGAAGCATCGGCGCTTCCTGCTGCATGTCGCCTTCGATTTCGGCGACAGACCGCTTTTGCGCTCCCGTCATCTCGAACGGCAATTGCAGACGGTCGCGCAGCGATCGGTCACCAATCAGCGCCTGCCCCTTGCGCCTGCGCCCCTCCGCCTTGACCAGCAGCAGCGCGAGGCTGTTCGCGAGCAATTCGTCATAGGCGAGCCTGTCGCGCGCCTTTTCATTGGTGGACTGGTGCGCCAGCTTGATCGCGTCGCGCCATGCGGGCCAACACTCTCGCTCGAACTGGCCCGGTTCGATCCATTCAGGCAGTTCGGGCAGACGATCGAGCGATTGCGCGACCAGCCCTGCAACCTTGGGCTGGGTCAGCCCTTCGGACAGGGCATAGACCGGCTCCACCAGCCGCCCCATATGCGCGGCGCTGTTGTCTTCGACATGATCGGGATGGACGATCTGGAGCATGTCGCCATAGCGATCAAGCCGCCCGGCAACCCAGCGTTTCTCGCCCACGGGCAAGGTCTTTTTCGCGGTGTAGGACGCCCGCCCGAAATAGGTCAGCGCACAGATATTGCCGATATCGTCCTGGGCCAGCACCCGATACGGCCCGCGCTGGTTGCGCGATGCGCGATGCTCTGTCGGGGTCAGCGCGATAATAACCTGTTCGCCTTCCGCCCCTTCGTCGAGATTGGCGATGGCGCGCCGGGTGACGAAACGTTCGGGCAAATGGTATGCTACATCCTTCACCCGCGTCAGGCCGAGCTTCTCAAGCGGCTTCGCCAGCTTCGGCCCGACACCGTCGAGCGTCTGGCTTTCGGCAAAGATCGGATTGAGCACTTCGGGACGCATCATCGCAGTCTATACCCGGTTGCACGGCTGGCGCGAGTGTCTTACCTGTCCGCCCATGTCGGATATGCCCACTTTCGAAACCCGTCTCGCCCGCGCCAAATTCCGTGCATGGCATCGGGGCACCCGCGAAGCCGACTACATGATCGGCGGTTTCTTCGATCGCTACCACGCCGAATGGGGCGAAGCCGAAATGGACTGGTTCGAAGACCTGCTGGCCGAAGATGACGTCGACGTGATGGCATGGGGACTCCAGACCCAGCCCGTGCCAGAGCGGTTTCAGGGCGAACTGATCCAGAAGATGCAGAAGCTGGATTACGTCGATATTCCAAGCTAGGGCGCGGTTCTTTTCTGAAAGCGCGGGAACTCTCTGCGCGCCTGCGACCTTTTGACCTGACCATGCCCGATTTGAACCGCATATTGCGCGCCGACGCGCCTTTGACCCTGTCGTCGCTCGCACGCGGCGCGCAGCCGCTGGTCATGGCCGATCTGGCGCGCGCGGCGAAACAGCGCGCCGTCTTCATCGCGCCCGATGATGCCGCGATGCGCAGCGTGGCCGAGGCCGCACGGTTCTTTGCACCCGAAGTCGAAGTGCTCGAATTCCCGGCTTGGGACTGCCTGCCCTACGACCGCGCCAGCCCCGCCCTCTCGATCAGCGCGGCGCGGCTTTCGGCGCTGTTCCGGCTCCAGCGTCCGTCCTCGTCCTCGCAATTGCTGGTCACGACGGTCAACGCCGCGCTGCAACGGGTGCTGACGCCGTTCCGCATCCGGGAAAGCGTGCGCGAGTTCAAGCCCGGCACAACCATCGGGCATGACAGCCTCGCCGCGCTGCTGACGCGTCAGGGTTACACCCGTACCGATACAGTGATCGATCACGGTGAATTCGCGGTGCGCGGGTCAATTGTCGACATCTTCCCGTCGTCTCTGGAAGAAGGCCTGCGGCTCGATTTCTTTGGTGACGAGCTGGAAAGCCTGCGCCTGTTCGATCCCTCGACCCAACGCAGCACCGGGCGGCTCGACGCGCATCTGCTGCTCCCTGCGTCGGAGGCGTTGATCGACGAAGACAGCATCAAGCGCTTCCGTTCGCGCTATCGCGAGATGTTCGGTGCGGCGGCGACGCAGGACCCGCTCTATGAGGCGGTGAGCGACGGGCGGCGACTGGCGGGGATGGAGCACTGGCTCCCCCTGTTCGAAGACAAGCTGGCGACACTGTTCGATCATCTGGGCAAGGATGACGTGGTGGTGATCGACCAGGCGGCGCTTGGCGCTGCGGAAGAGCGCCTGTCAGACATTTCCGACTATCACGAACAGCGCGGCCGCGTGGCGAGCGAGCGCACCGGCAGCTATCGCCCGCTGGCGAAGGATGCGCTGTATCTGTCTGACAGCGAATTCCAGTCCGGCCTTGCGACGGCCAAGGCCCACCGCGCCAGCCTGTTCGCCTCTCCCGAAGGCGAGGCGACGCTGGATTTCGGGTTCAAAGGTGCGCGCGACTTCGCACCGGAACGCGCCCGTGGCGACAACATCTACGAAGCGGCGGCGAAGCATTTTGCAGGCGTAGCCAAGGCCGGACGCAAAGCCTTGTTCGCGGCCTATTCCACCGGCAGCCGCGCGCGCATCGCGTCAATCCTCGAGGAAGCGGGCGCGCCCACCGTTCTGGCGGACAACTGGCAGGAAGCGCTCGGCCTTGCCGCCAAGGGCAAAACCGCGGCGATGGTGCTGCCCCTCGACACTGGCTTTTCCAGCGACACGATCGAACTGCTGACCGAACAGGACGTGCTCGGTGACAGGCTGGTGCGGCGCAAGAAAAAGCGCAAGGATTCCGACGCTTTCCTCGCCGAACTTCAGGCGCTTTCGCGTGGCGATCTGGTCGTCCATGTCGAACACGGGATCGGCAAATACCTCGGCCTTGAGCCTATCGCCGTGGGCAAAAGCCAGCACGATTGCGTCGCGCTGGAATATGCGGGCGGGGACAAGCTGTTCATCCCGGTCGAGAACATCGACGTACTCTCGCGCTACGGATCGTCCGAAGACACGGTTCCGCTCGATCGGCTTGGCGGCGAGGCATGGCAGAAACGCCGCGCCCGATTGAAGGAACGCATCACCGCCATCGCGGGCGAACTGATGAAGATCGCGGCCCAGCGCGCTCTCAGGAAAGCGCCGGTGCTGGCAGCGGACGAAGCCAGCTTCAACCAATTCGTCGATCGTTTCCCATGGGAGGAAACCGAGGATCAGGACGCGGCCATCACCGATGTGCTGCGCGATCTGGAAAGCGGCAGGCCGATGGACCGGCTTGTGTGCGGCGATGTCGGCTTCGGCAAGACCGAGGTGGCCCTGCGCGCCGCCTTCGTCGCGGCAATGAACGGGCAGCAGGTCGCCGTGGTCGCGCCCACCACCCTGCTCGCCCGCCAGCATTACCAGAATTTTGCCGATCGGTTTTCCGGCTTCCCGCTGAAAGTCGGGCGGCTGTCGCGGCTCGTCACCTCCAAGGAAATGACCGAGACGCGCGAGGGGCTGGCCAAGGGCGATATCGACATCGTCGTCGGCACTCACGCGATCCTGTCCAAATCGACCGAGTTCAGGAACCTCGGCCTCGTCATCGTGGACGAAGAACAGCGGTTTGGCGTCACCCACAAGGAAAAGCTGAAGCAGCTGCGCGCCGATGTGCACATGCTCACGCTCACCGCCACGCCGATTCCGCGCACGCTGCAAATGGCGATGAGCGGCCTGCGCGAGCTTTCCACCATCCAGACCCCGCCGGTCGATCGTCTCGCGGTGCGTACCTATGTGATGGAATGGGACGACATGGTGATGCGCGAGGCGCTGCTTCGCGAACACCATCGCGGCGGCCAAAGTTTCATCGTGGTGCCGCGCATTTCCGACATGGCCGGCGTCGAAGAATGGCTGCGGGAACACGTGCCGGAAGTGAAATCGATCAGCGCCCACGGCCAGATGGGCGCAGGCGAGATCGAAGAACGGATGAGCGCGTTCTACGAAGGCAAATACGAAGTGCTGCTATCGACCACCATCGTCGAAAGCGGGCTCGACCTTCCCTCCGCCAACACCATCATCATCCACCGCGCCGACCGTTTCGGCCTTGCCCAGCTTTACCAGCTGCGCGGGCGTGTGGGCCGGTCGAAACTGCGCGCCTATGCCCATCTTACGCATGAAAAGGACGTGCAATTGTCCGAAGTCGCGGAAAAGCGGCTCAAGGTGCTGGGCGATCTCGACAGCCTAGGCGCAGGGTTCCAACTGGCGAGCCACGATCTCGACATTCGCGGTGCGGGCAATCTGCTGGGTGACGAGCAGTCGGGCCACATCCGCGAAGTCGGGTTCGAATTGTACCAGTCGATGCTTGAGGACGCGATCCTGGCAGCCAAGGCGGGCGAAATGGGGCTGGAGAAGGCGCAGGATGCCTTCAGCCCGCAGATCACCGTCGATGCACCGATCATGATCCCGGAAGATTACGTGCCCGATCTGGCGGTGCGCATGGCGCTTTATCGCCGCCTCAATCAGGCGCGCGACAAGGCCGAGATCGAAAGTCTTGCCGCCGAAATGATCGACCGTTTCGGCGACCTGCCCGCCCCGACCAGGAACCTCGTCCGCCTGATCGAAATCAAGCATCAGGCGATCACAGCCAACATAGCCAAGATCGATGTCGGCGCGCGCGGAACGCTGGTGAGCTTCCACAAGGACGATTTCCCCGACGGGCCGGGCCTTGTCGCCTATGTCGACCGGCTCAATCAGAGCCGCCCCGAAACCGCCAAGCTGCGCCCTGACATGAAGCTGGTAATCAACCGCGCATGGGGCGATCCCGACAGCCGCCTGAATGGCCTGTTCCAGCTGACCAAGGGACTAAGCGGGATTGTGCGCAAGGCCCGCAAGAAGGCGGCGTAACGGCGTCAAAGACCCAGAGTTGCCGGGTCCACCCCTTGTGCGACAAGGGCTTCAACCAGATTGCGTTGGGTTCGCTCGACATTGTGCTGCGCGGCTTCGGCCAACTGCGCGTCTAGCGATGCCCGGTCGAGCCATCTTCCCCCGGCGACAACGCCAGACACCGACCGGAGCGCGGCAATATCTTCTGTAGGGTCGCTGTCCAACAGAATAAGGTCGGCTTGGTAACCCTCGACCACCAGCCCCACATCGTCTTGCCGGCCCAAGGCGATCGCGGGGTTGATCGTGGCTGCACGCAGAACGCTGGTGATATCGAGCCCAGCTTCCTCCAGCAGTTCGAGTTCCTCGATCAGCGAAATTCCCGGCACGTTGGTGAATATCCCGGCGTCGCTTCCTGCGACAAGCAGCACGCCCTCATCAGCGAGTTGGCGGACCATGAACTTGTAGAATTCGAACGCCGCGCGGTTCCGTTCCACATCCTCATTGGCCCAGCGATCATACTCCGCCTGGCTTTGCGCAACCAGCAAGGGATTGAGCATCTCGGTCCCCGGTCGCTGAAGATAAGCGCCTTTGGTCTCTGCCACCCTGAGCAGGTTGTAAAATGCCAGCAGGGTCGGATCGACCGGCACCTTGGCTTCGGCGATCTGGCGCGCAAGCGCACGACCGGCCACTTCATCGTGGCGATCCCGCAATCCATGCCACACAATCGATTCGACGTGTTCAATGGTAACAAAGCCATCATCCAGAATTTCACCGAAGGCTATGTCGAAAGGGAGCTGGTAGGGCATTCCCGCCTTTCGCTCGCCTTCGGGAGTGTGCCCCATGATTGTCATCCCGAGCCGATCCGCTTCGCTAAGCACGGCCTCATAGGCTTCGCGGGTGAGGTTCGAATACACCTTGATCCTGCGATATCCGGCCTCGTGCTGTTGCTGCACGGCACTTCGCGCTTCCGCAGCCGTCGCAATCATCTGATGGTTGATCTGCGCATTAGGGCCGGGACTGTTCAGGATCGGTCCTGTCGTAATCAGCCGGGGGCCGATCACGTCCCCTCGCTCGACTTCCTGTGCTAGGCGCAGATGGAACGGCATCCCCGATGCATTGCGGATCGTTGTAACGCCAGCCGCCAGATAGGCGCCAAGGGATTGCCGATCCCAGACGTGGACATGCATGTCGACGAGCCCGGGCATGACGACCCGCCCATCTCCTTCGATAATCGTCGTTGCGCCTTGGGTCTCGACCTGATCGGTCGGCATGATCCGAACGATCCTGCCATCCGCGATCAGGATGGCCATTTCGGGAACCAGTCGGGCATGTTCCCCTTCGAGGTGGAGTATCCGGACGTTGTTCAGCAGCAACCTGTCACCGTCCTGCGCGCTCGCAGGGGTTGCTTGCATCACGAATGCAGCAAGGCTGAAAAGAAAGGCTCTCAAAACATTCATGGTATCCCCCGTCGCTGGATTGGCACCTTAGCCATGCCGCCATGAAGTCGGCAACCGCGCTTGGGTGAGATCGGGACAACCGCCTCAACGGCCTGTTCCAAGTGACCTAGGGGCCAAGTGGGATTGTGCAGAAGGGGAAGAAGCGGGAAAAGGGCTCCGTCTAATACCCGGAAAGGGAGAATACGATGTTCAGCGGGCTGGTTCCAATACCCGAGGGGTGTCCGTGGCAATATCTCGACGAAGAGCATTCGCGGTTCTTCACATCTGAACTCAGAAGCGAAATCGGCCCCGAACATTTTCTCAGTTCCTGGGCAAACACGCTCATCGTCATCGCAAGGCACAGCGGCTCCGATGATGTGATCGTCGCTGACACGGATAACATCCGGAACCTGTTCTGGGTGCATCTGACATGGTCTGGAAAGATCGATCAGTTCCCAGACAAATATCCATCTGTGGGTCGAGTTCCGAATTCAGACTTGCTTGGATTCTTCCTTGAGGAAGCGAAAAATCAGACCGCTAGAGGCGACCAAGAGTCGCTGATCGATACGGTCACGCGCGCATTGGAAGAACTTGAGGCGAGCGATGATCTTGTCATTTGCAGCCCGTCTTCCAACCTCGTGGCGCAAAAGATAGTCGACAAGATTGAAGTCGCAACCGGCCTGTCGTTAAGTCGAGGGTCGCCGACGAAGTAGGCCAGCCCCTACCCGTGCCCCGCACCCCTTGCGGTCTTGGACAAGGCCAGAACATCGTCGCTCTTCATCGGCTGGGCGCGCAGGAAGCCCTGCCAGTAATCGCAGCCTTCGCTGATGATCGTTGCGCGCTGAACGTCGGTTTCGATCCCTTCAGCGTAGACATCCAGCTCCAGCGCCTTTGCCAGCGCCATGATCGCGCGCAGCACCGCCAGCGCCTTGGCATCGCCGGGAACGCCATCGACCATGATCTTGTCCAGCTTGATCGCGTCCAGCGGCAATTCGCGCAGGTAGCGGAAATTGCAGAAGCCCGCGCCGAAATCATCGAGCGCGGTGCGGAAACCCAGCGCCCGCAACGCACCAAGCGCGCCCGACGCCTGCGCCAGATTGTGCACCAGCAGGTCTTCGGTGATTTCCAGCATCAGGCGATGCGGCTCGATCTCGCTCTTGCTGATGACGGCGGCGAAATCGGCGGCAAAACGCGGATCGCCCAGTTCCTCGGGCGTGATGTTGAGCGATACGGTGAGTTCGTCGGGCCAGTGCGATGCATCTTCCAGCGCGCGGGCGACGACATGGCGGGAAAGCGGGGCGACCAGCGCGGCGCGTTCGGCAATCGCAAACAGATCGCGCGCGCCGATCTCCCCCAGCGTCGGGTGCTGCCAGCGCGCCAGGGCCTCCGCCCCGACGACCGCGCCGGTGCGGCAGGAAAACTGCGGCTGGAACAGCACCTCGATCTCGCGCCGGTCAAGCGCGCGCAACAGATCGGTTTCGAGCGCGGATGCCTTCACACCCGGAAACGCACCGCGCAGGGGCTCTCCCCCAGCCTCGCGCAGCGAGCCGGACAGCGTCTTTCCGATTGATTTGGGCCCTTTGTCCATTTCCCTCCATCTAGAGCCACTCGGCACGATTTGCTCTATCCAATTGCAATCCGCCCAGTTTTGGAACATCACACGCGCGATTTATGCGCCAGGGGGGCGCGCAGCTATTGTATCCACACAAAAGTGAACGCGTGGGTAAGGCGGAAACAAGGGAAACCTTGTGCGAAAGGGCGTGAATGGGAACTTCACCGGCGAAACAGGCTGAACGCAACGGCTTTCGCAAGGTCGCGCTGCTGGCGTCCGATGCCCCGCGCGCGCAGGAAGCCCATGCGATGCTGTCCGAACAACGCGAATGGGCTCCGCTAGAAGAGGCAGACGCGGCTGTGGTGCTTGGCGGCGACGGCTTCATGCTCACCATCCTGCACGACATGCTCGAATCAGGGCGCGTCATCCCGGCTTACGGGATGAATCGCGGAACAGTCGGTTTCCTGATGAACCGCTTTCATTCGCGATTCGACGTGATCGAGCGGCTCGACAAGGCGCGCGGCAAGACGATCGCCCCGCTCGAAATCAAAGCCACGACGCAAGACGGTGCGACCCACACCTTGCGCGCGATCAACGAATTGTCCCTGCTGCGTGAAACCCGTCAGACGGCGAAGATCGAGGTCACCGTCGGAAGCCGGGTGCGGATCAAGGAGCTGGTGTGCGACGGCGTGCTGGTGGCGACCCCTGCGGGTTCCACCGCCTATAACCTCTCCGCCAACGGGCCGATCCTGCCGCTGGACAGCGGGATGCTTGCCCTCACCCCGATTTCGCCATTTCGCCCCCGGCGTTGGCGCGGCGCGATCCTGCCTGATGAAATGCCGATCAAGTTCCGCGTGCTCGAACCGGTCAAGCGACCCATCGCCGCCGTGGCCGACCAGAAGGAACTGCGCGACATCGCCGAGGTGGAGATTCGGATCTGCCACGAGACGGAGCTGGAACTGCTGTTCGACCCGGGCCAATCGCTAGCCGAACGGATCGTGTCGGAGCAATTTGCGGTCGATTGATTTCCGGGCGTCATTTTTCCTCGAAAGGGGTCTTGCAATGCCCGCGCGCGACTCATATACGCGCGCTCTCGCTTCCCTCCATACCGCTTGGGAAGCTGCTCCCCGATAGCTCAGCGGTAGAGTAGGTGACTGTTAATCACTTGGTCGTTGGTTCGAATCCAACTCGGGGAGCCACTCCTTCTCAAATGTCATCGCTGTATGCGCCCGGTTTCCGGCGTAGCTGATCCATCTCCGCCGGTGGAATTATCCGGGTGATTGCGCTTATGTTGCCGTGGGCCGCATCACGATTCGACTAGGGGGTCGAAGGGTCGATGGCGAAAAGAGTAGACCGCGTTCACGTTCAACTTGGACGTGATGGAGTTGATTTCGCTGGCCCGCAGAGCCTGTCGGATGAGAGGCGAATTCTCATCGTCGACCTCAACGTTTTCGCAAATTTTCCGACCCTTGCCGTAGGATTGCTGGCTGCGAGCCTGCGCGCCGCTGGCCGAAACGTCTCAATCCTCTCACCCCTGGCTTTCGACGCGCCGGCAAGCGAGCGGGAGCGGAGGGAGAACCTGCTCGACCATCTCGCAAGACGCATGCACCTGACCGATTTCGGCCCCGCACTCCGAGCGAGAGACGCAATGCGCCAGATCCGGCTCGGCTGGATCGAGCGTCCAAACTCGATCACGCGCCAAGCCGTTATCGACGCGCTTGATAAACGCCCGAGCATCGTGCTGCTGTCAGCCTATTTCAACCAGTTCAGGGCCGTCGAAGACATCGCCGCAGAGGCCCGCGAGAGAGGCATCCCGGTGCTAATCGGTGGGCCGATGTTCAATCAGGACGCCGTGCTCGACAAGTGGCGACAAATCAGCGGCCTTGTCGGAATAGTCGGCGCCGAGGTCGATCTCTCGATCGGTGATATAGTCGATGCGGCCATATCGGGAGGGGACCTCTCCCGCTTTCCCGGAGTGATGCTGCCCGATGGGACACGAGCGCCACCGGCACCGCCCTTGAGGCATCTCGATCACACTCCGATCCCCGATTTTCGCGATTTCCCGTGGGATCGCTATCCCAACCGGATTGTCCCGGTGATGACGGGACGTGGTTGCCAATGGGACAAATGTGCGTTCTGTTCCGACGTGATCTCAGTCTCCGGCAGAACTTTCAGGACAAGAAGCGTCGAGAATGTCCTGCTGGAAATTCAGGAACAAGCGCGGCGGCACAATTCGACGAATTTCCTGTTTCTCGACCTCAAGCTCAATTCATGGCCGGATATGCTGCGGGGCATTTCGCAGAACATCCAGAAATACGTCCAGGGCGCCGAATGGGTGGGAACGGTGCATGTGGACCAGCGCAAGGACAATGGCTTGTCTGCAAGGGATCTGAAAGCCGCGGTAGACGGCGGCATGAGGCGCATTTCCTTCGGTCTCGAAAGCGGCAGCCAGCGCATCCTCGACGCGGCGAAAAAGGGCTGCACGGTCGAGGCCAACCGGCATTTCATCAGGGATGCCCATCAGGCCGGGCTTTCTGTCAGGGCGACAATGTTCAAGGGCTTTCCTGGCGAAACTGCCGAGGACATGGAAGAAACGGCAAACTTCCTTGAAGAGAACGCGCAGTACCTAGATCGCGTGAGGTTCAACGATTTCTCGCTCCTGCCCGACACGCCGATCTGGAACGATGTCCGCAATTCCAAGGCATCGCTGGATATCATCAGGCTGGACACCCAGCGCGGGCGCGCGATCTACCGCAACCGCGATGTCCGTTCAAAAGATTACCGCCGGGCCAAGCGTAGAGCCTTGAACGCCGTCTACGCCATCAACAAGCGTCCGCTAAGGGATGCGGCGAGACAGTTTGACGGTTTGATGTGATACGGCGGCAAGCTTCCCGGTTTCGTTTCTCCGAAGCATCGCAAGGTGGAGCGCTGCACCGTCGCCTCCGCAGGATATCCAGAGGCGAACGGAAGGAAGAAGCGCGGGCTTTTCTCGAAGAGTATCACACAAGTATTGGCGCAAGCGCAGCCGATCACGCCCGGCGATGGGGCGACGTCCGGCGGTCGCTTTCCAAGTTCGGCTGGTACGAGCATACGCCGCAGGAACTGGCCTATGGCGCGCGCGTGGCCTGGAGAAACCACGGGCGCTGCATCGGGCGACTGTATTGGGAAAGCCTCGAAGTCTTCGATTGCCGGAACATCGAAAAGCCCGATGATATCGCGGCGCGGATGGAGCAACACTTGCGCGATGCTAATTCGGATGGCCGGATACGCTCGATAATTTCCGTCTTCGCGCCCGTTAAAGGCGACGAGCATCCAGCATGGATAGAGAGCGAGCAGCTTACACAATATGCCTGCCACCAATTGCCCGATGGGACAGTACTCGGCGATCGGCAGAATATAGAAGTGACCCGGATCGCGGAATCGATGGGATGGAAACCTCCGGGCGAGCCTGGTCAATTCGATATCCTGCCGTGGTTCCTGCGGGACAAGGCCGACCGCAGGCTACGCTATGACCTGAAGCCGGGATCGGTTCGCGAAGTCGCTATCAGGCATCCCACACATACGGGCCTCGATGAACTGGGGCTCCACTGGTATACGGTTCCGATCGTCACCGGGATGATCCTTACGATCGGGGGCATCGACTATCCCTGCGCGCCGTTCAACGGCTTCTATCTGTGCACCGAGATCGCCTCGCGCGATTTTGGCGATGTCAAACGATACAACCTGCTCCCCGCTGTCGCACGTGCTCTCGGCATTGAGACGGGTTCACACAACCCGCTCTGGAAGGACGAAGCGCTTACCGAACTGAACCGGGCTGTGCTGGCATCCTACAACGACGCGAAAGTGACGATTGTCGATCATCATACGGTGGCATCGCAGTACATGACCTTCCACGGGCGGGAGCAGGCGGCGGGCAGGCGCGTTGCGGGAGACTGGCGCTGGATCGTCCCGCCGCAAGCGAGCGCTGCGTTCGATGTATTCCACCTGCGCATGCGCAATTTTCACCCCGTCCCCAATTACTACCGCAGCCGCGGTGAAGACGGATTGCGCCTGATGCCGTGGTATGGCGATCGGTACCGTCGCCGCTGGCAAAGATGGTCGGACAGGATCGCGCGACGCTGGAAGATCTGGAAGCGAATGCCGTGGTGACGAAAGCAGACATGCCGTTTAGCGTGGTCATCCCGGTCTATAACGAGGCATCGGGATTGGCTGAAAGAGCAAGGAGCGTCGTTTCGGGGCTTCCTCATGGCTGTGAAGTCGTTTTCGTGTGCAACGGCTGCACCGATGACAGCCAGGCGATCCTTGAACGCGAAGTTTCGAAAGAGGCAACGATCCTGTCCTGCGCCAAAGGCAAGGCGCGCGCGATCCGCCTTGGTGAACAGCACTGCTCGATTTTTCCCCGGTTCTATGTGGATTCCGACGTTTGGATAAGCGGCGATGATCTTGCTCGCTTGAGCGCGTGCCTCAATGACCGAACCCTGCTGGTTTCGCCCCGGATCCGGTTCGACTTCACTGGCGCAAGCCCGACTGCCGCGGCACTTAGCCGCTTCTGGCTTGCGCTCCCGCATGGCCAATCGAGCGCCTACCACCATGTCCTCGGCATCAGCGAAGCCTTGCGTGCGCGCTGGGGTGAGTTTCCCGATCTGATTGCGGACGACACCTTCATTGAAGGCCACGCGAATGATGGCGAAAAGACAATCATCGAAACCGTCTTTGTGACGACTTCTCCGCCGAAGAATTGGTGGGCATGGGTGCAGGTGCGGGTGCGCTGGCAGCAGGGGATAAACCAGCTGGTTCGCGCGCGGCACAGCCTACCCCAATCACAGGGGCAATCCCGCGCCATCCTGAAGAAGGCGATCCAACCGCGCTGGGCGCTGACCGCCGCACTCTACATATCGTCGGTCGTCCTGGCTCGCATCCTCGCGCGCTCGGGGCTGTTCCCGGAATCCGCGTGGATCACTGACGAGACATCGCGGCGATCCTAGACGCACTGGCGCCCTAGTCGGTCAGCCACGCTGTTCTATCCCTCCAGCATGCTCTCCATGTTCTGTCCCTCCCCGCAAGGGTTTCCAGAAGCGCCCGAATGGCCACTCCTGCGATAAGCAATCCTGTTCCAAGCCGGCCATGTGCGTAACGCTGATACAAGAGCCGCCTTCCACGAAGCACCCGTTTCATCATCTCGGCGTGCCCGCTCGAACTGCCACCGCGAATGTGCAAGTAAGTGCTGCGATCAGTGAATAGGCAGCTGTGACCGAGCGCACGGGCCTTCATGCAAAACTCGACGTCTTCGCCATAGAGGAAGAAGAATTCGTCCAACCCTCCGACCGCCTCCCACACGGAACCGCGGACCAGCATCAGGCATCCCACGATGACGGGCACTGCGCGCGTGCCTTTCGGTATGCCGCCGGGTGGCATGTCGGGGGCCAAGCGGCCTGTGAACGGGATCACGCCAAACAGGAGTGCAAACTTGGCAGCATGGGCGAGGTTATGGTCGTTCAGGACCGCACCCGGCCATGTCCGCCCCAAGGTGTCGCGCGACTCCCCACCGAAGATTCCGGCCTCAGGATGGTTGTCCGCCGCATCAATCAAGGCATCAATCGCATCGCCATCAAGCACCATGTCAGGGTTTGCAAGCAGCAGAAAATCAAACTGCCGACCTTTCGCCGCTTGATTAACCGCCCGCGAAAAGCCGAGGTTCGTGTCGCTCCGGATGACATCGCTCACAGCATCATGCGCTTCGGCAATCGCAGCGCTCGCATCCGCTGAAGCATTGTCGAAGACGACGATTTCATTCGTCGCCCGGCTGCATGAAATGCTGTCGAGGCACGCGGCAATGTGATCGGCGCTGTTGTAAGTTACGATGATCGTAAGGAGCTTCACTGCGGTGCTCTTTACGCTTCCGCGGGGGCGTTTTCGCGTTGTACGTTTCGAGCACCGACGACCTTTGCCGGAACGCCCGCGGCGATCGCGCCGGGCGGAATTTCTCCAAGTACGACAGCGCCCGCGGCAATGATCGCACCATCGCCAATCCGCGCGCCCGGCAGGATGATCGCCCTCATGCCGACCCACACGTCAGCGCCTATGACGACGTCATCTTCCTTCATCGGCTGGCGCGTCACTGGTGATCCGCGATCGTAATCGTAGTTTGCAGCCGTGATCAGCACTTCAGGCCCAAACAGGCCGTCATCACCAATCACGATCCTGCCGTGCCCCGGCCCCGCCCAGAAATGGCACCGCGATCCGATCTCGATCCGCTCGCCCAGTTGGATGCGCTCCGAATTGGCGAAGACCGCATCGGGGCTGATCCTGCGCTCCTGCGGAAGACGCATCTTTCGCAGTTCGGCAACGTGGCTGTAGTTGTAGTAGTTCACGATTTTCAGGAGGTGGAGCCAGGCACGCGGGTCCAACAGCGACCTCGCGGCACGCACACCTCTCTGAAAGCGAGTGAGCGTCTCCTTGTGTGCGCCTGGGTGTTCAGAGATGTCCGACATTCAGCGTCCTCTTGAAAGCTCCGCCATGGACTATGCCGACCGCCAGCGTTTAGCGCCAGAGTTCAAGATGGCGAAGGCGCACCATGAGTTATTGCCCGTCGCTCCATTTTTCGTCTTACGATTTGGACATTTCGCACTGCTTGGTGTTAGCTCTGTCAGGACAAGCAATGCCGAACGGAGGAAATGATGGCACCAATCGCGCTTCTTGCAGTACCCGTATTGATGCTGGTTGCTGATGGAGGTCTGAGCAGCGATCTGCAGAAACAATATGATCGCCTGTCAGTCGCCTATTCGATGGCAGACACCTGCCGCCAGCATGGCTGGGACGTGGACATGGCGGGTCTCGAAGAATGGAAAGTCGCAGCGGTTGATCGCGCAGTCGAAGGCGGAATGGACCGGGCCGAAGCACAAGAGCGGCTGGATACCCGCATCCAGCGCGAGTACGACGATGTACGCGAAACCTTTGAAGAAGCGGCCCGAATGGCGCAATCGCGCGATCATGTGACTCGTTTCAACCGCCGGATGAAGCGCGATTGCGAACGGATCGGCAAGGACGAAATGACCGGCGGCTACTTCTATCCGCCAGAATGAGGGTGAAGCGCCAGCGGGTCACACACCACTCAGCAGGCGCGCTCCCACCACTGTCACCAGCAGCGCTGTCAGCCAGCGGATCCATTTGAGCGGCAGGACACGCACCGCCATGAGGCTGCCAATCTGGCCGCCAATGACAACCGCGATCAGGAGCGGCAAAGCCTCGGCCATGGCTCCGGCAAAGGCGCCCTGCCCGGTCTTGGCCATTTGCCCGGCAAGCCCGAACAACGAATTCACCAGAATGAAAAGGCTGGCCGTAGCGGCAATCGCCCGCGCATCGCGCCAACGCGTCAGGTGCAGCAGCGGGGCAAGGAATATGCCCCCGCCTATTCCGACCAGTCCCGCCAAGAAGCCAAGCGGCGCAGCGATAAGCGGCATGGCACGAGCGAGCGGGTGCGGCTCTTCACTCTGCGCCTCACTCACCGGAATCAGCATGGTGACACCCGTCAAGACAAGGCTCGCGCCGAGCAGCAACATAAAGGCATCGCGGTCAATCGGGATCATCCCGCCGACAAATGCAGCCGGTGCGGCAATGCCTGTGAGCAGCAGGGCCCCCTTCCAGGGTGTCACTCCTCCAAGGGCAAAGCGCCAGCTTCCTCCGGCAACTACCACGATATTGCAGGCGAGCGAGATGAGCGGCAGCAGGCGATAGTCGATGCCCGACAGCGCAAGCAGCGCCGAATAGGTCGATCCACCGCCAAACCCGACGCTCGCATACAGCAGCGCTGTCAGGAAGAAGCCGATGGCGAGGAGCAGGATCAGCGGCACGCCGATTTCACCCCTCGCCTTGTCTAATGTCCATTACGCGGTCTGTCGCGCGCCTGCGGCCCCATGGCAATGCTTGTACTTGTTGCCCGAACCGCAAGGGCACGGAGCATTGCGGCTGATTGCCATGTGGGAATAAGGGTTGTCAGTGTTTGCTCCGCCCGGCCCCGATGCGGCACGCGGGCTGCCTGCGAGCGAGCCGAAAAGTTCGGGCCGGTCTTCCGAGCCATCACCGTCATCCGAATTGTCGAGCCCGGTCAGCGGATCGATATGCCCGGTCAGGAAATCGGGAAGATCGGGCAACGCCTGCGTTTCAGGCTGGGCGATGCGCAGTTCTGACTTGAACAGCAGCTTCGTCACTTCCTCTCGCAGGGTATCGAGCATCGATTCAAACAGGCCGAACGCCTCCTGCTTGTATTCGTTGATCGGCTGCTTCTGCGCGATGCCGCGCATCCAGATCACCTGCCGCAGCGCGTCGAGCGTCGCGAGGTGTTCTTTCCAGTGATAGTCGAGCTGGCGCAGCAGGATGTCCTTTTCGACCAGGCGCCAGATGCCCGCATCGTTGCGCGCCATCTTAGCTTCCATCATCTCGTCGGTTTGTGTGCGCAGGCGATCTTCGAAAATTTCCTGATCGACTTCGTCTTCTTCCAGCCACTCGTCGATTGGCGGGGTGAGGCCGAAGACTTCCTCGATCTTGACCTTGAGCCCTTCGACATCCCACTGCTCCGGGTATGAGCCGGGAGGGCAACTGGTGGCGATGATCGAATTGATCGTGTCGTGCCGCATATCGACAACGACATCGTCGACCGTTTCCGAATCCATGATCTCGGCGCGTTGTTCGTAGATGACCTTGCGCTGGTCGTTCATCACGTCGTCGTACTGAACCACCTGCTTGCGCTGATCGTAATTGCGCGCCTCGACCTTCTTCTGCGCGGTCTCGATCGCCTTTGACAGCCACTTGGACCCGATCGCCTCGCCGTCCTCAAGGTTCGAATTCATCATCTTGGCGAACAGCGTATCCGGGCCGAAAATACGCAGTAGATCATCCTCAAGGCAGAGGTAGAAGCGCGAAAGGCCAGGGTCGCCCTGACGACCGGAGCGGCCGCGCAACTGATTGTCGATCCGGCGGCTTTCATGGCGTTCGGTGCCGAGAACAAACAGGCCACCCGCTTCGATCACCTTCCGCTTTTCGGAGGCGACTTCCTCACGAATGCGGGCAATCGCCGCGTCCTTTTCGGGGCCGTCTTCCATGGCGCCCAATTCATCGTTGATCCGGAATTCGACATTGCCGCCAAGCTGGATGTCGGTGCCGCGGCCCGCCATGTTGGTGGCAATTGTAACCGCGCCAAGCCGTCCCGCCTGCGCCACGATATGGGCTTCACGTTCGTGCTGGCGCGCGTTCAGCACTTCGTGCTTCACGCCTTCCTTGTCGAGGAACTTGCTGAGAAGTTCCGATTTTTCGATCGAAACCGTGCCCACAAGGATCGGTTGGCCGCGTTCGCTGTGTTCCTTGATCGTCTTCGCGATCGCCTGGAACTTGTCCATCGTGTTCTTGTAGAACTGGTCTTCCTCGTCCACGCGCTGGACGGGCAGATTGGTCGGGATCTCGACCACGCCGACTTTGTAGATATCCCAGAATTCCGCCGCTTCGGTGGCGGCTGTGCCGGTCATGCCCGAAAGCTTGGGGTACATGCGGAAGTAGTTCTGGAAGGTGATCGAGGCCATGGTCTGGTTTTCCGGCTCGATCTTGACCCCTTCCTTGGCTTCGACCGCCTGGTGCAGACCGTTGGACCAGCGCCGCCCGTCCATCATACGCCCGGTGAATTCGTCGATGATCACCACCTTGTCATCCTTGACGATGTAGTGATCGTCGCGCCGGAACATGTGGACCGCACGCAGCGCCTGATCGAGGTGATGGACGACCTGCGTGTTCTCGATATCGTAGAGATTGTCGGTGGCGAGCAGGCCCTTTTCCATCAGCAGCGCCTCGACCTGATCCAGCCCCTCTTCGTTCAGCTGGATGTTCTTGGTCTTCTCATCCTTCTCGTACCACTCCTCGGGGATTTCCTTGGCGACGGCGTCGAGAGCCACGTACAGGTCGGACTTGTCCTCTGTCGGACCCGAGATGATCAGCGGCGTGCGCGCTTCGTCGATCAGGATCGAGTCCACTTCATCGACGATGGCGAAATTGAACGGGCGCTGCACCATCGCGCTGCGTTCGTGCTTCATGTTGTCGCGCAGGTAATCGAAGCCAAATTCATTGTTCGTGCCATAGGTGATATCGGCGTTGTAGGCGTCGCGCTTAGACATTTCGTCCATGTTCGGCACGATCACGCCCACCGTCAGGCCAAGCCAGTTGTAGAGGCGGCCCATTTCGGCAGCGTCGCGCCGGGCGAGGTAATCGTTGACGGTGACGACGTGAACGCCCTTGCCCTCGATCGCGTTGAGATAGACGGCAAGCGTCGCCATCAGCGTCTTGCCTTCACCGGTGCGCATTTCCGCGATTTCGCCGCGCTGAAGGACGATGCCGCCGATCAGCTGCACGTCGAAATGGCGCATTCCCAGCACGCGCTTCGACGCTTCGCGCACCGTGGCAAAAGCTTCGGGCAGGATTTCCTCAAGAGTGCTGCCATTGTCGAGCTGTTCGCGGAACTTGGCGGTCTGTGCCTTCAGCGCTTCGTCCGAAAGCCCCTCGATCATCGGCTCCAGCGCGTTGATCTTGTTGACGATCTTGCTCATCGATTTGACGTAACGATCATTGGACGAGCCGAAGACGGATTTGATGATTGTGTTGAACATGAAAGGTGAAGCCTTTGAATTCTGTCTGATATGCGCGCGGCCCCGTGTGCCGGGGGCCTGCCTGGATGCAATTGTATGAAAGGGCATTCGCGCCGGACGCATCCGCGCGTTGCCGGAGATCAAATAGGTAGGGCGCTATTCCAGCGCGCGCTCACTGCCGAAGATGATCGGAGGGCGGACACGGCGCAGGACGCGCGGCAGCACGCTGTCGGACTTTGTCGGAGGACAGGCCTTGGCCGCTTCATCGACGCGACGCTCACACACGCAAACCTGCGACGACGTGGTGTCGTTCGCACGTGCGAATGCGCGCGCATCGAACACCATCGATTCAAGCGAAGATGCGCTCGCTGGCGAATGCAGCGCGGCAAACCCGCTGAACAGGGCAAACAGAGTGAGCAGATGGCGACGCATCATGATTGGCGCGAGATAGTGCATTTGTCGCAATACGTCTACCTTGCGGACACAGTTTTGCGCCTTGTCGCCAAGGCATCACAGGAACGTTTACTCAGGCGGGCAGCGCTCCTATTGCGCCGAGCATGGATCTGAAGACTTCCCCCCTCGCCCGGCCCTTTCCCGAAATGCCCCAAATCGCGGGGGCGACGCTGCGCGTGGCAAGGGCGCGATACAAGACATGGGACCGTTGCGACCTGACCTTTGTCGAACTGGCACAGGGCACCAGCGTGGCGGGCGTTTTCACCAAGTCCCTGTGCGCCTCATCCGAGGTCGAGCTGGGTCGAGAGGCAGTGAAGTCAGGCAGCGCAAGGGCGCTTATCGTCAATGCCGGCAATTCCAACGCCTTTACCGGATGGCGCGGACGCGACGCGGTGGAGGCAATCCAGAAACAGGTGTCTGACACGCTCGGCTGCGCGATAACCGAAGTGTTCGTTTCCTCCACCGGAGTTATCGGCGTGCCGCTGCCCATCGACAAGGCGCGAGCCGGGATTGCAGCAGCAATCGAGGCGGACCCCTGCGGCTGGGAAGATGCCACCAACGCGATCAACACCACCGATACTTTCGCCAAGGGCGCGCACGCCTCGGCCATGATCGGCGACATCCGCGTCGAGCTTTGCGGCATCATCAAGGGATCGGGTATGATCGCCCCCGACATGGCGACCATGCTCGGCTATGTCTTTACCGATGCCAATGTGGCTCCCGCCTTCCTTCAGGAATTGTTGGAGCGGGCCAATGCCGCCACCTTTTCGTGCATCACCGTCGATGGCGACACTTCGACCAGCGACACAGTGATGGTTTTCGCCACGGGCAAAGCGGATCATGCCCGGATCGATGGATGGGACAGCCCCGGTGCCGATGCCTTCGCCGCAGCGTTGAACGATGTGTGCCGAATGCTCGCGCAGCTGGTGGTACGCGACGGTGAAGGCGCGACGAAATTCATCACCATCCGTGTGTCCGGCGCCGCGAGCGATGACAGCGCCCGTCGTGTCGGCCTGTCGATTGCAAACTCGCCCCTCGTCAAAACCGCGATTGCGGGTGAGGACGCAAACTGGGGACGCGTCGTCATGGCGGTCGGCAAAGCGGGGGAACCGGCCGACCGTGACCGGCTTTCGATCGCTTTCGGAGGGATCTGGACAGCGAAAAACGGCTTGCCCGTCGATGGCTATGACGAAGCGCCTGTTGCCGAGCATCTGAAGGGGCAGGAAATCGATATTACCGTCGATCTCGGCATCGGCGACGGAAAGGCGACGGTCTGGACCTGCGACCTGACCCACGGTTACATCGCCATCAATGCGGATTACCGGTCATGAGTGAACTGGGCGCTCTGGATGCGGAAATCCTCGACCTCATGCGCTTTGCGGCGCAACGCTCAATGCTGCCGCGTTTCCGCGCCCTCGCCGACAGCGAGATCGAGATGAAGGGCGAAGACGATCCCGTCACCGTGGTTGACCGCGAAGTCGAAGCCTTTCTGAGCGAAGCCCTGACAAAGCTTGCACCCGGTGTCGCCGTGGTGGGCGAGGAAGCGGTCGCCGCCGACAAATCGGTGCTGGATCACCTGTCACAACAATGCTGGATCATCGATCCGCTCGACGGGACGGCCAATTTCACCGAGGGCAAGGGGCCGTTCGGGATGATTATCGCGCTGGCCGATGCCGGAAAGGCGGTTGCCGGCTGGCTTTACGATCCCAATTCAGACCGCTTGTGCCACGCCCGTGCAGGCGAAGGAGCCTTCGTCAACGGTGAACGCATCGCTGCAAGGCCCACCGGGCAGGAACGCCCTGTCACCGCGGTGAGCCGAATCTTCCTGACCCCGGAGCAATCCGCGATGGTCGATGCAAAGCTCGCCCCGCATTACACGCTGGTCGATATCCCGCGCTGCGCCGCGGAACAGTATCCCCGCCTTGCCTTGGGTGAAAACGACGTCTCAAGCTTCAAGCGCACGCTCGCATGGGATCATGCGGCGGGGGTCTTGTGGCTCAATGAGGCTGGCGGCAAGGCAGCCCGGCTAGACGGCAGCGAATACCGCGTCGACGAACAGGACAAGCCGGGCCTGGTCGGTGCTTCAAGCCCGGCTATCTGGGACGAATTCGTAGGGCGCGTTCTGGCCTGACGGCCGCGATCAAAGCTCGCCTTCGAGCCAGCCCTTGAGTTGGCTCTTGGGTGCCGCGCCAACCTTGCGCGCCACCGGCTGACCATTCTTGAACAGCACCATCAGCGGGATCGACTGCACTCCCATTTCGGCGGGAATGCCGGTGTTTTCCATGATGTCCATCTTGGCGATCTTCACCTGGCCTGCCAGCTCCTCGCTGATCTCCTCAAGCGCGGGTGCGATCATCTTGCACGGGCCGCACCAGTCGGCCCAGAAATCGACCAGCACAGGTGTGTCGCTGTCCAGAACATCGGTCTTGAAGCTGTCATCGGTTACATTGACGGTTGCCATATCGGCGTCTCCTGAAGTTTGCTTACGCCCAACTTAGGCGGGTTCGCGTTTCACTCAATAGCTGCGGGGGCATAGCTTTCCTCCGCCTCTCCCAAACGATCCTTGTGCAGGTCAAGTGTAACCGCCGGGATTTCGAACAGGCGTGGCGCATGGGTGTAAAGGATTGCCGCGCGAATTGTGCGTCCGGGATATATCTTCGCCAAAGCGGCGGCATAGGCGGACATCTGGCGCAGGGTCGAAACCGGGATATCCTCGATCCGCTCAGGCGGGCGGCGGGTCGTCTTGAAATCGACCACGGTGACCTGCGATTCCGTAACCAGCAACCTGTCAGCCGTCCCAGCAATGACGACCCCGCCGACAGTGGCAGCTAGCGGCACCTCTGCCAGCGCAGACGGTGAGAATATTTCGGCAAATTCAGGCTGTTCGACAACCGCAAGCGCACTTTCGAGCATTTCCGCACGCACCGCTTCGTCAAGGTCCCCAGCCTGCCGTTCCAGCCATGCCGTCGCCTGCTCCGTCCGCTGCGAAGGCGCGATTTCGGGCAGGCGTTCCAGCATGCGGTGGATCAGTGTTCCGCGCCGCGCAGCAAGGGCTGCGGCTTCTGCGGGAAGCGGGGGATCACTGCCCTGCACCTCACCTGCACTGCTGGGCGCAAGCGGGCGTGGCGGGCGAGGTTCCGGCCCAATCGGCTGCGTCAGCCACGGCGGCAGATCGGCCGTTTCCTGCCGATCCGGTTTGTCTTCTATTTCCCCAGACCGGGGGAATTCGCCAATCTGGCGTCGACCGAGCCAGATCGGGTCGTCAATCCGTTCCCGGTCAAAAGCGGCTTCAAGATGCGCGTACCAGCTGTCCTCCGGGACACCGCTCTTCGCCTGTTTGGCCGTCAGCGCGCCGCCGATGAACAGCGCTTCCTCCGCCCGGGTCATGGCAACATAGAGCAATCGCCAATGCTCTTGCAGATTTGCCGCAAGGGCCGCTTCATGGGCTTCGGCCAGCCGCCCGGCGCGCGCATCCTTGGAAACCGGGGGCACAGGCACCTTGCGCGCTTCTTCGCCAAGGGTTCCCGATGGATCATCCACCAGTTCAAGATCCGCACTCTCGCCCGGCTTGCCGGTCGCATCGGCCAGAATGACAATCGGCGCCTGCAAGCCCTTGGAACCATGAACCGTCATGACCCGCACTTGCCCAGTCGCCTCGTCGGAGTCCCGCTTGAGTTCGCCATCGCCAGCGTCGAACCATGCAATAAAGCCGGCGAGGCTGGGAATATGCCCGCTTTGATAGGCGAAAGCGGTGTTGACCAGTTCGTCGATCGGATCGTTGGCCTCGCGCCCCAACCGCTCGACCAGCCGCTTGCGCCCCTGCCATGGCCCCGTCAGCAACCATGCGAGCAATGCCTGAGGCGTATCGAAATCGGCCCGCGCCAGAAGTTCGCGCAGCTTGTCGACCGTTTCGATGACCTTGGCGTCGGAATGATCGCGCAGATGTTCCCACAATCGCGACTTGGGCTTCCGGGGAAGGAATTGCAGCAGGTCGTCCTGAGACCAGCCGATCAAGGGTGATGAAAGCAGATTGGCAAGGCTGAGATCGTCCAGAGGCTGCGCGGCAAAGCGCAAGGCAGCCATCAGGTCCTTCACCGCCAACGGATCACCCAGCCGCAACCGGTCCACCCCTGCGACAGGGACGCCCTTGGCATAAAGCTTGGCGACGATTTCGCGCGCAAGCTCCGCACGTCTGCGAACGAGCACCATGACATCGCCCGCCTGCGCATAGCGGCGTTTGCCTTTTTCCAGCACGAAAGGCTCTGGTCCATAAATCCACTGGTGGACCTGCTTTGCGATCCTCTCGGCCAGGACCGTTTCATGCTTGGGAAGCCAGCCGCGCTCCTCTCCCTGCTGATAATCGGAATTCTCGCCGGCGTCTGAACCGCGTCCTTCGTCATCCTCTTCCTCATTGTCAGCCACAGTCACCGGGTCCCACAGCGTAACGAGTCCGCCGAGTTCCGGTGTCGAGGATTCATGAGGTTCGGGCGCCTTCTTGAGACCGAAAGCGGGAAAGCCGAGCATCTCGATCACGCGATTGACAAAATCGAGGACAACCGGCGATGTCCGGTATGACAGGCCCAGTTCCAGGTCTTCCCACGTTGGCATGCGACGGTTCGAACGGATCGCCGCGGCGTTTGCCTTTGCCGCATCGATCCGCGCATGCACTTTCTGCTTGGCGCGCTCGAAATTGTCCGGGCTGGTCCCCTGGAACCCGAAGATCGCCTGTTTGTAGTCGCCAACGGTGAAGATCGTGCGGATCTTGTCACCACGCGCGCCTTCGCCGCTGAAATAGTCGTCTATCACCGCGTGAACGATATCCCATTGCGCGCTATTGGTGTCCTGCGCCTCATCAATCAGGACGTGATCGAAACTGCGATCCAGCTTGTAACGTATCCAGTCGGCGGCAGTGCTATTCTTCAGCACCGTACCCGCCTTGCGGATCAGGTCGTCGAAATCGAGCAGTCCTTCGCGAGCCTTGGCTTCCTCCCAACGCAGGAAGAATGCCCGCCCCAGTTCGAGCGCCGGGGTGAGAAAATCACTAAGACCGAGAAGCTTCTTGCGTGCCTCGTAATTTGCCACCACCTCAGCCAAGGCCTGTTGCCAATCCGGCAATCGCGGCTCCACCTTGGTCGGGTTGGCCATCACACGCGGCTCGCCGTCTTTCTTGAGGATGCTGTCATAGATCGAACTGACTATTTCGGCCCTTTGCGAAATGTCGGCGACCAGCCAACGCGCAATGAAATCCGCAGCCTCACGCCCAGCCTTTGCATTCCACGCCTGCATGAGGGGCAACATTGAACGCAGATGCCCGTCAGGGAAATTGTCGGGATGAAGCAATTCCTCGGCCCATCGCACATCCGCGTCGGAGGGGATGCTGATCAGGCGGTTTACCCTCGCCCGCATCGGTGGTTGCCATGCGTCGAGCCCCTCCCACATATCGGCCGCACCCGCACAGCGCATCAGCCAGCCCAGCAGCGCGTTCGGCCCCTTCTCAAGCGAATAGATGCGAACCGCACCAAGCAGGGCTTCATCCCCATTAGCCTCGGCCTTGTCCAGCATTTCGGCGAGAACATCGCGCGCCAGCATTTCCCGGTCGCGATCTTCCATTGGACTTGCGCCTGGCAGCAGGCCCGCTTCCTCGGGAAAGCGCGAAAGCAGCCATTGCGAGAAGGCGTGAATTGTATCGATCCGAAGGCCCCCGCCGGGACAATCGATAACGCTGGCAAACAGGGTGCGTGCATGCGCCATGGTCGCCGCGGATTGATCGGCACCAAGATTGCCGAGATCCTTGAACAACGCGGTCTCTTCCAGCCGGACCCAGCGCGCCAGCACCTCGTTGATCCTTGTGGCCATTTCCGCAGCCCCGGCCTTGGTAAAGGTAAGGCACAGGATTTGCGACGGATCGACACCGGGGGTCAGCAACAGGCGCAACACCCGCGCCGAAAGAACCTGAGTCTTGCCTGTGCCGGCCGAGGCGGAAAGCCAGACGTTATCTTCCGGATTGGCGGCGGCCAGCTGCTTGTCCTTTAGCGGGAAGACCTTGGCACTCATGACGGGTCCTCAGCACCGCCAGTCATACGGACGATCCATTCCTCAAGCCGCATCAACTGGTCGTAATCCGAATAGCCGGGATAATCGGGGTTCTCCTTCGCCATGAAGGGCGCGCTGCCGAGCAGATACCGGTCAATCGCACGCGCGAGGAACTCCTCATGCTTGGGCAGGAAATCCTCCGGGGGAAGTCCGCTCTGCCTATTCGTCCTCTTGATCGGATCAACTACCTTGCCGAACCGGCCGTCCTTGCGTGCGAAAGTCCAATATTCGAACTCCACCGGTTCGCCGGAAATGGGCCGATTATCGAAGGTGAATTCGCCGTCGCGCGCGATCAGGCCAAGGACGCCCATTTGCAGCGCGAACCCTTTCTCGACCTGTTTGCCGCTGCGTACGGTGCCCGTCTTGTAGTCGACAATCGCCAGAGTCCCGTCTGCCAGGCGGTCAATCCGGTCGGCCCGTCCGTGCACCTTGATGCCGCGAACAGACATCTCCCCCTTGGTCTCTGCCGCAATGACCACGCGGCCTTCTTCGACGGCTTTCCTTTCGATCATCTCGGCAAAATGTTCGAGCGCGGCGATCAGCCTCGGTTGCCACAGCCCCTTGAATAGCGGGTGGACCTGGCTTTCGGCGAATTTCCCGGCGGCGAAGGGACCAATCGCGAGATCGGGCTCGGTCATCCGTCGCTTGTGCCATTGCTCCAGAATGCCATGCACGAGAGTTCCGCGCAGTGCGGGATCGGCAAAGGGATCGGCGGCAAGCGGTTCGAGCTTGCTTAACCCAAGGATTTGCTGGGCGTAGAATTGATAGGGATCGCCCAGCAGCCGATCGAGCGCGGTGGCGCTGATGCTGACCTTGCGCTGATCCGCAGTCGGGCTTGGCATTGGGCGGGGATAATCTTCCGCCCGCTCCGCTTCGCGATCAAGCGCCGCGATCAGACCGGGCATGCGCTTTTCGCGGTGCTCATCCTCCAACTCGCCCAGCAAGGCCTCGACCCGCAACAGGAACCGCGACGGCAGCGTCGGGCCGTCGGCATCGCGCAAAGCGCGGCTAAGCACGACTTCGGGAGCGCCCAGTGCCCCGGCGAGATCGTGCGCGGCCAGACCTATTCTGAACTCGGAGGCCGGAACGCCCATCGCCCGCAACACTCCGGGAGCAAGCAAAGCATCGCTGCCGGGTGTTTGCGGCCAACTTCCTTCGTTCAGCGCGCCGCAGATAACCAGATCAGCGCGGGCCATGCGTGATTCCAGCAGACCATAGATCGCCACCCGAGGATGCCCGCCATAGGGTGGCCGCACCGCGATTTCCTCCATCGCATCGTGCAGCACCGGCGCCAGATCCTTGGGCGCAATCGCGGTATCAAGCAGCCGCGCATTCAGCCGCAGATCTTCGACCATCGCGGCAAGCGCACGCCCATCCTCGCGCGACCAGATCGCATCGCCCGCCAGGTCCTCGGCGGCCTTGACGAGGCGATCCAGTGCCTCGGCCAATGGGACATCCGCTTCATCCGGCAGAAGGGGGGCGACGATCGCCTCAACCTCATCCCACCACTCCGCAACCCCTGCGAGGCGTGCAATCTCGCGCAATGGAGCAAGGCCATATGCAGGACTGGGACCGCGCAATTCCCGGTCAAAACGGCGCAGGCCGGAAAGCCAGCCGCGGCGCAAATCGGGATCAGGTGATCGCACCAGGGGATGCGCAAGAGCCGCGATCAATTCCGCCGATTTCGGGCCATGGGAAGCAAGCTCCGCCAGCAGACCGAACAGCCGCCCTGCAGGAGTTACGGACAGCGCTCGTCCTGCAGAATCATCGGCAACGATGTTCCAACGCGCCAGATGCTGCGTCACCCGCCGTGCTAGGGAACGGTCCGCAGTCACCACCGCGATCCGCTTTTCCGGCTTTTCCAGCGCCTCGCGCACCAGCAGCGCGATGGCTTGCGCCTCTTCTTCCGCCGTTGCGCTCGTCATCAGCCGGACGCCGTTGAGGCGGCGATCCTTTGCGTCCAGATCGATCCATGTCCGGCTGGCTTGTGGCGGCAGAAACAGCGAGCTGATGGCCCTGCTGCGCGCCGGTTCGGACGCGGTCATGCCCTTGCGGTGCCAGGGCATCACCTCGCCGCGGGCCACACCCATGCGCTCCAGCAGCAGCTTGAGGTGGTATTGCGGGTGGGTCAGCGCGTCGTTCCGGCCAAACACCTCCCCGCCCGGCTCGGGAGTAGCGCCCGCGCGCCCAAGTTCGGCCCATGCCTCGTCGCTGAGAGCAAGATCGAGGTCAGGCAGGATCACCGCGCTCTCCGGCAGATTGGCAACCGCGCGCAGCATCCGGGCAAGCGCCGGGGACGCGCTGGTCACACCCGCCGCGACAATCGGGGTCGACGGCGGGTCTTCGCGCCATCTGCGCGCCGCACGGTCAAACAGCATGTTGCGCCTGGTGGCGGCATCGACAGCGCCCAGTTCATCCAGACGGGCGCGCCAACGCTCCTGCACCCGCGCGAACAGCCTCAGCGAGTCGATCCAGTGCTGCGAAAGGTCGCCCAGCATGTCGAGCACGCCGGGCTTGAGGAGATCCTCAGGCTCCTTTCCCTCCACCAGCAACCGGTCCATCGTCCGAGCGAGATCCCGCGCCAGCCGCAGTCGCGCCGCCCCCGGCAAGGGGCGCTCCTTTTGTTCTGCTTGCTCCTGCACGATCAGCCGTTCCAGTTCGAACCAGCGCCGTGTCGGATCAACCGCGGGCGGAATGTCATCCGCACCCAAAGGGTCAAGCAGCACGCCGAGCGATTCGTCCAGATCGAGATCGCCCACCGTCACCATGCGCGGCATCAGCATCCCGTCGCGACCGGTTTCGCCACTGTGCCGCACAAATGCTTCGGAAATGGTCCGCGCGGCGCGGCTGCTGGGGACCAGCAAAGTTAGCCGAGCCAGCCCTACATCAGGTTGCGAGTAGCGCGGCACGATCCCGGCCACCAGCGCATCGGCAAAGCCGCGGTGGGCGGCGATGGAATAGACTTTCGGTGTCGGCCCTTCACCCACGCTTCAGCGCGTCCTCGGTCGGGCCGATTGCCTGCGGGGTTCCGACTTCGAACCACTGGCCGGTAAAGGAAACGCCATATAGACGCCCCTCCTCGATGGCGCGATCCCACAGGATGTTGGTCGAAAACCTGCCCTCCGGCGCGTCACGCAGAAGGCGCTGGGAAATCAGCTGGATCCCGGTGAAGATGAATGGCGCGATCCTGCCCGGCATCCTGCGCGAAAGCTTTCCATGCGGGTCCATGTAGAAATCGCCCGGCCCGTTGAAATTGGCGGCACGCGCATGGCTGACTAACAGCAGCAGCGCATCCATCCGTTCGGGGTCCCAGCGCCGCGACAGATCGCTGAAGGCATTGCGCGGGCCGTCCAGCCAGATGTTGTCGGCATTCAGGCAAAAGAATGTTTCGGGAAGGTGCTCTCGCGCCTTGATCAGGCCGCCGCCTGTTTCCAGCAACTCCGCGCGTTCGTCGGAGATGATCACCTTGGGCGCGGCGCGGGCCATCAGATGCGCTTCAAGCGAGTCGGCGAGGTAATGGACATTGACGACAGCCCGCGTGACGCCCGCATCGGCAAGCCGATCAAGCGCATGATCGATCAGAGGCTTGCCCGCGACACGCACCATCGGCTTGGGCTGGCTGGCCGTGAGCGGTCGCATCCGTTTGCCCATCCCCGCGGCCATCACCATCGCAGTATCGCTGGCGAGCGTGCTCATGCGATTGTTCCTCCGCCAGTCCGGCGCAGTTCCGTCGGGATATTGGCGTCAAACCACGCCGCCACAGGAGCCAGCGCGGGATAGGCCAGATCATCTTCGAGCAAGCGCCAGACGCGCGGGATCATCGACAGATACTTCGGCTTGCCATCGCGTTTGTGCAGCCGGGTGAAAATACCGACAATCTTGGCGTTCCGCTGAGCACCCAGCGTGGCGAAATCGCCGATGAAATGTTCGTCGAACCGCCCCGTCTGTTCGCGGTAATGCTCCAGCATCAGCTCGGCAAAACCGGGATCGACGTCGCGGCGCGCATCCTGCAACAGCGACACCAGATCATAGGCCGGATGGCCGACCAGCGCGTCCTGAAAATCGATCAGCCCCTGTGGTGCAGTCGCCACGCCGCCCAGCAGCATGATGTTTTCGGCGTGATAATCGCGCAGCACTGTCACTCCGGGAGACTGACGCGCCTCAAGCGGGGCCAGCACTTCGCGCCATGCGGCCTCGAAACCTGGCTCATCCACGGTAAGCCCCACCGCCGGAGTGTACCATTCAATGAACAGCCGTGCCTCGCGCAGGTAAGTCTCCATGTCGTAAGGCGCGAACGGCCCCGGTGGCTGCCGATGCAATTCCACAAGGGCATCGATTGCCGCGGTATAGGCCGTTTCTTCCTGTGCCGGGTTCACGTCGAGCCAATCGCGCATCCGGTCATTGCCGAAATCCTCGGTCAGCACCCAGCCCAGCGCCTGATCAGCCGCGAGAATGTGAGGCGCACGCATCCCGCAATCATTCAGCCATGCGGCGACCTTTAGGAAAGGCTCCGGGTCCTCATGCGGCGGCGGCGCATACATCAGCATCGCCGTCTCATCCGAAGCACGGCGCAGACGAAAGTAACGACGGAACGAGGCATCACCGGGGATCGGATCAATATCCGCATCACCCCAGCCTGCCTGCGCAACGAATTCGGTAAGACCCGCAGGGATTTCGATCATGGCAACCGCCCTAGCCAATCTCGCCCCGGTTTCACAATTGCAATCCGCCCCTGTTCCGCAACTTCGAGCGCAATCGTGAGGCAGGCGGGTTCATGGTCAAATCCGCCCGCATGATCGGGCCATTCCGCCAGCAAGGCGGCACCGTCGCGATAATCATCAAGACCAAGTTCCTCGACCTCCGCCGGATCGTCGAGCCGATAGAAATCGGCATGCACCACGGGCAGCCGCAATGGCGGCGCGTCATAGGTTTCGATGATGGTGAAGGTAGGCGAAGGGACCTCGCCTTCATGCCCCAGGGCTGCAAGGATAGCGCGTGACAGAGTTGTCTTCCCCGCCCCCAGACCGCCTTCGAGAGCGACGACATCGCCCGGCTCCAAGCGTTCCGCGATCCGGCTGCCCAATGCGTCCATTGCGGCAAGATCGGGCAGTTGATGGCGTACGTGTTCGCTCACGGAAGGGTGATCGCGGCGACTGTCCCGCGGCCTTTCTCGCTCGCCATTTCCAGAGTACCGCCGTGCGCTTCGACCAGTTGGCGCGCCAGACGGATGCCCAGCCCGGTGCCCTCGCCCGCTTCATCGCCACCCCGCAAGGAACCCTCGGCGCGGGCGAGTTCGTCAGGCGTCATGCCTTCGCCATTGTCACTGATCACGATCATCCCGCGCCATTCGTCGTTTACCGAAGGCTTGGGTATCTCGATCACGATCTTGCCGCCCTCCGGCGTGTGTTCGATGGCGTTGTCGAGCAAGTTGCCGACAGCCCGACCCAGCTGGCGCGGATCGGCATCAACGACACGCCCGCGCCGTCCCTTGAGATCAAGTCCGAGCCTTGCGCCGATGATCGCCTGTTCCCTTTCGCGCACCAGACCCGTCAGGAACGCCAGAAGATCGATCTCCTGCTTGTCGATAGGCAGCAACCCGGCCTCGCTTTGCGACAGGTCGAGGACGTTTTCGACCTGCTCGGTCAGTCGCGCGGTCGACGTCAGGATCGCATCGACATACTCGCCCGCCTGCTCGCCTATATCGCCCGCGACCCCGCTCTTGAGCAGTTCGGCATAGCCGCCAATCGTGGTGAGCGGCGTGCGGAATTCATAGGACATGTTGGCAAGGAAACGCGCCTTCACCGCGTCAGCTTCCTCAAGGGCGATTGCCCGTTCGCGCAGGGCTTTTTCCGCTTTTTGGGAATCGGTGATGTCAAGCACGGTCAGCAGGCCGTTGCCGTCCGGCAGCGGAACGCCCGCAAACCTGAGTGTCCGGCCATCGGTGAGAGCCACCTGACCGTTCTTCTCACGCCGATCCAGCGTGGCTGCGCGCACGACGCTGCCGATCATTTCCGCCTCTTGTGGATTGGCAAGGTTCTGCCTGATTGCCTCAAGCAGCCCTTCCGCGCTGGGATGGGCATCGAGAAATTCGCTCGGCAGACCCCAGGTCCCTGCGAAAGTGCGGTTCCATAGCTGCACCGATCCGTCAGGCGCGAAAATGGCCAGAGCCTCGAACAGGCTGTCGAGCGTCGCCGTCCGCGTCCGCAAGAGCGTGTCGCGGGTGGCGGAAAGCGCCAGTTGCTCGGTCCTGTCCTCGGCAATCATCACCAGACCGCCATCGGGCATCGGCTGTGCGACAACCCGCAAATGGGTGCCGCCGGGCAGAGGCCAGTTTTCTTCCTGCGTGTCTGCCGCGTCGAACCATGCCGAACGTTCGCGGCGCCACTCGGGGAAATCCCGCACTTCGGGCGTGAGGCCAGAATCGCGCGCGTCCGAAAGCAGACGATCAAACGGAATGCGCGCTTCCACCACGCCCTGCGACAGGCCGAACTGGCGGCGGAATGGCCGGTTGGCAAAAGTCAGCTGCTCCTTCGCATTGAACTGCGCAACGCCGACAGAGAGCTGATCGAGCATGGCGCGCTGGGCATCCTTGAACGCCCGGAATTCGCGGGTGACCTGCTGCTGTTCCTCGATATCGATGGCGTATCCTGCGACGCCGTCGTGCCCCAGCGGCAGATCGGTCACCCTTACGCTACGACGCTCCCCGTCAATCGTCACCGCATCATCGCGCTGCAATTCCACCTGCCGCTCAAGGCATTCACGCGCAATCTGCGCGGGAGTACGCCCGCCTTCGGGTTCGAGCAACTCGATTTGACCGTCGATCACAGCCTGAAGGCTTTCAGCCCCCACAGCTACGACATAGGCCTGATTGACGAGGCGCAGGCGCATATCGGGATCGCGGAACCACATCGGCACCGGCGCCGCTTCGATCAGGCCGATCAAGGCGGTGAAATCGGCTTGGGATCGCTCCGCGACCTCCCGCAGGCGCACCAGTTCCTCTTCGCTGCTGGTGAAGTCGAAGACCCAGACAATCGCCGCGCCAGCGGGTGAGACTTGCGGGTCAGCCAGCGCGCCCTGCATCGCAAGGCTGCGGCGCGAACCCGGAGGAGTGATCACAATCTGGAACGGTGTCGCGCTTTTCTGCGTCAGTCTGACTTTGGCATTCAACGTTTCGACCTGATCCTTAGACAGGCCTTCGCCATCGGTTCCTTCAAGCTCGCTCAGATACTTGGGGACCGATTGCAGCCCCAGCCATCGTGCGAGCCGCTCAGGCGCTTCGATCCTGCCGTCAACCCGTACCAGCATCGGTATCGCAGGCGCGACATCCAGCATCCGCTGCATCCGCTTGAGCGAGGTCTGCAAGGCCTTGGCCCGCCGCGCCTTGGCCGATGCCCGCAGGATCACCACCGCAGCCGCGATCGTCCAGACCGCCAGAAGCAGTCCGATTACAATCAAGGCTGTGGGCGTGATTTCCATCCTGTTCAGCTATGCCGGACCTTTCTTCCTTGCAACTGTTGCAGAGACGGAAAGCCCCCGCAATCTGGTCGGATTGCAGGGGCTGTCTGAACAAGTTGACCGGATCGATCCTAGTAGCGGTAATGATCCGGCTTGAACGGGCCTTCCTGCCGCACGCCAATATAGTCCGCCTGCTTCTGGCTGAGCTTGGTCAGTTGCACGCCAAGCTTCTCCAGATGCAGTGCGGCGACCTTTTCGTCGAGGTGCTTGGGCAGGACGTACACGTCGTTTTCATATTCGTCCGACTTGGTGAAGAGCTCGATCTGCGCCAGCGTCTGGTTGGTGAAGCTCGCGCTCATCACGAAGCTCGGGTGGCCGGTGGCGCAACCCAGGTTCACAAGCCGACCCTTGGCGAGGATCAGCAGCTTCTTGCCATCAGGCAGCGTCACCATGTCAGTGCCTTCCTTGATTTCCTTCCACTCGTAATTGTTGAGCGCGGAAATCTGGATCTCGCTGTCGAAGTGGCCGATGTTGCACACGATGGCCATGTTCTTCATCGCCTTCATGTGTTCACCGGTGATCACGTCTTCATTGCCGGTCGCGGTCACGAAGATGTCGGCGCGCTTGCACGCCTCTTCCATCGAGACGACTTCATAGCCGTCCATGGCCGCCTGCAGGGCGCAGATCGGATCGATTTCGGTGACCATCACGCGGGCGCCGCCGTCACGCAGCGACGCGGCAGAACCCTTGCCCACATCGCCGTAGCCGGCAACGCAGGCGACCTTGCCCGCCAGCATCACGTCAGTTGCGCGGCGGATCGCGTCAACCAGCGATTCCTTGCAGCCATAAAGGTTGTCGAACTTCGACTTGGTCACGCTGTCGTTCACGTTGATCGCGGGGAACGGCAGCTTGCCGGCCTTGGCGATCTGGTAAAGCCGCATCACGCCCGTGGTCGTCTCTTCCGACACACCCTTGATCGCTTTCACCGAACGGGTGAGGTAGCCCGGCTTTGCCTTCACAAAAGCCTTCAGCGCGCGCTGGAATTCGATTTCCTCGGCATTGGCCGGGGCCGGCATTTCCTCGCCCGCTTCGATCCGCGCGCCCCACAGCGCGAACATGGTGGCATCGCCGCCATCGTCGAGGATCATGTTGGCGGTGAGATCGGGATCGGCCTCGCTCGACCAGTCGAAGATGCGACCGACATAGTCCCAGTAATCCGCCAGCGTTTCCCCCTTCACCGCGAACACCGGAATGCCTTGTGCGGCGATTGCAGCAGCGGCGTGATCCTGGGTCGAGAAGATGTTGCAGGTCGCCCAGCGGACTTCGGCACCCAGCGACACCAGCGTTTCGATCAGCACCGCGGTCTGGATCGTCATGTGCAGCGAACCGGTGATGCGCGCGCCCTTCAACGGCTGGGTCGCGCCATATTCCTCGCGCAGTGCCATCAGGCCGGGCATTTCGGTTTCGGCGATGGAAATTTCGTCGCGGCCATATTGAGCGAGCGAAATGTCCTTGATGATGTGTTCCTGAGCGGGCGCTAGCGTAGCCATGACTGTCTCCTGATATTTTCTTGCCCTGCGCCCTAGCTGCGGGCTGCGTTCTTCGCAAATATAAACTTATCTTTATATCTGTAATTGTTGCCGCACGGCGATCCGGGTCTATATCGTTCCGGCAAGCTTCCCTCACACGAAAGGATATTTCCCGATGACTATTTCCGTTGGCGACAAACTCCCCGAAGTCACCCTCGTCAAAGCCACCGCCGAAGGGCCGCAGCAGGTGAAGTCGTCGGAATATTTCGCGGGCAAGAAAGTCGCGCTGTTTTCCGTTCCCGGGGCCTTCACCCCGACCTGTTCGGCCCGCCACCTGCCCGGCTTTGTCGAAAAGGCCGCCGACCTGAAGGCCAAGGGCGTCGATGAAATCGTCGGCACCGCCGTCAACGATGCGTTCGTCATGGGCGCATGGAACAAGGCCGCCGGATCGGACGAGATCACCATGCTGGCCGACGGCAACGCCGAATTCGTCGAAGCGATCGGCCTCACCATGGATGCCGCCGGTTTCGGCATGGGCAAGCGTGGTCAGCGTTTCTCGATGGTGGTGAACGACGGCGTCGTCGAACAGCTCAATGTCGAAGCGCCCGGCGATTTCAAGGTGTCGAGCGCCGAGTTCATGCTCGATCAGTTGTAAGACCTTCGTGGCAGGTGCAGCAGCGCAATGCTGCACCTGCGTACGAAGTTGACAAAGCCGACACGATGTCAGCTGGGTTTTCTCCCGGCAAATTTCTGTTTTCACGTCAAAATCGCCCCAAAAGGCGAAATTGACACTTATCCAAATTTAGAAAATTTTCCCGCCGCATCACCATTGATGCAAGCCATCGCACGGCGATGGGCCTGTAGGAAAGCGGCGCGGAAAATCGGGCAGGCGTTACCGCCTCAATACCCCATCAGGCTCATGACTTCCTGGCGGCTGCGGTGATCATCGAGGAAGCAGCCGAGCATGCGGCTGGTCAACATCTCCACCTCGTGCACCTTCACCCCGCGGCCCGTCATGCAGCCATGTTCGGCGCTGATCACCACGGCGACGCCGCGCGGTTCGAGATTGTCCCAGATGCACTGCGCGACCTCAGCAGTCAGCCGCTCCTGCACCTGCAGGCGATTGGCAAACCCGTGCAGCACGCGGGCCAGCTTCGAAATGCCGACGACCTTCTTGTCAGGCAGATAGGCGATGTGCGCCTTGCCCGTGATCGGCGCCATGTGATGTTCGCAGTGCGACTGGAACGGAATGTCTTTCAACAGCACGATTTCGTCGTAGCCGCCGACTTCCTCGAAGATGCGCGACAGGTGGATCGCGGGGTCTTCCTGATTGCCACGGCAGTATTCCAGCCACGCACGGCCCACACGCTTGGGCGTATCAATCAGTCCTTCGCGGGTCGGATCATCGCCCGCCCAGCGGATCAGGGTGCGGACGGCTTCCTGCACGTCTTCGGGTACGTCTGGCTTGTTCAAGGGATTATCCGGGTCAAAATCATCATGGTCATGGGACATATAGTTCATGGCGTTACCTCTCTGTAGCCGTTTTCCGGCCTATTCGTGGCAAGCAATTGGACCCGGTCTACGGCCCCTTACTTCCTCATTGTGATCCCTGGGATTAAAAGCCACGAGACTTCAGGGAGTTCCATGCGAAATTTGCAACTGAAGCCGAAGCGGACATTTGCGGCAGCGTTTTGCCGCTGCATATGGCTGATATAGGCATGACTGAGAGCAATTCACCCCTCGCCCAGCCGACTCGCGCCGATTTCGAAATTGCCGCGCAAGCGGTGATGGCGCGCATCCCGGCGCGTCTGCGTGAGGAATTGGCGGAGGTGACGGTGCGAATCGAGGAGTTCGCGACGGCAGAACAGCTCGAATCGGTCGAGATCGAGGATCGCTGGGAACTCACCGGGCTATACGAAGGCACGCCCCTGCCGGAGCGATCGCTGTGGGATGAACCGTCCCCGCCGCCAGTGATCACACTGTTCCGGCAACCGCTGCTGCGGGAGATGGAGGAGACCGGCGTCGGGTTCGAGGAACTGGTGCGTCATGTCGTGATCCACGAGGCAGGCCATCACTTCGGCTTCTCCGACGACGACATGCACGCGCTCGAAGCCATGGTCGAAGACTGACGCATCCACAGCGGCCACCTTCCCTGATCCACAAACAAAAAAAGCCGGCCCCGCTGGGACCGGCTGTTTTGTTGGCGCACCCGAAAGGATTCGAACCTCTGACCCCCAGATTCGTAGTCTGGTGCTCTATCCAGCTGAGCTACGGGTGCGCGCTGAGGGGCGGCACATAAGGGGGTGTGCGCGGCATTGCAATCCCTGTTTCACGCTTTTTCGAACAGATTATGCGCCAGTTCCCGATCAAGCGGCGGCTTTTCAAGCGCCATCACGCCCGCTGCGTCGAACCATCGGATTTCCTCACCTTCGACCGCACGCGGTTCACCGGCCCAATCCGTGATCTTGTAAAGGAGAATTACAATCGCCGGGGAAGCCGCCGCAGATCGGTCTTCGGCAAAGGCAACAGGCCAACAAGCGTCCGGCATGACATTGATCGCGAGTTCCTCTTCCAGTTCCCGCACCAGTGCTTCTATTGGTTTTTCAGCACCTTCGACCTTGCCGCCGGGGAATTCCCAAAGCCCGCCGTGGTGCTTGTCAAACGGTCGGCGATGCATCAGCCATCGCCCGTCCCTGCCCTGCAGCGCACCCGCCACGACCCAGATCGGCGCATCGGCATTGTCGGAAATTTTTCCAACCATCGGGCTTCCTTCAACCATTTCTTAACGCCTTGAGCCGATTACAGGTTTCATCAGGGACGTAGCCACGGGTGACATCATGAAATTGACGACATTCCTCAAGCACATTGGGAACGACAATTCTGGCGCCACCGCTGTTGAATACGGACTGATCGTTAGTCTGATCGTGATCGCGATGATCGGTGCTCTCCAAGGCGTAGCCACGGCGACCATCGAAACATGGAGCACGGTCGAGACGCAATCCGTGGATGCCATGAACGGCAATAACTGATCGGAAAGGTTCCAAGTTAGGACTTTCTCAACTGCTGCTCATTAATCCCACGTATGTCTGTTCGGAATTTTTGGACGGGCACGGGTACCGAAGACTGAAACCAGGAGACTTACAATGACCTTTTTCAAGAACCTCGTTCGTGACGAGCAGGGCGCAACCGCCATCGAATACGGCCTGATCGCTGCTCTGATCGCCGTCGCTGCAATCACTGCCATGGGTTCGCTGGGCAACACCCTGTCGGACACCTTCTCGGAAGTGAACACCTCGATGCAGAACGAAGGCTAATCGCCCGTTCGAAACGAGTTAAACGTTTCAAGGAAGCGGCGGGGTTTTCCCCGCCGCTTTTCTTTTGTGCCCGGCGCAGGTGATCCGCCTAGCGACCGCGCACCACCAGCTTGACCTTCTGACCCGCTACCAACGAATCGTTGGCACCCAGCCCGTTAAGCACCCGGAACCGCTCCACCTGCCCGCGATCATAGGCCATGCGCCGTGCGAGGCTGGCAACGGTATCGCCCCGCTGCACCGTTACGACCTGAAGCCGGCGCGGAATTACCTGCCCTGCCTCGGCCTGCGTGATTCGCCGCATCGACTGGAACATAGGTGCAAAAGTGTTGCTGCGCCCGGCGGGCGTGATCGCGGCGAAGTGATAGGCGCGGTCATTTGCAAACTCATATGCGTAGATCGTCACATCGACCTGGCTGTTGCCGTTGTTGACCCGCGCCTGCCCATAGGCCGCGCGCAAGCCGTTGACCGTGGTTCGCTCCAAGGTTTGCGGGGCGAGATTGTTGTTCTCCCCGCCCAGCGCACGGAATTGCTGGCGCACATAGCTGTCGAGATCGCCATTATAGGGCGCGAGCGACAATTGCGCCTGCCCGCCCTGCCCGTTGATGCTGACAGCGGTGGTCGAATTGACCATGTAGAACCCCTGCGGCGCGGTGAAGCTGAGCCGCAGGACGGGATGGATGAAACGGCTGCCTTCGATCACGCCCTGTTCGGGATCATCGCCATACAGCAGCCCGTCGATCCGGGTCAGGAATGTGTCACGATTGGTCACACTGCCCGGCAACCCCTGCGATGCCGAGAACGCGCGCTGCACTCGGCTCGCGGGATCGGGGTGAGTCGAAGCCCATTCCGGCACGCTTGCATTGCGGCCCTGCAATTGCGCGTCGAGACTGTTCTGCGCTGCAAGGCTGGCCAGCACGGTCGACATGGCGCGCGGATCGTAGCCCGCACGGGTCAGATACTGGATACCCAGATCATCCGCCTCAAGTTCCTGAGAGCGCGAGAAGCTGAGCGTAAGCAACTGCGAACCCTGCAGAAACCCGCGCGACAATGTGCTGCCAAGGCTGCTGTCGCCCAGCAGCAAGGAGCTGCCGATTGCGCCCAGAACGCCGAGGATCGAATTGCGCTGCGCGGTCTGCTGGCGGCGCTGCGAATGGCGTGCGGCGACGTGGCCGACTTCGTGGCCCAGCACCCCTGCCAGCTCCGCCTCGTTGTTCATCAGAGTGACCAGCTGGCGCGTGGTGTAGATATAGCCGCCCGGCACCGCGAAAGCGTTGTTCACCGGGGAATTGAGCAGGCTGACGGTAAAGCTTTCGCGCGCATTGCCGAGGCCCGATTGCACCGCGATATTCTTGCCCACTTGCTCGACATATTGCGCCTGCGAGCCGCCCATCGCGCCGCCGAACTGTGCCAGCAATTGCGGGTGATATTGCGCGCCCTGTTGCGCTTCGGAATTGGTGATCGGTGTTGATGCCGAAGGGATTTCCCCGCCACCCATGCACCCGCTCAGCGCCAATGCCAGCGGCGCGGCCCCGGCAATCCAGAATTTGCGTGCAGTCATCCCCATCGCGTTTCTCCCGCATCGGGGCGTCGCATGATGACCGCGACTTACCCACCCCGGCGCATGGTTTAACTATCGGGAAATTACGTGGCAGGGCAAGCCCGCCTGACTCTATCCGCCCAGTTGCAGGAACCGTTCCTCGCGCATCCGCATCAGGCTCTGGCTGTCGAGTTTGTCCAGTTCATCAAGCTCTTCGTTGATTGCCTGCCCCAGATTTGCCGCAGCCTCGGCCGGATTGCGCTGGGCGCCGCCGACGGGTTCTTTCACGATTCGGTCAATCACACCCAGTCGCTTGAGATGCTGCGCGGTGATCTTCATCGCCTGCGCCGCATCAGCCGCCTTTTCGGCGGTACGCCACAGAATCGAGGCACAGCCTTCGGGCGAAATGACCGAATAGACCGCGTGTTCGAACATCAGCACGCGTTCGGCACTGGCCAGCGCGACTGCCCCGCCCGATCCGCCTTCGCCGACGATCACCGAAACCATCGGCACCGGCAGTGCAAGGCACGCCTCGGTCGACCGGGCAATCGCTTCGGCCTGACCGCGCTCTTCGGCTTCGATCCCGGGAAACGCGCCCGAGGTATCCACCAGCGTCACCACCGGCAGACCGAACCGTCCGGCCATATCCATCAGGCGGATTGCCTTGCGATACCCCTCGGGTTTGCCCATGCCGAAATTGTGCTTGATCCGGCTTTGGGTGTCGTTCCCCTTTTCATGGCCGATCAGCATCACCCGGCGGCCGTTCAGCCGCGCAAAGCCGCCCATGATCGCCTGATCGTCGCCGTAATAGCGATCCCCGCCCAACGGCATGAAGTCGGTGAAGGCATGCGCGACATAGTCACGGAAGTGCGGGCGCTGCGGATGGCGGGCAACCTGAGTCTTCTGCCACGGCGTGAGCGAGGCATAGGTGCTGGCCAGCAATTCGGCGCTTTTCGCTTCCAGCCGCTCGATCTCGGCTTTCACGTCGACATCGCCATTGCCATCGAGGCCGCGCAATTCCGCAATGCGCTCTTCCAGATTGGCGACGGGCTTCTCGAATTCGAGGTATGAAATCATGCCTCGTCGCTAGTCGCAACTGCGCCGCGCGGCAAGAGGATGGCGGGAATTTACAAGTTCGACCAGCCGCGCCGCATCGACATGGGTGTAGATCTGCGTGGTCGAGATATCCGCATGGCCCAGCAGCGTTTGCAGCAACCGCAGATCCGCCCCGCCTTCCAGCAGGTGGGTGGCAAAGGCGTGCCTGAGCACATGCGGGCTGATCCCCTCCGGATCGAGCCCTGCGCGCACTGCCAAATCCTTGAGCAACTGGAACAGCCGCACCCGCGTCAGATGCTTGCCCCCGCGCGAAGGAAAGAGGAACCGCGAAGGCGGTGTCGTGGGCCGCACCTTGATCCATTCGGACAGTGCCAGCCGCGCCCTTTCGCTGACAGGCACCATGCGCGCCTGCCCGCCCTTGCCCGTCACCGTGATCAGCGGCGCATCGCGCGGCACGGCGGATAGCGGCAGGCTGACGAGTTCGGTCGCCCGCAAGCCCGAACCGTACAGCATTTCGATCAGGGCCAGTTGCCGCAACGCTGCGGGATTGCCGCTGCCCGCCTCAAGCTCCGCGCGTTCGAGCAGGGTTTCTACCGCTTCATGCGACAGCACCTTTGGCAGGGGTCTGCGATTGCGCGGATTGGGGAGTGCGCCCGAAGGGTCATCCTCGCGCCAGCCTTCGTCCACGGCGAAGCCGAAGAACTGCCGCAAGGCGGAGCTCTTTCGCGCGATCGTGGACGGGGCGAGATCGGCCCATTGCCCCGCCAGTTTCGCCACCGCTGCGCGGTTTGCCTGCGCAAGATCGCCCAGCACCTCCTCCGCGCCGTCAAGATCGCGCCGGTATGCAGCCAGCGTGTTTGCCGCAGCCCCCCGCTCCGCGGCGAGCATTTCGAGGAATGCCTGTGTCGCCGCCGACACCGGAAATCAGCCGCGTGCGACCGCTTCGGCAGCGATCATCCGGGCTTCGGCTTCCATCCCGACACGGCGCAGGCTCGAAGTCAGGTAATAGAGATGCAGCGGGGTCATCTGCGACCAGCTTTGTCCCTGCATCCCCAGTCCTGCCAGCAGCGCGACCATAACCGGGTTTTCCACTTCCGCCGCGCGATCGATGATCCGGGTCCAGCGGGTCTGACGCGAAAGGTCAACGCCGTAACCGTCCGCCGCATTCACCGGCAAGCGGCCCAGCCCCGCCAGAGCGGCCACGAGAAAAGCGGACTTGCGTTCGTCCTCGCTATCGTCCGACGCGACGAAGGCGTTGAGCGCATCGTCCTCAACCCGGCCCGCATCGGGATCGGCGAGCGCGATCAAGGCCCAGCCGAGCGATCCCGCTTCGACCGTTCCTGCCCATGCCGCCGCGTCCTTGTCCAGCCCGGCGGTAAGCATCGACGCGATCAGTTCTCCTGCATCATCAGCCTGATCGGCGGCAGGGGGAATACGGGCAGCGGCAAAGGCTGTCAGGATCTGCCCCGAAAACCCGATCGCCCCTTCACCCCAAAGGCCGCGCATGGCAGTGATCCGGCTATCCGGTTCGACGCCCAGATAGGCTTCACGCAAACGCGCTGCGCGGTCGGAAAATTCCCCGCCAATCGAGCGTTCGGCGTAAATCTGGCTGTAGAGATCGACCATGGCCGATGCCGAAAGGATACCCCGGCTCGCCGCGATCTCGGCATACCCGGCACGCACGTCCAGCGGCAGCATCGGCGCGGTTGCACCTGCCATTGCGTAATAGTCGGCGCGCGGACCCGCGATCGCATCTTCGATCAGTCCCGCAGGGATTTCCTCGCCCAGCGCGTTGGCAAGCGCGAACCGCCAAGGCGTCAATTCCTCGACCCCGTCCCAGCTTACAGTGGTTCCGCCCCGGCCCCGACCTGCCGCTCCGGCAAAGCGTTGTGCCAGAAGCAGGTCAATCTCTGGTGCGATCTCGCGGTTCTGTGCGGCATTGAGCTGCGATGCGGCGAGCGCCCCTTCACCGGCATAGGCGTTGCAGATGGCCTGGAGCATGTCCCACTGCGCATCTTCGCGCGCCGAACCCTGCAATCGCACAGCCGGGCAAGCGCCGACGATATCGGACGTCGCGATATAGGCTTTCAACGCCTCCGTCGTCATCGCCGGGCTCCAGTTTCCGGCATCGACATCCTGAACAAGACCGCGAGCGGCAGCGAATTCACCCATGGAATTGAGCACTTGCGCGCGCAAGGCGACGAATTCCGCCGGGTTCATCCCGCGTGGCGCTGCCAGACGGCTCGCCAGAGCGCGCCGCATCATGATGTGGCCCCAGCGCGATACCAGCGGGCCCTTGGTCCCCTTAAGGATGGCGCGCACCAGCTTGGCCGGTTGGCGGGCCAGCGCCTGCGACGGCAAACCGCCTTCATCGGTGCTGATCAGCCCGACACGCGCCATGGAGCGGCGCGCTGCAGGCGGGATGTCGAATTTCGGCTTGAGCCCGAGCAGATCGTCAAGCTGATCGGTGGACAGTTCCTCCAGTTCCTCAAGCGAGGGCAGGCGCGACAATTCCTCCTCGGACAATTGCGGGGCAGCGGGCAGCTCCGCAGGGACACCCGGAATGGGAGGCGGCAATGGTCCTGCCGGCGCTGCACCTGGCGCAGCGGGTGCTGTCGGCGGAGCGGCAGTCGGCCTTGGAGCCGGGGTCGGCGTGGGGGCAGGATCGTCAAAACCGGGCGGCAAGAGGGATTCAGGCGCCTGCTGCGCGCTCGCCAGACCGGACGAAAAGCCCGCCGCCAGCGCGCCACCCAGCGCAATCGCGGCCACTCCTGCGACAAGACCCGCGCGCCGCATCATTGCGCACTTTCCGATGTCGGCATGGCGACCGGTTCGATGATCGGGCGGATCGGCTCGTGCCCACCGTCGATATAGGCAACAATCAGCACAGCGATCACCACCAGACCAAGATATAGCGGCCACCGGCGCGGCGGACTGCCGCGCTTGATCGGAGAACCGGAAGGATTTTTCGGTTGTGCATGGGACGCGCCCGGATTGTCAGACATATTGCGCGCGCTCTACCCCATCTATAGGCCAAGCCGCAATGACTGGTAACGCAAGTTTGACCCGCAAGGATATTGCCGATGTGGCCGCAAGGCTGGATCGGCCTGTCGTGCTGGTCGGCCTGATGGGGGCTGGCAAGTCGACAGTGGGGCGCAGGCTTGCCGGAATGCTGGGCCGCAAATTTGTCGATGCCGATGACGCGATCGAGGAAGCGGCGCAGCGTTCGATCCCGGAAATCTTCGACGAATTCGGCGAAGCCTATTTCCGCGACGGAGAACGCCGCGTGATCGCTCGCCTGATCGAAGAGGAGCGCGGGGTAATCGCCACCGGGGGCGGCGCCTTTGTCGATCCGGAAACCCGTACGTTGATCCTTGAACGCACCGTCGCGGTGTGGATCGATTGCGATATCGACACGCTGGTGGAGCGTACCGCGCGCCGCAACACCCGCCCGTTGCTGAGAAACGGCGATCCCAAGCAGATCCTCACCGATCTCATGGAAAAACGGCGCGAATTCTACGCGCAGGCGCATATCCGCGTGACAAGCGACAACGCCCCGCACAAGGACACGGCGCGTTCCATTATCGAGGCGATAGACAAATGGCTGTGACCAACCCGCCACCCGTCCGGGTCGAATTGGGCGGGCGATCCTACGACGTGCTGATCGGACAGGGCTTGCTCGACGACGCAATCGTGCAGGCGCGCGACTTCATCGAACCCTATGCCGGACGAACAGTGCCGGTGGTCGCGGACGTGAATGCCCGCCAATATCACGGAGAGCGCCTTGCCCGCTCGCTCGCCAGCGACGGTTACGAGATCGCGTGGTACGAAGTCGCCTCGGGCGAAGCTTCGAAAAGCTGGGACAGCCTTGCGCGGTTGACCGACTGGCTGCTCGGCCTCGGCATTACCCGCAGCGATCACGTCTTCGCGCTGGGTGGCGGCGTGGTCGGCGATCTTGTCGGCTTTGCCTGCGCGATTCTGAAGCGTGGCTGTGGATTTGTGCAGATACCCACGACACTTCTCTCGCAGGTCGATTCTTCGGTCGGCGGGAAGACCGCGATCAACACCGCCGTGGGCAAGAATTTGATCGGCGCTTTTCACCAGCCATCGCTGGTGCTGGCGGACACCGCGACGCTCGACACCCTGCCCGACCGCGAGATGCGCGCCGGCTATGCCGAAGTGCTCAAATACGGCCTGCTTGGTGATGCCGAGTTCTTCGCATGGCTGGAAACAAATGGGAGCAAGGTGCTGGCGCGCGATCCCGAGGCCTTGAACCAAGCCGTCGCGACATCGATCCGCGCCAAGGCCCGCATCGTTGCCGAGGACGAGCGCGAGACGAACGGGGTGCGCGCTTTGCTCAATCTCGGCCACACATTCGGCCACGCGCTTGAGGCGGAAACGGGTTTTTCCGACAGGCTCCTGCATGGCGAAGCGGTGGCGCTGGGCATGGTGTTGGCTGCGCGATATTCGGCGCGGCGAGGCGAGCTTTCACAAGCGGAGGCAGAGCGCACCGCCAGCGCCATCGCCGCTGCGGGCATGCCGTCGGAAATCGGAACGCTCGGCATGGATTGCGACGGACGGCGGCTGGTCGATCACATGCTGCACGACAAGAAGATGGAAAGTTCCGGCACCCTTCCCTTCCTGCTGATGAAGGGCATTGGCGCAGCCTACATGGCGCGCAATGTCGAACTGGCCGATGTCGCCGCGTTTCTGGATGGGGAGCTAGCATGACCTGCTTCATCGATCTGTCGATCCCGATCACCAATGACGTGATCTCCGATCCCGAAGTCATGCGGCCCAAAGTGACCTACATGACGCATCAGGACACTTGGGCGCAGATCGCAATGTTCTTTCCGGGGCTGGAAAAGGACGACCTGCCCGATGGCGAAGGCTGGGCGGTCGAGATGCTCGAACTCAGCACGCATAACGGCACCCACATGGACGCGCCGTGGCATTACCATTCGACCACCGATGACGGTGCATCCCCTGCCCCCAGCATCGACGAGGCTCCGCTGGACCGGTTTTTCCGCCCCGGCGTGAAGCTCGATTTCTCGCACCTGCCCCACGGCCATGTGGTGAGCGCGGCGGAGGTGGAAGCGGAACTGGCGCGCATCGGATACGATCTGCAACCGCTCGACATCGTTCTGGTGCAATCGGGCGCGGTTTATGGCACCGACAATTTCACCGATCAGGGCGTTGGCCTGGGCGCCGAAGCGACGCTGTGGCTGACGCAGCGCGGGGTCGAAGTGGTCGGCACCGATGCGTGGAGCTGGGACGCGCCCTTCAGCCACACGGCGAAACGCTGGGCTGAAAGCCGCGATCCGGCGATCATCTGGGAAGGCCACAAGGCCGGGCGCATCCGCCCCTATTACCAGATCGAAAAGCTGACCAATCTCGAAAGCCTGCCCCCGCACGGCTTCATGTTCAGTTGCTTCCCGGTAAAGATCGAACGCGCCAGCGCAGGCTGGATACGCGCCGTGGCGATTGTCGACTGATGTCTGTCAACGTGATCATCCTCAACGGGGTCAGCAGTTCGGGCAAGACCACGCTTGCAAAGGCGATCCAGAAATACTCGCATGAAATCTGGCTGCATGTGGCGATGGACAGTTTCATCGCCATGCTGCCCGACGGGCGTGAATTCGACCGTGAGTGGTTTCCCATGGTCGAAGTCAGCCGCGAAGGCGAAGTCTTGCCTCAGATGACAAACGGGCCTTCGGGCGAGGCATTGCTGCTGGAAATGCGCCGTCTTGTCAGAGGGCTTTCGGAAACCGGCTTCAACGTCATCGTGGATGAGGTTGCCGAAGCGGACACGATAGCGGATTACCGTGCGCGCTTGGGGAACAACTGCCTTGTCGTGAAAGTCGATGCCCCGCTGTCGGAGCTTAAGCGGCGGGAAAGAGAGCGCGGGGATCGGCTCATCGGACTTGCGCGCGAGCAGTCCGAACGCGTGCACAATGGCATCAGCTATGATTTGGAAGTCGATACCCACGCACAGACGCCGGATGCTCTGGCGCGGCTGATTCTGGAACGGATCGCAGCTTAACCCGCAGGGCGCGGCAGCTTCGTCACCTTGTCGCCCAGATCGGCATCCTTGGCCGCTTCGTGCTCGGCCAGCATCTCGTCGTGTTCGGCAAACAGCCGCTCAATTTCCGTCCGGCGGTCCAGCAGCATGTGTGCGATGCCGGGCGCAAGGCTTTCACCCTCGCCGATCTGGCCCAGCAATGCGGCAAGATCGCTGACAGTCGCATCGCGCGGGGTTTTGAAGAAATGCCCCTTGCGGTCGAAGTATCCAGTGCCTTTCTTAGCCATAATCAAATCCCCCACAGGTTGATCATGCGGACACAGTCCGAATCAGCACTTGAATTGTCCTACAAAACCCATCCTGTAGAAAGTGCAGCTGTGGAGAAAGCCGCTGTTTCCACGGCTTTCGTCGTCCACGTACAATGAGGAAGCGGATTAATAACAGGCGTTTGAAATAGAATTTCGCCAGCAGGAAAGTTGTGGGCAATCCTGCTCGCGACCCGACTACTCAAGTTCCAGAATCACCGCGTCAACCGCGAGGCTCTCACCCTCGTTCGCGTTGATCTTCGCGATGACGCCTTCCTTTTCGGCGCGCAGGATGTTTTCCATCTTCATCGCTTCGACCGTGGCGAGCGGCTGGCCGGGCTGAACTTCGTCGCCCTCGCCAACGTGCAGCTTCACCAGCATCCCCGGCATCGGGCAGATCAGCAGCTTGGACAGATCCGGCGGGATTTTTTCGATCATCCGGCTTTCGTGGCTGGCTAGCCGCAGCGGCAGCACCAGTGCGCGGGTGGCAGCGCCGCGGGTCGTGATGATCCAGTTCGCACCGTCGCGTTCGACGATCAGGCCATAGGTTGTGCCGTCAGAGGTAGTGGCCGTCGCCTGCGACATGCCGGGCAGCCAGTCACAGTTCCCTTCGACACGGTGCCCGTCAACCATGGCATGGCCATCACCCAGAATGACTTCGTGCCGCGTATCGCCGATCTTCACCATCCATTCGCTGGTGACAGCCAGCGCCCCGTCAAGCTGACCCGAAATGCGCCGCGCGCGGCTTTGCCAGGTGAATTCATTGCCCGCACAAATGGCCGCGAGCATCCGCTGGAAGTCCTCACTGATGGCCGCCCCGTGGAAGCCCTCGGGATATTCCTCTGCGATGAAACCCGTGGTGAGCTCGCCCGAGCGGAAGCGCGGGTGCTGCATGATCGCGCTGAGGAAATCGACATTATGGCCAAGTCCCTTGATCCGGAACCGGTCGAGCGCCTCGATCTGCAAATCCGCCGCCTCTTCGCGGGTTGGTGCCCAGGTGATCAGCTTGGCGATCATCGGGTCGTAGAACATCGACACTTCGCCGCCTTCGAACACGCCATCGTCGACGCGCACGCTACCCACACCATGAGCGACCCCGCGCCGTGGCTTGCCTGCGACCTCTCCGTCATCGGTCCAACCCGGAACCGTAGGCGAATATTGCACCAGCCGTCCGGTTGATGGCAGGAACCCGCGATAGGGGTCTTCGGCGTAGACGCGGTTCTCGATCGACCAGCCGTCAATGCCGATGTCGTCCTGCGTCAGCTCCAGCTTCTCACCGGCAGCCACGCGGATCATCTGTTCGACCAGATCGACGCCCGTAATCGCCTCCGTCACCGGGTGTTCGACCTGAAGCCGGGTGTTCATTTCAAGGAAGTAGAAGCTCTCGCCCGTCGGGTCCGCACCGCTGACGATCAGTTCGACCGTCCCGGCGGAGTGATAATCCACCGCGCGGGCCAGAGCGACGCATTGTTCGCCCATCGCCTTGCGCATCTTAGGCGTGACGAAGGGCGAAGGCGCTTCTTCGACCACTTTCTGGTGGCGCCGCTGGATCGAGCATTCGCGTTCGTTCAGGTAGAGGATGTTGCCGTGCTTGTCGCCGAGGATCTGGATTTCGATGTGGCGCGGGTTTTCGATGAATTTCTCGATGAAAACGCGATCGTCGCCGAATGAATTGAGGCCTTCGCGCTTGGTCGCCTCGAACCCTTCGCGCACGTCCGCTTCGGACCATGCAAGGCGCATCCCCTTGCCCCCGCCCCCGGCGGATGCCTTCATCATCACCGGATAGCCGATGTCGTTCGAAATCTCGACCGCGTGATCGGTGTCGCGGATTTCGCCGACGAAGCCGGGGACGACGTTGACGCCCGCTTCCCTTGCCAGCTTCTTCGATTCGATCTTGTCCCCCATCGCCGCGATGGCGCCAGCGGGCGGGCCGATGAAGGCGATATTCTCCGCCGCCAGCGCCTCGACGAAGCTCGCGCGCTCGGACAGGAAGCCATAGCCGGGATGCACCGCTTCGGCCCCGGTCTGCTTGCACGCAGCGATGATCTTTTCGGGGATCAGATAGCTTTCCGCCGCGGGCGAAGCGCCGATATGGACCGCCTCGTCCGCCATCCGCACAAACGGCGCATTGCGATCCGCGTCGGAATAGACCGCGACGGTCGCAATACCCATCTTACGTGCGGTCTGGATAACGCGGCAGGCAATCTCACCGCGGTTGGCAATCAGTATCTTGGAAAACATCGTCTCTCCACGCGAGGAATTCGGGGTTGGCAAAGGCCTATGCCGCGCAGTTGCGAGCGGCGCAACCTAGCTGATTTGCGTTGCCTCAATAGGTTTCGGCCAGTTCGCGCAACTGGGCCGTGCGCAGTTTGGTAAGATGGGTCTTGCAGGTCGATACCAGCAGAGGCTCAAGACTGCCGCCGCGCGCGGCGTAACCCTCGGACCGGCAATGCGCGTCGCGATAGGTAATCCATGCGCGCTGCGCCTCCAGCAGCGTGTCGAAATAGCCCGGACGATCATCCCAATCGGGCTTGTCAGCCTCGCTGTCGCGTTCCCGCATGGCCTGCCGGGTCAAACGCCATTGCGCGTTGAGCGCCGCGTCCGCGATCAAATAGTCGCGATGGGCGCAAATGTTCATTTCCTGCTGCACGCCCATTTCCGCAGCCTGCTCGTCGCATTCGGGCAAACCATTGGCCTGAACAAGCAGAACCAGCAGAGCGGAGATCATGCGGCAATCCCTTCGGCAAAAGTGACCAGACTGTCAGCATAGGCGGGCGCGCCGCGCCTGTCGCCTTCGTCGCTGACAAGCGTTTGCACCGCGCGGCCCAGCATGGCGATATTGTCCGCAGACAGCGCGCCGAGCGGTTCGACATAGATGCCGATGGTGAACAGGATTGCCCCCGTTTCGGGCAGGCGGCGCAGGGTCTGGCGTTCAGACCGCACGAACAGCGTTTCGCCAGCGTTCTCCGGCGTGACATGGGCAAAGGCCTCTTGCGGGGGCCTGTCGGCGATCCAGCGGCGCTCTCCCGTTGCCGCGATGAACCAGTTGCAGCGCGCATAGATCGGGCCGGGACGCAGCGTTTCCATGAAGCGGTCCACCCCGCTCGCCAACTGCTCCTCATACCCCGCAATCGGCGCGTGCAGCGCTCGCAGCGGCAGGCCGAGCTTGTCCATGGGATGCCAGTCCGATGGCCACGCCACCGCCGCGCCGATCAGGCGGTAGTAATCCTCATCCGCAAAGCGTTGCAGCAGGCACATGTCCTCATGCGCGGACAGTGCGGCCTCGGGCAATCCGCCATCGGTGCCGAGCATCGCAGCCAGCTCCCGCCCCGGCGCCTCGGCATAGCGGGTAAGCGCGATCCCTTCGGGCCAATCGGCAAAGCCCTGTTTGCGTGCCGCAAGGTCGGGTTCGGGCTGGAGCCATTGCTCTTCCGCCAGCTTGACCAGCCCCATCCGCAACTGCCCGCCGCCGCGCGCCTTGGGCAGCAGCGTGTCGACGGAAAAGCCGAGGCTCACCCCGCCCCTCCGCGTTCAGGCCCTTGGCGTTCGCAGCGCAGCGTCAGGCCGTATCCCTCCAGCCAGTCGGCATCGGTTGCCAGCAGATATTGCAGCGCCTCCGGCAAAAGGCCGTGGAGGCTGTTGGCGTGCACCAGCTCCGTGCGGCGATCCGAAAAGCAGAAGGCCTGGCTTTCGGGAAGACTCGCCAGTAGCCGCTCCATCCCGCTTTCCGTCGCTCCGCCTTCATCCGCGAGGCTGAGGTAGATCGGCGGACGGTTGGCATCACCCGGATCGCGGCGGCTCAGCGCCTCGAAATCCCATTGCAGGCTGGGCGAGATCGCAGCGTATCCGGTGAACATCGCGGGCGCATCGGCCCATGTCTCAACCACGAAATGCCCCGCCGCACTTTCGCCCACCAGAACGGCGGTGCCATCGTGGCGATAACGCGCCTCGACCATCGGCTTGACCACCTCGGTAAGCCATTGCCGGAACGCGGCGCTTTCCCCGGCGGTCGGATAGCGTTCGCGTTCTGCAGCATCGCCGGTGGGCGGCAGCAATTCGCGCTGGCGATCCTTCGTCTCGATCCCGACGACAATCGCATCCCGGCTGCGCCCCCACAGCGCGCCCCAGCGCATCAGGCCGACGCCCATCATCAGATCCTGCGTGATCGCCCCGTCGAGCATGTAGACCACCGGCCAGCGCCGATCCGGCTCCGCCGCGTAATCGGGCGGCAGGATGACGTTGACCGCGCGTTCTGACCCGACTGCCTCAAGCGCGTACGCTTCGCCAATCGTAACCGGCTGCGCTTCCAGCTCTGCCGGAGCCATGGCAGCTGCCGCCCCCGCGAGGATCAAATCAATCACTTTCTCGCCCCACGTGGCTCGAAGTGGACGAAGCTGAAGTTGTCGATCACCCCGTCTTCAAGATCATCGGGATCGGGGTCTTCGTCCCTTTTCAGATAGAAAATTCCGCGCTCTCCATCCTGCACGTAGCAATTTGGAAAGCCGCAATTGATCACGTCTCTGAGGTAAATCCGGTATCGACGCATTCCCCTGCGGGTTGTGACGTCGACATATCCAATCCGCGCTTGGTAGTCCCCTTGCTCCTCGACGACTTCCCCTTCGAGATGGAAGGTTCCAGTGATCCTCTTGTCGCTTTCTTCGGCCAGATACCGGGTCTTGTATCGCTGGAATTCCGCAAGGCCTGCCGGCGTCAGGCTCGGGCAAGCGAGAGCAGGCGAACTCATAGCGGCGGTTGCCACGCCAAGCGCAGACACAACCACCGCAAGAGGCTTCGATCTCACTCCGCCGCCTCGTCCAGTCCCTCGCCCAGCGGCGGCATGTTGTGGCCGAGCAGCACGAGGATATCCGCCGCGCATTCGACCACGTTCGAACCCGGCCCATAGATGCCCTGCACCCCTGCTTCGCGCAGGAAGTCATAATCCTGCGGGGGGATCACGCCGCCCGCCGTCACCTTGATATCGCCGCGGCCTGCTTCCTTGAGCAACCGGATCAGTTCGGGGATCAAGGTCTTGTGGCCTGCCGCAAGACTCGACGCGCCGACCACGTCGACGTCATGCTCCAGCGCCATCGCACAGGCTTCGGAAGGCGTCTGGAACAGCGGGCCGGAGACGACATCAAAGCCCATGTCGCTGAACGCGCTGGCGATCACGTTTGCGCCGCGATCGTGGCCGTCCTGGCCCATCTTGGCGACCATGATGCGCGGAGCCCGGCCAAGGCGGCGCGCCACGGCATCCACACCGTCCGTCACCTGTGCCCAGCGGCGATCGAATTCATAAGCGCTCTTGTAAACGCCCTTCACCGGCGCGGGCGTCGCATCGTGGCGGCCGAACACCTCTTCCATCGCGGCCGAAATCTCGCCCAGCGTCGCATCGGTGCGTGCAGCCTCTACCGCCAGCGCCAGCACGTTCGCCCCGCTCTTGCAGCCATCGGTCAAAGCAGCCAGCGCCGCGCGGCATGCCGCCTCGTCACGACCGCCACGCACCCGTTCGATGCGAGCGATCTGCCCGGCGCGCACTTTCTGGTTGTCGATGTCGAGCGTGTCGATCGGGTCTTCCTTGTCCTTGCGGTATTTGTTGACCCCGACGATCACGGTTTCACCCTTGTCGACCCTGGTCTGCTTTTCCGCTGCCGCGCGCTCGATCGCGGCCTTGGGAGCGCCGGTGGCGACATAGGCGGTCATGCCGCCGGCTGCGTCCACTTCGGCGATCAGCTTCTCGGCTTCCTCAACCAACGTCGCCGTCAGCGCCTCGATGTAATGCGAGCCACCGAGCGGATCGACCACTTCGGTGATCCCGCTTTCCTCTTGCAACACCAGCTGGGTGTTGCGGGCGATGCGGGCGCTGAAATCGGTCGGCAGCGCGATGGCTTCGTCCAGCGCGTTGGTGTGGAGGGATTGCGTGCCGCCCAGCACCGCCGCCATCGCCTCGATCGTGGTGCGCATGACGTTGTTGTAGGGGTCCTGCTCTTGCAAGGACACGCCAGATGTCTGGCAGTGGGTGCGCAGCATCTTGGAGCGTTCGTCCTGCGCGCCCAGCCCGTCCATCACCCGGTACCACAGCGTACGCGCGGCGCGCAGCTTGGCGATCTCCATGAAGAAGTTCATGCCGATGCCGAAGAAGAAGCTCAAACGCCCGGCAAAGGCATCGATATCGAGCCCGCTGGCACAAGCGCGGGTAACGTATTCCTTGCCGTCGGCGATGGTGAAGGCAAGCTCCTGCACCGCTGTCGCCCCGGCTTCGTGCATGTGGTAGCCCGAAATCGAAATGCTGTTGAATTTCGGCATGTTGGCCGAAGTGTATGCGATAATGTCCGAAACGATCCGCATCGATGGTTCGGGCGGATAGATATAGGTGTTGCGGACCATGAACTCTTTCAGGATGTCGTTCTGGATCGTGCCTGAAAGCTTATCCTGCGAAACGCCCTGACGTTCCGCCGCGACGATGTAGAACGCCATCACCGGGATCACCGCGCCGTTCATCGTCATGGAAACGGACATGGTATCGAGCGGGATCTGGTCGAACAGCACTTCCATGTCGGCCACGGTGTCGATCGCGACCCCCGCCTTGCCGACATCGCCGGTGACGCGCGGGTGATCGCTGTCATAGCCGCGGTGAGTGGCAAGATCGAAAGCGACCGACAGCCCCTTTTGCCCCATCGCCAGATTGCGGCGGTAAAAGGCGTTCGATTCCTCGGCGGTGGAAAAGCCGGCATATTGCCGGATCGTCCACGGACGGCCCGCATACATGCTCGCCTTAACCCCGCGCGTGAACGGCGCGAAACCGGGCAGGCCGGGGTCGAAGCCTTCGTGATCGGCCTCGGTATAAAGCGGCTTGATCGTGAAGCCTTCGGGCATGGCACGGGTAAGATCGCGGCCCTTCACTTCCTTGTCTGCGAGCGATTGCCAATCGGCGGTGGTGGGTTTGTCGGTCATGCGATGCCTCTAAGCATAATCGTCATGCCAGCGAAAGCTGGCATCTCAGGCGGTCGGAGCCCCCAGCTTTCGCCGGGGTGACGGGAAAATTCAGTTGGACCAGTGCCCGTCGTCCTTGGGCGTTTCCATGATTTCGGTAAGCATGCCCTGCATGTCCTTGGGATGGACGAAAAAGATAGGCGTGCCGTGCGCCCCGATGCGCGTGGGGCCGAGGATGCGCTTGCCTAGGCTTTCGAATTCGGCGCGGGCGTCTTCGATGTCGGGAACTTCGAAACAGACGTGATGCTGCCCACCCAGCGGGTTCTTGGCGAGGAAGCCTGCGAGGGTGGAGTTTTCTCTCAGCGGCTCGATCAGTTCGATCTGCGTGCCGTTCATCGCCCCGTCCGCGCCGGGGGTATCGACGAAGCAGACCTTCACGCCCTGCTCCTCAAGATCGAACGGTGTGTGGATCTTGGTCGCGCCCATGACGTCGCGGTAGAAGGCGATGCTGTCAGCGATGGAGGGCGTGGCGACGCCGATGTGGTTCAAACGGCCTAGTTTCATTTCAAGTCCACCAGATCAAATTCAAAAGGTCAGAAAGGCAAAGATCACGCTGCTTGTGAATCCTGCGATGAGCAAGCCCAGTTGCGGCCAGGCGTAGAATTCGGGGCGGCGGGTTTCCTCGGAAAGATACCAGCTATCCGGATTCCGCCAAAGGCCATGCGCAAACACCGCAAAGGCAAGGGCCAACAGGATCAGGATGATCGACTGGATCAGAGTCCCGGCTCCCTCACCTCACAGCGGAATGTTGTCATGCTTCTTCCACGGGTTCTCCAGCTGCTTCGTCCGCAGTTTGCGTAGGCCCAAGGCGATCCGGCGGCGGGTTGAGCTGGGGTGGATCACCTCGTCAATATAGCCGCGCTGGGCGGCGACGAAGGGGTTGGCGAAGCGGTCTTCGTATTCCTTGGTCTTTTCGGCGATTTTGGCCGGATCGTCGCGATCCTGGCGGAAGATGATCTCCACCGCCCCTTTCGCGCCCATCACCGCGATTTCCGCCGTGGGCCATGCGTAGTTGAGATCGCCGCGCAGGTGCTTCGATGCCATCACGTCATAGGCCCCGCCATATGCCTTGCGGGTGATGACGGTGATCTTGGGCACGGTCGCCTCGGCATAGGCGAAAAGCAGCTTCGCCCCGTGCTTGATGATCCCGCCCAGTTCCTGCGCCGTGCCGGGAAGGAAGCCGGGCACGTCGACGAAGGTCACGATCGGAATTTCGAACGCGTCGCAGAACCGCACGAAACGCGCGGCTTTCTTTGACGAATTGATGTCGAGCACGCCCGCCAGCACCATCGGCTGGTTCGCCACCACGCCCACGGTGCGCCCTTCGACCCGGCCAAAGCCGCAGATGATGTTCGCCGCGTGGCCGGGCTGGATTTCGAAGAAATCGCCCTCGTCCAGCGTCTTGGCGATCACTTCGTGCATGTCATAGGGCTGGTTGGCATTGTCGGGAATGATCGTATCGAGGCTCGGCTCCTCGCGGCCCCACGGATCGCTGGTCGGGATTTCCGGAACGTCCTCGCGGTTCGACAGCGGCAGGTAATCGAAAAACCGCCGCGTCGCGAGCAGGGTTTCGATGTCGTTTTCGAACGCGCAATCGGCGACGCTGGTCTTGGTGGAATGGGTGATTGCGCCGCCCAGTTCCTCTTGCGTGACGACTTCGTTGGTGACGGTTTTCACCACGTCCGGGCCGGTGACGAACATGTAGGAGCTGTCCTTCACCATGAAGATGAAGTCGGTCATCGCCGGGGAATAGACCGCCCCGCCCGCGCACGGCCCCATGATCAGACTGATCTGCGGCACCACGCCGCTGGCGAGAACATTGCGCTGGAACACCTCGGCATAGCCGCCAAGCGATGCGACGCCTTCCTGAATGCGCGCGCCGCCCGAATCGTTAAGCCCGATGACAGGCGCGCCGACCTTCATCGCGGTATCCATCACCTTGCAGATCTTCTCCGCATGGCGTTTCGACAGACTGCCGCCGAACACGGTAAAATCCTGCGAGAAGACATAGACGAGCCGCCCGTTGATCGTGCCGCTGCCGGTGACGACGCCGTCGCCCGGAATGCGTTGATCCGCCATGCCGAAATCGACGCAATCATGTTCGACATAGGTGTCGAGCTCTTCAAAGCTGCCTTCGTCGAGCAGTACGTCGAGCCGCTCGCGCGCGGTCAGCTTGCCCTTGGCGTGCTGTGCGTCGATGCGCTTTTGCCCGCCACCCATGCGGGCGGCTTCGCGGCGGCGTTCCATTTCGGCGATATTGGCTGACATTCGTCCCGTCCCTGACTTGTAGGTCTTTTGTCAGGGGTCGTTGCCGCAGCCTTGCCGCAAGGTCAACGTGTCAAAATCACTGGTCGGTTCAGAACCTCAGGGTGACACTGCGGGCCAGAGCCGGAGAAATGCTCTCCGCGATCCGCAGGGCCTTGGTCATGCCGATGTTGGCTTCATTACGGTCCTTCTCCAGCGCCTCGACAATCTGCCTCGCGCATTCGGCCGGAGACATCTTCTTCATCGGGTTGCCATCGTTCATTTGCGTGTCCACGACCGGAGGCAAGGCTTCGATCACCCTGACCGCTGTGTCCTTCAGCTGTTCACGCAAGGCCAGCGTGTAGAACCGGAGGCCCGATTTGGTCGCGCAGTAAACCGGAGTGCGCGCCGCGGGCGAAATGGCAAGCCCACTCGTAACATTGACGATGGCCGCTTCGGGCCGCGACTTGAGCGCCTCGACCAGCCCGGTGATCAGGCGGATCGGAGCATTGAGATTGGCGTAGATCGCAGCATCTGCCGCATCGGCATCGGGAGTGCCCTTACGAAAATCGTGATCGATCAATTGCCCGGCATTGTTGAGCAGCACGTCGATCGCACGCTCACCCCATGCCGCCAGCAGAGCGTCCACACCCGCTGCATTCGACAGGTCCGCCTCGATCACTTCGAAGCCTTCTGCGCGCATCGCTGCGACACGATCGGGGTTGCGCCCTGTCAGCACGGCCTGCGCGCCCTTGGCACGAAGCTGCAACGCGATTTCTCGGCCTATCCCGTTGGTTCCGCCGGTCAGCAACACTGTCTTGCCTGAAAGGTTCATGGTGGCCCCTATTTCATCAGCACGAGTTCTTCGGCCATGGTCGGGTGGATCGCCACCGTCGCATCGAAATCGGCCTTGGTCAGCTTGGCTTTCACGGCAATCGCGGCGGCCTGCATGATTTCCGGCGCTTCGGGCGCGATCATGTGAATGCCGACGATCCGATCATTCGCGGCATCGACGATCATCTTGTAAAGGCCCCGCTCGTTCCGGCCCGCGACAACGTTCTTCATCGGGCGGAAGTCCGACTGGAACACCTTGATGCTGCCCAGATGGTTGCGCGCCTCGCCTTCCGTCATGCCGACAGCGGCAATCGGCGGATGGCTGAACACCGCGCTGGGGATGCAGGAATGGTCGACCGAATAGGGTTCTCCCGGCCCGAACACGCTATCGGCGAATGCCTGGCCTTCGCGGATTGCCACCGGCGTCAATTGCACCCGGTCGGTCACATCGCCGACAGCATAGATGTAATCGACATTGGTTTTCGAAAATTCGTCGACCTTGATCTGGCCCCGCTCGCCCAGTTCCACGCCGACATTTTCAAGGCCCAGCCCTTCGATATTGGGGACGCGGCCTGTGGCGATCATCACCTGGTCGAACACGCGCTCCTCATGCCCGGTCAGCTTGACCAGCAGCGTGCCGTCTTCCTGCTTCTTCACATATTCGAATTCGGTGTTGAAGCAGAACTCGATCCCCTTCGTCAGCGAGATCTGCAGCAAACGGTCGCGCAGCGCCGCATCATAGCTGCGCAGGATCACGTCAGACCGGTTGGCAATCGTCACCTTGCTGCCGAATTCGTTGAAGATGCCCGCGAATTCATTGGCGATGTAACCGCCACCGGCGATCAGGATGCGCTTGGGCACTTCGTCGAGATGGAATGCCTCGTTCGAGGTGATCGCGTGCTCATTACCTTCGAAATCGGGCATGTGCGGACGCGCGCCGGTGGCGATCAGGATGTATTTCGCAGTGACGACCTTGCCGCTCGCCAGCGTGATTTCGTGGGGGCCGGTGATCTCGGCGCGCTCGCGGAAGATGGTGACGCCGTGATTGTCGAGCGTTTCGCCGTACAGCCCTTCGAGTCGGTCGATATCCTTCTGCACATGATCGCGCAGCTTTACCCAGTCGAAGCTCTTGCCCTCGATCGTCCAGCCGAAGTTCTGCGCATCGACAAGGTCCTCGGCAAAATGCGCACCATAGACCAGCATCTTCTTGGGCACGCAGCCTCGGATCACACAGGTGCCCCCAACCCGGTATTCCTCGGCGGCGGCAACACGTGCGCCGTGTCCTGCCGCGATCCGGCTGGCACGGGTTCCGCCAGAACCGATGCCAATGGTGAATAGGTCGAAATCGTATTGCGTGTCAGCCATCTGTGTTCCTCGCGAATTTGGCCTGTCTATGGGCATGTTCGCCCATATGGGCAACCGCGTTACCCGATGCCCGCAGACATTCGCTTTGGATCAGGAAAGATCAGCTTTCGAGGAACCGCCCGTAATCGCGCAGCAGTTCAAACGCCTTCATGTTTTCCAGCGTGATCAGGCTTTCGTCGGTGATGCCGGTGAGGCGATTGATCAGGCGCAGGATCGCCTTGCGCTCCACTTCGCCGATGTCGACAAGGCTGATCAGCATGTCGGGATTGTCATGTTCCAGCTCGTCAAACAGCATGGCGACATTCATCGGATCGAACCCGAAACCAAGGAAACCCAGCCGTTTCCCGCGCGACATCTCGGCGCGGAGATAGGACTGGAACTGGCGCGATGCGGCGCGCTGGCTGGCGGTGAAGATGCGCTTTGAAAGCTGGACGATGTTTTCCGGATCGTCCTGCCCCCAGGTCGCGCCGTTTTCCTCATCCCCCTGCCACGGCAACCGCCCCGCAACGCCATAGGGATGCACGATGCGCAGCCGCCCGGCGACAAGCTCGCACGATTCCTCATAGGTCATGCCGAATGCCCGCTGCACCACCCACGGCAGGTAATGTTCGATTGCCCGGTCATAGTTGAAGCAGACGATCGACAGCTTTTCGAAGCATTCTTCAGCCTTGGCGCGCGGCACGCCTTTCACGATCAGCTGACCGAGCTGGTACAACCAGTTTTCGGTGCCGCGCAGCGGAAGCTCGCCCGCAGCGCGCGGTTCGGCGGCCAGCGTGGACTTCGATTCCGCCTGAAGCGTGTAATAGACAATCGCCAGCTTGCCCGCCGCAAGCACCGCCGGATCATGCCCATATTGTTCAAGGATGGCGTCGATCGAGGTGCTGACAATCGTGGCTTCGCGGATAGCCATCGCCCCGCCGACCAGTTCATCATAGGAAAGGCCGATTTCATCCGAGACGCGCTCGAACAGATTGGCCAGATTCACCAGATCGCGCGATTTCACGTCCGAATGCAGGCGATCGAATTCAAAGCCCGCAGCGATTTTCGCCAACAGGTCAGGCCCGTCGGGCATTTCGATCTCACGATTCGCACCGGCCCCGACAATCAACGTGGTATCGGTGCGGATCATGGGTTTAGCTGGGCCTCTCGTTTGCGACGGAGGCTCCAGATAGGCGTGACATGCTTAATTTTGGCTTAGCTTCGACAGGAAAATTGCTCCCGTTTCTGAAACTTATGCCGACCGTGATCCCGATCCGCGCTGGCCCTTGCCGCCTCGGCGCATTCCACCCGGCTTCCCGCCAGAACGCTGGCCGGAATTGCCGCCCGGACGGCCGCCGGGACGCCCCGATGGCTTGCCTTTGCGTGCAGGATGCTTGCCGCCCGGCTTCTTCGGACGCGGCGCGCCATCACCCTTCGCCTGATCGGCCGATTGCCCAGCGGGACGCGGCCTGATCTTCTTGGCGGAAACGCGAGTGGCTCCTCGCGGTTCGGGCTTGGTCGGCCCGACACCTTCGACCACGGCCCGGAAATTGTCCGGCAGTGGCAGGCGCTCCAGTTCGGCACCGGTCGTCTTGCGGATATCCTTCAAATATGCGCGTTCGTCCTCGGCGCAGAATGCAATCGCCACGCCATCGCGGCCCGCACGCGCTGTGCGGCCGATGCGATGGACATATTGTTCGGGCACGTTGGGCAGTTCGTAATTGATCACGTGGCTGACGCCGGGAATGTCGATCCCGCGTGCGGCGACATCGGTGGCGACGAGGATCGCGGTCTTGCCCCGGCGGAATTCGTCCAGCGCGCGCTGGCGCTGCGGCTGGCTCTTGTTGCCGTGGATCGCGTTGGCCACGATCCCGCGCTGCGACAGCTTCTTCACCACCCGGTCCGCGCCGTGTTTGGTCCGGGTGAAGATCAGCACCCGTTCGAATTCGCCCGGCACATCGTGCCGACCGGAAAGGATCAGGTCGAGCAGCGCCTGTTTTTCGTCCTGCTGGACCATGAACAGGAATTGTTCGATCCGCTCCGCGGTCGTGCTTTCGGGGGTAACCGAAACCTGCACCGGGTTCTTGCAATAGCCGCTCACCAGTTCCTTGATCGCCTTGGGCATGGTGGCGCTGAAGAACAGGGTCTGGCGCTCTGCCGGCACCAGCTTGTTGATGGTGCGAAGCGCGTGGATGAAGCCGAGGTCGAGCATCTGATCGGCTTCGTCCAGCACCAGCACTTCCACCGATGAAAGGTTGAAGGCCTTCTGGTCGATCAGGTCGAGCAAGCGGCCGGGTGTCGCGATCAGGATGTCGGTGCCGCGGTGCAGCTTGTTGCGATCCTTGCCGACAGAAGTGCCGCCGACGATGGACTGCACCTTCAATCCGGCAAGCGCACCATACTCCTTTGCGCTGGCGGCGATCTGCATAACCAGTTCGCGCGTCGGGGCCAGCACCAGCATGCGGCAGGATTTGAACGGAATGCGATTGTCGGCTTCGCGCAGACGATCAATGCTGGGCAGCATGAAAGCGGCGGTCTTGCCCGTCCCGGTCTGGGCGATGCCCAGCAGGTCACGCCCCGCCAAAACCGGCGGAATGGCCTGTTCCTGTATCGGAGTCGGGGTGGAATAGCCCTTGAGATCAAGCGCCTGGAGAACGGGCTGCGACAGCCCGAGGTCTGAAAACTGTGTCATGAATACTCGCAATATATGCGGTGCGCACGCGCAAATGGGGCGTGCGAAGCGCGGGGTTTCGAGAACCGCCCGCGTGAATAGGGAAGCTGTAGGGATTGGTTC